>Ga0307515_10013770_pt1 | contig 15074 bp, 6 predicted proteins | sample 17_EM_MG_FD_194513 | JGI IMG/M metagenome (GOLD analysis project Ga0307515, IMG submission 194513) | Populus trichocarpa ectomycorrhiza microbial communities from riparian zone in the Pacific Northwest, United States - 17_EM | ecosystem: Host-associated > Plants > Roots > Unclassified | place... | reverse complement strand
AAGCCTTTGTCGGAACAATTGTTCCGACAAAGGCTTGTCGGGCCAACAGCTTGTTTGTCGAACAATTGTCGGACAAGAACCTTGTCGACCGCAGGCCTGTGCCGACATGCACGGTCTGTGCACGGGCCACTCCTGTAATACCTTATCTTCTCGAGCTCAGAGAGCTCCACTACCTATTCTCTCGCCATGCATATTCAACGATCTGATACTTTATTTTCCCCTTTTTATACGCGGTTAAGGAACTTATCAGAGGCCTTTGGCTTGAATACAAAGGCAAGCGTTAAGCCACTCAATCGTCGCTAATAGCAGAGCTAGCACCTATACAGAAGCCGTCGAAAGAAAAGATCTGCCCGAAATTACAAACGCCTTAAGGCTTCTCACTAGCTAGAAGAGGAGGCTCCAATTATACCTAGCCACGAACACTATACAACTCAAAGGTAATGAAGACTGACGTTATTTAATACTAGCAGGATCGCTACTACAGCCAGCCTGACCTTGCTCGATTTGCCCTCGATATTCTTGCAATCCCACCTATATCAGATGAGTGCGAGCACCTATTCAGCAGCGCACAGATACTACTTAAGGATCGTCACTCTCGCTTACAGATAGATATAATTAAGGCAAATAAGCGTGCCCCCGTGTCGATCGGAAAATCAAGATCAGAAAAGAACTCGTGTGTAGATTGATCTACGAAGAAAAGAGACTATATATACATGAAATAGGTGGCGAAGGCTGACGTCGACAATGACGACTGTTACGTCATTGCCATCTCGATCGACACTTCGCCACTTATATAGGCCTCCGCAGAAAGGCTCATGGGACAATAAGGAAGTAGGCGTACTAGAGGGAGAGCCGGATGGCTAGCCGCGATCCTTCAAGGAAGCTGTAAAGGCTCGGCTGGCTGCTTCAAAGGCTGCGGACACCGCCGCCCAGTTAGTAGATGATGAGGATAATCCACAGGAATACGCCGCGATTAAGGTCGACGGCGATAAAGTTAAAGTAGATGAGGTAGATAAGGTATATCTGGCGATTAGAGGTGATTTGGGGTGCAATTTTGGTAACTATAACTCCCAACTACTTCTTTGCCTCAACACCAAGATCGTGCCAAGATTTACTATTTATAGTATATATTTACATCGGAGCTCCATAGAGCTCCTGGATTTGAGAGGTGCAAAATGGCTCTAGAGTGGATTTGAGTGTCAAGTCCACTCCACCCCAATCCAAAAAGATTACTGGCTTCCGAATCTTGAAGATACCGCCGTCGATCACAATTACTTCCGCAGACGATCCTCAAACGAGAAGACTCGTGTATACGATAACTTTTCTTATATGTGCCAAAATAACGTCCTGTTCTACGAAACACCTTGAACCAGTTTCAACCTCATACAACTATCAGCCTGACAGAAAGTTGATACCCAAAAACAGGGGTGACGCATGTGCTTCAAAGCCTCCAATGCACACAACTGCAACCGATCTTTGCGACTTCCCAATTACTATATGTCACCTTCAGCCTTGGCACGGTACTTTTCAGTAAACCAAGCCTCCCGATCTACTAAAACGTGTAAACTAACCTTGCCGCGAGACTCAAAGCTAGATGAGTCTTGGAACTTACCAGAATACCTTACAAAATATCCAATCTTGTAGCCAAAAGACTTCAGTAAACCTGGATCAGCGCATCCGTTCCGGTAACTGAACACTAACGGATAACAACCTCAACATGCCATAAGCTTCATCCCGGTTCGTTCATTAATAGATACATCGATCTGCCGTCAGCCGGACGATAGTAACCACATCTTGTCCTTGACCAATCGAAGCAACGAGACTTTTGGCTAGAGCAATCATCTGCCTGCTGCGGCCCCAACCGAAAATGTTACCGTTAAGCATGCTGCTGAGCCCAGGTACCTTGAAGTTCCTTGTGGCTTAGGTATGCTTCGCTCTTGGGCATACAGATCTTTGCCGGTCGAGCTTCAATTGAACAAGAGTCGGTAGTATATCCTAACATTGGATATCAGTACTCAAAGCTTTGGTCTTGCTAATCTACAGGGCTTTCGCATAACACTCGAGTTCGGCTCTCCGCGTTACGGCCCCCATGGGAAACTTTACCGTTTTCCAAAATAAGACCTTCAACTAGGAAGACTTGTAAGCAAACATTCACCACGATACTTTAAGTCAATAAGCCGAAGCGTCTCACTTGCTTTAGATAGCAATTCCACGCAAGCGCTTGTATCATGACGATATTAAATAGGCCCCTTGCATTGTATAGGAGCTGTGATTTGTCAAAATTATTTACTAAAATATAATAGATGTTTACAGGAAGCAAACTCTAGGTTAGTAAAGGGCCATCATGTATTTAGTCATGCAGATAGTAAATAAATTATTTTCCAACCAATGGCTATAAACAGCGATTCCCGGTCTGAGAGTGCCCTTATTTTTAAGTTTGTCTACGAGTCATGTGAACTTACATATAGCCCTCAAAGTAATCCCTACGTGTATTTAAACCTTTCTCCTAGTTTCTGAGTCCAGCCATTTTTCTTCCTTTCAACTAAAAATAGGGTTTTTGGTGTCGCTAGCACTACAATCAATCACGTGCCACATCACCAAGATAATTTGAATTTGTATGCGATCAACTACATTAACTAAATAAATATGCTATATACTCTAGGGTAAGTAGAATATAGTTCTTAATTAAATTGAGGTCTTTTCTGTACTTATATAGCTTCTGCTGTTGTATTATCAACGTACCCTGGTAAGAGGGGGTGGATGTTTCTTCAGGAGCTTCTGTGATCACGTGATATCTTCGCTAGTGGTGACGACTCCAGCACGGAGTTTCCACACACACCACCTGCGTTCCTGTGTGACATCTAGGAATCCAACCTCAATAGTCGCTTGCCTTCCAATGCCGCTGGTTGCGATCGAAAAATCTACCCTTACAACCAAACGTCATATGGACCACCAACAGCTTATATGTGGATTAGGGAGGCAAGAGCATGCTAGTATCGTTTGAAGGCCAGCTTCGAAAACATGACGCGAAAGACTTCCAACCAATCAGCATCAAAGCGTTTTGTGCTAGTAGCAAGTAACTGAAGAGACTAGGATTAAGTCGATGCACTTGGGGTGTTTTCGGTTCCAGCTGCATGATACTTCCGGCATTATCCATACCTGCGGACTGGGGACTGTTTCTTTCCATATTTTGAACCGCGATATGCACGATGAGATATCTTCGGGACCCATCCTATTGGTTTGCTGGGAAGAATTCGAACCACCCTAGCCTCAGGCAGTGGAGCTTTCAGGCTACAGCATAGAGTACGGCTTTGGGATTGGAGCGCATAAGTTACCTCCATCACTCAGATCAATCAAGGGGATATTCGAAGACTGGACGTGGTTCTTCGACGGCACTATGTTTATTCAGCAGCATTAAACTAGCCACGTGTAGGGGATGTCTATGTGTACCTAGCTCCCACATTGGCTACGATCAATTAAGTCATTATGCTTCGAGCGAGCAAGATCGTTCTCTAGTTAACTTGATACGCCTTCAGTTATATAATATGTACGTTCAGAAGTTTCGGTACTGGTGACCCACATGGTTCCTTATGCCTGGACAGTCAAGGTTTCCGTGTGTCATCCGAGGGCGCACAAGTAGCTCCCATAACGTAAAATGCAACCAAAAATTCACCAGCGCCTCTCGTATGGAAGCGTAGCCCTGAAGAAGGAGCAACTCTACCCGGCACAACAAGGCCAGCACTGGCAGTGCATATATCACGTGTGCTGAGTTGTGAGTTATATACATGGACCCGGGAAGGAGGTACATCGTCCAACAGTAAGCAAACAACGAATTTCGATTTCTTTCCCTGATTCGGTGTTCCTGTAGTTAAGTGGGCCTGTCTCAGAAGCTGATACGCGGATCTCCCGCGCCAGCTGTCCTGCGATCAGTGGACAGTACCAAGCTCGGCTGAGCTGCCGAAGCCAGGTTCATGAAACGTGGATGACACAATGTGGGCCTACTAGATATTCCTTTAGCTGTGGAGCTTAATCAGTTATTGTGTAGAGTGGGGCCTTTGTAGTACCTCTTGAAGCTATTACTCCAGCACCAATACAATAGTAAATGGCTCCATTGCAACTTAACTGACGACTAGCTGTGGAGCTGAGAAACAGCAATCACCACCGCGGTATAATCTATTATGAGAGGAAAAATGTATGTGAAAGAGGGATTGTTGAGGAGGTAAATGCCTCATCCAGCAACCATTCACATGGGAAATACTGTGGCTAGGACGATAGAGGGGTAACACGCAGCCGGTACCTCATATAATGGGGTTCCGGAGAGCTTAGGCGGCTTTGCGTGCTCGCCCGCCGTTTCATAGACATGCGATACCCACTCATTGACGAAGCTTCATAGCTGCGGAACCTTCGGGTTGAGGTGACCACCACTTTGTTGATAGGGTTTCGAGGGTTCCGAGCGAAGTCCATGCTTTGGGTATATTTGAGCGTAAATATAAATAGATCTCGCTAAACAAATTAGTCTAGAGCCGTTCATGAAAGGTGGAGGTGAAACAATAAGGAAAGGAGCATGGAGACATTAGCTCCCCGTATATTATATTCATTGCCATTCTATAGTGATAAGGACTGAAGTGCTGGAGACGGCAGGTTGGCGCCTGTTCTTCAACAATCTAATCACAAGTAAGTACTCTATCGAATATTAGTTTCACGCTTCACGCTTTGCATTTTCTAATATACTGTCCCCACGGACTTGCACCGTAATCGTTGGATTCTGAAGCTGCATCTTCGCGGGCGTATGGACGTGAAAGGCGAAGGGAAAATTGGCGAGAAGTGAAGTAAGCAACGTGTCTTGTCTTTACTCTCCTACGAAGGATACACTACCTTGCATTGAGCACATATTTTCGCACAGTATGATCTCACTCCAGGAAACGAGAGGGATCTAACGTCGTCTAAAGATACCGCGGCGGTACCAAATCCTCTGAGCATTGGATTAGACGCCCACACCAAGCCGAAACGAGGCGTTGTCAGTATACGATGTCGCAGTTTCCAAGGGGATAAGGTTGGACAGGGGAGCACTCTTGGAATAATATCACTGCAGCCTGTTCTTAAGGCATATGACGAACGCCTCTGCAAAAAGACGCCAGAATGTCAGCCTAGGATCCGCCACCATATTTTTCTATCGGTCGCGCAATGGCCGTTCGAAAATCTCTGCATCGTGCAACGTCGGCTGGCTGATTGACATAGATACAAATGCGCCAAAATAGTAAATCAACGAAGGTAGCGGAGATAAGGGAAGTTGATCGCTTTGCAGATCACTCTAGGGTCTCGCTATCTTACGTAGCTGCCGCAAGCCGCTTGGCTGGGACGTCGCAATTTGTGGGGAAGCCCAAGCCAACTCCTCTCGCTCCCAGGAGAGGCGCGTTCTTCAGCCAAGCCGTGATCCTGCGTCTGCTTGATGAGGGTGCGGGGCTGCCGAAGGCTTACTGGCTGACCTTTCTCAGCTGCGGCGTGGTTATCTAGCTATCCCCGTTGGAGAAGGAAGATCGATGATACAATGTTGGACTTGGCATTTTGTCACAGAAGTCATATCTAGGAGCCTGGGATATTCGAAACTCTTGAGATAAGGATATATCGTTCAGTATGGTGTCTGTCCTGATAATCTCGCTTTGCTTTGATGCTCTATCTGGCAATCCACGATGGCCCCGGGCAATTTTCCCCGAGGTCTCCCAGAAAAGACGCAGGCGTGGGGGTTCTGACAACGGCCGTCCGTGCCATGCCGGCTCCAGAGAGCGAATAGCATTGTGAAGCTCATCTGCAAGTCAACTCCAATGGCGCTTTCACTGGATGCAGCTGCAGGGCCACGAGCTGCACGGGCATGGAACATGCAGAGGTAAGCTTGCCGAGCCAGCAGGGACAATATCAGCGACGAGTCTGGGGAGTGCACTCGGGTTGGGATGGCACACCGGAAAATGGATGGACTCTGTTGAGGTGACAGACGAGACATTGCGGGGGCTAGGCCAAGCGATTGCGCTGCGGTCCTGCGAGGCAGAACGCCAGTTCGCGGACAGTTCGTACGCCGAAATCGCGGGTTCAGGTGGCATTTGCGTCGCGCCGTGGCCAACTGCCAGGGGCCTCAAAGCGGCAACCAAGATTTGAGGGCTCTGTTCTAGGACGGTCTTTTCGATTGATTGGTGCATCCATCTGGTTAGGCTAGCTGATTGCCCGGATGAACCACCTGGGGCGAACCGCTGCTATAATTTTGGCATTCCTAGGGTGGAGTCTCCGAAGTCCAGAAATGTCTTTGCCCAACAAAACGGAAGGCCAGTATCAAATATCAATTTCCTCCAAGCGAAGCGCGAATGCCCTGGTGCGATATCGAGCGGCTTAGCGACCCGACAGTAAGGAGAGCCGCTGTGAGAAATTGTGTCTGGCGTGAGTCTGGCGTGAAGCTGGAGCGGACTCATCGGGACTCATCGGGCTCATCGGACTCATTGGACTCATCATCGTGGGCACCTTTTAGCGTGGTGAGAACGGAATCGCACGACCGAAGCACGTCGTCGACGTGATGCTTGATGCTTGGTGCGTGATACGTGATACAAGATAACGCCTGGCTGCGCAGGCGGCCGGAGAGCTCGAGTCCTCCTTGCCCACGAGGATTGCTTTGGACCATGGCCTTTCTCGCACCGAGTGAACGGAGAGAGGTGGCAAATGCAGAGGGTCTCGCTGAGCATAATAACACATTTCCTCCTGAAGACGGGAGAATTGGAAATTTCTGCGTTGCCAAACCACGCATTCCCGCCTCATCAATGACGCATTCCTGGCGCAAATCCCATCGAGGCAAAAAAGAGCTGCAGGGCTGAGACGGATCGCCCCTGCGTCCTCCACGACGTTTTCTCATCAGAAACCATAAGGTCATGCCGTGCGACTGAGGACACCATCTCAATCACGATCGCGGCCCAAAGCAGCAACCATCGCCGAGTCTTAGTCTGAGGGCAGGGCCGGCTGGCCTCGACGGGTCAAGTCGGACGGATAGCAGCAGGCCCGGGCGACGCGGTCCGCGAATAGATTGATGTGGAGCGAGTTTGGTAGACGGCGCGCTAGCAGAACAGCCCTCTGTTGTAGGGACAGAGCTGATGGCTCTAATATTGAAACTGGTCGCGTTACCTCGTAAGACGTCGCAACGGCGCGGGCAGCAATCTACGAGCAGCTATTAGGCGTGCTCGAGCGTAGGCCAGATGACAAAACACGACAAGCTGGCAGCCAAGTTTTGCCGGCAATTCCTGCGTGCTTCTGCCTCGTAGAGTCGGACCCGCTCCGAAGGTGGTGTCGCAAGAGCTTAGCATCGTGGCAGAAGTCGATGAGACGACCATGCCCCCGCAACGCAACAACGCGCTGACATGGCGAGTCTTTGCTGGGCCGGCCAGCGGGGCGAAAAACCAGAGGCCAGCGGCGAATCGTTATTGCCCATCTGTAACGGGCCCGTTCGCAGAGGCCGCTCGCTAGATGACAATTTTAGTGGGCGGGCGAATTGAAGGTGCCCCCCCCCAAAGGGCTCGATCAGCGCTGGAGCAGGCTGATGCATGACCGTCCACCTCGCGAGCTGGTCGATGACGGGGCAAACTCAGGCAGCGGCGGCTAGCGAAAAAGTCTGCTCGCCATGGTTGCTCTGCGGGTAATTGGCACTAGATGCGCATCAAGCATGACGCTCAGACTCGAGGGTGGTCTGCTGCAGTCTTCATCCCACGCCCACTCCCATAGGCAGTTAGGTGCTGCCACAGTCCCTGCTTCTGGCATGGCTCGACGACACCCAGAATGCTCAGGCCTGCAGCTGTGATGCGGGCAGGCCGTCACTTGATTCGCCCGTCAGATCAGAGTGTGCCTGAGAGTCCACAAAACCAGCGGCCGGATTCCTCATACAAGTATCCACGCCTCCGCCCTCATCTGGCAGTCATTTACTAAACGTTGCCGCTACCACTTCCGTGCAATCCGCCATCATCACCGCTCAGCTCATCATCCCTCACATCACTTGACCTGTGATCTCTTTCACCCACTTGCGTTGCTGCCGCTATCCGCCAGACTTGATATAGCCTTCGTTGCCTCGACTCTTCCTCGAACCGTCTCTCGATTTTTTGTATTTGACCACTCCAGTCCAACTGCTCCACTCTCTCTCCATGGCTACCGAAATGGATTGGTCTCATGACTTCTGTCTTTCGTGCGATAGGCAGATCGCCGAAGGCGCATACTGCTCTCAGGCCTGCCGATTAGCTGACCTGGAAAAGGCTGGCACCTCAGAACCAGCAACGCCTGTGAATTTCTCTTCTTCCGCTTCGTCAACCTCGTCATATACATCATCAAGCACACGCTTTTGCCTCCCTCCCGCTGTCAACTTTGCAGCATACAAGACCACGACAAGGCTGGACTCGCCCCCAACAAGTCCCAACTACTATTCTGTTGCACCCGGCTCGTACTCCTACCAGCCCGCATCGAGCTCCGCGACCGCTGCGTCTGGATACAGTTCACCGCCTAAAAGAAGTTTAACACCTTCGTCATCGCGATCTTCCCTCTCTTCCGTCTCCTCGCAACCAACCCAAGGTCTCTCCATCAAAGCGGCTAATGAACTGAGGGGATACGTTAGCTCGTTCGATCAAGTAAGGGATCTCAAAAGGCGATTAACACTTCATTGACGTTTGATCGTCGAGCCCTTCACGCGTAGGGCGAGCGCATCGTATTTCCACGCGCCGTCTGCCATGTCTTCACGAATGTCATGGGAAGTGATCACGGAGCACTTCTGAGCAATGGAGTTTTGCATGGAGAGATACCGTTTTCATCAGCATCTGTATAGCGTCACCGCCTTTTCGTTGAGCATCCGTCCCGGAGCCTAATTATCTCGCTGGGACTCGGCGTCTTGTGGAAGTGTTGCACTGCATGGTCGGTTGGAGGTTGTGTCAGTTTCTGCATTGTATGTTCATATATCTATTCTGCGTCATTTTGTTTCGTGGGGGTGACGCTTAAAAGCATATCGGGTTTTCAGTTTCCTTAAAAAGTTTCAGTCTGGCAAGGATGGTGCTGGCAAGGGCCGGGTAAATCTTGGCAACGCTGATGTTTCTGTTGGTCTATTATTACTTGGATGGGCAGGTGTTGGTGTTGTAGCACAATTGTGTCATTACTCGGGATTGATGGTTGGGTCTTGGGCTGGATTCTGTATGGGAGATTCTGGGAGCATTTCTCTGCATCATCATCACTATCACGGGCGCGGGCAAACATTTCACAGGACTTGGGCTATTTGCGGCAGCAAGTCTTTTCTCTCTTCTCCACGTTGAATTCCGATCTGCACAGCATCTCCTCTTTGTTTGTGCGGGCAGCGGTGGTGAACCTGATCTGCAACGCGCATTCTTTTACATGTATGTAACTTGCCACTTGCCACGGGCAGTAATAGCGTCACGGGCAATGCCCGAAGCGAATGAATTGCGCAAAATATCACGCTATATCTAAGACAAAGTCTGAAGTGCAGTTGACAGCAAGTGTGACAGGAATGTCACAATGCAGGCTAATCGAGAGTATGGTGGTGTGAGTAGGTAGTTTCTTGTATGACACTACTTGGAATGGGTCCTTGCAATGGTGGGTAGGGTTCTGACCACGACTCTTCCCCTGAAACCGCTGAACGGATGGCTGTGCGTAGGCCGAGCAGCGACGGGGTCTATGACGATGATCCCCTTCGACTGCCTGTCACAACTCCGAACTATCCAGACAGATCGGCCAAGAATTCAGAGGTGCCAGGGGGACAAAGCCGGCTTGCTCGGCTCACTCGATTGTCAAGGCGCATTTAGACATACAAGAAGGCATGACTAGGTATCGTTGTTTTTGATTATACATCCACGACTTCGTTTTGCGTTGCGTCTGGACTTCGAGCACGCGCTGCCAGAAACCCTAGACGGAGATGCATCCGATACGCTTTCGCCTTGCCTGGACGAAACCCACCCGTGTGCATGATGCGAACATGGAGGCCGCCGTGGGAGCACTCGCCGTTATTTTGCATTGATCGCGGCCGCGGAGCGCGCAGTCGGCATCTCTAAGCTGAACCCCCACCGGCTACGGATATCTTTTGTCTCTGCGCAGAAATCTAGTTTTCACTCCAGCAAATCTCCTTCCCCGCACGACGGCCCGTAGCTTCAAACTTTATCGACGCCGTAGTTCTGCAGTGGAGCAGAAGGGACCGCGCAACGCGCCACAAAAAAAATAAAGAAAACAGTGCTGTCACCGGCCCAGCAGGGTTCCAGTTGCCCTTGGAATTGCTCTTCCGCCAGTGCAAAGCTAGGTCATGCTCGTTTTCGCGGAGAAGGCTAGTGTCGCCATTACGGGGCCGCGTCATCTCCACGATGCGTTTCCCCATGCTTCTTCGGGTTTGGAGAGTATGTTGTGCAGCTCTCCCTTGATTTCTGGGGCAGAAGGAGCCTCTAGCATTTTCTGGAAGCGCTCACTGTGAGCATGTCGATAGTTTCTCGGCCTCTTCAAGACGAATCGCAGCGATAGCGGAATCTCCTGAGTTGCTCGCCTGCCGTCGCGACCTGGTCAGTGCCACCGGTAATGTGGATATGGCCGGGAATAATCCCAATTGCGCTCTGGCTCTATGTAATACATTCATTCTCTCACGTGGTCAAAGACGCTTCCCACTACCCCAGAAATACGGGAAACTTACTTTGGGGGATGGCGTCGGCACGCGCTTTGACATTGGGCTTCTGAATGGCTAGGGCGAGCTGCAACCTGCATATCACCATGCTGGAATCGTCCGATTCGAGGATGCAGGTTCCTGGCTCTTTCCTCTTTGAGTGTTGTTGCACATAGCAGCATCCTTCCAAAGACAATGTTCAGCTGAGCAGCGTCCTCGAGCATCCAGATCACCTGTGTAACAGCTGCACGATACCTCAACGTGGGGGAAAACAAATTGTTTCCTTCTGCCGCCTGGACAACCACAGAGGATCTCGCCTGCAACCAGTACGAGCCTCCACCATCCTCTGCCGTCTCGTGTCACAAAACGCCTCTTTGCTTTGCGTGCCTCTTGGCTGTGAAAAACGGGGCATCACTCCACACTCGCATTATTTGCACCACTTCCAAACACCCCCAGCTGCCTGGGTAAGTGTCTACAAACGCGCGCTTTTCCCGGGCGTCTTCCAGCTCAGCCATATCTTCTATAATGAGCTCTTTCCTGTTTAGGAACTCAAACTTGGCGCAGCATTTGCAGTTTTAATGTAATACCAATACTGCGAATGTCTGCCTTTACTGCCATGGATTTGAGTCTGCTGTCCACCGCTTAGGCTAATATTTCTGCATCAGCCACATCTTTAAAACTGGCATCTGGTGACATTATCATTGCTTTTTTAGGGTTGCTCATGAAGCCTTAATCACTAAAAATAGCCCTATCACTAAAATTCTCCGTCATCATCCATTCAATTGACATCTGTTTTGAATATGCACTGACGTCGTAAAACCGCTTCGTGTCTCCATTTTTACCGTCATACGCGTCCCATATCCTACCCGTTAGACCCACCGTTGCAATATACACCCCATCGCAGAGTCAAAATGTCACATGCTTCTGCACGCTGGCGGATGTTGTGGTGGGACTTCAATTGGTGGCCTTAATCAGATTTATTACATAATACATTTTCGCACTCGCAACATGTTGTTAGTTCTGCCTGCATTATGGCGTTACACACGTTTTGAAAATTGCGAATACTTCAATGGACCGTTTGGATTTATATATCAAATCGCACCTGTTACCTGAGGAATTTTAGACTTACAAGATGTTTTTATGCTTACATTTCGTTCTCTCGATCTTCGCTTTGAATTTGGATGAAGTATCTACTTATGGATACTAGAAAGTCAATATACTTAGTGGCACAACATGCTTTTCTCAACCCTTCACTCAACACCATGAAGCAGCCAATGAAAGACAAAACGCTTACTCCGTAACCAAGACGCCGACTCCCGAGCGAATGATATAGGTGCCAAAGGCACCCAGATTCCTAAGAGAAGGAGACCAGATGATATCAATAACGATTCCCGGACCAAGTGCCGTTCAGAGGACGCCAAAAAAGCCGCAGGAGTGAGAGAACCAAACAGTTGTAAGGATAAAAGATAAATATGCTGAAGAGGGATTGTTATCACCAGGGTTAGGGATCAAAACCAATCATCTACCGCGTATAGCCTTTCGCTTATCTCACAAATCTTTATACTTCATGCTGTCTCCGCCTCCTCCGTCTTCGCTACTACGGCTGTACTCATCGCTTTCTTCACCTTCTGCCGTTCCGCCCACTCTCGACTGGCAATTCTGCCTCTCTCAGCCGCTTCGGCTCTTGCTTTCTTAGCTGCCTCTTCCTTCTCTCGTCTCTGCCTCTCCCGCTCCTCCTTCTCTACCTTGTCACGATTGAAAATCTCCCGAGCTTTGATGCGCTGCGTCACCACGTCCGCTGGTGTGACGGTAGACTTGATGACTTGAGCTGCAGCTGCAGTGCTGAGGCGCTTCGATGCATTTGACGTAGTGGAGGTGGAGGTTGTGAAGGGCGGGCGTTCGTGATTCGCGGTGGGGGTGTTCCTCTCGTTGCTGCCGCTACCTGGAAGAGTAGAAGCAGGCCGATTAAGTAAACCCGACGCGCGCTTCGACGTCGCTATGATTGTACTCCGCCTCTTTCCACTCATTGTGGTACTGATTGAGCTCGTTCGTCTCAGTGCAGGGACGGTAGCGCCCGGCCCGGCCGTTTTACCCTCCTTCTCGGACAACTCTAGATTGCCACCAAGCATCAGACTCTCCCGTGCCCTACTAGCCGCAGTATGCTTGACGGCGACGGGGGTGACAGTCTTGCGGGCAGGTGCGGGCCGCGCTTTAAAGTCACGCTTCTTAACTGCTTTTTCCTCTTCCCGCTTCTGACGCTCTTCGCGCTGTGCTTTAAGCTTCGCGGCAATGGCTTCACCTGGGAGTTGGAATGTTGGTTTGGTGGGTGGTTTTGAGGATTTTGTGGGTGGAGGGGGGGTAGGGAAGGATACGCTTATAGGACGGCGCTTGGAGGCAAGGTAGTCAGTTACTTCCGATGCTGGGGTCTTCGATTTTGCATCTGTGCCCTTGGATGAGACGGTGCGGACGCTGGCGGAGCGGGAGTGTGATGGTCTGGCTGGACCTGGGTGAGGTTTCGACTCGGCAGCGGTATGCGGCCTTTCTTTTAGTGACTTTGGACTGTTAGGATTCCTTGAGACTTTGCTAGATTTGGTGGATGGTTTATTGAATAATGGTTTGGTCTTGGTTGCCGTCGATTTAGTGTTTAGTTTGGCCCTCGTGCCTGACGTTTTTTTCCGAGGGAATTTCTCGTCAGACTCGAGAGAATGAAACCCAGGTATCGCTTTGCCAACTTCCTCGATGGCCTCCTCAAGCGCATCGATAGCCTCAATTGATTCCTCAAGACGCATTGGGGTCTTGGCCGGCGATCTTGATGTACTTCGACTTATGGACGAATCTTCTTCGATTTGCTTCTCTGACGAAAGGCTCTTGGGCTCTCCTAAATCCGCTGCTACTGTCACCTCTAGGGTTGCGATTGGGTCTTCCTGTTGTTGAGGAATCTCCTCGGGCTCAGCGGCGTGCTCCTGTGGTTCTAGCTGTTCCTCAGCCTGCGCTTCTACTGATTTTTTTGATCGAAGTGCGCGACCCTGCAACTTCGATCGTTCCTCTTCAGCTTTAGCTAGCTGCCGTCTCGTCATCCGAACTGCGCGCGGAGGAGAGATGGGTCGTTCGTCTAACATTGGGACCTGAACAATATCTGTGATCCTCGGATTAGCATCCCACATAAGCATAAAAGATGTAACGCACGCAATGCTTGCGCAATGCCGGACTTACCGTCATTGTTTTCCTTCATGAGATCCTCCGCTGCCGCGTCACTTGCTGGGCTTCCTGCAGCTCGTCTCTCATCCTCTAAAACCTCAGGTCCACTCTCATGACAGCTTTCTCCATTCTCTTCTTCTGCTCTCTTACTCTTCTTCCCCCTTGGCTTCTTGCCGCCTTTAGGCTTGGGCTTCTTTCCCACTGCCATGTTGTCCTTTGGCGCTATCGCGACAGACGGCTGGTTCGCAGCGACTTCTCCAAGCGGTGCGCGTTCCTTGAGTGGTGCAAGTGGTAATGGGCCACCTACCGCTTCAATAGCCTCTGTCTCGTCAATGTGAGTAGCTTCGGCGCACAATACGGAGCGTGTCAGGCGCATTGTCGCAAAGCGCGATCTGAGTGGGTAATGCTTGTGTGCGTCCTTCTTGGACAAATTATGAGCTTTAGTACGTATAGAATAGGGCGTTCAAGCTAATTCAAGCAGATTCCAGTTTGGGAAAAGAGGGAGTAGAGATGTTGGTGGGGAGTGGTCAATGCCAGAGATGTTAATGTTGATGAGAGGTGAAGGGCAATTAATTTGTTTAGATATAGCCGTATGCGGATGGCGCGTCAAGCCTGTCGGAGCAACAAAGCCAACCGCTTGACAACCATCAGTGAGTACTGGCTCCGCCTTACAGCCTGATTTCTAAAGAAAGAATTGCTGATGGGCTTCATATATTTCCGACTGTCTACAGACTAAAATCTCTTCCCCGCGCGCATATGTGGGGTGTTAAGTGTGAATGCTCTTCCAAAGGTGCCACGTTGACGCCTCCACTTTCCAAAAAGAACTCCCGCGCTCTTTTCCTCCGCTCATGTACAAGACTGTAAAGCTCCAAAACCACGTCAATGGGTTTTACTAAAAAAACTGGAGGTATCTAAGCAGCGATTCATAGCCTATACGTAATGCTTGACCTCAAACAACCCAAGTGAAAGTTCCTTTCTAGAACTGCGATTTGAATCTCATGGTTTATTTTCATATCATTTACTAGCCTTTAGCCCAAAGCGCGCCGACTCTCAGGCGCGAGAAATTCTTCACAGGACAATCACCTTTTTGTTATTGCAAGGTAATAAATAGTCGAGTCCGGTACTGGGTTAGCAGGAATATTAGCAAAGAGTAAGCAGTTGTTTTACGACGGATCATTGAAACGAGTGGCAAAAATGTCGGGTCTGTATTTATAGG
>Ga0307515_10013769_pt1 | contig 15074 bp, 13 predicted proteins | sample 17_EM_MG_FD_194513 | JGI IMG/M metagenome (GOLD analysis project Ga0307515, IMG submission 194513) | Populus trichocarpa ectomycorrhiza microbial communities from riparian zone in the Pacific Northwest, United States - 17_EM | ecosystem: Host-associated > Plants > Roots > Unclassified | place... | reverse complement strand
GACACTGGTTCTGGACTTTCTGTAGTGGTTTAAGCAAGCTTTTCGCTGGCGTTCCGCCGTCGTCCCGCACTCCCCACACTTGGGCGCCATACAGCATCGCTGGTCGGACGGTGGCTGTATATAGGAGGCGTGAGCGGCGCATTGATGGGCCCCATGTAGACGCGGTGAGGCTTTATTATATATTTACTACTAAGGTTATAGTATTAATAAAGTTAAATAATATGCCACTAAAAGCAGCAGCTATAATAGCGTTAACGGTAGCAACTACCTTGGGATTAGGTAACGACACTAGTATAGTAAACACTAACTCTTAGCTAGTTACCGTTGGACAGCTATAGGAAATAGTTAATTAATTAACAGATAATAATAGGATACTTAAAGAAAGGATTAATAGGATTGAAGTAGCTAAGGTTAAGTTACCCTTAATTAAGCGATTCTTAGGGGAAAAGTTAAAACTTAAAGGATTCCTTACGCAAATACACCTTAAGGTTATATAGGAAGGAGTTAAACTAGGAACGCCTATAGATTAAGTTACTTACATAAGATTATTCTTAATAGGAAGAGCACTTAAGTAGTTTAAGCCTTACCTTACGGAGGTATAAGAGTATAGTATAATAACTACTAACTAGGAGGTGTAATATATATTCTTAAGTTAAAACGGGTTTATAGAACACTTAACGTAGATATTTAGAGACCTAAAGGTAACTACTACGGTAGAACGGAAGCTTTAAAACCTAGTATAGAGGACTTTAGTAATTAAGTATATAATATAGTTTTAAATATTAGTAATATAAGCTAAATGAAATAATAAGGCGCTTATAGTATAGTATAAGTAAGGACTTAAAGCAAAAGTCTAGGACGTAATTATCCTAATAGAAGATGCGGATACTATTAGGGATTTAATTAATTAAGTAATTAAAATCGATAATAGGATTTACTAAAGAGAGTAGGCTAAGGAGGGTTAAGATAAAGTTCTATAGTTATATAAGGCGCAGGGCACGTAATAATAAAGTTAAAGTTAAAAACTATAGTATAGCGCAGAGCTAATAGACCTAAGTAATACTAAAGAAAACTAGAAATAGAATAAATAACTATAGAAACCTAGAGGATAAGGATTAAGTAATTAAAGGTCTAAGGAGCAGAGGTTAAATTAGGGATCTTAGTAACAGAAGACGTTTAGGTAAACTCTATAGTAAGAAAAATAGTTTAAAGAAGGGGCTTATATAAATTGCGGAAAATAGGGTTACTACATTAAAGACTATAAAAGTAGTTAGAGTTACTATATAGTAAAAGGAACGAGACTAGTAGAAAATACACACGTATAAAGGGATAATAGTATACTATAAGGAACAAAAGAATGTTTAATTAAGAGTTTCGCATTTTATTACAATAATACATACTAAATTTATAAGGATACTAAGTACGGCGTAAGCTATTAGCTATAGGAGCCAAAATTATTAAAGTTTAGAGGAACTAATAAACTAGTTTATAGATTAGATATTAAGGACAATAAATTTAATATAGGCGAAATATTCTATAATAATAAGGTAATAAAGGTAGCTTACTAGGAGTATATAGACCTTAGAGATATTATATAAGAGGTAGAGGATAATTCTACTATAAAACAGGGAATATTAGTAGGTATTAAGACCCTACTAGATATAATATCTATCGCTTTATAAGACATAAGAGAAGTAGGACAGTAAACCACTTCGGCACTTAATAAAGGTAAAAGGCCACAGGCTTAAGATTCTTAGGACGAGATATAAGACGCTTAAGATTCCTAAGACGGGATAAGATAAGCCTAAGGACCTATAATAGACGACAACCGATAGAGCAGAGTAACGGCTTAGTTTAGTAATATATAAATAAGCTCGGGACGAAGTTTCCTAAAGATATAAGACTTTTAAGACAAGATAAGAACGCTGTAAAAGCCTAGTTAGACTAAGGCTAGAGTAAAGCTTAAAATAGAAGCAAGCTTAGGATTAAGAATCCCATAGAACTAAGATTTCCAAATACGAATAAGGACTATTAAATAAACCAAGATTAAGAAGTAAGAAGACTTTAAGAATTTACTTATAAGGTGAAAACCAAAAGAAAATATAGAGGAATTTAGACAGAGAATCCTTATATAGTAAGAATAAAAACTAGATTAAAGGACTAGTATACTAGGTTATATAAGGGACAGAGCACCTATATAAATAATTACTAACAGGCTTAAGGTAGGTACGCTAAGAGCTAAGTAGCTTATTAAACTGGAAGATAAAGAGGATCTAGGGATCCCTACTAGGTTTAAGGAATAATATATAAAAGGCTGCTATAATATAGCAATAAAAAGATACTTTCTTACGGATAAACTGTATACACTTTAGTAGCTATACTAAAAGTGGTATAGACAACGACATAATGATAAGTAGGAAGATTTCTATATATAGTTGGATAAAAGAGTTATCTAGGACTACCCTATTATATAAAAGGCTATAACTTATATTAAGGGAGCCTTAATTATAACGTTAAAGGATTTAAAAGAATAATTAGAGGACTAGAGAAGTGAGAGGCGTATTTTAATACCTATAAACAAAGTTATACCGTTTAGATTAACATAGTAAAGGTTTAAACTTAAAGATAAGGACGAGTTAAGAGTTAACCTAAGATACTTAGTACATTATACGTTATTATAGATAGCATATATAGATAATATATGCGAAATGTATAAGAACCCAAAAGAAAAGAATTGGAAGTACTCTATAAGGATATATTAGGCGCTAAATAAGCAATAATATAGAAATGCTAAATATATATATAGATGGCATTTATTAGAAGTTTAGGAGTTAGGAGACCTAATACTTTAACTAAAAAGATTCCTTACGGAAGAATACTTAGATAAATAATAGTGGTGAGAATACCTAGAGAATATATATCTATAGTATATAGAGGATAAAAAGCAAACTCTCCATTGTTCTAGCCATCCTCTATCAGCTCAAGCATGGGCTTGAAAATTTTTCAGAAAGCCTCGCATAGCACATAAATATGAGTGTAAGTGTGAAAGATTCCCATATCAATCCTAAAATACACCTCCAAGGCAAGGCTCCCAAACACCTTTTCACCACCAGCTTCAAACCCTTGCCTAAAAATGCCGCCGTCCATGCCCAGAAGGATCTCGCACCAATGATCCCATAATCTAGGAGAAAAAAATACAAAGGAAATAAGCTAAGGTGCAAAGTGGGTTTATGAAATAGACACCGTTCGTTCCATGCAAGCAAAGCAAGCAAAGCAGCGCATGCGCCAACGTTCAGATCAGCAACATCTCACCCAGCTATTATCAAACACCGGACTCCGCGCGCCCCATTAAGCTTTTCAATCATGTAAGACACGCCGAGTTTAGAACACGACGTCCTTCTACTTTGTCAACCCTGGCCTTCCCCTCGTCTTCACTAAAAACGGACTCGGCATTTCATCCATCTCAGGATCCCATTCGGCAACTTTGACTGGAGACATGGGAGGTCTACTGAGTGCTTTCTTGCCCTCATCCTCGCTGACAGCATGAGGTGCAGCAACTGGGATACCTCTTGCCTGTTGGAGCTCAACTAGCGTGCGGCCCTGGAGCTGGTTGTTTCGCATCGCTTGTATGCGCATCTGCTCGTTGCCCTTTTTGCTCTTCAATGCCCCCGAGCCCCCATTCTCCTTCGACTCCTTAGCCGAAGTTGCGAGTGCGGCTTTCCTGACCGGGCTTCCCAGCGTCTCAGTCGGCATCTTGCTCTTCCTCCTGCTCGGGCTTGTTGCAACAATTGGCACTGCACTTTGTGGCTTTACTACTGGCCCTGCGTTACTCGGCACAAAGAGGTTTGGCGCGCTTGCGAAGCGGTGCTGAGATGGCTTCAACAGCGGCTTCTGCGCTGCGACGAGGACTTTGAAGGGATCTTCGTTCGTATTCCTGTGCCCGACAGCGCTCTTGGCTCGTGTCGGAGAGGGGAGTACAGGGAGTCCATCATCGTCGTCTTCGAAATCGCCATTCCACTCCTCCTCGGTAGGTGATGACGGTAATTCGGGTTCCCACCTTTCTCCGGCGGTAGCGGCAGCGAAGATGTTCTTCCGCGGTGCTGTCCGTCGAGGAGAAAGCGATAGTGACGCGATAGACATGGGACTGGTTTCTCCCATCTGGACATCCATTGGTGAAGCTACTGCAGCAGCAGCATTGCTGCCAGCGAACATAGTCTTCGCTCGAGTGAAGGGAGTGCGGCTAGACCGCTTTGATGTCACTGGTTTGGTGGTTTCATCCGGCGAGTCAACTGACAGCGATGAAAGGTCTGTGCTACTAGGGAAGTCAGACGCTGTACCTAGCGTGCTTGTTGAGGAGCTCTGCGACTCCCCTGAGGGAGCTGAGATGGGCCGAAACATTGGTTGGATTGTCGGCGTAGAAGATCGTGGAGGCATCTCAGGTGAGTTGAGTGTGTTACCAGACAACTGCTTGGTGAGCTCTTCATTAACCCGCTTGCTTACTTCAGTTTCGAAAGTCTTGCGAAGCTTCTCAAGCTCTAATGCAACCTGACGGTCGATTTCTAGCCTGGCTTTGAGTTCCCATTCACGGCGGACTGTGTTATCGATCTCAACGCGCATTGCTTCTAGCTCGGCTTCCCGCTTAACCAGTTTATCCCGAGCCTCCTTCACCGCTCGCGACGCCAACTCTTTCTCTGCCTTCAAATGCTGGCCTAACTGGACCACCTCCTGCTCTTTCCGCATCAGCTTGACTATAGGTAGATTTAGCAGCTGTGCCGTATCTGGTCGTCGATCCGGAACGGTTTGCAGGCAGCTGTTGATAACCTTCTGCAGTTCTGCAGAGTAGCAAGATGGTATCGGAGCAACTCTTCCTGCCTTGATCTTCTGTATGAGATCCCAATGTGTCTTCGCATTGAATGGCGGCGCCCTGGCACACAGCTCGTAAACAATGCACCCTAACGACCAAATATCCGAGTAAAGAGTGTATTTCTCAGCCGCACAGATTTCTGGAGACATGTAAAATGGTGTTCCGACATATGTGGAAGCAAAGTCATGCGATTGCATTATTTTTGAGAGACCGAAGTCGCCGAGTTTGACAGAGTTATCTGCACCCAGGAAGACTTGAGGGCGTCAGTAAATTCAACATCGGTAGGAAATGGCATTTTACTTACTGTTTTCAGGCTTCAAGTCCCTGTGTAGGATCATCACCTGCGCCTGTTTGGACTTCAATGGCCGCGCATTGTTCCCAAGTCCCATTACATTGCGACCAGCTTCCGGCGGGTCCTCCCCATAATGGCATCTGTACAACGCGCTGACGATTTGAGATAAGATGCTCCAGACAAACTCCTCTTCTGCGTATTGGTTCTTAGCGGTCAAGCTTTTGATGACCTTGCCGAGATCACCATTGCCGCAGTATTCCATATACAAGTGAAGGTCTTGCGAAGCTTTGAGATGTTCCCGTTCATAATATGCGACGATGTTTGGGTGCCGGAGCTCTTTCAGGATTGAAAGTTCAGCTTGGAGCTGTTCCCGCTCTTTGGGCGACATCTTGAGGTAGTTGATTTCTTTGCGACAGAGGACCTATGGATTGTTAAAGAGAATGGAAGCGAATAGGATGAAGAGACAGATGTACATATCCATCGGACTTTCTCTTAACTTTGCGAATAATTCCAAAGGAGCCATGGCCTTGAGGTTGTCAGCAAGCGCGAAGCATTGTGCTAGATAGGAAGCTCTCATACCAATCTTTTCCAGAACCTCGTACTTGTCGTCGTCTGTCATGTTGAGAAGAGAATATGATTGAAAGAAAAGTTGTATGTTGGGATTGGTTTACTGTTGCATCAAGAGGTACTTACAGAAGAGTCGGAATTATTGGTGGGTGACTTTGGGTACCTGGCCGGGTGTTTACCACACATATGTGTTGCTAAGCAACCGCACGAGCTACATTTTGACATCGCGACCAGCAAATACACGTGATTGATAAGATTTCACCGCCAACTTATCGCCGCTAAGTCCTACGCCACTCCAACATCATTAATTGCCCACTCACTACCATTTCTCCCTCCTCTCGTTTTTAATTCATCTTCTTATCCGCCAGTATGGTGTTAAAGAAGCATGAGATTGAAGCCGCCCTTCACGCCGAAGCACAGGCCATCTCTGCTGGAAAACTGAAAGAAGATAATCCGCTCGACCTCAGCGAGAGCTTCAGAATATTCTGTGAGGCATGTCGAAGAGGAGATTTGAAGGTCTGCCAAGAGAAGATTACAGAGGGTGTCAATATAAATGCGAGGGATAAGTTTGATTATACGCCTCTAATTCTGGTAAACATTTTTTTCTATCTTTCCTGAGAGCGCTGCGAGGAAACCATGTTGGAATTACAAAGCATGACATCCCGAAATTACTGCTGGCCTAAATCTTTCAGAACTCATACTAATGTCTACTCCCACAAGGCTAGCCTTTGCGGGCATTACGAAGTCGTTCAGTTACTCCTTGAATCCGGCGCGTTGTGTGAACGAGATACCTTCCAAGGCGAACGTTGCCTCTATAACGCCCTCAACGACCGCATACGCAACCTCCTCCTCTCATACGACTATGCCAAATCGACAGATCCCCTACAGCCTCTCGCGGCGCACATAACGTCATTATTAACGCTGGAACACCCCAAGACCGGAGACATCACGCTTATGACATCCACTGAGGCCTTTTACCTACACAAGTTTCTACTCTCCGTACGGTCTCCATACTTCGCAAAGAAGCTGGCTGCAGCGCCAGAGACGACATCATGGAAACTTTCGAACAATATACCTATTCAGTCCTTGGAAATCGCACTGCGACACCTGTACCTCTCAGAGGTCTCAGCAGATCTAGGTGATGGCGAGGAGGAACAAGCCATACTTACGGGCATCGACAAGATCAGCAGACAGCTAGAGATTGACCGTCTCTTTGAAAGCATATTAGAAGGCGGGGACAGGCGACTTACCCGCCAGCGACGCAACGAAGAAGTCAACCGCGGCCGAGACCAACTCAACACCTGGTTCCAAGACAATATCCTCGCAAACAAAGTAACCATTGACACCGACAAAGCCAACACGGTACGCTGGGACCGCAACAACGGCATATTCGCCGACGTGCTCCTCCGCGCCGACGATGAGCCCACCGATGACGACGACGACGACGCACCCGCCGAACCCACCGTCCGCAGCACCCCCGGTCCCCTCAACGGTATCCCAATCGGGCCCCTCGCGAAATCACGCTCTCCCTCCCGCCACCGCGCCCCGCGCAAATCGATCCTCTACCCCGCGCACCGCGCAATGCTACTGCGCTCCGAGTACTTCCTAACCATGTTCTCGTCCGCCTTCCGCGAAGCGCAGCCAACGCCGCACCTGCAGATCATCACGCTGGACTGCACGCCCGCAGTGCTGGAAGTCGTGCTCACGTTCCTGTACACGGAGCGCGCAGACTTCGGGCTCGACATCGCGATCGAGGTACTCTTCGCCGCCGACGCGCTCTTCATCGAGAAGCTGAAGCAGCGCGCCGCCGTCATCATCAGCACGCTGGGCAACGGGTCCACCAGCGCGGTCGAGGCGGTCAATCCGCGCGGGGAGACGGACGCCGAGGACGTGCTGGACGTGTATGAGGTCGTGCGGGCTGGGTGGGACACGCGGGTGCATCGGCTGGAGGAGTTTGGCGCAAGGTATATCGCGTACAGGCTCGAGCGGTATATTGACGAAGAGGAGTTTGCGGAGCTGGTTAGGGAGAGCGCAGCGAGGATTGTTGGGAGGCAAGAGACGGATACCGTTGAGCTGATCGATGAGTTAGTTTCTCCTCCCATTTCCCTTCTTTCATCCCTAAAACCCTGAAACCGATATATCACCTTTTTTTCGTGGTTGTGGGGTGATCGTCACCGTCTCTCCTGAACTTTAACAGCCCTATTGTATCGAGCTTCGAACCCTGCTAACAGACCAAAAACAGCATCCGCTACTACCTCTCCGAGCGCTTCCGCCTGCGCTTCGAAGACTCCGGCATCGACGAAATGATGGACGAAGACGCTGACAGCGGCACCGGCCAGCCCATGCACGTCTCGGACCGCTCCTTTGCTGCGCCGTCCCTCCAGGAAGACGAAGGCGTCGACGTCTTGTCCGGCTCGCCGCCCAAAGACGAGCCGGACGCCTATGCGCCGGACATGCTTGGCGGCGCGGTGCGCACGCTGGATGGCGAGCTTGCGGGCGATGAGTTTGCGCAGGATGCGATTAATTATCAGATTTTGCTTGGGAAGATTGATAGGTTACTTGAGCGGTTGAAGTTGGATGCTTAGAAGAAGGGGAGCATGGTTGATTTTTTGGGTGGATGAATAAAGCATTCGCGGCGTGTAGAATTGGGATGGTTCCATGACCAAGACTAACATATTTTTATGTATTTACTTTTAGGGGTAGGATTAGACATTCTCATCAATGATGGAAGCAGAAATCTCAGTCTTAGGCCGCACACCCTTAGATATGTACTCGCATCCACCTCGGCCTCCATCCAGCGCAACTGGTTCACGCCTCAGAGAAACTAAATCTTAGACTTCGAGTTTTCTGTGTGCCTGATAAAAAGTCCCACTCAGCTCCCTTTTCTGCATTTATGTTCATGTCGACGCTGCTTCGTCTCATCTTGGTATTGCGGCTCTCTCCCTACTGAATGTTCCCTTCTGTATACTAGAGGCTAATGGGCGCACTTACAAGTGCTCGTGGAAGAAGTTGAGCAGAGTCTGGTAGCCGCGTTCGTACTCGGCCTTGACTTTCGGGTCCTCAAGGTTCGATCTGCACAAATCACCACATCAGCACTGTCCTTGCCCTACCACCTCTTCCCCCCATCCCACCCAGCTCGGCAAACTGTAGACAGTAGACGTGAATGAAAGGGAGGGGTTTGATTCGAGGAACATGAACCTGACTTCGACTCACCTTGCAGCCATCCAGCCGTGGATCTGATCCGGGAAGTGCTCGACAATATTCGGGACCTTGAGCCCCTTCTGCCACTTCTCGATCTCGGCCATATCCTCGTCCTTGCTGGGCAGCATGGCATATGGGATCGTAACGCCCGGCGCGTCAGCAGCCGCGACCATGGCCGGGTGGCAGGCGGCAGCGGCTTTGAAGACAGTGCCCTCCTGGGAGGACAGGTTCACAATCTAGAGGCCGGGCAGCGGCAAGTTAGCAAAATACGCTCGATCGATCCCTTCGGCCCTTCCATCCACCTGGTGGCTTCAGACAACAGGCAAGGGCCAGGGGTCCTGGATCCGAGACACGAGACAAGCGCTCACCTTCCCGCCCCAGCAGAAGCCCACAACGCCCCACTTCTCGAGCTTGCTCTCCTTGGCCGAAATCTCCTGCACGACCTTCGGGACGCGCGGCAGCGTCTTCGGCGGCGCGGCCTTGGTCTGGAAGAACTCGCCCAGGTTCTTGCGCTTCTCGTCGTTGTCCGGCGGGTACCAGCTGATGTCGGCCGGCTGGCCCTCGAAGAAGTCTGGCATGAAGACGCGGTGTGGGTGCTCCTTGTCGCTGTGGGCGAGGATGTCGGCGCCCTGGATGGTCTGCGGGAAGAAGCCGAAGACGTCGTAGATTATGAGGATTGCGCGCGTGGCGGTGGAGGGGCCGGTGGCGTCTGTAGAGTTGGAGGGTTATCATCTTGCCTTGCTCGACGGAATGAATATGGGGAGGTAGTGGAATGGGTGTTTGGGTGGGGATGGTGAGGGGAATTTGGGAGACGTACAAGTCTTCATGCCATCGACGGTAATGTATTCGCCCTTGGGCTCGTAGCCCTTGGACACGACGACTGGGAGGTTGCAGCCTGTATTCGATTGATCAGTTTCGCGCTCTCCCAGCTCTCTCATGCAATTACTAACAGGCTTTTGACTGGGTAGATTCCGTCGACATGGTTGCGAGCTTTCGAGCTTGAGTTATTCGAGTAATTGGAGCAATTGGCGGATTTCGGGGAAGAACTGAGGTTCGATATGGAGTGCGGAGGAGTGGCGAGATGTGGAGGCTTCTGAAACAGCAGCGCATGCCGAAAGGAATTGAGGGGTTGGTTCATGCGCATTGAATTTGTGGTTTGGCGGGGTATTTCCACGTGACGTCATCACTGTGGAGGGGGAGTTTTGCTCGGAAGGGAAAGCACGGGGAACTGGAAAATAAAACACTACGAAGCATTGCAGCTAGATGGCTAGTGTTATATAGCTTTGTTTCAGGGCTTTGGTAGGGCTTTTAATATTCTACATAAATATTTTCTGCCTCCTTACTACCAATTGAATAGCCCCGCCCAAGTCTATATATTGGAGATATGGGAAACCTTGGAGCATTGAGCATATGTATTAATTGAGCAGCGATAACCAATTGAAGCTTTAATTTACCTGGAGATATCATCTGGAGTGACCTAGTAACACTTTAAAGGGTTAATTTGATGCTGTTATAGGTATTCTAGTCATAATTGTCCTTTCTAACTTCTATACATGTGGTGCTACACTCATCTCAGGTGAAATGCTCACGATGCCTTGAGACCTCGGAAAATCGTTTGCTCAAACCGTTTCGATATAGCGTCTCACTTCCCTACTAGCTGTTAGTCAGAGTCAAGTTTATGAATATATTCAACGTACCAATCCGTAACGGCCTCATCCCATAACCTGATCTCGTGCTGCCTTGTCCCACCGAAGTGATCCACGAACTCATCTCCAAACACCTCTCGAGCAACACTCTCCTTCCTCATAAACCTCTCGGTTGCTTCCTTCAACGACTTCGCGAGTCTCTCACCTTTATCGGCAGCTCCTCCCACATCTTCTCCTTTGCCTAGAGGGGGTATACTGATTTCCATCTTTCGCTCAATACCTCTCCAACCCAATGCTAGGATAGCAGCAAGCACAAAATGAGGATTTGCGTCCGCTCCAGGCACTCTGACTTCAAATCTCGTGGCTTTCGGACTTGAAGTTGGCGGACTAATCAATCGAATCGAAGCAGCACGATGCTCCAAACCCCACGAGACCGTCACGGGCGCCCAGAAATTCTCCACCAGCCGCTTATACGAGTTGATATTTGGCGCAACAATCGGCATGATGTCAGCTAATCCATCCACGAGGCCAGCGAGAAAATGCCGGCCCATATCGGAAAGATGGCGGAGATCCTGCCACTCATGCTCTTTGTCCTCTTCTTCCCGGTAGAAGAGGTTTTTGCCGGACTTATCAACGAGCGAAACGTGCATGTGACCTGAATTCCCTGGAAGCCCCTGCCGCGGTTTCGCCATGAAGCAGGGTGTGATGCCGAATTTGCTACCTAAAGATTTGACAACTAGCCTGCGCCAACAGTCAACCTGTATGTTACAGTTTCAAGTAAAATAGGATGGACGGACTTGAACAGTGCTGCTTTGTCCGCCATTTGTGTTATCTCGCCGAATTCGAGTGCCTGAAAATACCGTCAGCATTTAAATCTCGGGACTTGCGATCTCCCGCTCACAGCCTCAAACACACCCGGCCCACTCTCCGTATGCCAACCTTCTATACCGCATCTAAACTGCGCGCAAGTGTCGAATATGCTATAATAGTACTCCTGGTTATGCACCGGCCGTGTCAGGCTATATCCAAACATGCCTTCAGTGAGGAACGGAAGCGAATTGGCGGGATTGTCTCGCAAAAACGAGGCGGTGGAGGAGGAATTCCGTTCGGGGCCGTCATGGCTCTGCGGCGCTCTAAACTGGTAAAACTCGTATTCCGCTAAGATGAAGTGGCACAATTAGCTGCTGGCATCGCAATTGCACCACCCATCGCCCACGGCCGTCCTCCGCGAGAAACCATCGTCCCTATATAGCAGCTCACCTCCAGCCATAGCACCCAAGCCATTCTCAGCCAACTTGTCGACGGCGCGCTTCAGCAGCGAGCGCGGGCACGCGCTCAGCGAGGCGTGGGTGTCCGGGTCGAGGAAGCTGACGAGGAAGAAGGGTACGTCGTTCTCCCAAGGGATCCTGCGAAAGGAAGAGAGGTCGGGCACGGCGATGACGTCGCGGTAGCCGTTCTCCTTGTTGCTGATCTTGAGCTCGCGGAAGTAGGTCTGGTCGTGCATGTCCCAGCCGAAGACGACGGAGCAGAAGCCGAAGCCCTCGCGCGCGATGGACAGGAACTTCTTCTTCGCCATCAGCTTGCCTCGCAGGATGCCATCGACGTCGACGCCCGCCACCTTGACTGCCCTGTCGTATCTGAGGAGCTCGGGGAGGGTCTCGACGGTGACCTCGGGGAGGTTCTGGTCGGCCATGGCGGGGCTGGTGGGAGAGAAGGGGAAGTTGGAATCGAATTGAGGTTGGGACAGTAACTGAGTAATTTTAAACAAAGCTCGGGTGGAACAGGCTTTCGGGACAAGGGCAAAGCCACTGATATGGGTGGTTCCTGCAAGTTGAGTGAGCTTTGGCGAATGAGGGTAGAGCAGGCCCGCCGAGGCTGGGCGTGGGCATGGGGAAGCCTGCGTGCGCCGCATCATCTCGCATCTCGGCGAATACTGTGCTTTGTGATACATAAATCGCGCTCTCGTTGACTCTGCCAACTAAACCTCTATCCGGGCTATTTTGCTATAGAAACATTCACTCGAAGCCGCTCGAAGAGTGAGAGGATCCCTCTCTTCCCCTCTGCAATACTATCGCACCCCTCCACAGACGTCATAGGATGCGGTGTCGAATCGGACTCGAAGTCGAGGGTCCGATAGACAGGGCGCGTGATGTTACAGTGTACAAAAGCCCTAGCATTCATTCAATGGCATCCAGAGTCATGGCCGGACTAGTAAGCAGCACAACAGTAGGGACTGGCCAGGTGGCAACGGTGGGCCAGTTGTCTGCCACCAGCTTGGCCTCTTATCTAACAGCAATCTCGACTGGCCGATAATCGGGCTCCTGTCACCGAATCATTCCGTATAGTCTTCTCTCTCCCTTTCTCTTTTTCTTTCAACTCAACAACTCGCTCTCTGTAAACCTCCTCTTTATGCCTCTGTAGTAGTCTGAAGTAGTCTTGCTGCTATTGTCGTCTGTAAGTTTTCTTTGTTCGTTGCAATCGCATTTCCTCTTGCGGTTATGCAAGGACCGCCGGACCCTCACTCATCTGACGGCTATTACCTGCGTTGACGCTAGTCATGATTTCAACAACTGCAAATCTTTCTGGCCCTTTCTTCCTCAGAATTGCATCTGACTCGAGGCAGCATCCAACGGAGAGAGCCATCCGTATAAACTTATACTGAATTACTGCTGCTATCATTCAACATGGGCAGCAATGTTTTCTCACGTGGTCGACTTGGTGGCAAGAATGCCATTGTTACCGGAGCAGCAGGGTAGGCTGAACATTTACATTTCATCCTATCACTACTCCTAGATCTTGAGAATTATCCTCTGTATGAAATTTGCCCGTCTATGACATGCTACGTTATCACCCACACTCTCTTTACATGATGTTCCGAGTTGACTCACAGTTGTACCAACTCCAACATGACAATGGCTCTTTTCTTATATGTTCAACTTTATATTCATATTTACCGAGTTCCCCAGAGTCAATTGGTCTGCTTCTTACTTCATATCATCTCCCATCATCATTTGCCTTTAAAACTTCTCAATAACCCACCATAGCGGCATCGGCCTAGAGACCTGCATCCTCTTCGCTCGTGAAGGCGCCCGTGTCCTTATGGCCGACATATCCGGGCCTGCACTCCAGCATGCTATTACCAAAGTCAAAGAACTGGTTCCTCACGCCGAAAAGGTAGATACCATCATCTGCGACGTTTCGAACGAAACCGACGTCGCCGCAATGGTCTCCCACGTCGACTCCTGGGGCGGCGTCGATGTCATTTTCAACAACGCCGGAATCATGCATGCTGACGACGCGGATGCTGTTGATACCCCAGACAGGATCTGGGACTTGACGCATAATATCAACGTCAAGGGTGTTTGGTACGGCAGCAAGCATGCTGTGCTGAGCATGAGAAAGTTCGAGAAGAAGAAAGGCAGTATCATCAACACCGCGAGCGTAGTAGCTCTTGTGGGAAGCGCAACTCCTCAGCTCGCATACACAGCAAGCAAGGGCGCGGTACTAGCCATGACCCGAGAACTCGCCATTGTGCATGCACGAGAGGGATTCAGGTTCAACGCATTGTGCCCGGCACCACTCAAGTACGTTCCAACTCCACCACAGCTACAACCCACGCCCTTTAATCCCCGGGCCGCACCACTTCTCCCATAATTTCCAAGCGCGAACTCTATACTAAATTTTCCCAGCACGCCCCTTCTTCAAGATTGGCTCGGAGATGACGCGGCCAAGCGCCATCGTCGCGAGATCCACTTCCCCACCGGCCGCTTCGGCGAAGCCATCGAGCAAGCCCAGGCCGTTCTCTTCCTCGCCAGCGACGAGAGCAGCTTCGTCAACGGCACTGACTTCGTTGTCGACGGCGGCATGACAAAGGTATCCTCGTCCTTTCGTCTCTGCCTATTTTCTGCAATGCTAACTCGCGCCACCAGGCCTACGTGACCCCTGAAGGCCCGCCCACGCAGCCACCGGCAAACTTGGCCCGTTGAGCAGTAGTCTTCGTAATTCTTCGTCCTTGCTCGAGCTACTATCCGCTCTACTGCACATAACGGCTTTCAAGCCCTCTGGCGTTCACTCACCGTTTCCGGTTGGCGTTGCTTGCTCGGTGTTGCGCGAATCTCTGCCGTCCTTCCTCAGACAGCCGTTGTGGTAGCAAAGCGTGTCGTTTGAGATTAGACCTAAGTAGCTCTCTAGAATCTGCGAGATAATAGATTACTGGAGTTGTTAGCCGTATATTATTATTAGCATTATCATCCACTCAAGCTCTTCCTTCCCAGACTCCAGTCCTCAGAATCCAGCATCCAGACGCCAGCCTGCAGCCTCCCTATTCACCATCGCCTTCCCACCCCCCATCCCCACCCCGCCCACCAACCCCACATCGACCCCGCCCACTATAACACCCACGCCCCGCGCCCGCGCCCGCGCCCCTAGCTCTCTCAACTCCTCTTACCCTCCTCGTTCCCCTTTCCTCACGCAAACACAACCTCACAACCCCACCACCCTCCTC
>Ga0307515_10013768_pt1 | contig 15074 bp, 9 predicted proteins | sample 17_EM_MG_FD_194513 | JGI IMG/M metagenome (GOLD analysis project Ga0307515, IMG submission 194513) | Populus trichocarpa ectomycorrhiza microbial communities from riparian zone in the Pacific Northwest, United States - 17_EM | ecosystem: Host-associated > Plants > Roots > Unclassified | place... | reverse complement strand
ATACTAACTTTTAAAAAATATTATTGTTATTTATATTGATGATATTCTTTTACATAGTAAGGATAAATATAAGCATATCGTTCATTCATGTGTTGTACCTTAAACTTTAAGGGGTTAGAGATTCTACTTTAACTCAAGGAAGTGTTAATTCTTCACTAGCAGTCTTGTTTTCTCAAGGCTATGTTTATTTCAATGAAAGAGTCAAGATGGATCCTAATAATAATAAAACAATTCTTAATTTGCTAATTTCTCAAACTCTATAGTCATAGTTTTTATGACTTAACATCTTTTTATAAACATTCCATAAAAATTTAGCTTTATTATTGCCCCAGTCATGTTTGAAATGAGGTGGTTTCAAGCAGATAAAGAAACTAAATAGAGTTTTGATCTGATAAATCAAGAGGTGATTTCAATTGTGTTGTTGAGATTGGATGTGATGTTTTGAATATTAGCATCCATCGTGGATATTGTTCTTAGATAATAGAGGAAATATATTGCTTTTTATAGCGAGAAAGCTTAGTGATTAACCGACAAAATATTCTATATATAACAAAGGCATCCAAAACTATTTAGGCCACGTTTGTTTCTTAGAAAGTAGTTTTCGGAAAACCACTTTCCAAACTTTCCCGTGTTTGTTTGCCATTAGAAAAGTTGGTCAATGAAAAACACTTTTCAGTCAAAGAAAAATTTAGCTTGGTTTTCAGGAAAATGTTTTTCTTTTTGGCTGTGTTTGTTTTCTGAAAAGTGGTTTCTGGAAAATTACTTTCCAAACTTTCCTGTGTTTATTTGCCGTTAGAAAAGTTGATCAACGAAAAATATTTTCCAATTCATAAGGCTTTAAAGTTTCTAAATAACTAGCATAAACTTAGTAGAAGGCATGCTTCTTAGGTTTAGGATGATGGAGATAAATGTGAAAATTATCTTTTCAATTATTATGTTAACTATGCTAGAGGATAATATTTTCGAAGGGAATCGTTTGAGTATTCGTGGAGGGTCATTATCTCTGAAGCTCACAATAGTAAACTTGGTGGATATTTTAGGAGAGACAGATGGGTGTCGTAAGCTTACCTTTAACCTTTTCTGAGGATAAATGAGAATGTTAGTCATGTATCTCTCCTCCTAGATACATAACATCTATCTAGCCTTTCATACACCACACACTTGTCAAAATATTGATAGAGTCAAGTGCTGTAATGTACTTATAAATAGCTGATTCATTATCTCAATCATGGGACTATTTGGAAACCATTAATCTCCGAGACAGCTTCTCTCTCTAATCTCGTATTTTCTCTCCTTACTTGTAGTGTTTTTAATTTTACACATTTGGATTTTACCCCTTTTCTAAGTAGTTGTACGCAAGCTTGACCCTTTACAGCACTTCCACACCCTTTCCAGCTAAAAACATACTCTTTCACTAAAATCGCCCACTTTTCCTCCAAGCCCTCTCTCTTTCTATAACACATGTTCCCTACCTGGACATTGTTAATATACAACACTACAATATACAACACTACCTCACCCCGTGTACCTTTAAAGAACCCATGTATTTACAAATCATAATGGATTTTGTAATGATTCAAGTTGTATATCATAGAGGCTACTAAAAAAGTGAGAACATACAGGAGACAATATTGAGAAATTAATGCAGGAAACTGTGTATGGTTTATTTTCAAGATGGCAATATGCACATTTAACTAGTTAGAAACTTAGAATCCGAGTTAGAAATATTCTACACGAGTCCCATGAAGCCATCCCGGATTACAACCCTTCGGACATCGTTAACGCGGCAACTTGGTGTAGGTTGTCACATGGTCGAACGATCGACACTTTTCTTACATAAGGCCTGAAGTTTCATCAATCTAAATAACTTATACTCGATGTGCGAATGATTTTACGCATTCAATTATCTGGATACAATCAAACTTGAAAAAATCAGGAGATTGCAAGCTGAAGCCCCTTGACATTACTAAATGAACTACTTCGTTTCCAATTTGGTAGCAGTTTAGCATACTAATATTAAGAATAGGCAAAAACAAACATTAACAGTATGAAGTGCATTCCAAGCATTCTCAAATGGCATTCTCTTAACACGGAAAAAAAAAATCTTTCCATTGAAGTTAAAAAAATGAAAGGAAGAAAGAGAAGGAAATCTACAAGTTGCAATCATGAACCGATAGCTCTGTGATTTATATATATTGATCTTGACACTAGCACTCGAGAGGTCGACTCTTCAGCAATTTCAATGGCTTCTGTAATAAAAGCAATGAATAAAAAATTAACAGGGAACGAGAAGAAGAAAAGGAAAGTTCTGGTGGAATATTAGTAGTAAACTAACAGGTATACAACTCATTTGTCACGCGTTTCATGATCATTCCACATTGAAATTCTATCAAAGGCATACAAATGAGTTTTTAGAGAAAAAAAGAAACCCATGGAAACAAATTAAAGAAAAAGAATCAAACAAGAAATCTTATTCAAGGAGACCCATTTTCAGATCTGTCGAAGTGAAGAAGTTGGCCGTCACACTTGGGGCAATCTTCCACCTGTTTTGGGACCATGAAATACATAAAGCAGCTCTTGCAACCAGCCACAACCAAGACATGGTCTTCTTTCTCTAGTCTATTATTAAAATGCTCTCTTGAGGAAGGAGGAGAGGATTCTGATGATGACTCCTCACTATCATACGAGCTGTCATCTTCTGAGTAGAAATCTCCATTGTAATCTTGTGTGATCCTTGGATCTTCCCTTGCTTTCATTCCATTCCTCCAGTTTATGTAGTATATCTCCCCTGTCTGCATTTACACCCATCAAAAAGTAGCACCATAAACAACAAAGATACAAATTTCTGAGAATATTTAAGAAAGAAGAGCAGACAACAAGTAATGACCACCACAATTTAGCTATCAAGAAGGAAGTGTTTTTCTGTTGCCTATTATCATCCAATATTGACATAGTTATACACCCACACACGCTACGCAGGTCTTGACTCTTGACCATCTTCATCAAAATGTACCGACCCTATATATATCAAAGACCCGCACAAGATCAAACCGTGAAAATTCATTCCTTTGTTACATATTTCAACAACATTCACCATTAAGGAAACATAATTTATCTGGACATGGTTTTCTTTTTTCACTCTAGAAATGCAAACCAAAAGGGACACATTCAAAGATGGCAATACCAGAACTATTAACGAAGAAAAGTATTATTGATCCCTTTTAGGGTTCTTTCAAGGGATAAAAGCCCTATTTTTTTTTTAAATCCGAGTATATAGGTGGAAGGAGGTGAGACCGGAAAGAAAGCATTAAATACAAGTCAGTGAATGAAAGACATTACTGATGAATAAAAAGACACCATATAACAAAACAAAACGGAAACCCAAATACAAGATCTGCATTTATTATAACTGTAATTATAGATAGGGCAGTGACTTTATAATTTAAAAGGGTCTATTTACCTTTAAATCTAAACATTGTTCCCAATGGTAAGGAAGAGAGAGATGTGACTTAAGCTCCAAGGAGGTATCAGAGTTCTGTAGTAAATGATTTTGTGAATCTGTCTCATCTGAACTTGATGACCTCTCTTCTCTTCCACCACTACTTTGATGGTGCCGGTGGTGATTTAGAGAACAGTTTTGAAGAGACCTCTCCAAAGATGCTGTGATTGCTGCCATATTTGGTGCTGTCATTCCTTCCTTTCAGTAACTAAGAATCAAGATGTTTATGTGTATTTAAAGAAAACTAAACAAGAAAAAGAGAGAGGAGGGTGCATAGGATAGACAGGGAAAGAGACGGAGAGATTAGGGGTTGAGATTTTAAAGGAATAATAATAATAATAAGAGAGAGACCATTTGAGGGAGGGAGGGCAAAAGAATAGTATTGGAATTTTAAGGTGTAGAAACACTGCAATTTTACATACACTGGCTGTGACTGCGCGTGGGGATCTTGAACAAAACCCTGTGTGGGACCAGATCTGTCAGCACAAGGAAACCACTGTGGGTTTCATTTAGTCTCACATCACCTTATTGGGATTCAACATCACACACACACAGTGGATTGAGCGTGGAACACACGCTACCAAATAATTAATTAAAGGTCAGTTAATGTTAGGTCATGATTATGACTATTAGAAAAATCTAAAACGGAGGAAGATTCGGAGGTAACCGGGATTATTTATTTTTTAAATTGTTTTTTAATATATTAAAATAATATTTTTTATTTTTAAAAGTTAATATATTAAAATAATTTTAAAAAATAAAATCTCGAAAGCATAATTTCAACAACATTCCTAAAAAATAACCTATATCTAAAAAAAAATAGAAAATAACACATTTTCAAAGTAGCATCATTCAAAATGACACAATAAAAAAAAAATTAACAACGTTACGTCAATCCCATTGGCGCAACAATTTTAGGAAATAAGAACCTATACAAAGTAGGTTTATCCCCCTAGATTAGCACTAAATTTATTATTTATTTTCTGGAACAATACAAATCTTTTTTTTATCAAGTTCTAGATACTCAAATTAAATATTTATTACTTGCGCCACAATATGTTGTAGAGTAAATTATTGAAGATTAAGATAAAAAAAAAAAACATATAAAAAAAAATGGGTTGTTAATATTGAGATTGGCGCAACTATGTGCGCAAGTACGATTGATGTGTTCTAATTAATTTTTTTTGTTGCGAAAATATGCTGCTTCGTTAATTGTTTTCTAACTATATTATTTTTTAAAATAAATTGAAGGACTATATTACTTTGAAAAAAGAAAAAAAAAATCCTTCCTGTCAGCTGCAAACTGTCGAAAATGACTAATGAGAGCATTTTTTTTCCTTGGAAGAGATCCGGTGAAAACGCGATTGCCAAAGGGAATGCCGGAAGTTTTTTTGACGGTTTGCGGGAAGTTCAATGAAAGTTGGTGACAGTTATTTATTTATGGGAGGGACATTCCTTGGTCAGCTATCTACAGCCTGCCTTCTTTTATCGTGCAAGAATACAATGGGCAATCCTGCTCCATCATGTTCTTAAAGGTTTAGGCATTGTTTTTTCTTGGGGTTTTTAATTAGCCCATGTTCTTATGCTGCTAGGCTATAAATGTGCACGTAGGGGAGTAGTTAATGGTGTTATTTGTATTTGAATTTTTGCTTAAACAGTCAAGCCAACTCAAATTTGTTGTCTTGTCAAATTGTTTGGTATGAAATTGAGGAAAATTAGCGATCCAAATGTTTAAATATTGTTTGTAAACGTAAGAGACACCGTTTTACTTGTCTATATATGATTAGATTTTGGAGGATATGTCCTTGCAGTCGTGGAGTAGTTAATGGCATTTTCTTCACAGCAGGGGGGTGAACTTAATTATGAGGGGAGGCTTGGTGTCATTTTGTAGGGAGCATGCCTCTTCTATGTATTAATTGCACTCATTCAATAAAGTCAGCTAAAGTTAAAAATTGCTCACAAATAGAAAAACAAAATCCAAGCTAATCTACCGAGCCAATAATTTAAGTCATAGACCCGATTAAATTTAATAATATTAAATTTTAAAAATAAATTTTATTTAACTATATAATAATAAAATATATGTTATTAGAAAAACAACTACATAATATTTTAAAAAACATAATAATGAGATGTAAAAAAAAATGCTAATATTAAAAAAATTTGTTATATTCTTATTGGAAACAAAAAAAATAAAAATTTAATTCTTTAAAAATCTAATAAATTAATATTTTAATTAATTAATTAAATTTAAATTAATGAAAGACAAAAAAAAAAGTTGTCATTTTCATCCAAAATACCTCAAAACACCATAAAAATCAAATAAAACACCAAATAACTCAAAAAAATTGAAATCAATTGAATCTTAAAAATCAAAACCAACCTTGATTTGCCATTACCACCATCAAACTTTTATCATCAAATAAAATTCTTTAACACAAAGCTTTATTATTTTAGTTATTAGAATCATAACAACTTATAATTTTTTTTTTAGATGACTTAATTTGTTTTTCATTTCTCAAACTCATGTACCAAGAAATTATTAGATTACCACTCTAAATTGTGTAAAATATCATTCTTTTAGGCATATTTGGAAACAAAATTATTATTTATTTTAAAATCATGTTTGCTTTAAAGTTGATAATGCCAATAATAAATAAATAAATAAATAGAATGATATTTTATCATTTTACCGTAAATAAGGTTTACCTAAAAACCATGGATATTTCTCACAAAATAATCGCGTATGCAAAAAACAATCAATTTGAGTAAATTAAAGCTGCAAAACCACGTTTTTGTTTAACTGCCTTTCAAGGACGTGCCTTGTCATTTTTAGCACCAAATTAATAAAGAGTCGTTCATATGTGCATATAGAAACTCCCAAATTAAATCCACCAAAAAATCATCAAATTGTGGTTATGATTTGCACGAAGAAAAAATATTTAAAATAAAATTAATGTTTCGTTAATTTTCTTTTTATTTTTCATCCCTGGGTACTTTAGTGATGGGTATGATCGAGGACCACAGACCCTTTTCATTGGACACCGTACCATGAAAGAATCTTGGGTGGTGATCGTAAGTATATAACAGTCCAAACCCACTTTAGTTTATTCAAGCGTGAACTTCTAAATCTCAAGGATAGAGGCTTGAAACTAGAAAGTGAAGGTCCTTAATTAAACTCCGATTCTGTAATGATCTTGATCGCTAATCCAAGAGGAAGAAACAGTAGAAGCAGTGGACAAGGAGAAGAGAAGAGAAGACCATACAAATAAGAGTCCACAGCGCCGAATGTATTGGGGCAGCCGCCTCTCTGTTTGAAATATAAATAAAAACTGCGAAGAAAGAAAATATACCAGCACCTATTTTATTATGCGCGATGTATTTTCATTGCAAGCAAATTGTAAAGTTACCAGTACGGAGTAGAACTTCACGAGATGGGGTAAATGGAACCCTCTCCTTTGGAATAATACTATAGCTATAATATGGATCGGTCTTTCCCTGTTGTGGAATCTATTCTGAAGTCTTGCCAGTCCTGACACCGCTCCCTCTTTCTTTCTCTCTGTGTGTTTGTGTGCAGTACTCTGCACTAATATTCCCTTCTGGTTCTGGCACCAGCTGGACTCCTTGGGATACATCACTTTCTGGTGTATTATTTGAGAAATGTATGTCACCCATCATTCCAACTTCAAATTTTATTTATTTGAGGTGAAGTTTGGTGTATATAAAAATATGGTTTATTTTCAAAATGTTGACTGGTACTAACTATATGTTGGAGTGGGTGTTTCGAGTTTCCCTATTCATTCTCTGCACAATTCGAGATGAGGTTTAACATGGCGCATGAAGGGAACATCCCTTAGTGGCCTCAGTGCTCTCCTTGTCCTCGGCCAATTCATTTACAAAGCAACAATTTTCATATAAATATATTAACTATGGCTGTTGGTAAAAATTAATGCCTGTGGCGCCACAGCTTCTTGCATGATATTTGAGTTCTGCAAGCTACACGTGATTGCCGAGATAATCCTATTTTTGGCTTGATTAGTTGCCTATATAAATCATGTACGTATTTACAAGATTTGTCGCATGTCTCCTCCCTTTACCAGCTATGTGATCCAACAGTGGGGAGCTTTTTCTGGGCCCTTTTTTCCCCATTAACTTCCAAAGTCCTGAATGAGCAAATCAATTTTGCTAGAGTTCGTTGACTGCTCCCTAGAGAGAAAACGAGTGTGTAAGGATATGTGAGTATAATTTGAGCGTGCGTAATTAAAAGTGATTGCTCCTTAAGGTCTTGTTTGTTCCTATAATGGAAAAAATTGTTTAGGTGTATTTATTATTTTTATTTAGCCGTTAAAGTATGTACTTAATGAAAAAAGAGTGGTGGTTGATTTTAAAAGTTTAGATCATAGTTGTGACTCCACCTGGAGATTGAGTTGGAAAAAGAATAATCTTAGGGATAACTAAAAAACAAATTTAAGATTTGTCCGTGATTTAATTTAAAAAATTATACTTTGTATCTTTAGTAAAAAATAATTTTATAAATAATCAAAAGATAAAATTACCCAGAAGATAAAGGATACCCTCTAAGTTTGACTGATTTATCTAAATTACAGGTAATTCCTGTGAATTCACAACGAGTTTATTTGAATCCCAAGAATCAAATACATGAGTGTTTGATTTTTGAAGTGAAGTTCTAAGGTTTAGTAGTGTTTGAAGTTCATCGGATTTGAACCTAGAGAAGTGTTAGAGAATAATATAAATCATATCCTGGGACCTTACCTAATAGCTTAAGCTATTGGGTTGAGATGGTTCTTTGACATGGTATCAGAGTCTTAATGACCAAGCGGTCACGAGTTCGAATCTCACCATCCCCATTTATTTGATAAAAATTAAGCACAAGGTAATGTGGGCCTGTGCAAGTTTAAAGCCCAAAGGGCTTTCACTTGAGGGGGGGTGTTAGACAATAATATAAATCACTTGAAGTCCATTGCAGGAAAAAGGACCCTGACGAGGCCAAAAGGGTTTTAGACAAAAAGGTTTGCTTCTCTCTTTTTCGACAATATAGTTTATATGGTGCAATTACATTTTTAGATTAAAGTAAGCTTTCTTGGAAACATACGGCCTAGTGCTAAAGTGTGAAGGGGATGTCGGGCATGATTTGTATATTGAATGAAAATCTCCCACACAAACCTAGCAGTTGGCTTCCTGGAAGTTCTGTGTTTTATCTGTGCACTTGGGATATATGATGAACACTTCTGTGTTGTGATCTAAAAGAGGCATGGTGAGAGGATAGGTGTCGTGTTTTCCAATGTGTTTGAGATTGGAAATAACCTGATATTTATGCATATACTGCCATGATGGATGGGTTTTGCAAGGTAGGCAGATCAAATTAGGCAATGGAGTTGTTGAGTGAAGCTTTAGAGATGAGGTTGACACCAAATGCGGTTATTTGTAATATTTTATTTGATGGGTTTGCTAAGGAAGGGAGGCCAATGAAAGGGTCTGGTGTGTTGAAGTTGATGAAATGGTGAGATTCCATTTGTTTGAGAACTAGATCTCTAAGGTTAATTATGGTTTGCATAAAGCTACAAGCTCCATTTATCTTGGGAAAAGCATGCTGGGTATAAATTGTCTGATGAAACGCCTGAAAGGGATTTTATTTTAGGAAATTATGGATGGTATTATTGTAGTTATAAACTATAGATAATAATTTTTTTATTTTAAAGTTTTAAGGGCTTTTTAGTCATTTAAATTACTATAATTACAAACTTATAAATAATTAGATATTTTTTGTTAATTTTTTTGGAGAATGTTAAATGTTAGCGTTCATATAAATTTTAAGATGTAAATTATAATTTTTCAAACTATAATAAAAAACTAAAATCCAGAACAAACCTTAAGAGACTCGATGTAATTATCCTAAAATCTTATCATTGGTTCACTGAGCCATCCCTTTTTAAACAACAGAATTTTTTTAATTTTTTTAAGTGTTGATATGACTATAATTGAATTGAGTTTAGTTAAGATAATCAAATCATTCAAAACCTGGTTGGGTCAATCGAGTTTCAACAAGTCAATATTTTATCAAGTTCAACTAGAAACTCGATTTACATTATGTTTTGAATCTTGAGTTTTTCTAATACCAGGTCAGGTTTAATAGCTATAATTTAGACTAAAATATTAAAACTAGAAAAATCAAAGATTAAAGTAAAATATTAATATACTAAAATTAGGGGGGAAAAAGCTATTAATGAATTCAGTTATGCTATATATCACAATAATAATTAACAAAAAAAACTAAATTATATAGGAATTTATTGTGCAAAATACAATATATATCCCCTCGCATGACAATGACATTGCGGACGGTTCACAATGTCATTTTTTTTCCTTTCCTTTTTTTTATTTAGCCCTCGTTGAACCAAATTATATGTTAATTTGTTGGGAGGGGTGAGATTGAAAGACAAGGGACCAAGATTAAAAAAAAAAAACACAAAGGGAATAAGTGCCTTTAAAAGTTTATGCAATTGTTTTTTTATTGTAGTCCCTATACTTTACAAATTATAGATAATAAGTCACTTAAGTTTTCAAAATTAAAGGGAAAATCAATTTTGGTTCAAAACTTTATTTTTCTTATTTTTTGGCCCTTAGTGTGAAAGAGGTGAGAAAAAGTTGCTAGAATATAACACTAGAGAGATAAAATTTCTATTGACATCTATTTTGGCCACCAAAACAATTAAGATTGGTGTCAATTTGTTTCTTTTAACGAGGAGGGCTCATATTAGGGGGTTTTTTACCTTGAAATTGCCAAGAAAAACATATTAGATCTTGGTAAGATTTTTTGTTTAGGGTTGATTTCAAGTTTTGGGACGGTTTTTTTGGGTTTTTTGAGGCTATAAATGAGTTTATCAAGTTTCTTATGATATTTTCTAAGTGTTTTGGTTAAACAATGGGTTGAGAATTCAGTTTTTTGATCGACAAAACCATTAGCCCAGTTTTTTCGACTACCACAATGGTCGAGAACTGTGCAATACAGAAGAGGCATCGTTTGACTCTTTTTTTTCAAAAAATAATTGAGGATAACATGCCGTCCGCCCCAGATGCGAAAACAAAAAAAGACCCAATCACGCGGACCTTGGGAAAATAGACCAGGCACAACAACACCTGGTTATTTTGGTTATTTTTTTGTTATTTTGTATGCATTTAATTTTTGAAGAGATTTTTCTGATTCATCTATAATTTTTTTGTATCTTTTGTATAAATGAACTTTATTTTTAAAATAAAAATATTTATTTTCAGATAATATTTCTAATATGTACGGCCTTGCATAGTAATTGTTTTCCCTTTTTATTTTATTGAATCAATTTAATGTGTGTATCTATTTCTATTATTGTTTGATTGAACTAAAAAAATTATTTTAATAAACAAGTTTAACAAACGCAATCGAGTAAATTTCTCATCTTGCAAGATTATATATCTTGATCTATACCTATCTCTTGATTTTTTTCAGATTGATTTATTTGTTACATATATACATAATTTTTTTTCACTTAAAATTCTCTTTGTGTATAATTGTTTTTATTAAAAAAATTACTTGACCCGCGGTGAAGCACGGGTCACGGGTCAAGTATTTAGTATTAATTATGCAGTAAAGATATTATATAAAATAAACAAAAAAGATACTATTAATATATGGTGGTTAATTGGCTTTCAAACGTTTCTTTTTTAATAATCATTATCCAACAAAACTAAGATGATTTTGTTATCTGCCGAACATCGTATTACTCTCACTCTATCCGTTTGGGTTTTATAGTCATGTTCATAGATATAGAATATCCACATAGCAGCTCGGGTCAATTGGCCCAAACTTCATACGTGTCTGGGCTCTGCCACTGTAATTATGAGACATGTGTAGTCCATTTAGCCATTCTCTTCATCACTTTATGTCCAAAAAAATCTATTTAGAAATTCTCTTCCCTTAATTTATCATTCTAAAAAAAAAAAAAACTTATTTAGTGTAGGTTTGTTTTTGTATTTTAAAAATATTTTAAAAAAAATTTGAATTTTTTTTTATGTTTCTCTTTACTTTAAATGAATATTTTTTTTGTCTTTTCATATAATTTTGACGTGCTGATATCAAAAATAACTTTTTAAAAATAAAAAATATATATTATTTAATGTATTTTTCAATAAAAAATATTTTAAAAAATAACAATTATCTTTGTAAATAAAATAAAATAGTTCATGGACATATGCAGGATAGAGGAATCGTTAGGGTGACCACCACCACCACCAATCCATCTTATTGCTTGTATTTGTAACGTGGTGGAGATGTTTTTATCGCATACGAAAAGCATCTGAGACAAGTCTCTAGGAAGAGCTGGGCTGTAGATAGAAGCACTTTACAGTGGCATAGAACTTGTTGGCAAACCATGGGCTTCAGGCCCATTGGACTGGCTCAAACATAAACTTGCATGCTTTGGGAGAGAATGAAATAGGAACAGTGGATGATGCCAGCTTCTAGGCTTCAAGCACGTGTGAAAAGTTAGAAGTGATCAACGACTCTTTTGTAAATTGTTCATCTAGAAGCCATGTACACGTCTAGAAGCACATGGATTTTAAGAAATTCCTACCTTCCCGGTCGCCCAATTATTCAACCGGCCTCCTGTAAGGAGGATTCTAGATATTTTTTACTAGATATAAAATCTGATGGGATTTTGTAGAATTTGAGTTTTTAATTATTTATTTCTCATTTAATACATCAAAATAATATTTTTTATTTTTTTTTAAATTTATTTTTAACATCAATATAAAAACATAAATTATAATAATAATAATTTTAAGCAAAAATTCTTCATCTTTAGCAACGGTCCAACTTGTCAATCCAACAAGTTTTATTCAAGGTGTTCCCGGTTTAAGAAGTTAAAACGGAACGTTCCTGACAAGCAACGAGTCCATCAACTACTTTTATTAAAATAAAAGTCAATGCGGAGTGGCGTTCCAGCTTTGCTATCAAGGGCTCTACATAGAAACCCCAAACATCCTCTTGTTCATTGAAAAAAAAAATATATCTTGATCCATCTCTAATCGGAACAGGAATCCATTGAGAATGGGGCAACAAGACCAGCCTGTCGTCGGAGTTCCTTACTACGCCGGCCAGAACCCTTACCAAGCTGGAGCTATACCGCCAAACGCAATCGTCGGCGATCCGAAGGGAATCCCGATTCAACAGACTATGTATCGCGACACCCCTGCTCCTTTTAGCTGCGTTTACTGTGGTAATTCGGGCGTTACCTTCGTTAGGTAATCACTTAATCCTCTCTCTGCCACTTCTAGGTTTTTGATTTTCTTATATGCCAATATATTAAACTTTCAGTGGTTATTTATGCAAAATTGAGCTGCTGTTTTTTCTAAGTGCAAAATCACAACTACTAGGAATATTTTACAATTAATTGCGAAATCTTCGAAGTTTTATTCCTACATGTTGGCTTTCCTGTCTTTCTTTTAGAGGATACGATTTCCAAAAAATAATCAACTGTTCTGCTAACTTAGTAATGAAGAATAGGGTTTTTAATGGTGAAGACGATTTTTCTCCATTCGAATTCAGTGAATGCTGTTGTGTGTAACCCAGATTAGTGAAACCATCACTCATAGCCGTTGTTATTGAACCAGCAATGTTGTTGGGAATTATGTTTGTTGGCATTTGTCTCTTCCTTTGAATTCTGAATTTCTGCTTTGGAATAAAGGGATTGAGAACTGACGGAGCAACTCTGCTGTGTTTTGTTGTCTATAGAAACATAAAAAATGGTACTAACACAAATTAGCATTTTTTTAATGAAATGGTCTTCCATAACACCATTACCTACTTAATAAGATTTGGTTGTATAGATTTTTCTCTTTTCCTTTGTTGTTGAAGAGTAGACTGTCGAAACAGAAAAGGAACAAACAATTATCTCACTGTTGCAATAGTTTTCCAAGTTCTGGCACTCTATGTTCTCTTCGTTTCTTGTCCTTGTCTTGTCTTTTCTTTCATGGATTGATCCTCCCTCTCCTGAATACAGATCAAAGCCTAGTTTGGCAGCTGTTGTTGGTTGCATGATGCCTTTGATGCTTGGTTTTTGCTTTCTTTGCCCTTCTATGGACTGCCTCTGGCACAAGTATCACTACTGTCCAAGCTGCAAAGAAAAGGTGAGACATTTCATACATTTCACCCTGTTATTTCCCGATTTTCTTTGACTTCTCTAGTGTTGTATTAAGATCAGAATGCTAGCATGGTAACGGTTGTATGCTCTGGTTTGCTGTAGGTTGCGGACTTTGAGAAATCAGATCCTTGTGCAGTGATGGATCCTCCTCACTGGACACAGGAGAGCTTCGCATTGCCTGCATAATATGTTTGTTTGTTATCTCTATCTTGCATTCTTCCTGGCTGAATTCTATGTTCTACATGTGGATTGCTATTTTGTGTGTTATAGACTGTTCGGTACTTCATGCATGTAGAAGATGTAAAAAGGTACTATCGTTGCATATGTGCTTCATATAGTGGAGAACTAGCAGTGCTTTCCATACAGTACAGCTCTGATTTTTAGTGTTTGCTCTTGTAAAAAGCTATTTTTTAAGCTTGTGTCCTATTTTACTTTGGCACAAAATATGTGCTGAGCCTGCTCTTAAAAGATCTTCATATGAAAATGATTTTTTCTTGACAAATAAAAAAACCGATTGGGGTAGTGAATTCACAATGCACCTTGACTTAATGCATTGGGGATGATAACAATGTAATTGTGCTATTGCCCTTCCAAAATATAAGGCATTAAGCTAGCTATTGGGAGCAATATTGTAATAATAGTCATTATCATATTGATTGGGCACAATGTGGTCTTTTCACATTTTCACATTATCTTAACACAATATAATGACTAAAATACTCTTAAATCAAAATAATTTTTATTTAGGTCTAGGTTTAGGGGCAGGCACATTTGTCTTTTTTTGAATGCATAGTGAATTAACTTAATTACTCTTGAAATCATAATATTTTAAACTTGAAACCAAGGGTTGTTTTGCTTTTTTATTATTTTATTTGTAATAGACAGGGTTAAGTCGGGCAATTTGGTAGTTTAATTTGTAATAATCTTAAAAAATATTTTTTAAATAAATGGTTGATGCGTGCATAGCATACGCTGATATGTCAAACCGCTCTGCATGTTTATAACGGTGTATGCAACGCGTGTGGTGGTGGAGATTGGCTATTTGCGGTGGCGTTAAAATCCTTACATCATCTCTTGCCTGATAAAGTGGCGCGTGCAATGTTTGGTGTGGTGATTTGGATGTGGCCACCTTTTCTTTCGTTTTCCTCTCTATTCTCCTTGAAGAAAAGTTGCCTAATAAAAAAATCTATATTGCCCTCTTATCTTGTTTAGGTATATGATTTAGTCCCTCTTGATTTTAATTGTATGATGTTTTTTATTGTATGATTTTTGTCTTGATTTTTTTTATTAACTTAAGTTTGTTTTTGATTTCGTTCTTCATTGAAATGTTATTTTCTCTTTTTTTTTTCAGATTTGATCTTATTTCTTTTAATTTATAT
>Ga0307515_10013767_pt1 | contig 15074 bp, 7 predicted proteins | sample 17_EM_MG_FD_194513 | JGI IMG/M metagenome (GOLD analysis project Ga0307515, IMG submission 194513) | Populus trichocarpa ectomycorrhiza microbial communities from riparian zone in the Pacific Northwest, United States - 17_EM | ecosystem: Host-associated > Plants > Roots > Unclassified | place... | reverse complement strand
GCCTCTTAAGGTTAACTATAATGTTTTTTTGGTTAACTATAAGTATTCAGACCAGTTTACATATATCTGAATTATTTTTTTTGAGATCTTAAAATTAACAATGATATAAATTTTTAGTACTTCCAAAGTTTATAACATTTAAATTAATAATATTTAAAGAGCTAAACATCTAATCCATTAAACTAAACCCTGACTATTGTTATATCTATCTATAGTGTTTTACTATCACCAGTGATGTTTCAGTCAATCTGCAACAGGAGGTGTTGCTTTAGCTACGCATTTAGCGGGTTGTAGACTATAAATATCCAGTTATGTTTATCTTTTAAATTTTTTCCATGAAGTTTTTATTTTTGTGCATGAATTTATTTCCAGCAATTAATAAATAGATAAAATATAAGAAATACTTTTAAATTTTAAAATAAATAAATAAATAAGTATTTACAAAAAAATCATTTTTTAATCACTTCATAAAAAAATCAATAAAAATGTATTCCTATCTTTCTAAAATCGGAAGCAATAAAAAATTGTTATATGAATCTTTCTCCGTTTAAGATTCAAAATAAATAAATAAAAAAAAAATAAGTGGATTCTGGATGAAATGATTCACAGTACCTTAACATTCAAATACCAAGCAACTAAATTACCTAAATCAAAATCACAGGTCTGTCTATATAAAAATAATACCACAAGGTCACTAATGACCAAACCCTGTCACCACCAAAAAAAAAAAAAAAAAAACCTGTAATTTTATCAATCACCCTATCAGCTGGTATAGGAGTGTGGTTGTGGTTATTTTTTAAAGTATTTTTTATTTATAAATATATTAAAATAATATTTTTTTATTTTTTAAAAATCATATTTGATATTAGTACATTAAAATAATCTAAAAACACCAAAAATATATTAATTTGAAGTAAAAAAAAATAAAAAAATTTGAATTTTTTTTAAAAGCACTTTTAAAATAATGAACAAGTTTTTTCTTTTATTTGAACTTTATAAATATTAAAAATTCAATAATTATATCAATTAGGACATTAAAAAAAAAACATGCAAGCCATTTATCCGAGAACCCTTCTTTCGTGATTTTAATCAGGTAGTGGTTAATATTATAATAATAGTTGTTTTTAAAAATAATTTATAAAATATATTAAAATAATATATTTTTTAATTTTTTTAATATTAAAATATTAAAGTATATAATTTTTTTATAAAATTTTAAATTCTTATAAAATGAGCCGCGTTACTAATCGAGGCCTTATTATTGTTGGTACAGAACCGCTCCGCCACCAAATCACTCCGATAGTGGCTAGAGGACGAAAAGCTCAATTTCTTAACAAAACGTTCATTACAGTCCCTATATTTCTGAAAAATGTAATTCGATCTCTTTCTAATAGCCTAAATGATGACGTTTATTGATTGAGGTCAATTGATGAACATTTTGTCAATTTTAATATAAATTGACAACACAAAATGTAAAACAAAAAGGAAGATACTTATATTCTCTCATCCTATAAAACTTATAAAAAACCTAGAATGGTTTAATATTGGCACTGTTTTACACCCCCAGGAACTATAACGCAGGGTTTTTGGAACTTAGAGACTAAAGTCTAACATCATCAAAACGTCAGGGATGGGAAAATAACTTACAAATGGATTCATTACTGTTTCCAGTTACCGAATATGTCGTGGATTCATTACTGTTTCCAGTTACCAGATATGTCGTCAGTGTATTTTGACCAGAGTCCAAGAGAAATCCCATGAAAAACAGACACTTGTAGAGTATAGAGGGATACTCTCCTTGTCAGGATTGATTGTCTGTCCAGACCAGAGTAGAGGCCCAAACTCCAACATTTGTCAGCTGAAATGACTCCTCAGTCACCAGTCCGAGAAGCACAAGATAAGCCGAAGCAAGCAAGAAAAGGAAGGCGAGCAGCACACGCAATGTACAAACACAGCAGCAACAGCATGAATTTTGCTTGAAATAGCTTAGCGTTAAGAAAGAATGGATTACGAAAGGATCGAAAAGCCTCAGGTACTTACTGATTCATCATGATTTTCTTTCTTTTCTTTATCACTTTCTCTTCATCCAATGTGCTTTATTAATTGCTCACCATTTCCTTTTATAAGAAATAATGATCTCTCTTTTTTCTCACCGTTTGGTCTGTCACACACATTCACGCCAAAACCCTACCATAGTTTCTTTTTAATTTTCGTGAGAAAAAAAGATGGACCCTGTACTAATTTAGTTGTATGTATATCGGGGGTGGAAAACAGGGAGGAGGGGGAGGATTGTCACCGGGGAAACTGAGAAGCATGATTCTAGGAGTGGAAAAGAAGAGAAATCAACAAGAACAAGAGGAAGAGCTTGAATCCTCTAACGCGTTCAGATCTCAACTTAATCACCTCGATGAAACTGGTAGGGAAGATGCCTGTTTTCTAATTCTTGTTATGTCTGCATCTGTGATTTGTTTTCCTTTTCTTTTTATTTTTTGGGCTGTGGTGATAGGGGTTAGATTTGATCACACGTTCACTAAAACAAGAAATAAAAGAAATGTGATGTTCAATCAAACAAGGCCTTAAAATGTGAATAAAGGGATCCAGTTGGATTATGTTTCTGCATTTGATATCCGATTCTATATCTCGTAACGTGCGTAGGTGGCGGCAGTTCTGATAATTGCAAAGATGTAGATGTTGTCAACGTGCTTCCCGAATTCCCTGCTTCAACAACAGCTGATTCCAGGGCTGCATCACAGATGGTCAGTGATGGTAGTAGATTGAAGGATCAATCTTTTGTCAATTCAAGAATCAGGAGCCAGGAAGTCCCATCTTTTGATTATGATAAAAGTAATGAAACTGCAATTGTGCTCTCCTCGATTTCTGATTTTCAAAAGGCTGAGCGGGCCCCACAAAGAGTACCCCTTGCTCCGTTCTCAAAACCAGCACCATCCAAATGGGATGATGCCCAGAAGTGGATAGCAAGCCCCACTTGGAACCGGCCTAAAACAGGGCATGCTCAGGTGCAAGGTGGACAAGGACCGCGGAAGACGGGTAATGCTCTGAGTCGGCAATCTTCTACAAAGGTTGTTGTAGAAGTTCCAGAACAAAAGGTGGTTACATTTGAAGAACCAGATACAAAACGGGTTGATACTAATCAAGCTAAGAAGGAAACTTGTCTGCAGAAACTTCAAAGTTGGGAGGCTGATTCATACCCAATAGTTGATTCCTATGGCAAGCCTGTGCTTATGAATGAGAATTCTGTTGGGCAATCAGCAAGTAAGAAATAACTGTTAACGAGTTCGGTTCATAAGCTTAAACATCTTCTGCAGTTGGTATAGTACTCGTGCTTTGCTTTTTGTTCATATCGCCCACACTTTCGATGCCGCAAAGATTTACTACATTGGGTGTTAAACATAGTTGGATAAATGGATCAGGTGGAACTGGTTACAATCTCATGGTATATTAATTTGATGATTTGATGGCATACGTGCAAACATGAATCAATATCCATGTGCATTGATTCTCAACTTTCTTCCAAACTTCAGCCATTTCAGGAAAAACTTTTTATCATTCAAATTGCTCGTGATTAAAGGAGCTGTTTGGGTAGCTGAAAAGGTTGCCTAATGCAAACACTGTCTCTCTCACGTTCTAGCTGAAAAGGTTGCCTAATGCAAACACTGTCTCTGTCACGTTCTATGTGGGTCCTTTTCAGATCCTAGGTCTTCCATTAACCTTCACCATATTGTAGCTAGTAGCATCTCTGCATAGCAGAGCCTTAGGAATCTCTTTCACAGCAAATCTTCTTCTCGCTCACTGCTGATGTTTAAACAGCATTGATGACATTTTGGTGTTTAGCTAGTAGGGTTTTTATTATTTCCTTTGCACACCTAGAAAATTAAAATCTGTGGATGAGAGCATGAAGGTGGTATTTCTGCACTTTGTTAATCCATTTTTTTGGGAGCATGTGTCTGATTTCTATATCTTTCCCTAAATTATTTTCCAGGTTCCGTAACAGATTCTCCTAAATTCAAATGGTCTTTGGCTGTACAATATGTCTTTGTTGCTAGAGATGACGAGTCTAGCCTTTTTCCCTCTTAAGTGTTCGGTAGAAACTGATAGATTCAATATTCTTCTATAGTAAATTGATATTATTTTTGGATTTCAATACAAGCATGAAAATATGGAACAAAACAAAACTGGTATTACCTGCAGCTGTAAAATGTCTGAAAGTGTTGGCAACTGCTGTAGAAGCAGGTTCTTACTTCCATTATTATATTAACATCCTTTAGCATAGAAGAAAGTATTGTGACATTATAGATCTAATCCATGCATGCTTTTATGCATAAAGAATGATTAATGCTGTAGAATGTATATCATATTCTTTTTTTTTCCCCTCGCAGTCAGTCTCAGCAGGCATGATTCATCTTTGGCCATACACAGTGCAACTACATTTATCCCGCCTCCTTCAACTGCTAGGTCTGTGTCAATGAGAGATATGGGTACAGAAATGACTCCTATTGCTAGTCAAGAGCCTTCTAGGACAGGAACTCCAGTGAGGGCAACAACACCAATTCGCAGTCCAACTTCTTCCAGGCCTTCAAGTCCTGGCAGAACCGCACCAGCTTCATCTCCAACAAATCCTCCCAATGACCATCTAGATCCAAACAGGGGATTGTCTGAAAAGGAGTTAAAACTGAAAACCAAGAGAGAAATAATGGTTCTAGGGACACAGCTAGGTAAAATGAACATTGCAGCCTGGGCTAGCAAAGAGGGGGAGGACAAGGACGCATCCACTTCACTGAAAATTATAGCAGCTGATCAACAGAGTAAAAATGTGATTGAAACACGTGCAGCAGCATGGGAGGAGGCGGAGAAGGCCAAGTATATGGCCAGGTGTTTTCACTATAAACCATTGATTAAAATTTCCCTTTCCCTTTCTTTTTATCCCCTCTCAAATATTTTTTTATCACCCAGCTTTAACATGACATCTTTAACATATAAACACATTACCTGACTTAATAGGAAGTTAAGTAACATGACTGAACTTCACACCTCTGTCATGGCATAGCTTTGGTTATATGCATATAGAATAGAAATTAGGTGGACGTGTTTCTGTTGGACAACATAGAAATTTGAGGGACATCTTAAACCAGGTATAGGTGAAAGAATAATTTGGTGACGTCCAACATGATATACATTGCCTCATCCAGAATAAGCAACACGGTAGATTTCCTTTTGGGCCTCCATAAAGTAGTTGCTCTGCATTACTTGTAGAAATCCCCATTGGATAGATGATGTTTTTCAAGCAAGGAAATAGAAGATGTATCTGAAAAGTTTTCTCTGGATTTTCTGGTCATAATGTAAAGGACACGCAACTACTTTTGCTTGATTAATATTTGCTTACTATTTTTCAATATGTGGCTTGAAGAGGAAATACTTGCAATTCCTCAGGTTTAAACGTGAAGAGATGAAAATTCATGCATGGGAGAATCATCAAAAAGCAAAAACTGAAGCTGAGATGAGAAAAATTGAGGTATTTAAAACTTTTTTTTCTTCCCTATTGTAGCAATGTTTTTATCTTTTAATTCTCTTTTACCTTTCTTTGAAAAACAAATTGGCCAAAAAATATAAGAAGGGGGAAGATGCACCTGGTGCATAGGAATGCATTGAAGCCCTCCTTCTATACAAAGAATTGTATGTGTATGCTACTGAAATTTGAACATCTTGAAACTCAGCTAAGTGCTAATGCATGTTTGTATCCTATTAAACTAGCCAACTTGCTTCTATGTATGTAAAAGGAGAAAGTTGCTGTGAAACCCCTTGTGGTTTGGACCAGTTTCTGTTGTTACCCTTGGGTAGTGTTGGTCATGTAGCCTCCTAGTGGTTTTGACTAGTTGTATTATCAAAATTGTTTTAGGGATAATCACTGGAAAGTCCTTTTGCACGAGTCATTTGATATGTTGGGTCTTAAACCAGAAGCTTAAAGCATGGTTCATGGGTCATCCATATATATTAATCCTCACTTTCTTGACTTTTAACCTGTATAGAATATTGACTCAAATGCAAGACCAAAAAAAATATCAAGTGGTTTGGATGGTTATTTCAAAAGAAATTGAACGATGACAAATTTGGTATTGTGAACTTAAAAGCATTGTTTATATTGAGAATTACAACATAAATGTTTTTTTTTTACTAGAAAAAGGTTACTTTATTAAGTTAAAATCTTTTTTTATGCGAACATTGGGATTAAATGTGAATGTAGATGATATTTAGTGTATCTTAATTTTGTTGCTAATTGTGCATGGTTTGGATACAACGTTATTTGATCCATGCAACTCAGCTATGCACCATGTGATTTGACACCTAAAGCTGAAGTTTGAATTGGTTTGGTATATTCTGGCTGGAGAACAGTTCATCGTGTTTTACTGCCTTCCTGTTATTGAAACTTTGGTGTACGTAAAGATCCAGTTGCAAAGCTGCACAGCTAAAGTGGTTTTCACCAAAGATGTAGCACGTGTTTAGAAAGTAGAGCTTTGACATCGTTTATCATTTGTGTGTGAGTGGGATAAGAGGAAGGGTTTAATACATGATGAGTTGGAAATAGAGTTTTCTTTGGATGTTGGAAAAGGATCTTCCAGTGCAAGATTGAGAGCTTGACATGCAACCACATAAACTTGGGAAAGAAGATTCTGATGTTGGAAATTAGCAAAGAGCAGGTGGGCTGATTTGACATGGTTAGCAATGGTCAAATTAATTTAGAAGTCTGCTTTCATGAATTATAGGTCCAGTGCCCCACCAATATATAATGTGGAACTCACTCTGAATACAAATGAAGGGCCGGAGACTGTTTCCACCCCCCCTGTAGTTCTATCTGTTGGCTATAGGAGGTGCTGACCTGGCTCCTTCCTGTTCATAAATCATAAGCATAATAAGTGTGCTGGATAGGTGTTGTGATTCCAAGCATGCCAAGTAGGTGATACGAATGGAGCATGGTACATTGGCTCCTCGGTGATTTTCTTTGTTGTAACTAGTATTGTAAAGCAGTAGAATGCAACAATAAGCATGTGACAAATAGGTATTGATTTTACACTAGTAATTTCTAGAAATCCTTGTGTCTACTATGTTTGTGCAAGAGTGTGCATATGATTGTAAATTTGTCTGTGCTTGATGTGAATTTGGTGTCGTGTGGTCTGTCTTCCTGCAAAATTCTACTTGTCTATATCTCTTAAAAAGTTGCAGCGAGATATGCAGGAACCTGTATTGAGCATCGTGGTAACATTAGTGGTGCCTATGCCTTTCTTGTTATTCATTTTTTCAGTTACAAGTCCTTAAAAATCTACTTCCACATTTCAAAATCATTATGTTTAAGATAGTAGGACCCCAGGATGCTTGCACACTGATTTCATGATATTGTGCTCTATGGCCTGTGTACTGTGCTTTTCATGCAGCTGATACTGCAACATACCAGGAGCTAATTTCCTAAAAAAATAAAATGCCCTGTCTTTGCCTTTAGCTGCTATATGTACGAGATTGTGAACTGTGAAACTCATCTCATTGACTATACTCCTTTCAGGTGGAGGTTGAAAGGATAAGGGGGCAGGCCCAAGATAGGCTTATGAACAAACTAGCAGCAGCAAGGCACAAGGCTGAAGAGAAGCGAGCAACAGCAGAAGCCAAGAGTAACAGGCAGGCTGCGAAAACTGACAAACAGGCAGAGTATATTCGTAGAACTGGTCGTGTTCCTTCCTCGTTTACCTTCTGTGGTTGGTGTTGGTGAAACCTGAAACATATTACTCAAATGAACTAGTCTTCCTTCTCGGATTTTTTGGTCCTAACCTACCATTTACTTTACCCTGTACCCTTTGTACACAAAAGCCAGTCCTTGAAAATTAAGATGGTCTTTTACTATGAAGAATTGTAATGAACCAGTGAATCTAAAATGAAGTCTCCTCTGATTGCTCTACTTCCATGCCCCTCTCTCTCTGCATCACGATGATATCCTCAATGGAGGGCAATCGTCATTTAATGAAATCTTCTAAAACCAACTGTAATGGCATAGTATCAAGGGCTTTGGGACTGCCAAAAGTTTTTGAGTCGACCTCCTGATGCATAGTACTGACTGCTAACTAATGGCTTTTATCTCATCCATTTCCTAAACAGAGTTGTGCAAGGAGAACTCTTCTCCTTCAAAAATTTCAATGCCTCCTAAATTTAAGTTGGATTCGTCAGAGAAGTTCATTAGGAATGCTTCTGATCTCTAGCACATCGTGCTTTTCAGATATGTTTTACACCAGCAGCAAGAGTTTCCTACCCTGGCCACAGCTATGCCTGATCCCCAAGTTGCCGTTGAAGAAGGGACGTTCTTCCTCTGGTTATCCAGTTGCTTGGCTTTCAATATCTTTGTTTCTAGCATATATCGGTTCCAGTAATCCAGTTTGTCTGTTATTTACAATTGCTTTGAGATCATCATCATCATCATCTGTTGATTGAATCTATAATATTCTTTTAATTCAGTCACCACGATGATTGTCATTCTCTAAAATTACAAGTTCTTCATTTTAATACTTTTTATAGATTGACACTGGTGATAAAAATGGATGCACTCCCAATTTCTCTCTTCTTTTTTTCCTCCACTTTCCACCCAGTTTGTTGAAAAACAAGCACAAACCAGAGGATCATATCTTTGGGAGATATAAAGTTTGATTCCCAAGGTCAGTGGGCATGCATTTCATCCATCCCCACGAGTAATGAATAAATAAATTTGAACGGGCTTGTTTATAGCACAGTTTGGTGATGAGAACGCATCATTGGCTACCCTGCCTTTTCTTGGATCTTGTTCTTCTGATACTAGTAATCTTGATCCCTCCTGCTCATGTACTGCAATGATGATGGGCGAGTTCTGATGGTTAACTCGATCCACTTGAGAACACTCATCAACAATTTTCTGATTTACACTAATTTCAGAACCCATTCGGCGCTACGACCGCCTCCGCCTCCGCCTCCCTTGCCCTTGTTTTTGGCTGTTCCTCTGTTCCCCTCTAGATTGGACTCACGTGAGTATCAACACCAGTATCAGGGGCACCACCAGTATTCTTGCCGAGGAACGGTTTTTGCTCCCGCTAATCAAGTACTTGTCTGAAAGAAAGAATTCGAGGCTTTTCAAGATTGAGACTCCATTCTTTTTATTACTCCATCATCATTACTTTTTTTTTAATACTAAGAAATATGTTTTTGAAGAAATTAATGCTATTCTAAATGTTAAATTAAATATTTCACTAGCCAAATTAAAAGGAATCATATATGGATGGATTGAGTACAGCTGTGATGAAATTGAAGTTAAAATTTAATAGGTTTGAGGTCGCCATGGCAACATGATTCTATAAGAATAAAGCAGCCAACGAGAGTATAAAATTTCAATTTCAATTTCAGTAGCTTGCACTAACGAAAATAACATAACCAATTAGTATTTTTTTGTTGGTGTACTGTATATTTAAAAATATAATTACGATTGTTTTTTAAAATATTTTTATTTGAAAATATATTAAAATAGTATATTTTTTTATTTTTTAAAAATTATTTTTGAAATCAACGCATCAAAATGATCTAAAAACACCAAAAAATATTAATTTAAAATAAAAAATAAAATAAATTTTTTTTAAATTTTTTCAAAAACATTTTTAAAACGCAAAAATAAACAGAATATGAGTCATTGAATTACTCTACTTAGTAGCACAATAAAATAATTGATTAATTGTTTTATAGTGGTGTTTAGAAATGTGGTTAAAACATTGCTGGGTAAAAATTACTTTTTATATTTTTGTATTGTTTTAATATGATAATGTTAAAAATAAATTTTAAAAAATAAAAAAATTATTATTTTAATATATTTTTAAATAAAAAATGCTTTCCAAAACAACCCAATTACAATATTAAACACTATATAAAAGCACAGTGCAACCAATAAATTGTTGATATAACAAAAAATAATATATATAAAAAAACAATAAGTATAAACCAAAGAAAAACAATAAATGCAATCAACACAAAATTATATGGAATATATCATTCTAATGTTTACCATGAAGTTGAAAATAAAGAAAAATCCTAAATAAAAAAAATATAATCATTAAATATAATATTTAATTTTCTAAACAAAAAAAAAATTAAAAAACATGTTTTTCTTAAAAACCTTATACATTAATTTTTTTTATTAAATGTGTTAATTTGCAAAATAATTTTGAAAAGTGAGCTATTTTCCAAAAAGATACTGTAGGGCCTTTTTGTTTTTGCCGTTGAAATCATATTTTGTAATTTTTTGAATTTGTTTTACTTAAAATTATTATTTTTATATTTATAAATTGTTTTGATGTATTATTATTAAAAATAAATTTTTAAAAATAAAAAATATATTATTTTTATATATTTTTAAATAAAAAAACATTTCAAAACAATACATTCAAACACCACATCCGTCAGGCTCCTTCTCACAGCACCAAAAGAATAATATATATATATATATAATGAAAAAATATATAAATATACATACATAGGAGCACTATCACCATACAACACACTCGTTTCGTTCCCTTTTCATTCCCTTTCTCTCACCCTTTTTATCTGTCCTCGTTTGTGGCGGCTCTCCTCCTATATATTATTTTCTCTCCTCTTCTTTTATATTTAGTTTTACTTGTAATAATAATAGTAAGTAAATAATAATCTCCGTTGTGTGCAAGGATTCTTGGAGGATCGCTTCTCCTTTTATTTATTATCATTACTACTCGCGCGATCCCACTATCAGTACAGCTGCTGCTGCAAATTGATTTATCGATCTGCATCCAATTCTTTAATTGATAATAATAAAGGAGAAGAACCGCCATGGTTGCAGCCACCCAACCACAGCAGCACCCATCTACAGCTGCTGCTTCGACAACAACCGCAAACGCAACATCCGTTGAAGATGAAGCCCTGAAAAGGAATACTGATTGCGTTTACTTTCTTGCTTCTCCTTTAACCTGCAAAAAGGTTCGCTTTTCTTTCTCTGTCGATTTTTAGGGATCTAACAACTAGGGTTTCGGATTTACAATTTGCTTTGTTTTATATTTTAATTAGGTTTATCTTGGGTCTTGAATTGAATTTGAGTGAAAACCCTAATCAATTTCTCGATATAAAATTTTCGATCTAGATCTTATCGTACGATTTGTCTTTCCAATGTCTTCTTACTGAATCTATGTGGGCAATGTTCAATTGGGCCTGTAAGTATCATTTGCCTTGTGGGTTTTCTTTTCCGATCCTTATCCAGCCGTGTTAGTTAGTTCATATGTTCTATGTTTGCTGGGCTTCCGCAGGAATGCTCATTTTTCTGAAATGTCTAGTGATAGTACTGCTGTTTTCATTAATTGCTTTGTTTTTGAAGTCTTTATAATGCATTCATATTTTTTATTTGCTACATGAATAGTAATGTTTGCTAGGCTTTGCATAAAGTGTCCGAGTTGTACTTTACGTTTCTGTCATCTTTCTATGAAATCAATATCAAGTGTCCCAATTGCTTTCTATGTTTATGATCTTACCGCCATGCTTTTCAGTTTTACGCAGTTTAATTTTTGTTAACTGAAGCCCACTTGTTCTTTGTTTCAATAGGGAAGTGAGTGTGAATATCGCCACAGTGAATATGCCAGGGTTAATCCCAGGGATTGCTATTATTGGTTGAATGGTAATTGCTTGAATCCCAAGTGTGGGTTTCGTCATCCTGTAAGCCCCTTTCCTTGTCTTGTTTTCATGTTACGCTCTTCTTGCTTGGTTTCAGTTTAAGATAGTGGGGGATTTTTAAATTTTGCAAGTTTGTCTTGATTAAATTGTTTTATCCAACTTATTAGTATCTAATACCTGTGCTCTTATTTCAGCCCCTGGATGGCTTGTTTGGAACCCAAGCAATAGCCTCTGCTGGATCTTCCTTGCCACCATCGCATACTGCTGTGGCATCTGCCACACATGCTCCTCACAATCCAGGCAAACAGGCAGTCCCCTGCATTTTCTTCCAGCAGGGAATATGCGTAAAAGGTGACAAATGTGCTTTCTCCCATGGACCAAATCTTGCTGGTAATAAAGTTTCTCAACCAATGGCACCTACCCCGGGGGCTGAGGCCCTTCCTCCAAAAAAGGCTTTTGGTGGCCTTCAAAAGTGTGCTCAAGAACATAAGATTCCACAAACAAAAATCTCAAAGGCTGTTGAAGCACCCTCTGTTGCTAAACCTGTGTCAAAAGCTGAAATTGTTCATGCAAGAAACATTGCCGGTGTTGTAAGGAGTGCAGTGCCACCTACAAGCATGGATGGTGAAATTCCTAGGTATAAAGCAGCAAATCTTCCTCTCATGGTCAATGGAAATTTAAGTCGTTCCAGTCGTTTGCATCAGTTACAGGTAGCAGATGATCATGTTATCCAGAATGGCAAGGATGCTGATGAGTATTTGAGGGAGTCCTCTCCTGGTTTTGATGTTCTTGTGGACAATGAGTTGAGGGATTCAGATTATTACCACGGTGAAGAGCAGCTTGGAAGAACAACAGGAAATGAAGGGAGGAACTTGAACTCTGTTGATGAATATGACACGGGCCATTCTGCTGATTATGGTTTATTACATGATGACCAAGAAATGTATCGTGATCCACGGGGCTATGATTCCTATGAACTCACGCCAGGGCAGCATGCTTGGGAGCAGCACAGGGCTTCATCAGAAAGAATGTTAATGGCACCAGTTCTTCCAGAAAGGCGAGGTTACGCGAAAGCTGATAGCCCTGAGCACACTGAGGAATCAGATTTGCGTTATCGTTTATCGAAACAAAGGAGGGTTAATGGCTTGAGATCAGTTGTTAGTAATGATTTTGTCCCAGAGAACCATGTTGAGGAGCGAGGTTACCGGGGTTCTTCACGAAGAGACTCTCATCAGTTACCTTCACATGAGAGCTCCATTAGCAGTCGTCTTCGTGGTAGAATCAAGCTTCCAGGAAGATCTCCAAACGATGGTGGTGATGTGCGTGCAGAAAGGGAAATTGACAGGGGCAGGAATCGGGGAAGATTGTCACCGGTGAGGTCCCCGGTCACCTCCCAACAAGGGAGGCTACGGGACAGAATGAAAGCTAGGGTGGAAGAGGATTACAATGAGGGGAGAAGTTTCAGAGGTCCTCAAGTGAGAGGAGAATTAATGGATGATGGAAGTACTGATTTTGCTGGTCCTAAAAGTCTTGCAGAGCTGAAAGGTGGGAAAAATGCTGAGGGTAAGTTGCAGCAATCCCTTGGAAAGCGCAAGCACTCGGAAGATAATCCATCATCTGATGCTGTTCTCTCATTTGAAGGGCCAATGCCTCTTAGTGAGATTCTCAAGAGAAAGAGAGAGGGTGGAGCTGCAGCTTCTCGCAGTGGAATGTCATCTGTTATTAAGGACAACAACAATCTGAAGGAAAGCAAGCAAAGCCTCATCAGCAATTCCAAAAAGGCAGATGCAGAGATGCAGAGTGGCATTTCCTCTGTATCGAAGGATGATAACAGTAGCCAAATGCTAAAAAATAAAGAAGAATCCAAGGTTGCAACCGATGGTGCCATTGGAACAGAAGAAAATATTGAAATTGCTCACGGTCAGTCTTCTCAACTTCCAAATCCAAGTGAGATTGAGACTGAAGATGGGATGATTGCTGATGATGGAATGGAAGATCATGAGTACGAAGGTGATGATCAGAGGGATGACAATTATGAATATGAGCAGGTTGATGAAGGAGAGTACAATTACGAAGAGGGTGAAAATATAGATGGTGAAGAGGAATATGAAGATGAAGAAGATGGAGAAGACTTTGCCAAGAAAATTGGTGTGGTGATCTCATGAAGGATGATAGATAGTTAAGGAGCACTAATTATGTTTTTTTGACGACCTTGCAAGATCATTTACATCAGTAGTGGATTCTTCATGAGCAAGGGGTAGTTGCTATGGATTTATTTTTCCTTGTAGAAGTAAAAGTAGAGATATCAAGTTCGTTTCTTGTATTAATTGAAAGAAACTCTTTTTATTGTATCTAAAACTGATTGAATGAGAATTTTGCTTGTGCTTCGGGCATTTTACTTAGCTTGCAAAGCCATAACTTTGCACCGGTACTAGTTTCGTACCTTAGTTCCTGACCAATTCTTTATTTTATTTTTCTGGTTGGATCTGGTAGCGCAGCATACTTGCTAGATAATAAGATTATACAGTATTTTTTGTTTTTGTGTTTTAAAAATATGTTTATTATTATTTTTTGTTGTAAATTAATATTTTTACACTTCCAAACACACCCATATTCTGCTATATTTTGTCATGTTTGGATTTTGCATTTTGCTGCATTTAGAGTTTAGAGGTATGATAAAAATATTTAGTTTAAAATTAAAGCTTTTAGTGGTTTTGGATGATATTAATATATTAATATTAAAAAAATAAATATTTTTAATATTTTTTTAAAAAAACTTTTTTAAAGATAATTTTACTCCTACCTTAAACGATGCTGTTTTCTCAGTAGAATCAGTATGGTGCATCTTCTTTATATTGAAGAAGTTAGCCAGTAATGCAACTATTGCAAATAGGGCAATTAAAGTACGATTTAAGAGAAAATGATTCGTTGAATCACTTGTCTTAGTTTCTTTTTTTGCAATAAAATTGCAATTTGTACTCAACAAGAGTGTTATTAAGCCATAACCGGACATGGTTACTGTCTTTGCTCCTGGAGATGCTATACTTTTGATGGACGTTTCTTTCCTTTTCCTCTGTCTTTTAAATCACGTACCTGTTATTCTCATAAATAAAATTTACGATTATAATTAAAAAAAAAAGTTTGAACCACCAACAAGCTTCTATATCCTTTCTTTTGGATCAATCTCAAATTAAGTTCAAGCTCTAACAACTTCATTAAAAAAAAAAAAAAACAACCCGAGTTTTTTTAGTCATGTAATTACCTCGGTTTGCATTTGTATGCTTAGAGTCACTTTTTTGTCTACAATATTATTGTTTTTCAAAAATATTTGTTTTTTGATCACCGGAGGCTAAATCCACAATCTATCTTCT
>Ga0307515_10013766_pt1 | contig 15074 bp, 8 predicted proteins | sample 17_EM_MG_FD_194513 | JGI IMG/M metagenome (GOLD analysis project Ga0307515, IMG submission 194513) | Populus trichocarpa ectomycorrhiza microbial communities from riparian zone in the Pacific Northwest, United States - 17_EM | ecosystem: Host-associated > Plants > Roots > Unclassified | place... | reverse complement strand
GGTAAACGCTAGGACGTACGTACAGAGCCTCATGGTGTATCATGAAATCATGGATAATTGTGCAGCTATGGCTAAGATGATGAGAATTGAGGGGAGAGTCCTGTTTGCAGTCCCTCTGTCGTCCGTGACGTGTCTCTTGTCTGATTCGAGCCAGGCACGACGTACCCACGTCACGCCAGCATAATGCGCTGCTGTTCTCAGACGAGGAGCGATTGTGGGTCACGACAGCATTCCAGTTGTTTTCGGCCGAGCACTGCCCGAGAATGGACAGGTGCCCGAACCAAATATTAGTCCGAGGCACAGAAACCTTTTCACAAGTGGCAATTAAAACCTGATGAATCAGAACTTGGCTCATTGCCCCCCCCGACTCGCAATGTGCAATGCAAATAGCTGTTCGACTACTCACAATTACACGCACTCGCTCATAGTGACATAAAAGTCGTCATCAATGTCTTTCCCGGTGACCTCCGATGAATGACCGGGTTTTGACCTCCGCCTCGCCCGACGAACGCAACTCTCCTAGCGAGCTGGTCCCTCTACGTACAATAGACACTCGCAGAATGCCCACGACAGACTGTTTCATGTACGAGTTCAACGATCACCTTCACCGACCTCGCTGTACCATCGTCGGGATCCATCACATCCGATTATCGTCGCTGTGGCTACCCAACCAAGGCGCGTAGACACAAACAAGACAACAATCCACTCGGTTCACAGGATGCGAGATGAGCCCTTGCTGCTCTGCCCATCCACGATAGTCACTCTGGCCGTTTCTTGTTACAGCTCCTGATACTGCGGGTGCATTGACGTCGTTCACCACGGAATGCAACAGATGAAGAAAGCCAGTGAGTCTTTCCAGCTCATTCGCCCCGTCTTGCTTCCACAAGCGCAGATTCCGTCCGCAAGTCTGTCATGCTTACCCTTCAGAGTGGCCCCATGCTTACTATTGCAGTGCCAGTGGATCTATGTCCGCTATTCCATCCTCCGTAGACACAGCCCACCCAGACAACTAGAAATCTTCGACACTTGCACCGCGGCGCGATCGCTGTATCCTAAGTGCAACGACATTTTCTACAACACTGCCGTTAGTCATCCAAGGGATTGTCTTCCTTGCGCACCCATCGTCCTACGTCGCCACGTCCATCATGCCCTACATCCAGACTCGCCCCGTGGTTCCCTCTACGGCTCGTCAAGAGACTCGTGTACCCTCAGCATGGTCTGTGACGTGTGGAGGGAGGGCTATGCGCCAGAGACGCCTTGAGTAAATGCACCATGCTTCTACCTCACTTCTGAACTGACGGCGTTAACCTTGATCGTGAGGTCGCGATGCACCCCCAGCTAGGCTGTCGTGGTCGGGAGATTGTCATCACCGTCGTCTGAGTATTCCTTCCATAATCTTTACAAGAGTAAAAGGTCACCCGTACTAGTGGACCACAGGAGACGAGCGGGTCAACAAGTAGGCAGTACGTGATCGAATCGTGGACGTCGCCGATAGAATCACATATATGACTCTTTTTATAAGGATTACCCAGATGTCTGCGTCACCCGAAGCGGTCAGCCGAGACACAAGCACGTATTCTCCAAGCAATCGAAGGGCCCGCCGGTGCACACTCCCCATTGCACGCATTCCTCACCCAAGCCCGAATACTTGGCCACGCTATGTTCTGCAATATCCGTGCTGAACTCCCAATGCGCGGAAGCAGCTCACAATTCCGTGGAAACCTTGGACTGGAGCTACTCTTGTCCATGTTGTGTTTGTTATGGAAGGTGTAGCGGGAAGGGTAGGTCGACATCGTAGCGTTCGCGTTGTTCTGTGGGTAGACATTCGGGACAGGTTTTCTCTGTGAATGAAGCTCGGGCCCGGAGAAGCCCCCATCCCATGTAGCTGTGTGAAAGTGAGATATAAGGCAACCCAGTGTGCTCAAATGCGCCTTCGCTCACTCCCTTCAGGCCGTATGCAATGACCGGAGAGATGCGGTGGATCGGACTATGACCCTGGTTAGACTACATGGTGTATACTGGAGTTTATTCAGCGATCCGGGCGCCAATCTGTCCAGCTCGCAGGTAGCTAGCGAGCCGTCCGTCATGGTTCAGCAACGTACCTGATCGATGTGACCAGCGAGACGACTCGAAGATAGTCTGCACTATGTAGGAAACTCTGCCCTCATTATGTGCAATGTAAATCATTGGGACGCTGAGTGTCATTCTCGTTTCACTACTGGCTGCCACCATGTGACATTGAGGCGGGCTGCCGGTCCGAGACGAGACGGGAAGTGTGAATGAGTCGGGTAAATATACCAAATGTCCAATTAGGAACCTGTCAAGTAAATATGTACGTCCAGTCCAGTCTCTGTCGGAAGACACCGGCCGCCGATCGCAGAAGCGCCGGACCATTTGCTGGGCCACATAACGGCTGCATTATATAAATGAGTAAGAGTACTGGTTGTACACTCCCTCGCTCTTCCCAGCTCTCGAGCTCGTCTAACTTGCAGAGACCTCTCATACTCTGTCTGCCAATGTCCTCAACTCCTTCGGGGTCCTCAACTTCTTCGGGTTCGGTTCATCCGTTACTACCCCTTGGGAAAGCCCACCTCATTCCGGTGGAAATACTCTCTGAAATATTTCTGCTCGTACTACGAGATTGGCCAGTGGTTAAACTGATCTTGGAGCTTGTGTGCCAGCGCTGGTATGCCATTATGATTTCAACCCCAGGCATCATGTATCGACTATGGATTCGAAGGGCAACAAAGAAGGAAGTAGTTCAGGCATTCATACAACGGAGAAAGACCAGCTTTGCGGTGATTGTTGACGTGAATGACAAAGGAGATGGGGAGGATTTCAATGTTGATGACTTTCACGCATCCCTCATGGTTGCCTGTCAGGCCGCACCCAGATGGCATTTCCTGAACCTCCGTTCATTTCCACCACCTGGAAAATACAATGCATCAGACACTACTGTGAAATCTTTGGAAAGCCTTAGAGGCTTCATCATGAGCGAACACTGTGATCTTGGGAGCTTCCTTGGGCCGCTCATGACTGCAATTACTACAACTGCCCTTCCGCACCTTACTAAATTGATTCTTTCTGATTCTGGAGCTGTGCTCTACCTTGTACAACCAACCTGTCTGCACTGCTTCTTCTCTCTCACGACTCTGACAATCAAGCTGTCGAGGAAGATGGAGAGCCCTGCAGATATCCTTCCACACCTCCAGAGACTTAAGAACTTTGATGCACAGAATCTCCACCTCCCAATATATTCACCTGATGCCTCCCTTCCTCTTATCCAGACCCTCTCCTCGCTGACACTAAAATCTGTTTCAGTCCAATGGATGGCAGGCAAGGTTTTCCCTGCTCTCGAGAGCTGTTCTATCACATTCCCTCACCATATCGACGCCATATGTGTCCAGCCTGTTACCATGCTGGCTTGCAAATATCTTACATATGACTCCAATAACCTTGATCCCCTTAGGCATTTTCATCACTGTCCACTTACTCAGCTAGAGGTGAGAAGTGGGCAGTGGAATGTCAGAAGGGGGAATCCTCAGTTTGTTGCTATATGCCCCACTGTTTTTGCCAGTGCACAGAGTTTATCCACGCTAGTTCTTGAAGTGCAATGCAGTGAACGGCTGCTAGTTCTTGCCCTGCGCCAATTGCCACTCTTGGTCCGGTTGTACCTGAGATCACTTGCTAGCCCCCATGCACTGAGCGAAACATTCTTCCAGGGATTTGTTGCTACAAGGTCCAATGCAGGTAGCCCATGTGAAATGGCTGCACTTCCAAGGCTACCGCTCTTTGCGAAATTGATAATACTTGTCGTGCACTACAAGAGATGGCTGAGGAGTACTGAGAGAAAGGGGCTCATCCCAGTCCTTAGTGACATCGCATCCTCACGCCAGTCAGAGGGTTGTAGGATTGTGTTGGGGGTTGGTCCACCTGCACAGTACTGGAGAGTTCAGGGGCCTGTAGATAGCACCTGCAATGTTGCAGATGATGACAACATATCCGTAATTGGAATTTCAAGCCCATATGGCATAATTCCTTTAGAACGGTTTGAGCAGTCATCGTCAACATTATTCACAGAGGTTCCCTTCAAGGAGGCAGAATATCTTGTGGCACGTCACCGGCTTTCCATTGGCTGTCTCTCAACTCTCCATCATCTTGTGGAATTGAGGGTTGGAGATAAGCAAGATATATTGCCAACTGCACCACCTCCTACTTTGCCTCTTTTTTGCACACTCAGGGTCTTTACAGCAAAAAATATCCACCCTTCATTTTTGGCTGGTCAGACCTTCCACAAGCTTGAGAGGTGCAGAATGTCATTACATGGGGAAGGCCCCAACCTCAGCCACGCACAGGTCACACAACTGCCAGTTTGCACAAGATTGGATGTGGATGACCTCACTCTGCTTGCTACCTTCGAGCTTCCACAGATCTGTGAACTTGGGGCATCATTTGATCATCCAGAATTCAAGATGATCTGGGAAACATGTATTACAGTAAATGTGAATTTGTCAGGATTAGAGCTCCTGCATGTGTATGGGTGGTATCAACAGACAGATCTGATTCAAGCCCTTCGATGCTTACCAGCGCTGAAAACCTTGATTATTGGAAATGGTTCAGATCTAGATGCAGACTTCTTTGGGGAATTTGTCCCGATGCATCTCAATGACACTGCTGTATCGGTACATTCACATGATGGGGGTCAAATATTCGCAGTTCTCTGCCCTTTGTTGAGGAGTTTGCTCATTGAGGGGCATGATTTCAAACAGCAACTAGAGGTGATGCCCTTTTTCGTCACTCTGCGCACTATGTGTGGGTCTCCCCTGGAGGAGCTTACTTTGTTTGACTTTGAGCTTGGAAGAAAGATTGAGCTTATTGGGGACCATGGAAGTTTTGTGACGGAAATCGTGGTTCTGGATGAGGGTGCTGGGCCATTTAGCTTGGTTATTTAGCTTGAGCGACACAGGGATTGAATCTGACATGATTTGTGGACCACAGCTTCTCCCATGTAGATAGGGCTCCTTCCACGCTATGCCACACCTATGCAGCCTTCGATTATTAGAGGTATGAATAGTATATACTCGCGCTTCCAAGAGCATTTTCACTTAGCTGTGTACACAATCACTAACCAGTCCGTCTACACGCCGACACACTGAACTAACCCTGCATGCACCTCTCCAGTGCGTAACTGACCCTGTAGTCACCTCGCCTTCCAACACCTAATTCGGTACGGTATCACTAATCCGCGAGGGCCATGTGGCCTGCTCCCCGTGCCGCCCAGCTTCCCCTGGTAGATGCTATGATGTACGGAGCATCATGGTTTATCATGAAGTTATGGGTAATTGCGCAGCGAGGGCTAAGATGATATGAATTGAGTGTCCTGTTTGCAGTCCCTCTGTCGTGCGTATCTCGAGACTGATTCAAGACGATCCATGCCGGTATAATATCCCGCTGGCCCAGACGAGGAGCGGTTATCCACCTTCGATTGTGGGTCATGATAGCATTCACGTTGTTTTCAGTCAAGCACTGCCCGAAAATAGGCAGCACCGTTCCTGACACTTAGCCTCAATGTTGAGTTGAGGTGTCCGGCCCCAATTTAATATCAGTTCAGAGGCACACAAACCTTTCTCACCAGCAGCAATCAAAACCTACAGAATTAACGAGTATGAGGGGAAGCTTAACTCATCGCATCCACGATGAGCGCTCGATATGCTAGACTCGCAATGTCCATCTGTGATTATACAAAACTGGCATTTTACCCACAACGGATGGGGAGCGAATACTACAAACAAACCCCGCCTATCAAGATGGTTCACATCGTCAATTCAAAGGCTTCGAATGTAGCGCCCTCCCAGCATGAGCTCACCTGCTGTCTAGTACGAGAGTTCCGCCGCCTCAGTCATTGGCGGAGCACAGCGTCATATCCGCATGCACAAGGCGTCCGTCCGATCCGTAAGATGGCCTACAGGCTGCTCCCAACAGCAGCTGGTTATTGCTGCCCGTATCGTGTTTTTTAGAGTAAACACGGAAATATGAGCGCAAATTTATATCTATTTTGCGCACGGTGAGCCACCAGCATAGCTCATATATGGGGCGCCTGATCACAGCTCGTCTGAGTATGCAGATTGCGAACGGACAAGATTGGAACGCACCATTGGCGCTACCGAACACCCATTAGACCACCTGGAGAATTATGAAGATTTTTGTGCGCTTTATAGGGACGCAACGCCGTCTCAATATTCGTAAAAGCCCGGCGTCCATCATATTCATTCCATAGCTGTAGGATTCGCCGCTCCCATCCTCAGGATATATTTCCCATCCTACCGAGTCCTATGATGGGACCGTCATGTGTCTCTCTCGTCGCAGCCGTAATATTGTAGGTCCGGTTTCAATCTCAATGGAGCCAATGCTGGGTCCTTAGGAGTTGCTCTAGTCGATATCCGTGTATCGGGACCCACAGGTGGGCATTGTCAGACAGGGGTAACGGCACACGCGCCACTAAATTCACGTCGTCAGGCAGGCTGTACCCGTCAGAAGAGAAGATCCTTAACTGGTGCGGTGGATGATACAGTACCCATTGCCACCGTCCTCGAGATCCAGACGATGTGACCCACTCTCTCGCCACTTCCGGGTCAACGCAGCAGTAGTATCGCCGGACGTTCAGTTGCCTTGTCCTGGTGACCACTACCCATTTTGATGTAGGGTGACACTATGACGCTCTTGTAGGGCTCGCGATCTCCGCTGCTAGCGTAAGCAGAATGCGTGAAACTCGATGGAATTTGGTTTAACCGACCAACTCACATATTTCAATCTGGAATTCCTGACACACGTTTGTTGTCTAGGTGGTGCAACGTTACTCGCGAGAAATCCGTCGCCGAACTGGAAGGGAGCAGAGGAAGCACGTCATTAAGAAGAGTAGATACGACAACCCTCTGCTCAGAGTACTACCTCGCCGTTCGTTGTTTGTTGTGCAGTCCCGTTTAAGGCTCGGCGCAGATTCAGTGCTGCAACACAGAGCCGACGATAATCCGGTGACGAAGAAGAGGGAGGACAAGGATATCGATACCGTTGTCCCTAAGCCATGCGGTCCTCAGCGTCCTGCAATGTTAGTGGGTTGCTGTTTCTGTGCCGGGAGAGAAGCACGGGTCGTCGAGAAGGATACTTGATGAGTAGGGTGCGCGTTAGGAGCGAGACGGAAAAAACAGGGCTGTGCGCTCTTGTAGTGCTGCTGCCGCGATAGGTCGTATGCGTGATGGCGAAAGAAAGCGAGTGGAGAACGCGTTTTGGAGAAAAGCGTGGGCTCAAGAGAAGGAGATGGGGGAGAGATTTTCTGGAGGCTTGGGAAGTGGGTTGAGCATCGATTGCAAAGAGGGCAAATCGGAGTAGGCGTATCTGTGTGGGTTGTGGGTGAACAATGGGCATTCCAGCCTCAATTGTCGTTGAACATATTCGCTCCAGAGCAACCGGGGAATTCGTCTGGTGGTCTGTACTTGAGACCTTAGTTGGAATATTCTAGGATTGTTCTTGTCACCCATGTCACGGACATTCTTCAGAATCCATCACTTCGAACGCGGCCGAATTGTCATCGATCACCGGGTTTTGACCTCCGCTTTGCCCGACGAACGCAACTCTCCTGGCGAGCTGATCCCTCTACGTACAATAGACACTCGTAGAATGCCCACGACAGACCGTTTCATGTACGAGTTCAACGACCACCTTCACCGACGTCGCTGTACCATCGTCGGGATCCATCACATCCGATTATCATCGTGGTGGCTACCCAACCAAGGCGCGTAGACACAAACAAGACAACAACCCACTCGATTCACAGGATGCGAGATGAGCCCTTGCTGCTCTGTCCATCCACGATAGTCACCTCGCCGTTTCTTGTCACAGCTCCTGATACTGCGGGTGCATTGATGTCGTTCACCGCCTAATGCAACAGATGAAGAAGGCCAGTGAATCTTTCCGGCTCATTCGCCCTGTCTTGCTTCCACAAGCGCAGATTCCGTCCGCAAGTCCGTCATGCTTACCCTTCAGAGTGGTCCCGTGCTTACTATTGCAGTGCCAGTCGATCTATGTCCGCTATTCCATCCTCCGTAGACGCAGCCTACCTCTTCGTCGCTCGGACCGCGCCGCGAACGCTGTATCCTAAGCGCAACGACATTTTCCACAACGCCGCCATTTATCACCCAATGGATTGTCTTCCTCTCGCCCATCGTCCTACCTCTGCACGTCCACCATGCCCTACATCCAGGCTCGCCCCATGATTCCCTCTGCGGCTTCTCAAGAGGCTCATGTTCCCTCGTCTTCGTCTATGACGTGTGAAGGGAGGGCTATGCGCCGTGGATGCCTTGAGTAAATGCATGGTGCGTTTACCTCACTTCTGGGTTCACGGCGTTAATCCTGATAGAGATCGTGATAGACATCCAGCTAAGTCGTCGTGGTCGGGAGATTGTCATCACCATTGTCTGAGCATTCCTTCCATAATCTCTCCAAGGGTAAAATCTCTCCCATGCTAGTGGGCCGCACAAGAGATGCGCATACGAGCGGGCAAACGAGAAGGCAGTACGTGATCGAATCGTGGACATCGCCGATAAACTCATATCTATGAACCTTTTTATAAGGATTACCCAGGTGTCCACATCAACCGGAGCGGTCAGCCAACACACAAGCACGTCTTAATCGAAGGGCCCGCCGGTGCACACTTTCCATTGTACGCATCCCTCGCCCAAGGCAGAATCCTTGGCCATGCTATGCACTGCTGTATCCGTGCTGAACTCCCAATGCCCGGAAGTAGCTCGCAATTCCGTGGAAACCTTGGACTGGAACTACTTATGTTCGTGTTGTGGTTGTTATGGAGGGTGTAGCAGGAAGGGTAGGTCGACGTCGTAGCGTTCGCGTTGTTCTGTGGGTAGACATTCCAGGACGGGTTTCTTGTGAATGAAGTTCGGGCGCGGAGAAGCCCCCATCCCATGGAGCTGTGTGAAGGCGAGATATAAGGCAACCCCGTGTGCTCGAATGCGCCTTCGCTCACTCCCTTCAGGCCGTAAGCAATGAGCAGAAATCTGCGGTGCATGGGACTATGATCCTCGTTAGACTACGCGGTGTGTACTGGGGTTTATTCAGCGATCCGGGCGCCAATCTGTCCAGCTCGCAGGTAGCGAGCCGTCCGTCCGTCATGGGACAGCAATGTACCTGATCGATGTGACCAGCTAGACGACTCACAGATAACCTGCACTATGTAGGAAACTCTGCCCTCATTATGTGGAATGTAAATCATTGGGGCACTGGATGTCATTTCACGCTTCACTGCTGGCTGCCACCATGTGAGATTGAGGCGGGTTGCCAGTCCGAGATGAGACGGGGCGTGTGAATAAGTCGGGTAAAGATAACAAATGTCCAATCCACCTGACAGGGGCCTGTCGAGTAAATATGTACGCCGTCCAGTCCAGTCTCTGTCGGAAGACACGGCCGATCGCAGAAGCGCCAAACCATTTACTGGGCCACATAACAGCTGCATTACATGACTGAGTACGAGTACGAGTTGTGCACTCCCTCGCTCTTCCCAGCTCCCCTGTCCTTTCGAGCTAGCCTAACTCGCGGAAACCTCTCATACCCCGTCTGTCAATGTTCTCAACTTCTTCGGGTTCGGTTCATCCGCTACTGCCCCCTGGGAAAGCCCACCTCATTCCAGTAGAAATATTCTCTGAAATATTTCTGCTCGTACTACTGGATCGGCCAGGGCGGTACGATAAACAGGACTTGGAACGTGTGTGCCAGCGCTGGTATGATATTATGATTTCAACGCCAGGCATCACGTCTCGACTATGGATTCGAAGGGCAACAAAGAAGGAAGTAGTTCAGGTGTTCATACAACGGAGAAAGACCCGCTTTGCGGTGATTGTTGATGTGAATGACGAGAAAGATGGGAAGGATTTCAATGCTGATGACTTTCATGCATCCCTCATGGTTGCCTGTGAGGTCGCACCCAGATGGCAATTTCTGAACCTCCGTTCATTTCCACCACCTGGAGAATACAAGGCACCAGACGCTACTGTGAAACCTTTGGAAAGCCTTACAGGCTTCATGCTGGGCGAACACTGTGATCTTGGAAGCTTCCTTGAGCCGCTCATGACTGCAATCACTACAACTTCCCGTCCACGCCTTACTAAATTGGTTCTTCCTGACTCTAGAGCTGTACTCTTCCTTGCGCAACCAACCTGCCTTCACTACTTCTTCTCTCTCACGACTCTCACAATCACGCTGTCGAGGAGGATGGAGAGCCCTGCAGATATCCTTCCACACCTCCGGAGACTGGAGTACTTTGAAGCCCAGCGTCTCTTCCTCCCAATTTATTCACCTGATGCCTCCCTCCCTCTTATCCAGACCCTTACCAAGCTGGTACTGAAATCTGTTTCTGTCCAATGGATGGCAGGCAAGGTTTTCCCTGCTCTCGAGAGCTGTTCTATTACATTCCCTCACCATATTGACGCCATATGTGTCCAGCCTGTTACCATGCTTGCTTGCACCTCTCTTGCATATGACTCCAATGACCTTGAACCCCTTAGGCATTTTCATCTCCCTCCACTTGATATGCTGACGGTGACAAGTGGGCAGTGGAATGTCAAAAGGGGGAATCCTCAGTTTGTCGCTATATGCTCCACAGTTTTTGCCAGTGCACAGAGTCTATTCAAGCTAGATCTTGAAGTGAAATGCAGTGAACAGCTGCTGGATCTTGCCCTGCGCCAATTGCCAGCCTTGGAGTGCCTGTACCTGAGACTTGCTAGCCCCCATGCACTGAGTGAAACATTCTTCCAGGGATTTGTTGCTACACGATCCAATACAGGTGGCCCATGCGAAATGGCTGCACTTCCAATGCTACCACTCTGTGCGAAATTGATAGAACTTGAAGTACACTATAGGAGATGGCTAAGGGGTGCTGAGAGAAAGGGACTCATCCCAGTATTTAGCGACATTGTATCATCACGCTATTCAGAGGAGCATTTTACCCTCTATTTGTGCCTTCATTGGCCTACACAGTACTGGGAGGTTCAGGGGCTTGCAGAGAGCATCTGTGATTTTGCAGATGATGAGGATGTATATGTAATTGGGATTCCAAGCCCATGTGGCATAACCCCCCTACAGTGGCTTCAGGGGCCATCAGTACTGGAGGTTCCCTTCAAGGAGGCAGAATATCTTGTGGCGCATGATCAGCTTTCCATTGGCTGTCTCTCAACTCTCCATAATCTTGTCGAATTGAGGCTTGGAGACAAGCAAGATATATTGCCAACTGCACCACCTCCTAATTTGCCTCTTTTTCGCACACTCAGGGTATTTATAGCAGAAAATATCCACCCTTCATTTTTGGCTGGTCAGACCTTCCATAAGCTTGAGAGGGGCAAGCTGTCCTTACATGGGGAAGGTCCCAACCTGAGCCAGGGCCGAGTCACACATATGCCAATCTGCACAAAACTGGACGTAGATGACCTCACTCTGCTTGCCACCTTCAAGCTTCCACAGATCCGTGAACTAGGGGCATCATTTGATCATCCGGAATTCAAGATGATCTGGGAAACATGTATTGCAGTAAATGTGAATTTGTCAGGATTGGAGCTCCTGCATGTGTATGGGTCGTATCAGCAGGCAGATCTGATTCAAGTCCTTCGATGCTTACCAGTGCTGAAAAGCTTGATTATTGGCAATGGTTCAGATCTAGGTGCAGACTTCTTTGGGGAATTTGTCCGAACGCCTTCTAATGAAACTGCTGCAATGATGCAGTCACATAATGAGGATCATGTATCCGCAGTTCTTTGCCCTATGTTGAGGAGCTTACTCATTGAGGAGTGTGATCTCACGCAGCGACCAGAACTGATACCTGTTTTCAGACAGGTTGTCACTGTGCGTGCAGCGTGTGGGTTTCCCTTGAAGAGATTTACTTTGTTTGACTTTGAGCTTGGAAGCAAGACTGAGCTTGTTGGGGGTCATGGAGGTTTTGTGATGGAAATCATTGTTCTGGATCGATATGCTCGGCCATTCAGCCTAGCTATTTAGCTTGAGCGACACAGGGATTGAATCTGATATGATTTGTGGACCACAGCCTCTCCCATGTAGATAGGGCTCCTTCCACGCTATGCCACACCTATGCGGCCTTCTATTGTTGGGGGTATGAATAGTATATACTCGCTCTTCCAAGAGATGTTCATTTCATTTTCACTTAGCTGGGTACACAATCATTAACCAGTTCGTCTACACGCCGACTCACTGAACTAACCTGCGTGCACCTCTCCAGTGCGTCACTGACCCTATAGTCACCTCGCCTTCTAACACCTAATTCGGTACGCAATCGCTAATCCGCGAGGGCCGTGCGCCCTGCTTCCCGTGCCGCTTAGCTTCCCTTGGTAGACGCTATGATGTACAGTGTATCATGGTTTGTCATGATATGAGATTATGGGTAATTGTGCAGCGAGGGCTAAGATGATATACATTAAGGGGAGTGTCCTGTTTGCAGTCCCTCTGTCGTGCGCATCTCGAGACTGATTCAAGCCAGAGACGATCCATGCCAGTATAATATGCCGCTGGCTCAGACGAGGAGCGGTTATCCACCTTCGATTGTGGGTCATGATAGCATTCACGTGGTTTTCGATCGAGCATTGCCTGAAAATAGGCAGCACCGCTCCTGATACTTAGCCCCAAAGTGTTGAGTTGAGGTGTACGAACCTAATATCAGCACACAGACTCTTCTCACCCGCGGTAATCAAAACCTGCAGGAATGAGTATGAGGAGAAGTTTGACGCATCGCACCCACGATGAGCGCACACTCGACATGCTAGACTCGCAATGCCCACCTGTGATTATACAAAACTCGTGGTTTTACCCACCACGGATGGGGAGCGAATACTACAAACAAACCGCACCTGTCGACATCGTTCACATCGTCAATTCAAAGGCTTCGAATGTAGCGTCCTCCAAGCATGAGCTCACCTGCTGTCTAGTACGAGAGTTCCGCCGCCTCAGTCATTGGCAAAGCACAGCGTCATATCTGCATGCACAAGCCGTCCGTCCGTAAGATGGCCTACAGGCTGTCCCCAACAGCAGCTGGTTACTGCTGCCCGTATCGTGTTTTTTAGAGTGAATACGGAAATATGAGCGTAAATTTTATATCTATTTTGCGCACGGTGAGCCACCAGACATAGCTCATATATGGGGCGCTTGATCACGGCTCGTCCGAGTATGCAGATTGCGAATGAACAGGATTGGAACGCACCTCTAGTGCTACCGAACACCTATAAGACCATCTGGAGAATGAGGAAGATTTTTGTGTGCTTCATGGTCGACGCAACGCCGACTCAATATTCGCAACAGTCCCAACAGGGACAGTCACCATGTGTCTCTCTCATCGCAGCCGTAATATTGTAGGTCCGGTCTCTATTTTAATGGGGCCAATGCTGGGCCCTTAGGAGTCGCTCTAGCCGGTATCCGTGTATCGGGGCCCGCATTGTCGGAAGGTGTAACGGCACACGCGCCACTAAGATTCGCGTCGTCAGGCAGGCTGTACCCGTCAGAAGTGAACATTGTTGACTGGTGCGGTGGATGATAAAGTAGCCGTTTGCCACCGTCCTCGAGATGCAGACGATGTGACCCGCTCTGTACTCTCGCCACTTCCGGTCAACGCAGCAGTAGCCTCACCGGCCGTCCAGTAGTCTTGTCCTGATACCCACTACCCATCTTGATGTAGGGTGACATTACGACCCTCTTGTGGGGCTCGCGATCTCCACTGCTAGCGTAAGCAGAACGCACTGAAACTCGACGGAATTTGGTTTAATCGTCCAACTCACATGTTTCAATTCGAGGTCCCCGACACACGTCTGTTCTCTTGGTGGTGCAACATTTTCCCGAGAAATCCGTCGCCGAACTCAAAGTGAGTAGAGGAAGCACGTCGCCAAGAAGAGTACGTACGACATCCCTCTGCTCAGAGTGCTACCTCGCCATTTGTTGTTTGCTGCTGTGCAGTCCCGTTTAAGGCTCGGCGCAGATTCTGTGCTGCAACACAGCAGCGTTTGATTATCCGGTGACGAAGAAGAGGGAGGACAAGGATATCGATACCATTGTCCCTAAGCCATGGGGCCCTCAGCGCCCTGCAGTGTTAGTGGGGTTGCTGTTTCCGTGCCGGGAGAGAAGCACGGTTCGTCGAGAAGGACACTTGATGAGTAGGGTGCGCGTTAGGAGCGGGACGGAAAAAAAAGGGCTGTGCGCTCCTGTAGTGCTGCTGCCGTGATAGGTCGTATGCGTGATGGCTGAAGAAAGCGGGTGGAGAAGGCGTTTTGGAGAAAAGGGTGGGCTCAAGAGAAGGAGATGGGGTAGAGATTTCCTGAAGGCTTGGGAAGTGGGTTGAGCATCCATTGCAAAGAGGGCAAATCGAAGTGGGTGAATCTGTGTGGGTGGTGGGTGAACAATGGGCATTCCAGCCTCAGCTCTCGTTTTTGAACATTTTCGCTCCAGAATTCGTCTGGTGGTCTGTACTTGAGACTTTTGTTGGAACATCCCAGGGTTGTTCTTGTCACACATGTCACGGACATTCTCAGAATCCATCATTTCGAATGCGGCCGGATTAGTTGTCATCGATCATCATATCAATACACAGAGCCACTCGATTTACAATGCGATATATAGTGATCTTTTTCCATGCTCGACCCTTTATCGACCCCTCATGCCCATGTGCTGTGGCGAACGGTCTGGTTTCTCGTTCGGGGCTCATCGGTGAGTTGGACAGTACAAACTGGGTCTGCTTACTTCGTCGAACAGTGAAACGAATCCTTCCGGTAGCACTCGTTTAACCGAAGATCATCTGTCCTGCTCCACTCTGTGATCAATACCGCCACATCCTGCTCTCGCTCTCGCAAGCACACATTCCGTCCCCAGCTCCGTCCCCATCCCGCTGTGGGTGCCCTCCTCGCTGTTCTTCCCTTCACAACAGCCCAACACACTTTGTATCCACTATCCAATCCTTGACCAGTGCAATCTCCTCCGACATTGACATCGCACACCATGAATACCTCGCCAACTACGCGTCC
>Ga0307515_10013765_pt1 | contig 15074 bp, 13 predicted proteins | sample 17_EM_MG_FD_194513 | JGI IMG/M metagenome (GOLD analysis project Ga0307515, IMG submission 194513) | Populus trichocarpa ectomycorrhiza microbial communities from riparian zone in the Pacific Northwest, United States - 17_EM | ecosystem: Host-associated > Plants > Roots > Unclassified | place... | reverse complement strand
GCCGCGCAGCTCCCACTCGCCACCGCGCTGCTCCCAGCGCGCCTCGCGCCAGCGCTTGCCGGGGCGGTCGCGCTCCCAGTGGCCGTCGACCCACGCCCAGTTACCGTCGCGCCAGTCCCAGCGGCCGCGCACGAACACGAAGCCGGGGCGGCGATCGTTGCGCTCCTCGCGCGGCGCCGGCGGCGCCTGGGTCGGCCGGATCTCGGCCTGGATCCAGCCGCCGTCGACCAGCACCCACTCACCACCGCGCTGCTCCCAGCGCGCCTCGCGCCACTTGTGCCCGCGGCGCTCACGCTCCCAGTGACCGGGGACCCAGTCCCACTTGTGCTCGCGGCGCTTCCAGTCCCAGCGGCCGCCGAGCCACACGAAGCCCTCGCGGCGGGCCTCGTGACGGTCCTCGCGCGGTGGCGGCGGCGCCTCCCGGGGTGCTGCCTCGGCTTGCGGCGGCGGTGCCGCGGGTGGAGCGGCCGGCGGCGGAGCGGCCGGCGGCGGGGCATTGTGGCGATGATCGCGAACCTGAGCGTGCGAGCTTCCGGCTGCGCCGAGCAGCGCCGCGGTGGCGAGCCCTGACGAGAGCAGCAGTCGATGTAGTTGAGAACGCATCGATCCTCCTGAGCCAAGCGTGGACGCAGTGTAGCGCCGAATATTCATGCGCAAGCCCGGCGCCGCCGCTCACCACGACGAACCTACCAGGAACAATGATCGACCATGATCCGGCGATGATCCGGGGTAGAGTCCGCGCACATGAGGCCGGTCTCGATCGCCGTGTGTGTCCTGGTCGCGTGCGCGCACCCTGCACCACCGTCTCGACCTCCGCGCGGCGACAGCGGCTGGCAGGTCACCGGGCAGGATCGCCCGGCGGCGCCGGCGACGCACGGGCCGGTCACGCTCTCGATCGTGGGGACCAACGATCTGCACGGCGCGATCGAGCGCCTGCCGGTGCTCGCGGGGTTCCTCACCAACCTGCGCGCGGCGCGCGCGGCCGACGGCGGCGGCGTGGTGCTGGTCGACGGCGGCGACATGTTCCAGGGCACGCTCGAGTCCAACCTCGCCGAGGGCGCCGACGTGGTGCGCGCCTACAACCACCTGCACTACGCCGCCGCCGCGATCGGCAACCACGAGTTCGACTACGGTCCCGAGGGCCCGGCCGCGACGCCGTCCGGGCCGGGCGACGATCCGCGCGGCGCGCTCAAGGCCCGTGCGAAGCAGGCGACGTTCCCGTTCCTGGCGTCCAACATCGTCGACAACCAGACCGGGTCGCGGATCCTGTGGGACAACATGCCGGGCTCGACCCTGATCGCGGTCGCCGGCGTCAAGGTCGGGATCATCGGCGCCAGCACCGAGTCGACGCCGCGCACCACGATGGCGGCGAACTTCGCCGGCCTGCGGATCTCGCCGGCGGCGCAGGCGATCGCCCAGCAAGCGGGCATGCTGCGCGCCCACGGCGCGAGCGTGATCATCGCCACGATGCACATCGGCTCGAGCTGCAAGAACCTCGAGGACCCCCACGACGCATCGTCGTGCGACAAGGACGAGGAGCTGTTCCAGGTGCTGCACGACCTGCCGAAGGGCACGGTCGACGTGATCGTCGCGGGTCACACCCACGCAGGCATGGCGCACCTGATCGACGGCGTCGCGGTGATCGAGTCGTTCGCGTCGGGCCGGGCGTTCGGTCGCGTCGACCTGCGGATCGAGCCGGACGGCAAGGTCGCAGAGGTCCACATCGATCCGCCGCACATGCTGTGCCGGAACGAGAAGCGCGGCGGCGATCCGATCCCGGTCGCATCGTGCGAGTCCGGCGACTACGAGGGCAAGCCGGTGATGGCCGATCCGGAGGTCCAGAAGATCGCCGACGTCGCGATCGCGCGCGGCGACCTGCTGCGCAACCAGCCGCTCGGCGTCACGCTGACCGATACCGTCCGCCGGTCGTGGGCGCTCGAATCGGCCGAGGGAAACTTGCTCACCGACCTCATGCTCGAGGCCCACCCCGAGGCCCAGGTGTCGCTGACCAACGGCGGCGGGTTGCGCGCCGACCTGCCCGCCGGGCAGCTGACCTACGGCCAGCTGTTCCGGGCGATCCCGTTCGACAACCGGTTCGCGCTCATCGCCGTGACCGGCAAGGATCTGCGCGCGATGGTGATCTACAACCTGACCCACCCCGGCGGCATCCTGTCGTGGGGCGGGCTGACCGCCAAGGCGTCCTGCAAGGCCGGCAAGCTCGAGGTCCAGATCCAGGTCCGGGGCAAGCCGGTCGACGACGCCGCCGGCTACACCCTCGCGACCAGCGACTTCCTGGCCTCGGGCGGCGACGACGTGATCGGCCGGCTCAAGCTGCCGCAGAGCGCGATCAAGGTCACCGACTCGATCATCCGCGAGTCCCTCGTCGACGTGCTGCGCGGCTGGAAGGCCACGCCGCGCGCCGCGATCGATCCGAGCCGGCTGCACTCACCGTCGCGGCCGCGGCTCGACTACCCCGGCCAGCGCCCGCTCGACTGCGCGCAGGCCCCGAGCAGCGCCGCGTCCGGTGCGGCGTCCGCGCGCCAGACCGCGGGAAAGGATGCACCGAAATGACCGCCGCACCCGTCACCGCTCCCGTCATCCCGCCGGTCGACGCCCCCGGCTGGTCCCCCGACAGCTGGACCGCGCGCGTCGCGCAGCAGCAGGCCGAGTACGCCGATCCGGCGGCGCTCGCTCGCGTGGTCGAGCAGATCGGCCGGCTGCCGCCGCTGGTGACCTCGTGGGAGATCGAGGCGCTGCGCGGTCAGCTCGCGCGGGCCGCGCGCGGCGAGGCGTTCGTCCTGCAGGGCGGCGACTGCGCCGAGAACTTCGACGACTGCCGGTCCGAGCCGATCGCGGCGATGCTGAAGATCCTGCTGCAGATGTCGCTGGTGCTGGTCCACGGCACGCGCAAGCCCGTGGTCCGGATCGGCCGGATCGCGGGCCAGTACGCCAAGCCGCGCTCGGCCGACGTCGAGACCCGCGGCGGCGTGACGCTGCCGGCGTACCGCGGCGACATCATCAACCGCGATGGCTTCACCGCGGGCGACCGCGCGCCCGATCCGACGCTGATGCTGCGCGCCTACGAGCGCTCCGGCCTCACTCTCAACTTCATCCGCTCGCTGGTCGACGGCGGGTTCGCCGATCTGCACCACCCCGAGTGGTGGGACATGTCGTTCGCCTCCGGCTCGCCCAACGCGGCGCAGTACGAGCGCATCGTCGAGACCATCCGTGAATCGCTCAACTTCGTGTCCGCGATCACCGGGGTCGAGAGCGAGGCCCTGCGCCGGGTCGACATCTACACCAGCCACGAGGCGCTGGCGCTGACCTACGAGCAGGCCCAGACCCGCCGCGTGCCGCGCCGGCCCGGCTGGTACAACCTGTCGACCCACTTCCCGTGGATCGGGATGCGGACCGCGCAGCTCGACGGCGCGCACGTCGAGTTCCACCGCGGGATCCAGAACCCGCTCGGGATCAAGATCGGCCCGGCGATGTCGGCCGACTGGCTGATCGGCCTGCTCGACGCGCTGGATCCGCACCGCCTGCCCGGGCGGATCACGCTGATCCACCGGATGGGCGCGACCCAGGTTGCCGTCAAGCTGCCGCCGCTGGTCGAGGCGGTGCGGCGCACCGGCCGCGAGCTGTTGTGGATCTGCGATCCGATGCACGGCAACACCGAGACCACCGCGGCCGGGTACAAGACCCGGCAGTTCGACAAGATCGTCAGCGAGCTCGAGCAGAGCTTCGCGCTCCACGCCGAGATCGGCTCGCGGCTCGGCGGCGTGCACATCGAGCTGACCGGCGAGGACGTCACCGAGTGCACCGGCGGCGCGCGCGGGCTGTCGGAGACCGACCTCGAGCGCGCGTACAAGACCCGGGTCGATCCGCGGCTCAACTACGAGCAGGCGCTCGAGTGCGCGATGCGGATCGCGCGCCACCTGCGCGGCACGAAGTGATCCGGAGGCGCCGCCTGGACGAGCCCGCGCGATGCCCGATCTGACCGACCTGATCGAGCGCGGATGGGGCGCGCTGTCGCGCTGGGCCGTGCCGGTCATGATGACCGGAGCCTACGCGCTGCTCGCCGCGACCTCGGACACCGACACCACCGGCAAGCTGTGGATGGCCGGCGGCCTGGGCCTGGTGCTGATCACCTGGTTCGTGTTCCGCGCGCTGACCGAGGCCGCCGCGCTGTCGCGCGCGCTCGACGTCGGCGACACCGCGCGGCTGTTCGAGTTCGCCGCCCGGCACCTCGCCCACCGCCGCCGCTCCGCCGACCGCGCCCGGTTCCTCATCGGTCGCGGCCTCGCCCACCTGGTGCGCGGCGAGCACGCCGAGGCGCTGGCTGCGCTCGATGAGGCCCGCCCGGCGCCCGCGCTCAAGCCGCTCGCCGCCGCGCTCGCGATCGCCGCGCGGATCGAGCTCGGCCACCCCGGCGACGGGTCCGCCGTCCCCGCGCCCCGCGCGCCACACCTCGCCCGGCTCGCCGACGGCCTGCTCGCCTGGCGCGCCGGCGAGCTCGACGCCGCCGCGCCGCTGCTGGCGCGCGTCATCGACGACGTCCGCGCCGGCAGCGCGCTGCGCGCGATCGCCCAGGTCTACGCGGCCCGGATCGCCGAGGCGCGCGGCGACCTCGGAGCCGCGGCGCGCCACCGCGCGGCCGCCGCCGCTCTCGCCGCCCCCGACGCGGCCTGGCTGCGCGGTGAGCCGGCCAGCACCGCCGGCACGTGATCAGCGCGCGGCGAGGCCGCGCAGCAGTTTGCCGGCGGCGTCGAGCACGGCGCGCGGGATCTCGTGGCCGCCGGGGAACTCGTGCCAGTCGACCGCCGCGCCGGCGGCGACCAGCCGATCGCGCAGACTCTCGGCGACGTGGAACGGCAGCAGCACATCGTGCTGGCCGTGCGAGATCATGACCGGCACGCCGGCGAGCTGCGCCATGCGCGGCTGCCATTCGGGCTCGGCGATCAGCGTACCGGACATCAGGATCAGGCCGGCCGGCGGCGCGGCGCGGTGCAGCGCGACGTCGAGCGCGAGCATCGCGCCCTGCGAGAACCCGCCGAGCACCAGCCGATCAGGGGCGATCGCGAACCGCGCCGCGAGCTCGTCGAGCAGGCCGAGCACGCGGTCGCGCGCCTCGGTCAGGCCGTCGGGGATCTCGGCGCGGCGGTCGCGCGGCACGCCGCGCCGCAGCTCGTCCTCGAGGAGCGCGAGGTCGAGCAGCCACCACGCCCGCGCGTCGCCGTACAGCCCGCCGAGCTCGAGCGGCGCCTCGGGGAACACCAGCCGGACCGGCGCATCGAGCTCGCCGGCGAGCGGGACCAGGTCGTCGCCCTGCGCGCCGAACCCGTGCATCAGCACGCAGGTGATCGCTGCGTCGGTCGGACCGACGATCCGGGTGGTCAGGCCTGCGAGCTCGAGGCGGGTCGGCGTCACGCGGCGCAGCGTCGCACGGCAGGACGCGCCGCACCACCTCCCGCGCCGCGCCGCGCGTGCGTTACCTTCGCGCCATGGATCCGAACCGCCGGGAGCTGCTGCGCCTGCTCGGTGCCGGCACGGCGGCCGCCCTGGTCGGGTGCGGCGACAACCAGGCGGTGGCCGCCGCGACCGCCGTGCTCGATCCCGCCGAGGACTCCGTGGTCGTCGCGATCTGGAGCCAGCTGGCGGACCACGCCGCCCAGATCGAGGTCCGCTCCGCCGGCCGGGCGGTCGCGACGCTGCCGCTCGCGCTCGACGGCGAGATCGGCAAGCTCGTGGTGACCGGGCTGGCGCCGGACACCGCGTACGAGATCACGGTCACCGTCGCCGGCCTGCCGCTCGGCCCGCACCGCGTCCGCACCGCGCCCCGCGCCGGTGATCCGCGGCGGGTGCGGCTCGCGATCACGGCGGACTGCGATCCGAGCCGCGAGTTCGCCAGCGGCATGCTCGGCGCCGTGGTCGCCGCCGCGCCCGATCTGGTGATCTCGATCGGCGACTTCCCGTACACCGACAACGGGCCGCCGGCGCAGACCGTCGCGGAGTACCGGGCGCGCCACGTCGAGCTCCGCGTCCACCCTCCGGTGCGCGCGCTGCTCGAGGCCGCCGGGATGTACGCGATCTACGACGACCACGAGGTCCGCAACGACTGGGACGGCCGGACCCGGACCGACGAGCCAGCGCGCTACGCCGCCGCGCTCCAGGTGTGGGACGAGTTCTTCCCCGAGCGCGCCCCGGCCGGCGAGATCCGGTATCGCCGCTGGCGGTGGGGCGCCGGCCTCGAGTGCTTCCTGCTCGACTGTCGCCGGTTCCGCAGCGCCAACAACGCGCCCGACGATGCCGCCAAGACCATGCTCGGCGCCGAGCAGCGCGCGTGGCTGATCGACGGCGTCACCCGCAGCACCGCGGCGTTCAAGCTGGTGCTGACCAGCGTGCCGCTCGACTTCGGCGACGGCGACGACCACTGGGCATCGTTCACCACCGAGCGCAACGCGATCTTCGCGGCGCTGGTCGGTACGCCCGGCGTGCTGTTCGCGAGCGGCGATCAGCACTTCTTCGCCGTGCAGCGCCACGCGTTCGGTATCCGCGAGGTCCAGATCGGCCCGGTCGCCCGCGGCCTCGGCGTTCCGCGCAACCCGGTGCCCGGTGTGGTGTTTCGCGCCGTGCGCTACAACGCGGGCGTGATCGAGATCGACGGCGATCGGCTGACGCTGATCGGCCTGGGCGAGGACGGCGAGGCGTTCTATCGCGAGACCATGACCGCCGCCGACTTGACCCCGGGCTGACGGCAAAATACCCACCCAACCCTACCTCGGCCCCTGGCGAAGCAGGATCGGGGCGCTATCGTCTGGTCCGGAGGCCTGCATGGCAAAGTTCGATACCGACGACGAGATCGGCAAGCCTGGGAAACCACCCAGGGCCCGGCGGTTTCCCTGGCGGCTGTGGCTGTTCGCGGTCGCGATGACCGCCGGCACGGCCGCGGGCGCCTACTACACCTGGCAGTACCGCAAGGACGCCGGCGCCGCCGGCGACAAGGCCGAGGCCTGCCGCGCCGATCTCGGCAAGGTCAAGCCTCAGATCGACGACGCGAACAAGAAGAAGGCCGACTGCCTCAACTTGCTCGACGCCAACAACAAGATGCTCGACGCCAACAAGAAGAAGACCGCCGAGCAGGACGTCCAGCTCACCGCGCTGTCGAACAACCTCAGCGCGTCCAAGGAAGAGATGACGGCGCTGCAGGCCCAGCGCGCCGAGGCCGAGAAGCGGCTCGCCGCGATCAGCGACATCCAGAAGCAGTTCGCCAAGATGATCGACACCGGCCAGCTCAAGGTCACCGCGCGCCGCGGCAGCCTCGTGCTATCGCTGCCGTCCGAGGTGCTGTTTCCGTCGGGCGTCGCCGAGCTGTCCCGGGCCGGCGAGCTCGCGGTGCTCGAGGTCGGCGTCACGCTCAAGCGGTTCCCCGAGCGCCGGTTCCTGGTCCTCGGCCACACCGATGATCAGCCGCTCAAGGGCAGCACGTACAAGGACAACTGGGAGCTGTCGACCGCGCGCGGTCTCACGGTGACCCGGTTCCTGGTCCAGGCCGGCATGGATCCCCGGAACCTGGTCGCAGCCGGCGCGGGCGAGCACGATCCGGTGTCCAAGGACCGCGCGAAGAACCGGCGGATCGAGATCGCGCTGTTGCCGGCGATCAACGACCTGCCGCCGCTGCCCGCGTCGCTCGGCGATGACACGGCCAAGACCGTGCCCCATGCCGAGGCCAATCCGTCGCCGCCGAGCCCCGCGCCCGCGAGCCCCGCGCCCGCGAAGCCCGAGCCGCCCAAGGCCGAGGCTCCCAAGCCCGCCCCGGCAGCGCCGGCGCCCAAGCCGTAGCGCGAGCGCCGAGCGCGATCCGGCCGGTCGGCCGATGGCATCCCGCCGATGCGCGCGACCGCGGCCGGTGCGATCGTTCAGCGGCGAGGCCGGCGCTCGCGCCGCTCGACCCCGGTCTCGCTGGCGACCAGCACGACGTCGGTGCGGCCGACGAACAGGCCGGTCTCGACCACGCCGGGGATCGCGCGCAGCGCGGCGTCGAGCGCGCCCGGATCGGCGATCGGCCCGCACGCCAGGTCGTAGATCAGGTTGCCGGAGTCGGTGCGGAACGCCGCGCCGTCGCGGCTGCGCAGGGTCGGCGCGCCGAGCCGGGCCAGGTGCGACCGGGTCGCGAGGTGCGCGAAGCCCAGGACCTCGACCGGCACCGCCCAGTTCTCGCCCAGCCGGCGCGACAGCTTCGACGCGTCGGCCATGATCACGTTGCGCCGCGAGCTGGCGTTGACGATCTTCTCGCGGGTGTGGGCGCCGCCGCCGCCCTTGATCAGATCGAGCGCGTCGTCGATCTCGTCGGCGCCGTCGAACGTCACGGCGATGTCCCACGGGCCGTCGTCGGACAGTAGCGGGATGCCGAGCTCGCGCGCCTGCACCCGGCTGGCCTCCGAGGTCGGCACGCCGGTGTAGCGCCGGCCGGACGCCACCAGCTCGCCGAGCGCGGCGATGAACAGCCGCGAGGTCGATCCGCTGCCCAGGCCGATCACGCCCTCGGCCGGCAGCTCGGCGAGCGCCGCGACCGCGGCCCTGCGCTTGGCGTCGTCGGACATCGGCCTAGGGCCCGCCGAGGTTACCGGCGGCGAACGCGAGCGCGCCGAGCAGGTCCTTCTCGCCCAGGCTCGCCTGGATCCGGACCTGGTCCTTGTCCGCGGTGATCGTGACCGCGGTGAGCACCGCGACGACCTCGGGCGACAGCTGCGGCGCGTGCTTGAGCATGCCGAGCTGGCCGTTCACCGACGCGGCCATCTTGACCGCCTCGTCGGCGTTGGTCATCGCGGCGTGAATGTCGGCGGACACGTTGCCCTTGGCGTAGGTCACCGCACCGTGGCCGCCGTGGACCGTCACGCCGGGCTCGATCTCCTTGTCGGCCTGGCCGCCGCCCCACAGCGCGGCCGCGGTGTTGACCTTGGCGAGCGTCTTGCCGAGATCGGTCTTGGCCAGCGCGCCCTTGCCGCCCATCCACTTGACCAGCGCCGCCTTGTCCTCGGCGTGGAGCGAGACGACGAACACGTCCCTGCCGATCCAGCCCAGGTACGCGGTCTCGCTACCGCGCGTGATCTCGGTGAAGTTGCCGGCCTGCTTGACCGAGATCTTGACGTCCTTCTGCCCGGCCTGGAACACCAGCTGGAGGCACGACGACAGCTTGGCCCGGTCGACGCCGGTCAGCGCGACGTACGCCGCGCCGGCCTGCTGATCGCTCGACATCCCGACGACGATGCCCTGGACGATCGCGACCGGATCGAGCTTGCAGAGGTCCTTGACCGCATCGAGCTTCTGGGCGGCCGACGGATCCTCGCGCAGCTTGGGGTAGTAGGTCGCGAACAGCTGGGTCTTCTGGAGCGCGGCGACGTCGAGGCCGAACACGAACTTCGCGTCCGCCGGCAGCCCGGCCCTGGCCGCGGCCCAGGCCCGAGCGGTGTCACCCCGGGCGGAGCCGTGCAGGACGGCTAGCGACAGGGCAATGGCGGTGACGATCCCGGCGATGCGCATCGGGGGAGACCATAGCAGCTGCCGGTCGCAGCTACACGGCGGCCCCGGCCATCGCCCGCCGCGCGGCGGCAGCCGCCGGCCGCCAGCCGCCGCGGACCACGCGCAGCCAGAACAGGCTCGCGCCGACGACGATCTCGACGGCCAGGCCGATCCAGCCGCCGACCGCGCCCAGGCCACAGGCAACGCCGAGCGCCCAGGTCAGCGGCGGTGTGGTCAGCCACGAGGTCGCGATCCCGACGACCGCCGCGTAGCGCACGTCGCTCGCGCCGCGCAACACGCCGCGCGCGATCACGTTGGCCGCGTCGGCGACCAGGAACGCGAGGCTGACGTGGACCAGCATGGTCGCGCGCGCCGCGAGCGCCGGATCGCCCGACGCCATCGCGTGCGCGATCATCCCGCCGACCACCGCGTAAGCCACCAGGCACAGGGTCGCGTAGCTCGCGCCGAGCAGCAGCGCGCGCCGGGCGACCCGCGGGACCAGCGCGTCGCTGTTGGCGCCGACCGCCTGGCCGACCAGCACCGCCGCGGACTCGGCGAGCGCGTGCGCCGGCAGGAACGACACGTTGACCAGATGGAGGACCATCTGGTGCGCGGCGCCGTCGATCGCCGACATCCGCGCGATCATGACGGTGAGGATCAGGAACGAGCCGACCTCCATCACGAACTGCATGCCGTTGGGGACGCCCTGGGCCCACACGTCGCGGACCGCGGCGCGCCGCCACCGGAGGCGGCGCAGCTGGCCGCGCATCGGCCAGGCCAGCACGGCCAGCTCGGTGACGTTGCCGCAGATCGTCGCGATCGCCGCGCCCTTGACGCCCAGGCCCAGGCCGAGGATCAGCGTCGCGTCCAGCGCGATGTTGACGGCGTTGCCGGCGAGCGAGGCGCGCATCGGCGCCCGGCTGTCGCCCTGGCCGTAGCGGGCCTCGCGCAGCCCGGCGTAGACCAGCACCAGCGGCGCGCCGAGCGATCGGATCGTGAGGTACTGGGCGGCGAACCCACCGGCGCGCGGCGACGCCGACAGCGACACCAGGAGCGGCGCGATCACGTGACCGGCGATCATCGCCGCGGTGCCGAGCGCGATCGCCAGGCCGAGCGCGGCGCCGACCAGCTCCGGGATCCGATCGCGGCGATCGGCGCCGACGGCCTGCGACACCAGGGTCTTGGCGCCGCGCAGAAGGCCGATGCCGAAGCACACCAGCGCGAAGCCGACCACGCCCGCGAGGCCGACGCCGGCGAGCTCGTCGGATCCGAGGTGCGCGACGAACGCGGTCGACGCCAGTGTCATGGTGGAGAACGACACCATCGACACGGTGATGGGCCACGCGAGCCTGAGTAATTCGCGACCTGGGCGGTCTTTCCAGACCAGTGACGAGATCGACGACGAGATCGATGACGAGCTCGAACTTGCAGACATGACGGCCTCGGCCGTGCCCGCGGCACGGCAGTAACAGGGATGCTCGAGAGCCCGTCCGTCGTCGCTGAAAACGCTACGGGCTCCAGGGTCATTCGACCGGGGAGCCCGCGGAGGGAGAACGTTTGCTCGTATCAGCTACACGAGCCTCGCCCACCGCGGGCAGTGCCATGGTCGACGAACAGGATCGTCGGCTGGCACTTGCACGGGTTCTGGGCGCTGCTCATGAATTCTCCGTTGTTCTGGCCACTCTCGCGCACGGCCGGCGCGAGGTCAAGCATCGTGATCGCGACGTGACATTGTTTTACGGGTGCGGACGATAGCTGATCGTCGTGACCTCGCAGATTCGCGGCGATGCGGCGCCGGCCGGTCGAGGCGATTCCGAAAATTGCCAGTGGGCCATGTCGTGGACCAGCGCCTCGTCGAACTCCGGGAGCCGCGTGCCGCGAACGATCGCGACGTCCTGGACGCGGCCGTCGGGCGCGACGCACAGCCGGACATCGGCCGACGCGACGTCGCCGAGCTCGTTGCGGATGTGGCGGAACATCCGGTCGGCGCTCGGCAGCTGCGGATCCTTCGCAACCGGGAACATGCGCGCCGTGTCGGCGCGCGCGGTCAGCCCGACCCGCGGCGCGGCGTGCGGCGCAGTCTCGCGATCGACTCCGGCGCCACCTGCGGCACATCCGGCAAACAACAGACAGAACACGGCAGTTCGATTCGGCATCTTGTCCTCCAGCCTCCTATCGCGTGATCGGCCCCATCACGGTACGTGCCAGCAGATCGCTCGGCCAAGTCGCCGGAACTGCGTCGCCGCGCACCGCGTTGCGACGTCCCATGCGCGCGTCGCAGCTGTCGCGCCGCGATTCGATCAGCGACGCCAGTACGGCGGCACGAAGTGGCCGCGGCGATGCGCGACGACCAGCAAGGCGATGCCCGCGACCAGGCAGATCGCGATCGCGACGATCGAGGCCTCGGGGCCGAACGCGCCGCCGGTGATCAGCGAGTTGCCGTGAAACCGCGTGGTGAACAGGCCCTGGGTGTGGCCGCCCGAGATCGCGGCGCCGAACACCCCGCCCTCGGTGAAGTTCCACGCCGCGTGCAGCCCGAACGCCAGCCACAGCCGGCGGGTCAGGATGAACGCGGCGGCGAGCAGCACGCCGGCCTCGAGCGCGATCGCCAGCGTGCTGACCACCGTCGCGCCGGCGTTGAACATGTGCACCAGGCCGAACATCGCCGCCGACAGCGCCAGCGCGATCCACGTCCCGAGGCCGCGCTCGACCAGGCGGAACACGACCGCGCGGAACATGGTCTCCTCGATCATCGACGCGCCGGCGGCGGCGGCGAGCACGCGCAGCACGCCGAGCGCGCCGCCGCCGCCGCCGATCTCGCAGACGCCGACCACGCACAGCACGGCGACGGTCGCGGCGAACAGCAGCGCGCCGAGCACCAGGCCCCGCGCCAGCTCCGGCGCGGCGCCCGCGGCGCCGAGCTCGTCGAGCCGGCGCCGCTCGATCCAGCGGACGTATCCAACGTAGACCGCCACGACGCCGGCCCCGCTGACCAGCTGCGCGACCGCGCTGTCGATCCGGAGCGCGGCCGCGATCATCGACACGGCGACCACCACCGCCGCGATCGGCAGCATGGCCACCACGAGGCGGACCCAGGAATGACGTAGCCACTTCACGCGGGCGAGGCTGATCTGTCCACGCGGCGTGCCAGCGCAGGGGCCGCGCCGCGGCAACCAAGTTACTGAAATTGTGTGGGCCGGCGCCGGATCGCGACGTCACATGCCCGGGGCGCTGTGTGTCGCAGGACGGCGGCCGGGCGGCGGCCGGGCGGCGGCCGGGCGGCGGCCGGGTTGGGAATGAGGTTGGTGCTCGGCCGGTTGACACGCCGCATGCCGGGCGCTTTGCTCCGGCCTCCCAAGGTCAATCATGTCGGATCGCCTCACTGAAGATGTCACCAAGTTCCAGGGCCGGTTCGCGGCCCTCAAGGCCGAGGTCGGAAAAGTCCTGGTCGGCCAGGACGAGATGCTGCATCGCCTGGTCCTGGGCCTGCTGGCCGGCGGCCACATCCTGCTCGAGGGCGTCCCCGGCCTGGCCAAGACGCTGGTGATCCGCACGCTCGCCGACGCGGTCGACGGCGCGTTCTCGCGGATCCAGTTCACGCCCGACATGCTGCCGGGCGACATCGTCGGCACCCAGATCTTCAACCCGCGCGAGGGCACCTACACCGTGCGCAAGGGCCCGGTGTTCGCCAACCTGATCCTCGCCGACGAGATCAACCGCGCGCCGGCCAAGGTCCAGTCGGCGCTGCTCGAGGCGATGCAGGAGAAGCAGGTCACGCTCGGCGACCAGACGTTCCGGCTCGCCGAGCCGTTCCTGGTGCTCGCGACCCAGAATCCGATCGAGCAGGAGGGCACCTACCCCTTGCCCGAGGCCCAGCTCGACCGCTTCATGCTCAAGGTCAAGGTCGGCTACCCGTCGCGCGAGGACGAGGTCAAGATCATCGACCGGATGGCCGGCTCCGGCGCCGAGCCGACCGCGAACAAGGTGCTGACGACCGACGAGATCCTCGCCGCCCGCGAGCTCGCCCGCCAGGTGTTCGTCGATGACAAGGTCAAGCGCTACGCGGTCGACCTGGTCGCCGCGACCCGCGATCCGAAGGCCGCCAACCTGGCCAACCTCGCCCCGCTGATCGACAACGGCGCGTCGGTCCGCGCGTCGATCGCGCTGATCAAGGTCGCCAAGGCCCAGGCCCTGCTGTCGGGCCGCAGCTACATCTCCCCGCACGACGTCAAGACCATCGCGCACGACGTGCTGCGCCACCGGATCCTGGTGTCGTACGAGGCCGAGGCCCAGGGCAAGACGACCGATCACGTGATCGCGCAGATCCTCGAGAACGTCCCCGTCCCGTAGAGGTCAGCGATGCTTCCCGCCGAGATCGCGCAAGCCGTCAAGCGCATCCAGTTCGTCACCGGTCGCCAGGTCTCCGACGTGATGGCCGGCGCCTATCTTTCGGTGTTCAAGGGCCGCGGCATGGAGTTCGACGAGGTCCGCCCGTACGTCCCCGGCGACGACGTCCGGTCGATCGACTGGAACGTCACCGCGCGCACCGGCGAGCCCCACGTCAAGCGCTTCGTCGAGGAGCGCGAGCTGACCGTGATGCTGCTGGTCGACGTCAGCGCATCGCAGGACTTCGGCTCGGGCCGGCGCAGCAAGCTCGAGGCCGCGGTCGAGCTGTCCGCGCTGCTGGCGATGAGCGCGGTCGAGAACGGCGACAAGGTCGGCCTGCTGCTGTTCCACGGCGGCGCCGACCTCTACATCCCGCCGCGCAAGGGCGGCAAGCACGCGCTGCGCGTGGTCCGCGAGGTGCTCGCGCGCGGCGAGGCCCGGGCCAGCGCGACCGAGGTCGGTCCGCGGCGCGGCGACGAGCGCGATCGCTCGCCGGCCGTGCCCCCGGCCGGGGACGCCGGGCCCGAGGCAGAACCCGCGACCGAGCCGGGCGGCGGCGCGATGCTCGGGCTGTCGCGCACCGTGCGCCGGTGGTTCGCCCGGCTCGCCGCGCGGACCCGGACCGAGCCGCGGCGCGCCACCAGCATCGCGGCCGCGCTCGAGTTCTGCCGCCGGGTCCTGCCGCGCCGCGCGGTGCTGTTCCTGGTCTCGGACTTCCTCGACGAGGGCTACCTCCCGGTGCTGCGCCACGCCAACCGCAAGCACGACGTCGTCGCCGCGCTGATCACCGACCCGCGCGAGGCCGAGATGCCGGCCACCGGGCTGGTCACGCTCGAGGACGCCGAGACCGGCCGGCTCCGCCTGGTCGATACCCGGTCGGCCGGGTTCCGCAGCGAGCTGGCGGCGCGCGCCCGCGACCGCCGCGACCTGCTGCGCGACCAGCTGCGCGCGACCGGCATGGACCTGGTCGTGTTCGACGCGGCGGGATCGATGGTCGACCCGCTGCTGAAATTCTTCCGCGAACGCGAGAGGCGGCTGCGGCGATGACGGCGATCCGGTCCCCGTCCCCGCACGCGCGGCTCGCCGCGGCCTGCGTGCTCGGCTTCGCGGCCACGATCGCCGCGGCGGCGTGTCACGACGACCAGACCGCGGAGCCCGACGCGACCGCG
>Ga0307515_10013764_pt1 | contig 15075 bp, 2 predicted proteins | sample 17_EM_MG_FD_194513 | JGI IMG/M metagenome (GOLD analysis project Ga0307515, IMG submission 194513) | Populus trichocarpa ectomycorrhiza microbial communities from riparian zone in the Pacific Northwest, United States - 17_EM | ecosystem: Host-associated > Plants > Roots > Unclassified | place... | reverse complement strand
ATTTTTGTATTTATTAATTAAAAAAATATGATATAATTAAATACATCTATACATTAAAAATTAACTCCAAATTATTGTAATTGGCAATTCTTATACTATTCTACTTTTAAGTTTTAACCTTTTGTGGTCTAAAATAATCCTTGTAATAACCATGAATAAATTACTTATAATCTAAAGTGTGTAGAGTGAATATCATGTAGCCATACTGTTCATCCCTTCATGTTTTACTTTTCATATATTTTTAGGTTTTGTCATAAATTTAAGGGGAAAATATGTGAGATGAACATTATGCAATTGTATTATTTATCTTTGCATGTTTTATAGTAGACAACATTGTGCGCTCGCATTGTTCACCCCCTTATGTTTTACTTTGAACAATATTGGTCACTGTGTTTTTTTTTTTTTTAAGGTTTTGTTATAAATTTAAGGGGAAAATATGTGAGGTAAACATTGTACACCCACACTGATCACCCCCTCATGTTTTATCATGGACCACATCGCTTACTTTTTTTTAGGTTTGCTATAAATTTAAGGGGAAAACAATATTAAACCCAGTTGAGTTCATGGTCCAGATTCACCCCACAAGTTTTATTATCGACACCACTATTCACTTTTTTTTGTTTAAGATTTTTTTTTGTTCTTATTTTTTAAAAATTAATCTAAATCTAAATCTTATTTTTATTTATATTTAGATTAATATCCCTTATTTTTTTTATGTTATTTAGAGAGTCTATTTTAAATGATGATTATATTTTAATTACATATTTAATTTTTTAGGATGTTTTTCTTATTAATCTATATTTTTTTAATTTTTTGTATAGATGAACTTTATTTTTAAAATTAAAAAGAAATTTATTTTAAAATAATATTTCTAATATTTGCAGCCTTATATATTATTTTGTTTTTCTTTTATTTTATTCAATCAATTTAATGTGTGTCTATTTTTATTATTGTTTGATTGAATAAAAAAATTATTTTAATTAATAAATTTAGCAAACACAACCCTGTAAATATCATGTTTTTCAAAATTAAATTTCTTGATCTACACTTATCTCTCGATTGTTTTAATTTTTATTTTTAGTCATTGTTTATGGTTTTTTTCCACTTATTAACACATATAATTCTCGATTTATATGATTATATCTATATATAAACTTTTTAATTTTTACTTAGAATTTTTTAAAATATATAAACTAGTTAAAAACATTTATATATAAATTTTTGATTAAAAAAAAATGTAACCCGAGATAACAAGGGTCAAATATCCAGTATATAGTATTAGAGCCTGTTTGGCTCTGCGGTTCAACCTGTTTTTCACCAAATTTCAAATTTTTTTTTTTTGCTAAAATTGAGTGCGGTTTGTACTTTTTGGATCGTTTTGATGTGCTGATGTCAAAAATAATTTTTAAAAAATGAAAAAACATCATTGACATGTATTTCAGCACGAAAAACTATTTGAAAAGCAACCACTACCACACTGCCAAACACCCTCTTACTGGTTTGCATTCCACGCTACAGAGTAGCTCTTCCTTTGCCTTGTTGATTTCTTGTCTTGTCCACTCATTCACCATTTTAACTACCAGCCAGCCGGCCAAACCGGCCATGAAATGCATCTTCCTTCCTCCCATGTGTCTTGCACGTTGGACTACGAAATTTGTGAATTCGATGTCTCCACGGCTGCACGAGGGAAACACAAAATCACACTCTATCTATTCTTTTCTTTCTTTATGCTTTTCACTTTCCAGGTCATCTGCATATAATATAATATAAGCCATAACCAGGGAACAATGTTCTGATCTAGGGAGCAAGATTGATTTACATTGGGATTTATGTGATTTTTATATATATATATATTTTTTCATTTTTTTTTTATAAGAATAATTCTTGTTCATTATCATATTAGAAAAAGATAAGCTGAAATCGATTGTGAATGGTATGATCAATCAAAGGTAAAGAAAACAAGACAATGATTGACTAGTTAATTAGAAGTCACGATTGATCAAGGGAAAGCAATTAGTCATAAGAGTTTGAACGTGTATCAGAAGAATCACAAGACTTAATTCTATTTATAATAGGATTTCTCAACAAAATAACTAATTAAAATTTATAAATTAGCTTAGGATTCATATGAATATCAATATAGGAGAGTTTAGTTTATATTAGAAATTGATAAAGTCTTCTTATATGATACCAATATCTATATATGATTAAAGCTACATGTTTAGATAAGATTCAAATTCTATACTAATATAAATAGGGCCATATAACTATTGCAAATTATAGTCAGCTGCATATATGCAATTTTAATTCAACTTATATTTCTTTCTAGCTTTTATTGCTTTTATCTACTACTTTTTTTTTTTTATCTATTGTTGTTCTAGCACCTTTTATTTCTTTCATTGCAATTTCCCTTTCTTCTCATCTACACGTTTTCTTTCATTTATGGTGATAGACGAAACAAAAAAAAACCTTTTTAGAGCCTTGTTGGGCTAAGGACCTTACCGAGTCCTTATTTGTTGGAGTCTTGCAAGACTCTTGCTTTAAAACCTTGCTGGGTTTTTAATCAGCAAAAGCCTTGTTGGGCTCAGAACCTTGTTGGATTCTACTTTGCTGCAGTCTTGCTAAAGTTTTTTTTTTTACTGGAACCTTGCTGGGTTTTTAATCAAATATAGCCTTTATTGGCTCAGGACCTTATCGGGTTTTAATTTTCTAGAGTCTTGCTGAAATCTTTTTTTTATTGGAACCTTGCTGAGTTTTAATCAAATGGAGCCTTTCCGGGTTCAAAACCTTGTTGGATTCTACTTTGTTGCAGTCTTGCTAAAGTTTTTTTTTTTTACTGGAACCTTGCTGGGTTTTTAATCAAATATAGCCTTTATTGGCTCAGAACCTTATCGGGTTTTAATTTTCTAGAGTCTTGCTGAAATCTTTTTCTTATTGGAACCTTGCTGAGTTTTAATCAAATGGAGCCTTTCCGGGTTCAAAACCTTGTCAGGTCCTAATTTGCTCGAGTCTTGTTTGACTCTTTCTTTGTTAAAACCTTACTATGTTTTAGATCAACGGAAACCTTGTTAGGTTCTTTTTTATATAAAGAGTTTCTCATTAAACCTTAATGGGTTTAGGATTATCTTGAGCATTGCTAGGCTTTATAACTTTGTTGGATTCCTTCTTTACTAAAGCCTTGTTGGGCTTTGAAAATCAAATCGAGTCTTACTGGGTTCCTGTTTGTTGGAGTTTTGCTAGACTTCACTAAAGATTATTTCTTATGCAATTCATGTGCAAAAATTTGTACAATGCTTTTAAATGTTATCCATGCATCTTTACCTAGTTTTGAAATATAGGCTCTCCTTCTTGTAAATCATCTTTTGATTGGTGGAAAGGTTTGTTATTATTGATCTGGCATCTTGGTTGCTCAATTTAACTTTTCAACCCATTCGGATTTTGCCCATGTGATCAATGTGTTTGATTTTTTTTTTGTTTCATCAACTCATTCGGGTTTTGCCCATCTGATTAATGTGTTTGATTATCTCTTTGTCGTATAGCATAGACTTTAAGGCAATAAATAAAGCTCTGCTTAATTAACCATTCTTTGAGAAGTGACAAACTTTCTTAGCCATGATGTTGCCCCCTAGTCGGATGATGCACCCTAATTTGTGATATTCTTGCATCATTGCCCACTCATTTTATTTTGAGGGAGAAGCAACGTCCCATTATTCCCACTTTTCTAAAGGAGTTTATCAAATCATTTATTTCCAATAATTGTTACATATTTTCCCTAACTGATGCATTCATATGATAACACTTTTCATGTATCATAGTGTAATCCGTGAGGCTCGTGGGTCAAAGCGGACAATATCTTGCTAGTGGGGTGGAGTGTTACACATAGCCACCCTTTAAAGGGTAAACCATATTTTTATACATGAAGATGCCCTCCTAAGTGTAGCATTACTCTCAACTGCTAATGGAGTTCATCAAGTAACCCTCTGTCTCTAAGCATAATTGCTTTTATATGATCTAGCTTTACTTATTCTTATGACTATCATCAAGAGTTATTTATTAGATGTTATTCATAGCTTTGATGGATTTTACTGAATCATCATTTGACTATATGTTTCTTTGCCCCTAGAAGATCTAGATATTGTTTATTAACCCTTTTAGGATCCATCGCATTGCCCTCTAGCTGCTCAAATTTTTGAGGATGACTCACACGAAATGTCAATGTCATTTATATCAAGGACTATGCAAACTCGGTCAATAACCTCTTTTGTTTGAAAATCACTTTCTTATTTTGAAATCACCTTGTAAATTTCAAGGATCATGTCCATTCAAGTCTAATTATTATAAAGAAATCATGAGATGTAATTTTGAAAGTGTTTCTTTTATGGTAACCCTAAGATATGTCATGCATCTTTTATGTGTTTCTGGCTAAGAATTGACAAGGTAAAGTTTAAGAAAGAAGTGTTAACTCAAAGTTGAGCTATTCATGGCTTAAATGAATTAATTCCTTATATTTTAAAAACAAAAATAGGGGTTTGATCTTCAGAGAAATGATAATTTGATGTTTTATTTAAGTAAATTGGTACCTAACTACTACCTCTAATTGTATATGATCATAAGTGTCTTATTCGAATCATATAATTTTAGTAAAGTATAACCTAATTTCTATAACATTAAACATATCTAATATAAAATAATATTGTTTAACTCAACAAATTAATCATAAATTAACTCTCATTTTATACTTATAAATTAGAAGGCAATAAATCATGTTTTTAACATATAAATATATTAATGAGAGATTTGTTTTATTAATTAGGTCTAATACTTTGGCATGATTATTATATCATATATAACAATTATATATAAATATACATATGTGGCATGTTATTCTAACTAAATGATTGTAGACATATCTAAACTAATTTTCTTGAACCATAAAAAGAAATGAGGTGGTCAAAATCAAAGTAGTTACGATACATCTTTATAAGTTCATGCAAGCACCATAGGTGTATCATTTGGCATGATTTTTTTTTATTTGAATTCCCACATTTTTAAATTAAATAAAGTTTATATAATTGAATAATAAATCTCAAGTTAAATTCGAGAAAAATTAGATAAGAAAAGAATTTTACATCCAAGAAGAAAAATAGAGAAAAAACAGGGCATATAATCCTTTTTTAGTATTAGACTATTCAAAACATAATCATATTGGTCTTTTAATATCCATAATCATACACCATACATTAATCACATTAAAAAAAAAAAAACACACACACACACACAATGCATGCTTAAATTCTAATTATTGACTTTTTATATATAATTTTTAAAGTAATATTTCTAACATTTAAAAATATTAAATCAAACTCAATTTCATAAATTCCTAATAAATTTTATTTTTTTTTCTTTGAAAAATATTTTTTTCAAGTTTTAATAATAAAATAATCATATTAAAACACTTACTAACATTCTTAACTTTTTAAGATCAATTAGATAAAATTTATGGAGTTTAAAAAAAACTCTTTTTATTTAGAAAATCTATTTTTCTTATTTTAATTAAGTGTTGTAATTTCAAATCATAATCCAATTAGAATATTTAATACTATAATTAAACTAATTTTGTGTTTTAATTTTTAATATAAAATCAATACTTTATATTTCTAGGGGTAGAACTATAATTCCGCCTTTTTCCCCTATGGTGGAAACATGCATACTACCCATTACATGTTGGTCTGATGTTTAAGGTAGTAGCCTTGAGTAGGCCATGATGTTAACGTCATCATTAGTGGAAGCAACAACCTTCTTCCTAATTTTTTTTTATGAGAAATCAGGCCACCTCTAGCCTAAACAATAACTTTTTTTTTTTTAAAAAAAATCTATATTAAGAAAAGCAATTTTTGAGAAATCATTTTTTTCCATAAAAAAATAATTCATAATTAACCCTAATAATAATGATTAAGACATGCAATTAAATATCTTAATTGTTTAACGATAACTCCACCGCCATTATTAGGTTTCCCAAAAGACATGAACATAATGAAATGGTATTTTAAAACTTTTTAGGGGTATCATTGATCCTGTTAGACAATATAAAATTATTTAAGGTTTGTGTGAAGATTACTTAAGCTCAATTCTTTCTTAGAGTTCGATCAAATCTTCAAGGCTAACAAGTTTTTTTAAGATACAAGGATTGTTACCTCGAGCGCTAGTTGTTTTATTTTCTTTTTGTTATTACATCTACTCTATTATATTTTTGTACTTTGAACTCTCTTTTTTAACTCATCAAAAAAATATGAGATATAACATTCTATTTATAAGAAAAACCTAATGTCCATGTAATGCTAAAATATTACTTTGTCCCCTAAAAAATATTATATATCTTATTTTAAAATAATTATTAGAAAGTTATGCAATTAAGTCCTTATTTGGTTTTTTTAGGTCTAGAATTGTAATCTCCTTTATTAATTACACTCTAGTCCTTAATTTCTAAAATTTATTTATTATATAGTCATACTTGATTAATCATCCCAATTGAATTTCTTACAAATAATTCTTAATGTGTGTGACCATTAGGTTCCTAATATATTGTTCCAAATTAAATCATAAGCCCAATTAAAACAAGATCAATTAAATTAAAAAAACAAATTATTATTAATTCAACAAATTAATTGATTTATATTTAAAGATCAAGTACAACATCAAGCAATGTGACATAATCTCCTAAATATTAGAAAAGTCATATGTGGTTTGACTTAGTCTTTTAATTATTATTTTCTTAGTGTAACTATTATCCCTTCATCTAGAATATTTTTATTTAGACCTTTGAGCATGAAATGTGTTTATCATATCAAATTATATGTTTTCTCAATACCATAGACTTTGATTATTTGAATAAAATTTGAAACCTTTTCAAATCTCATTTTACTTTGCACAAGAATTTCATAATCAATGTTATTTAAAAACATGTGGAATAATTTTTCTAAATCACCTAGGGTTTCAAATCTTCTCTTAATCACTCAAATACATCAATATAGTTTATATATTACTTAATATCTACCCATTTTTTACCTTTGATTAAGGCACCATATAGTCAAGATCAAAACATGTTGTTCCTTATATAAGATAACTTGATGATCTCAAATATAAGAATCACTTACACAACTTCCATATGAGTCTTTCCATATACATAGGTAATATTTTCATATAGAATTAGGGGTAAGCAAAAAACCCGAAAAATCGATTAAACCGAGAAAACGAAAAAAAAATTAACCGAAAAAACCGAACTGAGAAAAAAAAATAACTTAACCGATTATAAAACCCAAAAGAATTTCCGGTTCGGTTCGGTTTGGTTTCAAATGCCTAAAACCGATTGAACCGAAATGAACCGAACCTATTCAACCACATAACTCTTAAAAAAAAAGACTATAAAAAGATAGTATAAATAGTCACTAACCTAAACCCTAAAAAAACACTTCAACACTTGCAGCCGCCACATTCTTTCACATCCCGGCCTTTCCCAGAAAAGAACGCAACACATTCTCGGTAGACACCACATGGTTTGTACTCATGTGAGAGGCAATTCGGGGCAGTAGCAAGCAAATATCCTCGCGGCAAAGGTCTTGCCTGTGGCACGAGGACCATGGAAGAGATGTTAAGAGGTTATCGTTCTTTTAAAAATGGCACCCAAAAGAGATCTTACCACTACATTTTGTCCCAACAATTCATTAAAGTATTTTGGCCTAAATTTCCGACTCAAACTCCTAGGAGTTTCATTTTTAGTGTGCTTCCAGCTCCTCTTCCCATGAGGAGTTGTCTCAGCTACATCTCTGGACAATAATGGATTGCCTTCTGCATCGGCATATGGATTTCAATCTCTGAGTCTTGGAGTTTTTGTCTAGCAGCAGCTTATCCCACATCCACGGTCATTTTGAACCATGAAATCAGCAGAAACGGGATTTGATTCTCTGTTTTACCGGTTTTTTAACAATAAAAACCGAATTGAACCGAAACTGGCCGGTTTGAACCGATTTCAGTTCAGTTTTGGTTTTAAATTTTAAAAAATAATAATTTTGGTTTGGTTAATTTTTTCATGTGAAAATCAAACCGAACCGAAAATGATCACCCCTATATAGAATCATGCAGGTTAGTTTAGTGTACATGTCATTTATTAAGCATTTACCTATTAGTTTCAAGTGTCCCCCATACTCTAGTTTATCATAATAATCGCTTTTTTTTATTAAGAAAATAATATTTTATGTATCAATCTTAATAGATCTAATTAATATCCAGTTGTAATAAAGCAATGACTAGGAATATTTAAGAGCAATGCTTTGATGTAGTAGAATTTTTTATAATTATAACCACTTTATAATTTTTTTTGTAAAATATTATTGTCCAAAGGACTTTGTCTTTACTTTAGACACGTTAATCAAACTTAAATAAATATTAAAGATAAAAATATTCATTTATAAATAAAAACACATGTTTTGCATTAATAAAATCAATGTCAAATACAACCACCTGATTGGCTACAAGGAACAACAATAATTAAAAAAGGGAAAAAAGCTGCAATCGATCATGAATCACCAAAATCAACTAAGCTATAAGATTTATTAATTGACTAGGAGAGTTAAAAAGGTAGTGGACTTGTCAACCAAGCGATAAGAAGCCATAATCGACCAAAAAAAGTGATTGACCAAGAAAATATGAATGCACAATAACAAGAAAATACAATTCTATTTAAAGTGGGGGTCCTTAATTGAATAACTAATTAGAATTTAAAGATTAATTTAGAATTCACGTGTGTATCAATAAAAGAGGAGTTTAATTTATATTAAGATATAATAAACCTCTTTATCTACTACCAATAATTGTAGAGGATTATAATTACATATGACAGTAGGATTTAAACTTTGTAATAGTATAAATAAGGCTAAATGCTATTGTAAATATTGGTTAACCTTATATATTGAATTTATACAATTTTATCTATCTTCTTTTTGCCTTAAAGTGTTTTATTGCTTTCATTTATTTACAACTTTCTCTTGATTGCTTTCATTATTTTTTTGTGTTATAGCTTCTTACAATCCCTTTCCATTAAACTCACATATTTCTTTACATAGTGGTGATTCTAAGAACAAATAACCCTTTATATGGGTTAAAGTCTATAATCTTACTTCTTGTTTGATTGAGATAGTTATCCCTTATAACATGTTCAATCCTAAATAAAATTAATTAGCAATGACTACATACATTACTATTTGCGTAATGTATCCAATATCCAAAACCTGTATCTACCATGGAGCTTCAACCAGTTTGTTGCAGCGGCAGGAAATAAAGGTGATTTTTCTAGTTTTCTACATATTTATAGTTGTAAACTCTAGGTTTAATGGTGTAAATCCCAATTAAAACTAGTAGATATGAGGAAATTTCTACGGTTAATGGTATAAACCCTTTGTTTTGTTTTGTATACCCGAGTCAATTAGTGTAAACCTGAACAAGAAAAAAATAATTAGAGGAATAAGAGTAAAATAGTAAGTGATGGAAAACAAATCTGCAATATTTAGGCCAAATATTTTAGAGAGAGAGGGAGAGCTTACAAAACTTGATGTTCTTCTTCTTTTTCTTTAAACTAAATGGTATAGGTAGATAAGAGTGTTTTGTATAAAGATTAGTGAAGAAAATCTTACATAAACTTATCTAAGAGTGGGAGAAATCAAGGGATAAATATTTAGTTAGATAAAGAAAGAAATTTGAAGAGGAAAGGAAGGAAGGAGAAGAAAATTGCAAGGAATTCCCTATTTTTATCCTAAATCATTGGGTAAGGTGTTCTAGTAACCCGATTTCTTGTCAATGTTTGTTTTTATGCTTAGAGAAAGTAATTCTCAAATTATCAATGTTAGGGTTTTTGAATAATTTAGGAAAAATATGTGTTTGTATGTTAAATGCTTAAATAAATAAGGATTAAATTACTAGATAGAGTATGATAATGAAGAGAAATTAAAGGAAAGTTATGGGTAACCCTAAACATAGGGTTGACCATGAGAAAAGGGTTTATGAAAGGGAAGAATTAAGCTTAAGTTATGTGAAATTGTTTGATATTTTGATGTATATGTATGAGAAATATGATATGAGATAAGTATTTAGTTGAAAATATATTGGGTGCTATAAAACTTCAGAAGTAATATGAGTTATGTGTTATGAAAGTTAAAAGGAAAAATATTGAGTTGTGAAATTGGAAAAGTACGAGGAATAGAAGCTATATTAAGTGCATTTGAGTTAAAAAAAATATCATGGAATGATTGTTAAGCTTAAGGCCGACCATAAGTAATATAAAGGAAATGGAAGATTAAATGGAAACTGATATAACTCTATGTCAGTTGATAAAATTGCATGGAAAGTAGGTTGTGAGATTGATGGTAGGGTTGAGTCTGTGTGTCATGTTATTTGACTTGTTAGGAAACATGGCAAAGGTTTTATGAGGTGGTTGAGTTATTAATTGTTTAAATTACTAGATTATTGGTATTTATGTTGGGTATAATTTGAAAATAAATTAATCTGGTGTAGAAAAGTAAAATAAGAAAATGTAGGATGGATGGAACATGAAAAATGAAATATTATGTATGTTGTAAAGTATAAATCATGCAGATTATAATACATGTGTTAAATTTTATGAGCAAGAATGAAGTTGAAAAGTAATGGGTGTTAGTTAAGGTGAGGTGTTGGAAAGTATTATTGCAAAGTTTACAATCTTAGAAGTTGAAACATTAAGTAGGAGTAATGGAAATAGAGGATTAATTAATAGGCAATAAGAAAAGTGGATTAAAATGGAACATAAAAACTTGATATGGAAATTAACCTTATGCTTGGGAATTTGATGACCACATACATATGTCAGGAAGATAATATAAATGCTATCCATATGCACTAAAAGTGAAAAAATAATAATTAATGTTGTTGTGTAATTATATCAATATGAAGGTTATGAACCAAAGTTAACAGGAAACCTTAATGTAAGGAAATATTAAATGAGTATTGTATATATTGACAAATAAGGGATTAAATATAAAGGTGATGGAAATAAGAAATGAATTAATTTAAAAACTTGAAAATTAAAATATATGGAATATGAAATATGTTATACTAATGCGAATTGAAAAAGGGTAACATTAATGCATATTCATGAAATTTGAAAATTTTAAATTTGATATCAACATCTCTTTTTTTATGAGGAGAGGTACTAGTAGCTAGACCCTCAGTATGAAGAGTTAAAACATCAGGAGGAGCATGTAGACGCTCTCCACCTTACACTTTTTATTTAAAAGAATGTTGTCTTTAAATTCCTTATAATTATTGTGTTTTCCAATTCAAACAATAAAGATGAATGAGAAATACCAAAAGAAGAAAAGAAATGAGAAATATCAAAGAATCATAAAAGATATTGTTAAGCCAATCAGATGAGTGAGGGATACTGATAAGAAATGGATAAGTCAAACACATATGTGGGGGGCTACTGATCAGAAAAGGAATAAGTTGTTATTCACATGAGTCGAATGTGTTTGGTATTGTGGTAGCTTTTGTGGTTTGAAAAAAAGTTATTTTATAAAAAACACTTTTGGTTGAGATTGATTTAGTATTTATATATGTTTGGTTAAAATTGTGGTTGAAATTGAGATTTAACAAAAAGTAGTTTAATATGTTTGGTTAAGAATGCTTTTCAAATTAAGGTTATAAAATAACTAAAAAAGATATATATTAATATTGATGGTTTTTAATTTAAATATTGTAAATTTAACTACTGCTATTATATCATGAAATAAATAATACTTTATATAAAATATTTTTATTGTTCCATTAAACTATATGCAATTCCATTACGTACGAAATCCATCCGACAATGACTATAGTTTTCATGGTTTCTTGAGCGTGCAACAATATCATGTAAAATTTCATCAGGAACAAAATTGGGATTGCGATCAAATTCTGCAAATGCTATGTTATCATGCGTTCTCCCTTCTAATTTATATAGTGTCATTGAATAATGTTAAGCACTAGTTTTTCAAATAAAACATAATTAAAAATAATAAAAAATTTGATTTTTTTTTACTGGATTGGACCTGGTCCAATGCATTTAGGTTTGAGCCGGACCTAGTCCGACCATGAACAGTGGAGACATTCTCCACTCTTCACTTTTGCAAAGTGAATGGAGAGTGAAATTCCCCACTGTTCACGTGGAGAGTGAATTAATTCACTCTCTACTGTTAAGTGGAGACGGCAGAAGAAGGAGAAGCAACTTGAAACTGTTTTCGGTTAACCTGCTTTTTAAATGTAAATTATAATGGGTTTCATAAACAGTAAATTACGTTTAATAATTAACTAAATGACTTATTTATGTGGTCTACTTTAAAAGCAGAGGCAACAACATAAACAAACACTAATTAGAATTAGGTAAGCTGGTCACATGAGTAGGGGCTATTAATTATAGTTGGGTATATTGACCATATGAGTGAGGGATAAATACTCGGGGTTTTATGAATAGTTGCCAGAGTGAGGGCCAATAGACCTGATATCCTTTAGATGATCCCAGAAAAAAGAAACTTAAAGACATTGAAATGAACTATTTTAACCATATGAATTAGGCCATGCCCTTAATGACCCAATGAAACATATGATATAAAGTTATAAGTGAGAAGTAATCATAAGTGTGTGCAAGAACAATGAATTATAGGAATAGAATTAGAAGTGGTGAGCTAATAAATAAATAATATGATCAAAAGAAGACCAATAGAAAATGCAAGAAATTGTGTTTTGATGATAGTAAATATGGAATAGTCGTGGTGAATTCCCCATTTGTGAAATTAGTTGTATATTACCAAATTAATTGCATAATTAAACTGATAGCTAACCTTATGTATATATGTTTTAGCTCCATCCCATTTGACTAAAATATCAACAAATTACCTATAACATCTAAAAATGTTGGGGTGTCAACTTTTCTCCTTCATTATTCATATGCATATTGAAGGACATGACCCTTTCTTTTCATTTTTTTTTTGTATTTCCCACTCGTTTTTCTTTTATTTTCATTTTTTTTCTCGATTTTGTTATTCAATATTTGCTTAATTTTAAATTTATTTTCATAAATTGTTTTAGTTTGGTTTCTATTATGTTATCGTAGTCTTAAACAAACATTTTAAAATTGGTTTTGTTCTTGATTTTACGAGCGTCTATTTATGTTATTGTATGATTATGTAAAAAATATTCTTAAAAAATACAAAATTTTTAAACTCAGTGGAGTCCATCACCCGGATTGCCAAATAGTGGTGTTAAGTCATGAAACTCAGGTTAATCCAATATATTGATGTCTTAAAATTTTAAAAAAGGTCATCTTTAATTTTTTTCAAAAACCAAACCATGCTTTTTACTAGTCATCCGGGTTGCCTTTAGATTTGCCAAGTCGATTGTGTGACGTTGGGGTAATTCCCCTACGATTTAATTTTAAACCTAAGTTAGGCAAAAGTCTGGTCAATAAGTTTCAAGGTTGACCAATTGAATTAAGTTTACTAACAATGCCAAATAGTTCTCTATTACCTGGATATTTTTATTACGTTTAAATTTTTTATTCTACCTGCAATGTAACTTGGGCATGTAAACTAGTTATTTCTAAATGATATTTTGGAATAAGGTTCCTATCTTTATAAAGATGTCGTATTATATGATGTTATCTTAATTAGAATAAAAACTTGATAAGTGGCCCATATTATGTTGCTAGCCTGCCCAATCTTTTTCGACTTAAAAAAAAAGATGTTAAGGCAATATATGCATTCTTAAAAAAGAAAAAAACAAATATGAGACTTGGATCATTGACTTCACTAAGTTTAATAAACTCATCTAATTTAAATAATATGAATAAAAAAATACAATGACAAAAAATAAATTGACAATGAAAAAAATGTAAAAACATCCGACCCGAGCTCATCCGGGTTAACATGCCAAATATGAGACATGGTCATGATACCAGGCTAACCCAATAAAAAATAAATTGAATAAAACTATGAAACTCAATTACCAAACAACTCAATTACCAAACAACTCAATGTTAAAGGGTGAAACTGAAAAAAAAATCTAATTTAAAAAAGAACTACATCAAACCGGGTTATCTTGTTAACCCTGTGAACATGGGCATAAGATTGGAATGACCCCGTAGAAAGGAAATTAAAAAAAAAAAGCACAAAGATTAATTCTCAATCAATTAAATCCTGAAAGATGGAATTGAAAAAAAAAAATAATTCTAAAAAAATCAAATATTGAAGGATCTTATTTGATAACAAACCAAAAATTAAATGAGAACGTGGTAACCCTATTGAAAGAAAAATAGAAAAAAAAATTAATTTCTAGCAAATAAAATATTGAAGGATGAAATAAAAAATAAATTAATTAAAAAGGTTGAAAAAACCCTGACCCGAGTATACTCGATTTAGCATGCGAAATTTGTAACTTGGTAGTGATATCACGGTAACCTTGTTAACAGAAAATTGAATAAAATGATAAAACTCGATTATCAAACAACCTAATATTTAGGGGTGAAATTTTTAAAAAATAACTTTTAACTCTAAACGCATCCTAAATGATCATAAAAAAAAATTGAAAACAAAAGGGATTGATTGAGAATTGAGCTTCATAATTTATTTCGATTTGCTTTTCTATTGGGTTATTCCAGTCTCATGATCCAAGTTTGACAAGTTAACCTAGATTGACTCAAGCTTCTTTTTATATCATTTTTTAATTATTTTTTTCAATTTTATTATTCAACATTGGGTTGATTGAGAATTGAGATTCAATAAATTTTTTATTTGTTTTCTATGAGGTTATCATGGTCTCACGACTTAGATCATAAATTTTACATGTTAACCTGAGTTGATTTAGGACGATTCAATATATTGTAGTCCTAATTTTTTTTTATATAAAAAAGATGTCATCTTATATTTTTTTAGTTAAACTATGTTTTTGTTCCAGTTGTTCAAGTGTCTTTGGATTTACCAAGTTAACCGGGTTATATTATGTCAATCTCTACACAAT
>Ga0307515_10013762_pt1 | contig 15076 bp, 1 predicted proteins | sample 17_EM_MG_FD_194513 | JGI IMG/M metagenome (GOLD analysis project Ga0307515, IMG submission 194513) | Populus trichocarpa ectomycorrhiza microbial communities from riparian zone in the Pacific Northwest, United States - 17_EM | ecosystem: Host-associated > Plants > Roots > Unclassified | place... | reverse complement strand
ATTAAATTTATTATTAAACTAGGCTAACTTAGTATAGATCTAAAGAAGATTAAGGCTATAGTAAATTAGTAGGAACTAGAGAACGTTATATAGTTAAGATTATTTCTAGGGTTTTGCAATTACTGCAGAAGGTTTATAGCGCAATAGTTAAAAAATATTGAGCTATTTACGCGGCTAATAAAGAAAGAAGAACTATAGGTATAGAGAAAGGAGTAATAAGAACTATTTAAGGAAGTTAAGAGGTTATTTACCTAGGAGCTAGTTTTTAAGATCTATTAACTAGGACTAGAGACGGTTATAGAGACAGATACATTAGACTTTATACTAGGGGCATGCTTTATACAAAAGCATCCAGATGGATGGCACCCAGTAGCATACTATAGTCGGAAGATAACACTACTAGAATTAAACTATAACATTTATAACAAGGAGTTGTTAGGTATAGTTACAGTACTAAAGGAATAGAGAGCATTCTTATAAGGTATAGAAAAACTATTTATAGTTAAGACGGATTATAAAAACCTAACGGGATTCCTAACGATAAAGGAACTTAACTAAAGACAGGTTAGATGGGCAGAGATGCTTACAGAATACCATTTTAAGATTTAGTATACTAAGGGTATAGATAATACAAGAGCAGATGCTCTAAGTTAAAAGGCTAAACTATAAAATAATAAAAAGCTATTAGGGGCTTTATTGCGAAAAGACACAGATAGATTAATCAGGTATAATTATCCAAAAATTATAGTAACTTAGAAAGAACTAGAGAAGGTTTATAAATCACCAGAAAGCTTTTAAGTACAGAGAATTTTAGAAGTATAGCTAGAAGATCTATAGATAAATATATATGAAAACCAAGAAGTAAAGTATATCCTAAGAAGCATAGCAGAGCAATTTATAGAAGATTTCTATAAGGGATTAACTTAAGAATACAATGGGGCCATAGGCTTAGTATCGAGACTCTAAGAGGAGTATATCATTGACGGAATCTAAAGGATAGCTAGAAAGGTCACTAGAGAGTATCTAGATTACTAAAGGAACAAACTAATAAGGCATAGGCTATATAGAGGGCTACAACCTATTAAAATACTAGAGAGACTATAGGAGGTTATATTATAGGACTTTATTATTAAGTTGCTAAAATTAAGAGATCCTATTACCGGATAAAATTATAACGCAATCTTAGTAATAGTAGATAAGCTTATAAAGTAGGGATACTTTATAGCGTATACAGAAGAAATATTAGCAGAAGATGTCGCTAAAATCTATGTTAAAGAAGTGTTCGTAAGGCACGGAGTACTAAGTAAGATTATATCGGATAGAGATCTAAGATTCGTAGTAGTATTCTAGAAGGTATTCTTAGCGGAGCAAGGAGTTTAAGCAGCAACTTCCACTATATATTATCCGCAGACAGACGGTTAAATAGAAAGATTAAATTAGACACTAGAATAGTATCTAAGGTATTATATTAATTATATACAGAATAATTAGGTATTATTATTACCAGTTATACAGTTTATATATAACGCAACACTATAAGAAGAAATAGGTATGTTACCATTTAAGGCGAATTATGGATATAAGCCGAGGATATTATTATCGCTACGTTAAGTAAAGAAAACAAGTAACATAGCTAAGTAAAGGATGGAGATATTAATAAATCTTTATAAGAACCTTACGGAAACAGCTAAGGTAGTATAACAGAGAATAAAGAAATACTATAACGCTAAGAGATCTAAGGGACTAAATCTTAAGGAGGGAGATAAAGTGTGGTTACTATATAAAAATTTTAAGAGTTGACGACTAAGTAAGAAGTTGGACTATGTCAGACTAGGACCTTTTAAAATTACGTAAAAAATTTCACCAGTTATATTTAAGTTAAACCTACCAGCTAAGATAAAAATCTACCCTATATAGTATATTGCAATACTAGAGCTAGCACACGGGAATATTAAGCCACTAGTTTACGAAGCAGATATATATAAAGGATAAGAAAAAAACGAATAGTAAGTTTTAAAGATTATTAGTTATAAGGACGTTAATGATAAAATATAGTACAAGGTTAAGTAGATAGGCTATAATAAGACTACCTAGGAGCTACTAGAGAATTTAAAAAATGCTATAGAAAAGGTATAGAAGTATCGGAAGAGAATAGGTCGGGCAATATTAATAAGGGAAGATCGCTAAAGAATAAGTTACCTAAGGGGGACCTAAAAGGAGCGACTGCCGAACTACTTAGAGTTGTTTCCTTTGCTAATTAAAGAAAATCCGTTTTTTTATCGCCAAGTTCTAGCAGACCTTGTTTTATAAGTTTCCACTTTTTAGAACAAACCTTTTTACAAACTTTCTTAAGACGGAGGAGATGAGTAAACGCAGTAATACGGGCCTCTAGAGCCTTCTGCTCTATATCCTAAGAACGTTCCAACTTAGCAAGAGCGTAAGTTAGCTTACTATTAAGATAAGTAGTAGCGGATTAAATATAAGACCCTATAATAAATTACTTAGGGAACTTAAAGACTATTAAGAGTTATAGGACGTGTATACTTAGCGTTAGTAGAAGAGCGAACGTCACAGGATAAATAAATATTCGCTTTAGTGCACTCTAAGTAAAAGAAAGGTTGCTGAGATAAAGGACTCGCCAACGCAATATAAACTAATCCCTCTTTCGCACAACGAGAATACGAAGACGGCATTATTTTACCTAGTAATAGTATAGCAGCAATAGTACGTGCACAACATTACGCGTGTGAAGAAGAAGATGCTTTAGGTATAATAAGTAATAATATTAACTAGATTAATTAGACGGATATTATACCTCTAGTAAACGACCTAGAGATGCTTGGAATCTTTAAGGACGAAGATAGGAAGGAGGGAGATAGTGTTACGGACGCTTTAAGTACGATATTATAACTACTTAAAGAAGAGTTAAAAGAAGCTAGTTAGTTAATATAAGTACGGTCTAATATAGAGCTAGTGGAACTATATAATGAGGAATGGTAAGTAAGTTATATAATATACTATATAAGGAATAAGAGGAGCGGAAGGAACTTATATACCTTATATATAACACGTACCTTACGTATAAGGAGGGTTTCCTAGGAGTATAGTTGTATATTTAAAGGACCACAGTCCCTACTCTAGATAGTTCTTTCCTTATAGTGATTCTTAAAATATAATTAGAGTTAATCTATTGGGCAACCACTCCACCAGTTATTATTACATTGTTGATTTACTTATAATACCTACACACCTAGCCTAATAACGAGCCCACCGTAGTACTTGCTATAAGGTTCTATTATAATAACGGTTTAACTCTATAAGGGCTTCTATAGAGGATTAGGTATAAAGTTTCTGCTTAGGCCCGGTTTCTATAGGTTTATATAGTAAAAGTTGCTAATTAGATCCTTTGCATTTTTAAAGTCTTCCTATAGTTGCCATTCTAGCTAATTTATATTAAATCCTATGTATATAGCTCTATAGTAGAGCCGTCGTCCTCTGCCTTTGCTAAAGTATTTAGAGTTAATAATTTATTTAACGGTCCACTCCTTATAGTTCTTATCTTCGTTCTCGTCTCGGATTAGTACTAGTAGGGGTTTAGGCTGTATCTGCCCTAGTAAGGGGTTAGGCTAATAGAGGTATAGTAGCTATAGGTAAAATACGGGCTATATCCTACGGGTGGCTAGGGTAGGTAGGAGTTCTAGCTTATATACGGCTCCCCTATTAATAACTTATTTAATTAGATAGGGGCCAAGGTTTTTATAATTAAGTAACTTTATAGGCCTCTACGTAGAGATATTATATATATCTAGCTATATCTAGTCGCCAACACACATCTCCGGTGGTGGCGTTTTATAACGGTTGGCGAAGTAGGTCTGCTTTACTTAAGCCTAGGCCATTTCTCCCTTGCAGTAGTTAAGTAGATTTTTTATACGGTTTATATACTGGTCGGCAAGTAGCATCTTAAGGCGTTTTTTATATAGCAGTTTCTTATTAATAGGTTCTAGTAGCTCTATGCCGGATTAGGGGTAATAACCCTTATTTATAAAGAATGGGGTAAATCCTATAGTAGTTAAGACGTAGTTATTTACTACAAATTCACCTAGTAGGAGGTAATTTACCCAGTTATCTTAACTATAGGCGACTACCTATTATAGGTACGCTTTTATACTGGCATTAGCGTTTTCCGGTTGCCTAGTAGTTTTATAGTAAAAGGATATAGATATCTTAATAGAGATGCTAAGGCGTTAGCAGATTCGTCTCTATATATTAGAGTTAAATTATATGCCTTAGTTGGACGTAATTAAGTTAGGTAACCTATATAGTCGGTAAACTTTGCAAAGGAAGGTATTAGTAACGTTGCTAACGGCTACGCCTTTAGTTAGGACGTAGTGGCGCTCTTTTATAAGTCGGTATATTATTATAAGGATATTCTTATAGGTACGGCCGTGTCGTTTATAGGGTAGTAGGTTAATAACGAAATCTATAGCGATATCTGCCTATTATTATATAGGTACTAGTAGAGGGTGCAGTAGTCCTTAGTACTTTATATTAAAGGCCTTAGCGCGCTTATAACTATAGCAGGCGCCTATAAAGCATTTAACTAAGTCTATTATTTTTAGCTAGAAGTAGTATCGGCTAAGAAGCTTATAGGTTCCTCCTCTGCCTAGGTAGCCGCTTAATTGGAGGTTGTAGGCCATTTAGATTAGTTACCGTTGTAAATTTTCTAAGTTAGGGATAAATAGGCGGCCTCTATAATAGAGCCTGTTCTCTTTTACTTTTAAGGCTGCTATATTAATCTAGCCTAAGCTTTAAAGGTTAGTAGGTAGCGTATAGGCGCTAGCGGTCTTTATAGTAATAAGTTAATATAGTAATATGTTAATAGAGGTGTTATATGCCGTAGTAATAAGCTTATTAATTTTAGGAGGTAACTTTAGTTCTATAGTATAAAGCTAAGGTACAGTTAGCTCTATTATAGGTAGTATACCTAGGGCTAAATTTTATACTTTTAGGATCGTCTATTATTAGAACTAATTATAAAGGTTATTTTTAGACTAAGAAAGGTCTTATAAGTGGCGTATTAAGCTATTAGGTTTAGTACCTTATACTCCTAATTTATATATAATTTTAAAGTTAAAACTAAAGAGGAACTTATTCTAGTATACTTAGCGTTAGTTTAGCTGCTTTATAGTTATAAAGTATTTAAAATTATAATGGTCCGTAAGGACTTTAGTTAGCTAATTAGGTTCTACTAAGGAGAGTTTTAATTAGAATTCCTTAAACGCTTATATAATCGCGAGAAGTTCCTTATTATAGATCTTATAGTTATACTCTTATAGTATAAGCTTAAATAAGTAGAATATAACTAGGTAGAGGAGGCCGTTATTACCTATTTAGGAGAGGATGCCTATATTAACGTGGTTTAAGGAGTTAGTTTTAAGGTAAAGTTATTATCCTAGTGTAAAGTAAGCTAGGATAAGTGCTTTAGTAAAAGCGTTTTTAAGGTCTTAGAACGCCTTCTTATATTTAGGCATCTTGTAACGGAACCTTATAGCAGGTACTACAATAGGCTCGTTATTAGGCTGGGTGTGTAGGTAATGCAAATTAAAGTTAACAATGTAATAATAACTAGTGGAGTGTTTGCCCAACAGATTAACTCTAATTATATTCTGAGAATTACTATAAGGAAAGAACTGTCTAGGTAGGGACTAAGGGTCCTTTAAATACACAACCGTACTCTTATAAAATCCTTCCTGTATATAATATACGTATACTCTATCTACTCTATTACGGATTATATAGATCCTATAGATTATATATATTATATTATATAACCTTAGTTACCATTCTTTATTACATAGCCCTATTAGCTCTATCTTAGACTATACTTATATTAACCAACTAGCTTCTTTTAACTCTTCTCTAAATAGTTATAATATTATACTTAAAGCATCCATAACACCATCTCCCTCCTCTTTATCTTTGTCTTTAAAGATTTCTAATATCTCTAAGTTGTTTATTAGAGGTATAATATTTATCTAATTAATTTAGTTAATATTATTACTTATTATACCTAAAGCAATTTCTTTTTCTTCGACCGTTCGTCATATTCGCACTATTGCTATAATATTATCTCTTAGTAAGATTATACTATCTCCATATTCTTAATGTTTAAAAGAGGGGTTAGTTTATATTACGCTGGCGAACCCATCTTTATAATAACCGTCCTCTTATTTAAAGTGCACTAAAGCGAATATTTATTCGTCCTATAATGTTTACTCCGTTTCTAATGCTAAATATATATAACTTATTACCCTTAATAGTCGTCTAGTTCCCCAATTAATTTATCTTAGGGTCTTATATTTAATCTACTACTACATAGTTAGATAATAAACTGTCTATTACTCTAGCGGGGTTACGCTATTCTTAGAACGCTAAATAGGAGGCTGCTAATACTTAACAATGGGCTCTTAAGTCTCGTCTTACGGCGTCCGCTCGGTTAATCCGTCTTAAAAAGGTACGTAAGAAGGTCCGTTTTAAGGAGTGGAAACTTATAAAATAGGGTCTATAGGAGCTTAGTAATAAAAAAACGGATTCTCTTTTAGCTAAGAAGGAAATAGATCTAAGTAGCTTAGTAACTGCTCTTCTTAGGTCCCCCTTAGGTAACTTATTTTTTTGCAATCCTTCTTTATTAATACTACTTAACCTAATCTCTTCTAATACTCCTATACCTTTTTTATAGCGTTCTTTAGGTTTTTTAGTAGTTCCTAGGTAGTCTTATTATAGCCTATCTACCTTACTTTATACTATATTTTGTTATTAATATCCTTATAACCAATAATCTTTAAAACTTACTATTTATCCTTTTTTTATCCTCTATATATGTCTGCCTTATAGACTAGTAGCTTAATATTTTTATACGCCAGCTTTAATATCGCAATATACTATATAGGGTAGATCTTTATTTTAGCTAATAGGTTTAACTTAAATATAACCAGTAAAATTCTCTACTTAATTTTAAAAGGTCCTAGTCTAATATAGTCCAACTTCTTACTTAGTTGTTAACTCTTAAAATTCTTATATAGTAGCCATACTTTATCTCCCTCCTTAAGATCTAGTCCCTTAGATCTCTTAGCGTTATAATACCTTTTTATTCTCTATTATACTATTTTTACTAATTCTATAAGGTCTATATAAAGATTTATTAGTGTTTTTATTTTATTTTTAGCTATGCTACTTATTTTCTTTACTTACCGTAGTGATAATAATATTCTTAGCTTATATCTATAATTTGCCTTAAATAGTAATATGCCTATCCCTTCTTATGGTGTTGTATTATATATAAACTATATAACTAATAGCAATAATACCCAATTATTCTATACGTGATTAATATAATATCTTAGATACTATTCTAGTGTCTAATTTAGCCTTTCTATTTAACTGTCTATCTGCGGGTAATATATAGTAGAAGTTGCTGCTCTAACTCCTTATTCTGCTAAGAATACCTCCTAAAATACTGCTATAAATCTTAGATCTCTATCTAATATAATCTTATTTAGTACTCTATATCTTATAAATACTTCCTTAATGTAAATTCTAGCGACATCTTCTACTAATATTTCTTCTGTGTATACTATAAAGTATCCCCACTTTATAAGCTTATCTACTATTACTAAGATTATATTATAATCTTATTCGGTAATAGGGTCTCTTAACTTTAGTAACTTAATAATAAAGTCCTATAATATAACCTCCTATAGTCTCTCTAGTATTTTAATAGGTTATAGCCCTCTATATAGCTTATACCTTATTAGTTTATTTCTCTAGTAATCTAGACATTCTTTAGTAAATTTTTGTGCTAAACCTTAGATTCTGTTAATAATATACTCCTCTTAGAGTCTTAATACTAAGCCTATGGCTCTATTATATCCTTAAGTTATTCCCTTATAGAAATCCTCCATAAAGTGTTCTGCTATACTTCTTAGGATATACTTTACCTTTTAATTTTCGTATATATCTATCTATAGATCTTTTAGCTATGCTTTTAGAATTCTTTATACCTAAAAGCTTTTTAGTAACTTATAAACTTATTCTAGTTCCTTTTAAGTTGCTATAATTTTTAGATAATTATACCTAATTAATCTATCTATATCTTTTTATAGTAAAGCCCCTAATAGCTTTTTATTGTTTTATAGTTTAGCCTTTAACTTAGAGTATCTGCTTATATATTATCTGTACCCTTAGTATACTAAATCTTAAAATGGTATTTTATAAGCATCTCTGCCTATCTAACCTATCTTTAGTTAAGTTCCTTTATTATTAGAAATCCTATTAGGTTCTTATAATCCATTTTAACTATAAATAGTTTCTCTATACCTTATAAGAATACTCTTTATTCCCTTAATACTATAACTATACCTAATAACTCCTTATTATAGATGTTATTGTTTAACTCTAGTAGTGTTATCTTTTAACTATAGTATGCCACTAGGTACTATCCGTCTTAATATTTTTATATAAAGTATACCCCTAGTATATAGTCTAATGCGTCCGTTTCTATAACCGTTTTTAGTCCTAGTTAATAGATTTTAAAAACTGGCTCTTAGGTAAATAATTCTTTAACCTTTTTAAATAACCTCTGCTGTTCTTCTCCCTATACCTATAGTTCTTCTTTCTTCGTTAATTACGTAAATGGTTTAATATCCTTTAATTATTGCGCTATAAACTGTTAGGACGCTAAGGTCCTTAGGGTATATAGTAACATAACAATAGTAGTGGAATGCAATAGGTATCTGGTTCTTGATGAAGTAGAACTATAGAACTAAATTCTGCTGTTCTCTAATGCGGGGTGACTATGTTCTATAGGCGCCTCGCCTGCGCCTCGCCTGCGCTAAGCCGGTTACGGCTAGTGCGTCTCTATAGCCTAATAATTGCCCCTCCCTTCTTAAGCGGCTGTCCTTAGCCGACGCTATTATACAATAGGAGTGCTATTATTGTCCTTCGCTAAATAAAAAGTGTTTAATAAAATTTATGTGAATTAGACAATAGGATAATAGAATAATAGGACAATAAGACGCTCGGACCCTGTAGAGATCTATAAAGGTAGGAGTTCTTACCCAGGTAGGACATCAGATTTCCCTTCCAATTTTATTTTAATTCGTTTAGCCTACGACTTACCTTCCTTATAAATTCCAATTAATTATAAATCGCAAGCGCTAAGCCGTCGGTTTGCCTACTCGTGAGCCTTCCGTAAGTATTCTTTATACTAGCTTATAGCTGTCGCTAACCCTACTAGGCGTCGTTAAAGCTCCCATGCCGCTTGTAAGCCGCTCCCCTAGCCTTGGTAGAACTAATCTACCTTCGCTGCGCTAAGCGTGTAGCTATTGCTAGGTGGGCCACCTACGGTAAGTAGGCTAACCGTAATTGCGGGTACTGTTAATAACTAAATAAGTTATACTAAGCAGTAAGTCTAAGTACGTTAGTTTAGGTTTTAATAGCTAATAGACTAGGTCCCTAAGGCCTTCTATGGCCGCCTAAATAAGCTACTTGCCCTTATTAACAGGGCTAAGCGCCGGCGGGTTACTGGCGGGGACACGGCTAACCTTAATGCTTGCGTTACTGCCGCCTAGAAGTCCTTTATAAAGGATATTAAGGCCTTAGTGCGCACTAGCGCTAAGCACGGTCTCCGCCAGCGCCTAAAGGGCAAAAACTTTCCCCTGCTCTAAGTATAGGAATTATAGGCCATCCGTTATACCCTTAAAGAAATTCTTAACGTAATACGCGCTTTAGTATGTGTTATAGCATAGGTGTTTCGCCGTTATATTGTATACTAATAGTACTTATAGGCTAATATGCCTCCCATTATAAGGGATAAGGAGGAGGATAAGGGTAAGGAGGATAAGGAGAAGGGAGAGGAGGAGGAGGATGAGGAGGGAGAGGAGGAGGAAGAGGAAGGAGGGGAGGAGAGGGAGGATTTGTTAGAGCTGTAGGGTATCTGTAATTCTATTGGCGTACTACCGTCGCTTTGCCGTTGTTCCGTTGTCGCCCTACTAGTAGGGCGTAATTCTAGTTATAATTAAAAGTTTTTTATTCTCCTACCTACTTTCTTTTCCGTTTACCCCTTAGGGTAAAGTAACTATTATACGTCTCCTTTGCGTCTTTATTAATGTCCTCTACTAGGACCTATTTATTATACTCTTTTAGCTAGCCTTTCTACTTAACTAGGTACTGTAGGGTCTAGTTATATCCCTTCCTTCCACGTACTTCTTCTACCTCGTATTAGTCCTCTTAGTCCTCTTAATTGTCTAGCTTAATAGGCCCTAGTAGAGGGTCTCTAGTAGTGCCCTTATGTTATTTATATAGCTCTAGTAAGCTAATATAGAACACTAGGTGGATATAGTAAGACGTAGGTAGATATAGTTGGTATACTTACTTTCTAACTAGTTTGGCTATACTAAAAGGTCTAATAAAGTGTGCTGTGAGTTTCTTACTTAGCCTTTTTAGTTTAAGGTTCTTAGTTAATAGCAAGACTAGATCCCCTACTTTATATGCCTGTAGTTAGTGATAACAATCGTAGTATTTTGCCTACGCCTTAGCAGCGTGCTCTTAGCGTTTCGCCAGCGCTTCGCGTTTAAGGGATATTCTTTTAATTCTCTTAGAGGCGGCTAGAATAGAACTACTATCGTCCGCCTAGACCTTGTATTCTAGACGTGGGTGAAATCTATAGCAGGTATAGAACGGGCTTATACCTATTATACTATGTTTAGCATTATTATAGGCGAATTCGGCTAGCAATAAAAGGCCTGCCTAGTTGCTCTGCTTTTTATTACAGAATACATAAAGGTAATACTTTAGGGTTTAGTTCTAGCGTTTTATTTACCCGTCCGTTTACGGGTAAAAGGCCATACTTAGCCTACATTTTATCTTTATAGTAAAGCATAGCTCCGACTAAAACTCACTAGTGAAGATACTGCCGTGATTAGATATAATTCCCCTAGGGGCTCTAAAACGGCGTACTACTTCGTCAAGGAAGAGATCCGCGAGTTTGGTTATAGTAATAGTTTTTACTATAGGTAGATATAAGGCCATCTTAGTATAGCGGTTAACTATTATATATATTGCGTTATATACCTTATCGCCTTATTTACTAGGCGGTAGGCCTGTAATAAAGTCTATTATAATTTTCTGCCACGGCTGGTCTGGGTAAGGTAGCGCTTAGAGCTTGCTATAAGGGTAATATTAAGGCGCACGTATACGTTGGTATAAATTATAGGTAGAGATGTAGTTTATAATGTCCGCATTTATACTAGGCCAGTAGTACTTATATAAGAGTAAGTTTAGAGTCTTTTTCTTACCAAAGTGCCCAGCTAGGGCATTATTGTGGTAGATCTATAGGAGTTCTGTATAAACTGCTGGGTCTAGAGGTATATATAACCTCCTATGGTAACAAAGTAGTCCAGCGGAATTAAACTGCTACACTAGCTTTAAGCGGGCGCGTTAATAGCGTCTTGTAGTATCTACGCTGTTACTACGCTTTTATAGTATAAAGTTATCTTTAGTCTAAAGTCCTTTAATAAGCTTAACGACTGTTTCCGTACTAAACTTATAAGCACTCTCTTAAGTACTAGCTTCTCTAACTTAGGTCCTTATTATACGCTACTTAATAGTATACGTATAGGTTGCCTAGTTAAACCGTAATGCTATATAGCCTAGGCGTACCGCCGTTAGGTTGCTAGCTTATAGCCGTAAAAATAATACCTCTATAGAAGGCTCGCTTTCTTATATACCTAATAGGACTTTTACCTTAGGTTAGTGGCCCTATATTCCCAAAGTCCTTTAGAGCAGTAGTAGTATAGTGTCTTCTTCTAGCGGACCCCCTGCGCCTAGGGGTCGCCTTAATAGCGCGTCTACAGGGTTTGTTTTTCCCGTCCTATGCTTAATTATAAAGTTATAGGCAGCTAATGCTATAGCCTATCTGGCTTACCGTCTATTAAGGGCTTTTACTTTTATAAAACCCTTTAGATTATTATAATCTGTGAGTACTTTTAGGTGGCTTAATAGCCCCTTAATATAGTGTCTCTAATGCTTAAAAGCCTCTATAATAGCTAGTAGCTCCTAATTATAGGTCTTATAATTGCGCTCTGCTAATAAAAGCTTCCTAAACTAGAAGGCTATTGGATGCCAAAGGCTATCTTTAAATAGCTGTAATATAATTGCTGCTAGGCCTTATATAAAGGCATTAGTCTCTAACCAGGTTAGTAAGCCTGGCGTATAGTATTATAGGAGCGGCGCCGTTATAAAGGCGTCGCAGAGCTAGCGTATTGCCTACTCCGCCTTTTTTAGCTAACTAAAAGGCCTAGCTTTACGGCCGTTCTTTACTCCCTTAAGGAGATTAGTAATAGGCTTCGTAATAGTAGAGTACTTATAGATAAACCGGCGATAGAAGTTAGTAAAACTAAGGAAGACCTAGATATCCCTATAGGATTAAGGGCTCTCCTACTTAGTAATAGCTTCTACCTGGCTAGAATCTATCGCTACGCCTTTAGGACTAATAATATATCCTAGGAACTTAACCTCTTATACGCCAAACCTACACTTCTTAAGGTTTGTATATAGTTAATATTGCCATAACCTATATAGCACTTCTAGTATATAGCGCTAGTGTTCCTCTGGATTTTCCAAGAAAATTAGAATATTATTAAGGTAGACTATATAGAAGACGTCTACTAGTCCTAATAAGGCTCAATTAATGTAGCCCTAAAAGGTCGCTAGTCCATTAGTTAACCTAAAAGGTAAAACTAAATACTTAAAGTGGCTGTAACGCGTGCGGAACGCCGTCTTTTACTTATTACCCCGACGGATATAAAGGCAGTAGTACGCATTTATTAGGTCTAACTTAGTAAAGATCTTAGAACCTGCTAAGCGGTCTAAGGTCTTACTAATTAATAGTAGTGTAAGATAATTCTTAATCGTTACCTTATTAAGGCCTCTATAGTCTATATAAAGCTACAGCTTCCTATCTTTTTTAGGTATAAATAGGATAGGTGCCCCTATGGGACTAGTACTTAGTCGGATCTAGCCTTTAGCTAAGGTGTTGTTTAAGTACTTCCTTAGTACCTCTAGCTCCTTAACTAAGAGGTTATAGAGCGGTCTATATAGGACCTCTTGTTCCTCTTCTAGGTTAATAGTATAGTCGCCCTAGTGGTATTAGGGTAGCTTTCCTGCTTCCTTATATAAGAAGATATTGCTAGCTTTTTTTAACTATAGGGGAAAAACCGGTAAGCTGCCGTTATCTTATTTGCTAGGTATTAATCCAGTAATTACTAAGGCGAAGACCCTAGGTTTCCTCTAGAGAGACTCCGCAAAACCCTTAGGGGTTTATAGTAATAGGGACGAGCCGTCTAGCTTCTATCGCCACGCTTTTGCCTTATAGTTGATAAGAAGTTAGGCCTTCTTTAACCCTGGCATACCTAGGGTAATAGGGGGGAATACGTTAGCCATTCTATAGTAGATAAGGGTTACTTCCCTAATCCTGCCCTAGTTGTCCTTTATTTATAATAGTACCTTATAGGCTTTATAGTAATGTGCCTAAGTTTTATTTAACTAGGAGTAGGTAAGTAATTCTACGTCTAGTATCTTAAAGTTATACTTTATTGCGAATTACTAATTAATTACATTTACTTCGGCACCAATGTTAAGCATTACTAAGGTCTCCTTTTAGATCTGCTTAGAAAGGACTTTACCTGAGATAGTAATAGCTTCCTTATAATCTAGTGGGAGCTTATACCCTACGGCTATAAGGAGGTCTAAGGGCGCTTATCTTTTCCTAGTATAGAGGTAGCGTTTACGCTGCTTAGTGGTAGTTAATTCCGTTATAGCTCTTTATATTATTGCCACCAATGTCCTAGCTACCTATATTTTAAGTAGTTTCCTTTAGGCTAAGTTAAACCCCTAGTAGTATTACTTTACCCCACTATTAAGTCACCAGCGGTGGTTTTAGAGTCCGCTTTCCCTAAGTTACCTAACTAAGTGGTCTTTATATTTAAGTTCGCGGCGCGCCTATTACCTCTACCCTATAGGGCGCTTGCGCTCTTCTGGTTTTCCTTTAATAAGGCAGCTAGGGAAACTAGCTGGTCTTAAGTTTAAGGGAATTCTTAATAGTTAGTAATAGTAACCCATAGCTCTAGCCGCAGCTTTACGAATAGATATATTATTAAATACTTTGCATCATAAGGAGAATTAATTTACGTTTTTAAGGAGGTTAGGTAAGTAGTAAACTCGTTTACTGGTTAATCGGTTTACTACATTGCCTTTACGTAGGTTAGGGCTATATGGAGTTCTTAATTAATAGGACTTTTAATTTAGTTAAGTAGGAATTCTATAAGCTCTTTTTAGGTGAACTGTGTATCTAGATAGTTATTTTTGTACTATAGCCAAAGGGTTTGGTTGGTCCCCTTTATATATTATATAGTAAACGCAACTTTAGTATCCTTATCTATAAAGCTATCGCGCTTTAGGTAGAATGCTAGCTTTAAGCTATTGCGGAAGTCTTGGTGCTTTTATATAAACTTACTATAATACAGAGCAATCTTCTCTATCTTAATGGCCCGTTTTAACGGAGCGCCTAACGTATTAGTAGCCCTCCGCTTAAGGCTTGAATGCATTAGGCTACCCCCTAAGTACTCCAATGGGATTATTTAAGGTTATAAAGATGGGTCAGAAACGGGAGTTAACGTCACCTCGCCGCGTTAACGCCGTCTTAGCACTTCCACCTCTTCCCTAAGTAAGTATAGTTTTCTTTACTTTAGGAGTTATAGCTTCTCGTTCTCTAGTTGTTATATTTCTTCCTATATATCCCCTTTACCTATAGCTTCCGGTTCTGTCTGGGACGACATAGGTTCGCTATATTATCCTAGGGCCAATCCCTAGACTCGGTAGTACGTATTGCGCTAGTACGCCCGCGTCTCGCCATTAGGTTAATAGGCTGCGATATAGTTAATAAATATAGGTCGTCTTCTTAATAGAGGATTGCCGCTATGTAGTCGTGGCCTTTATAGACCGCTATATTATTGGGCTA
>Ga0307515_10013761_pt1 | contig 15076 bp, 6 predicted proteins | sample 17_EM_MG_FD_194513 | JGI IMG/M metagenome (GOLD analysis project Ga0307515, IMG submission 194513) | Populus trichocarpa ectomycorrhiza microbial communities from riparian zone in the Pacific Northwest, United States - 17_EM | ecosystem: Host-associated > Plants > Roots > Unclassified | place... | reverse complement strand
TAAAATAGTTTGAACTTATGATCGCATAATCAATAAAATTCTGATATTATATTAAAAAATCATCTTAATCTAATAACTTAAACTATTAAGTAAAATTTTAAAATATAATTTATATTATTTTAATTAGTAACATCTTGTCATTTTCAAAGATGAAACATTGTTTTGTTTTTCCTTTTCTTTTTTTAGAATATGAGTCATTCTTATGGTATACAGGCACTGTATAATAATAACATTTTCTTATGCTTGCTCATAGCATAAAAACCCTCTTAACCAAGTAAAAACTAATAAACATGGGTAGATTTTTTATTTTTTTTTAAAAAAAGATTTTTGATATGATGATACATTCATTTGAATCATAAATTTTTAATGTTCTACAAATTGAGGAGAAAGTTATAACACTTTTTTCTTAATTGAAAGAAATTAATTAAAACTTGTCCCATATTGTGTAGACTATAACCAATATGGTACTAAGAGAGTTACAAATAAAAATAATAATATATTATCCAAAAATAAAATCCTCTATCAAATTTTCTCATGACTTTATTTCTTGGTAGAGTTCATTGATTCAAGAGTGAGCATCATTTGAGAAAGGAATTGAGTTCTAAATTGAGAAGATCATTACTCCTAGAATTTGACATCAAATATTTTTTTTTTTTTTTTTTACTTTCTAGTTTCAAATATTAAATTTTTAAATAATTTTTTTTTAATATCAATTGTGCAAGTTAAGTTAATCCGAAACTACTCTCGCTCTTGAAAAAAAAAAATACCCATCGAGGGGATCATTGTTCAATAAATAAATAAGTATAGTTTTGAAGGAGAGCTATAGGGCCAACTTGAAGCCCGCGTTTCTAGGCCACAGCACAATAAGTTATTCGGACCAAAACTAGGCCCATAAAAAATAAAGCCCATTTAACACCTAAAAAATTACACAAGGTATGTCTATCGTCTTCTCCAAGCCCTCGCATGGGTGACTTAAAAACCCACTTGCCTCTCCAATTTTCAAAAAAAATTAGGATTTAAAAGCAAAAAATTAACAATGGGATTGACAAACTTGATTATAACCGTAGCTGGTGTGAGTGCTGTGATTCTTTTACTAAGGAGCGATGTGAAGCAATCTGCTGCTGTCTTTAGACGCAACGTTAAGCATATCCGCCACTGGCTCGAAGAAGAATCCGCCGCTGCCTCCAAGTGAGCTCCCCCCCTATGTCTCTATGAGTAGAAGTGATTATGATGTTTTTTAGAATTTGTAGTAAAGCGTGATGGTCATTATTGATATTTATTAAATCGAATGATTTCTGATTCTGATGGGTTTAGTTCGCTGGTTCTTGGGTTGTTTATAGTATCCTTTATCTAGGAATCTAAATTAAGGAATTGGGTGTTTTTTATTTTTCGCATTGAGGATGTTTAGGTTGGACATGTTCAGCTAAAAATTTGATGAACTGAACTGAAGTATCCTTTATATAGGAATCTAAATTAAGGAATTGGGTCTTTTTTATTTTTCGCATTGAGGATGTTTAGGTTGGACATGTTCAGCTAAAAATTTGATGAACTGAACTGAAACAAAATTACGTTCATTTTTGCCATTAAGAATTTCAATATCAATTTTGGAAAGACACATTTAATTAATTGGGTGTGATTGTTTGTGTGTGATTCTCAAATAACGTTTGGTTACTGGCTCGGAATAGAAGAGATGTAGATAATGGGGATGGAGGAAACTTATACTTCCTGTTTTGATAATATAGAAATTCATTCTAAAACTGCCTTAAAAATAGAGAGATGGAGATAGTGGGGATGGAGGAGACCTGTGCTTCCTGTTTTGATACTATAGAAATTCACTTTAAAGCTGTCTTAGAAACATATTTATTTTAGGTCTGTCTTTGTCTTTCAACCAAACACATTTATTTCTTGTTTTTATTTGTCTCTCACATTCAAAGTCACTAACCAGACACAACCTTAATGATTTATTTTTGAGATATAAATTTGGTTTTCTGACATAAATTTGAGTCTAGCATTGGGGTAAATAACTTAGGTATTTTTGTTGTAATGTTAAACAAGTTTTGGATAGTAAACCAGCTGGTGTATATGGATTTGAAGCGGGAACTGGATAATGACTTCAATGAGCCTGGTCAGCTTCTTTTCGTAACTCTTGCCCTTCATTAGTTCACTGGTTTTTGTGTTGTTTATAGCATCCTTAATCTAGGAATTTAAATTAAGGAATTGGGTCTTTCTTATTTTTCGCATTGAGGATGTTTAGGTTGGATTACTATTAAGAATTTCAACATCATTTTTGGAAAGACATGTAATTAATTGGGTGTGGTTGTTTGTGTGTGATTCTCAAATAGCGTTTGGTTATTGTCTCGGAATAGAAGAGATAGAGATAGCGGGGATAAAGGGGACATGTATCTCTGTACTTCATTTTTTGAAATTGTTGAAATTCACTCTAAAACTGTACTGTCTAGAGATAGATTTATTTTAGGTCTTTGTCACTATCTTTTCAACCGCCCCTTTTGTATTTGTCTCTAATATTTATAGTCACTAGCCAAGTGCAACCTTGGTGTTTTATTTTCGAGATATAAAATGGGTTTTCTTGACATAAACTTGAGTCTAGCATTGGGGTAAATAACTTGGGTATTTTTGTTGTAATCTTAAACAAGTTTGGGATAGTAAATCAGCTGGTGCATATGGGTTTGAAGCCGGTATTGGATAATGACTGCAACGAGCCTGGTCGGCATCTTTCCATAACTCTTGGCCTTCATTTGTTGAAGGCTACAATATTCGTGTTCTGGCTAAGTTATGGAATTGTATTAGATTCTAATGAACAAGTTGCATGTTATTCATACATTGCCTTTTAGCCTCTTTTGATAGCTTGATATTGTCTTTAAATCAAAACTAGATTGTTTCACCATGAGTTTAAAACCTGGATATAAATTGTTGACCAATGCAAAACCTATTATTAGGATTTAGTTGTAGGAAAATTGAACAACTACAAACTGTTGAATCGACTCCATTCAGTTGGCCTATGTTTACTATCTTGATAGGAGTTTATTCCTCCATTTTCAGTACTGAGAATTAGTTGTTGATGTATCTTATTTCAGGGCTGCAAAAGAGGCACCACCTAAGGAACTGGAATCAAAGGTCCCCCACAAGGACATTCCGAAGGAGGATAAGCACTAGTGTCTTATCTCAAGGATATGCTGTTGTTTAAGAGATTTCGTAGTCTTTCCTTTTAATTTCATGAATATGATGGTTTGGTTACAATAAGTCTGTAGAATCGATGTTCAGAGAGTCTGAAATTTCTTAATTTTGTTTTATCCTTTATTCAGTCTTTAGTACGCAGAAATGTATCTACCAAGAATTTAAACTACGCTCATGATGTTGGTAAAGGAAGTTCTTTTTATATTTCGGCTTCATCACTTAATGACTTCCAAACCTCCTTTTAGCCCTAAATTTTGACGATTCTGAAGATTTGTCAATTTATTTCTGCTGCTGTTTATTTTCAGTCTCTGAGGGAAATCTGCGAATCCTATGACTCTTACGAGGGAGGGTCCGGAGGGGGATGCCCCTGGGTGACAAGCTCATTAGGGATTAGCTATTACTGCTGTAGCTGTCTCCCTTGCATCCAAACCGAACTAAAGTAGTTTTTTATTTGTGCTCTAATCCATAACCGTTGCTTGAAATGTGGATTGAAAAAAACTGGAGGGTGCTTTGACGTATAAAGCTTATTCCTTCAACTTGCATTAGTCGTGTATGCGGCCAGTGTTCAAAGATCGACGTAGATAGATAGCTAATCAATTGAAGCTGTAAGAACATGGTTTTCTTTGTTTTCATAACTTGGTTTTCTGGGGTTTTCTTTTGATTTTGACGTGTGAGGAGCATCCTTAGCTCAGTTGCGTAAGTGCATACCATTATTGATCAGAACCTAACCCTGTCAACGCACTTGAAATCTATTCAAATAGGCTGTGTGAAATATGGAGGTTTACGCCAATCGATTCCATTAGTTGGCCAAAAGTCCATCTGCTGTGTTCACGGTTTGAAGGGAGGAAAAGAGAATGGATGTCGATGACTTGACTCTTCCTCAATTATGGACCTTCGCTGTCAATCACCTCACTCGTGGAAACATGAAAAGGCTGTGGAAAACAAAGCATAAAAACCACGTCTTTGTTCTTCTACACTTTTCCATCTTCATGCGTTGATTAATTGTTTTTCTCGTACCAAATTTATGCCAAGAAATGTAATTGGAACTCTTCAATCAGTGCTTACACCAATTTACCTTTTCCATGACAGATTAAATTCAAAACCAACCCGCAACTGCTTAGATGAAGGACATTAGTCTCAGAGTGGAGCACCATAAAATAAACAATCAAGTTCTTTCACAACCTCTTGGCACCTCACAACTAGAAAAAGGGTTAGGTGGATTACTGAATTACCATACAAGATCATAAGATCAATGCGTATCGTAAATATTTTCAATATTTCAAGACCATTGACTACATAAAAGGAGCCAACTACTTCGGCAATATTGAAGGGGTGGATGAGGGCCCTTTTTTTGAGGAAGTCGTCACCAGCTGGGCTCACTGGAAACATTCCATTGTAGTCATTGTTGGTTTCTTTGGCATCCAAAACAAAAACTGATCCTACTGGGAAGATGGATCAAAATGGAATGCACCAAGTGGCGCAGATCACTCCAAGAAGTCTGTTTACAAGAGAACCCCACGGAGGAAATTATAGTAGGAAAAGAATATATGAAAAAAAAATGATATGTCATTATTAGAGACAATATTACTAATATAATAAAGTCATCGCTAATATCCGTCGGTGAATTCATCAATAGTTTTTAAGTTATAACATGACAATCAAACCACTTCTCCCCTTCCCTACTTATTCTTTTGCTTCCATTTTTTTTTTGGTAAAAAACAATAATAAATCACTACCTACTCGCTCAGTTGGAGTGATCTTGAAAAAGAAGTTCTCCTACTAGCTAGCCTAGTCATTTAGCTGGAAATTAAGTCAGCAAAAGTACCCAATTGATATGTTGTTGAAATAGCATACACAACATATAAAAATGTTGTTGTTCTAGGATTAAGGCAACAATAACATCTAGAGGTGAATTAAGTGTTTCACTAATAATAAAAAAATATTGCAATTAACTCAATTAAATACAATTAACCAATAATATAATTTAAAATGCTTAAAGTAAAGAGTATAGAGATAGAAATTGCAAGCTCAGTTTTTAACGTGGTTCGACAAGCCTACATCTACACCTCAAGTATTTAACCGGTCTTGAATATTGTATTCTTTACTAATCCAAGCCAAATATTATAATGTTCTTAATGAATCCTCACTAAGCCCTTTTTCACAACTTGAAGAAATATCTTCTTCAAGATTTCTCATCTTGGTTGCTTGATGTTTAGACGAGGCTTAGAAAAAATCCAAAAATATGCTAAAAAAAAAGATAATTTCCAGGCTAGAAAGGCGTGGCGGTTTAGAAAGATTTCATACCTTCATACATCTCGAAGTCTGTATAGGCAGAATATGTTCAGCAAGTGATGTCCGAGCATTTTATGCAACGGTCACAATTCGGTGCAGAGAATCAGAACAAGCAAATTCACGATTCCATTACTACGCACATCGGCGAATCTATTCCGTTTGTTTCGTATATGAAGAGGATAATAAGATTCTTTTTTATTATATTCTTTTTTCAAAATTATTTTGTATATGAATATGTTTAACTAACAACAATTTTTTTTTGTAGGCTACAATTATTGGACGTAAACCAAGATCGATGAAGCTTTTTATAGAAATGCATGTGTGAAATGATGACTGTCAGAAAAGGGGTGCAATAGCTCATGGATAGTTGAGCTTAGTACTTTATGGTATGTTGGATTTCAACAATTTCTTTTCTTAAGTTGTTATTATTTTGAATTTGTTGACTTTTTTTAAGGAAACATATAACACCTGGTTGTAGAAGAGATACGAGGATGATCCTTCGACCTAACCGGAAATTGATCTAGAAATGTGGTTGGAGGCAGGATCATTTGGTAGACTCGATATCTCAAACATTATGGTTAAGGAATTGTGGATGGCCTAAAGTGTTTCAACTGTTAGATGCTCGCAATTAGTTCCTAGCACTCAAACTCCAAAGTTCGGGGTGGTTTTAAACCAACGAGCTTAAACTCAGATGACCCATCTTGTTGTTGAGACATAACGACTTAATGCTGAGACGACCGAGCTCTGGTGATTGTACATGAAGTTGTAAACAAATAGGTGGTATATGTTCTCCCTCTCATTGGCCCCACGGTCTTGGCGAAGACATGCCTCCTCCTCTTCGAACTCCTCTATTTTAGATGAATTGTATTTGAACTGATAATTTTTTAAATCTGTAACAAATATTTGATTTTTATTTTAAATATTTTCTACTCAGTTTATTAGATATTTTTTAAAAGATGATATTTTACTAAAATGACTGACGGTCTTATCAATGTATTAAGTTTGTCGGTATATTCTAGAAAGTTATAAAAGAATTACTGGAAATGTCACCCCCACTGTTTAATCATTGACGAAATTAAATCATCGGTATTATTATAAAAAATCACTGATGGAATTGCAAAAAATCTTTTTTTTTCGGTGAAATGTTATATTCATCAATGGAAATATCAATAGAAAAATCAGGTAATTGTTTTTTCTTTGGCACGTTTTTTTTTTCCTGTAAATCTATCAGTGATTACATCACCGACAAAATGACCAATAAAATAGGAATTAGTGATAAAATTTTTTTTATGAACAATAACTGTTTGTATGCCTGTCGGTAAAAATCATGCTAATGGAATCATTGTCTAATTGTCGATGAAATATTTGATTGGTAAATTGTAAAATTCTTGTAACCGGTAGAAGCAAGCTTGAGGGCTGCATGATTGTCTATTTATTAATGTCTTTTACATGTCTAAGTATTTCCATCCTTATAGGTCCAAAATAGAGGTATTTTGGTATCTTGTTTATTCAATATAGACACCCAAATGTTTGCCCTGGCTCTTGATTACTAGTCATTGCTTGTGCTAACATTGAACTAAAAGAATAAAGTACCAAACTGATAAAAAAAAATATTTCTAAGACTAACATAATTATCTAGAGACAAGAATAAGGTTGAAGAAAAAGGCAATGCATGAAAAATATACAACTAGAAAGAGAGAAGATGGACTGAGTAGCTAGTCATGTTAAGTGGACTGGGATATTTAATTCTATTTTCAATAAAAAAAAATAAAATTATTTAGAGTCTACAAATGTTGATTTTATAGGTGAATATGCCATATAGACAATCAATTGGTTACACGTATGTAAAACATATTTATTATTAATAAAGACTTTCTTTATCTTTAATATTCAATTATATTTGATTAATGAATCTAATGTTTGATTAATGAGTCTAGAATAAAGATAAAGTCCATGAAACAATAACGTTTTGCATAAGAAATTATAAAGCTGTTATAATTATAAGACTCTTAATGCATCAAAGCTTTGTTCCTAAATGTTCCTAGTCAATGTTCTAGTAAGACTAGACATTAATTAAAGTTATTAAGACCGATGTATAGTATGTTTCTTCTTTCATGAAAGGAAGCAAATGCTCTCATAAACTGAAGTGTGAGAGATACTTGGAACTAATATGAAGATATTTGTCAGATGACATGTACACTAAACTAACCCGCAATATAATTACATATGGAGAGATTATTTATGTCTATGGAAAGGTTTATATGGTAGTAGTGTAAGTGATTCTTAGACTTGAGATCACTAAGTTATCATATATTGGGAGTGTTATGCTTTGATCTTGATCACTTGTTGTCCTAATCAAAGGAAACAAACAAACAGATATAAACTATATAAAGGTATTTGAGTAATCAAGAGAGGATTCATCACCCTAGGTGAATAAAAAAAAGTAATACCCTATATGTTCTCAAATAGTATTGATTGTGAAGTCCTTGGTCAAGGTGAAATTAGTTTTGAAAAAAGTTTCAAAATCTTATTCAAATAATCAATTTCTATAATGTTGAGAACTAAAATGATTTAACAAAGTAGATAGATTTCATGCTATAATGTCTAAATCATAACATTCTTGATGAATGAATAATAATTACATTAAGAAACAACGGTCACTGAAAGGTAAAGTCAAACCACTTATGATTTTTTTAATATTTTGGGGGATCATGACAGGTTGTTAGACATTGTAGTTGATCTTCAAATATAAGTCAATCAATTATTGAATTGATAATAAATTAAATTTTTTAATTTATTTAATTTTATTTTATTTAGGATTATGATTTATATTTGAACCAATTTATTAGAGAACCTAATGGGTCACATACAGAAGAATCATTGGTCATAAATTAAATTACGATGATTAATCAAGTGTACTTAATTGTAAATAAAGTTTAGAAATTAAGGACCATAATGTAATTAATATAGATGATTATAATTCTAGACCTAAAAAAGATCAAATAGGGACTTGATTAAATAAATTTTTATAATTATCATACAATAATATATGTGATATTATTTAAGGGGTGAATTGATATTTTTCCATTCAAAAATTAAAAGTGTTAAGGAGATTTTTCACTAGTGGTTTGTGTGGATTATCATTAGAGGTCGGAAATTTAAATGGCTTGTGATTTATGACAACTCAGCCTTGAAGCAATTATTCAAAAAAAAAAAAACATCTAGTCTTCAGGTAATCTTCGCATAAACCTTTAAAAACTCTAGATCTATCTAACAAGATCCTCAGGACTACTGAAATATTTTAAATTTATCATTTTCATTGCGTGTATGTGTTTTAAGAAATCCAACATATTTTTTTTGTTAGGAATAATTACAAGTAGGGAGTAATGAATTTTGCTTTAAATATGAATTTTGTGACTTTTAGCCAATCCTCAACGAGAATGGTCTCCTACCTATCTTCAACAATTGTTTTTTTGTTATTTAGAAAAAACTAGTTATGGGTACCTATGATATGGTGTGGGTAACAATTTAAGCTAATTTGCAATAGATAAAGACTATAGTGTTGTGGATTTTTGCTTTAAATATAATTTGTGTGACTTTTAGCCAATCCTTAACAAGAAAGGTCCTACCTACCATGATTAATTTTTTTGTGTCATTTAGAAAAAAAAAACTAGTTAGGGCACGTGTGCTATGTTATGGGTATGATTCTAAGCCGATTTGCAATACAAGATATAAAGGCTCAAGCGTCATAGATATGTTTTTTTAGGTATCATAAAAAAATTTAATTGAAAACTGAAAAGATGATGTTTTTGTTTTATAAAATGAATTGAAAAATATATCTATATAAAAATTAAAATAAAAGGTTGATCTTCGTTATAATAAGCAAAAAAATAGATGTATAAGTAAATACTTGATCTTCATAACTTTTAAGTTTTTTTATTTAATTGTAGACAAAAAAAATAGATATTCATAAGAAAGACAATAATTTAAATTTTAGAGAAAAAAATATTTTTTTGTTAAAATTCTCTTTTCTTAGTATGGTTTATTGAATACAAATGAAGGTAACTCAAATAGAAACTAGAAAAAAAAATTATTGATTAGAAATAAGAGTAAAAAATGGACATCTCTAATAAAAACTCCCTTTTCTTATTGGTATATATATATATATATATCAAAACATGTCTTTTTTTTAAGTATTGTTTTTTAAATTAAAACCTATCATAATCTTAAAAGGCAATTTGAATAAAAAAATAAAAAAAAATCACAAATTGATAATTTCTAAATGAAATATAAAAAATATAAAATCTAAGAAAAAATCATATAAAATATTTATAATAAAAAATATTTAAATATATATTTTATCTGCATTAAATTTTAATGAGGGGAATTGTTTTTAAAAAATTAAGCAATTAGTTTCATATATAATTATTAATATTATCATTAGAAATTATAATATTATTTGAGAGCTATGACATAATTGAATGATTATTTGAATATTATTTGAATAAGTTTATTTAAAAATAACCCTTTTATAAAGTATTAAAAAATAAAAATAATTAGGGTCATTTAAAAAAAGCTAAGTGCACCTGGGAAGAGAGATTAGGTCACATGCCTTGCCCAAAACTATAGAGCCTAGGCTCACAACCCTTTTTGTTTTTTAAAAAGGAGTAGACGATGTGTCCTTTACCCCTATATAAATATCATCAACGATGTGTCATCCACCTATAAGATTTTTCTACTACCGGAGCTAACTCTAGTGGTTGAAAAATCTTAGTCTAAGTTTTTGAATTCCAAACACTCAAATTTCAACATTTCTTACTTATACACATGAAAGAACAATCATATGAATCTCTAGAACCCTATTTAATGTGAACAAAGTAACACCAAGAAATTCATTATAAGTTTTAGGTGATCTAGTGAAAAGACTTAGGACTAAGGTGGACTTCAAAAATATATTAAATAATAAGGTATAAGTCTTGATTAATTTAATTCATGTTCAAGAAGGGCTTCTAGGTGGACATTCAGACATTACAAAGAGATTATAATAAAAAGATTCAAACATGCTAGTTTTGACCTTTCACTACTGTTTTGGTAATAACTGAATCTACATAAAAAATATTAATGTGATTCTAGTTTCATTGGAAAGTAGACACCCATATATTTTCAATGATATATGTCACACATTCTAATTATTGAATATGAGAGAGAACCATGTGTTCAAAATTGGGCTTTGATTCTGCTAGCAGATTACAAAAACGACTTTAGTCTTATTTAAATTAGTTGGGGTATTTTTTTTTTTATCTTTTTGTTATTATTAGGCCTTTCAGAGATATTAGGGCCTTTATTTAAAACTTTTTTCATTGAATTATTATTATTTATTAGGTTTATCCATATTGATTAGGGATATCCTATTAGATTTAGGATTTTTTCTACTATAAATACTCTTTTGTAAAATGTTTTTTTTTTAGAAAATACTACTTTTAAGAAAGAAATCAGCATTCTACCTTCCAATTATTCAAAATTTCAAAAATTAAATTTATAAACTAACTCACACATATATCATTTCATCGTGTCTGTACCAAAAAAATTTCTAACCGAAAAAAAAATTCAAGTGCAAGAAACATGCTTTAAAGAACTGAGAGAAATCCACAACTTGGATTATAAACAACGATAGTAAATAGGTTTAAAAAAATGATCAGGATGACCTAAAAAAAGAAGAAAAAAAGAAAAAAAAAACTGACTCGAGTCAACCTAAGTTAGCATGTCAAACCTGCATCCCAGGTCGTGAAGTCAAGATAACCCCATAAAACAAAATCATGATGCCTAATTCCCCAACAAACCTAATATGAAATTATGAAATAAAAATCAATTAAAAAAAGACCTAAAAAAATAAGCAAACCCTAATAAGTCCACTAAACCTCACGAGTTGGGTTATACAAACGAGACAACCTAATAGAAAGCAAAACAACAAAAAATATAAAGTCTAATTCTCTATCAACTTAATGTTAAAGGATAACATAAAAAAAAATATTAATTTTTAAAAAGATGACCTAAAAAAAGACCCAATTAAGCATGGACTTGCCTATCATACCCGTGATCTAAGTCATGAAAATAAAATAACATCATAGAAAGAAAATCGAACAAAATCACCTGGTTTAACCTTTCAAACCCGTAATCCGAGTAAAATTAAAAAGGAAAAAAATGTAAAAAAGAACCTGAAAAAAGTCCGATGTCAACTTAGTTTTAACCTTTGAAACTGTGACCCGGGTTATGGTATAAGATGACTCCTTTGGAAAAAAAAAACACGAAACCTAATTCCTAACCAACCCAAAAATTTGAAGGATGAAATTGAAAAAAAAAGTGTTAAGAGGGATTCAAAATAAAAAATAACGATCAAGAGAATGATGATTGAATTTGACACAAAAAATGATAGAACACCTTTAAATTTTGGCAAAATAACACGAATGTGGAGGAAAGAGAGGAGAAAAAAAATAAAAGACCACTATAGCCTCATTGTCGCTTATTCGTCGACACATGTTGTATCACCAGAAAGAACTTGCCATACCACTTCCATCACAATCGTGGACAATGTGTAAGCCATCAAGGAAGCCGCATGTGCTGTTAGAGCATAGTGACTTCACTACACATATTGGCGCTTGCAATGTGCACTCCAACAAAGTTTTCCTACCATCCTTTTCAATCTCTAGAATTGTTTTAGTTTCGAATTTGATCCCCCAAGTCTTCATTGTTTTACATCAATAAAATTAAATTTTATTTTGTAAAATTGAGTATCAAACGCATGTCATAATTTTTTTCCTTACATTATGGGATCCTTGTATCTAGACAACCGAGAAAAACTATCAAGTCTAATAAAATAAAAATAAAAACTCAATATGAAAGGATTAAGTTGAGAAAAAAATAAAAAGGCAAAAAGGCTGAATCTCTCCCCTTCTCGTACAATTTAGTCCTTGATTTTTGTAAGAAAAGAGGGCCCAAAACTTGTCTAGTATTCAAATCTTGTTATGGTTACTTTATTTATTTTAGTTCAATTTAATGTTTTTAAATTGAGAGCCAAAATCTATTGCAACAACTCCAATTTCAAATTAATTTAATATAAAATAATTAAAACAAGAAAAAAATGATTGAAAAAATTAAACTTAAAAGAAAAACCAATTTACGAATCCATAAAATTTCCTCTCACAATGCATAATACATAACTTAGCTCTTTTGATATTTTGATTTTTTCTATTAACATGCTTCCTATGTTGCCATGAGAACTCAAAGAAGATTCACTTTTTCAAGACAAGGATAATCTTTTTAAAATCAATTACAACTTCTCCGTATAGTACTTGAAGAATCCCTTTATATATATATATATATATATATATATATAGAGAGAGAGAGAGAGAGATATCATGTTGCTAAACCATTGAACAAAAACATTTAAAAAATTCTATGTTTGCTCTCATAAAAATATTGCGAAGAAGAAGTGCAGTAGCTGTTGACCAGTCAGCTGCCCGTCAAAAGAGAAAGGAAAAGGTCAGTCCGAATACGAATTTGACTATTTATTCGTTACTTTTTGTAGTTGGAAAATATTTTTATAAAATATTAAAATATTTATTTTAAATTAACTTTTTAATCTTTTTAGATTATTTGGATGTTTAGATATTAAAAATAATTTTATTTTAAAAAGAGATATTTTGATAGATTTCTATATAAAAAATATTTTAAAAAGTAATGGTTGACATAATATCAAATGAGCCTGAAATCAATGATAAATTTCGATCAAAATCATATGCATTAAAAGTGTGTTTGTCTACACCGCAGTGATTGTGTTTTGAAGAAACAATAAAAAATTGTGTTTGGTTAAAGTGTTAACCAATATTTTTAAAACATGGAACCCATAAAAAAAAATACATAGAAACACAGTTTAAGGAGAAGCATCTTGCACCCGCTTCGTCGGTTCTGTTCACATTTTTTAAGTGCATAGTGTGCAGAGTGAATTAATTCACTCTGCACACGTGAACAGTAAATTTTTTTATTTTTTTTTGTGTTTGATTTGAAAAACTAGGGTTTAACATTATTCAATGACGTTACATAAATTAGAAGGAGATCGCATGATGGCGTAACATTTACAGAATTTGATTGTAATCCTAATTTTGTTCCTAATGATATTTTACCTGATTTTGTTGTACGCTCAAAAAACCATGACAACTATAGTCATTGTCGGATGAATTTTGTACGTGATGGAATTGTAGATAGTTTAATAGAACAATAAATTTTTATATTAATATTAAAATATTTATTTTAAATTAACTTTTTAATCTTTTTAGATTATTCGGATGTTTAGATGTTAAAAATAATTTTATTTTAAAAAGATATTTTGATAGATTTCTATATAAAAAAATTTTAAAAAGTAATGGTTGTCATAATAATATCAAATGAGCTTGAAATCAATGATAAATTGCGATCAAAATCATATGCATTAAGAGTCTGTTTGTCTACACCGCAGTGGTTGCGTTTTGAAGAAACAATAAAAAATTGTGTTTGGTTAAAGTGTTAACCAATATTTTTAAAATATGGGACCCATAAGAAAATACATAGAAACACAGTTTAAGGAGAAGCATCTTGCACCCGCTTCGTCGGTTCTGTTCACATTTTTTAAGTGAATAGTGTGCAGAGTGAATTAATTCACTCTGCACACCTGAACAGTAAAACAAATTTATTTTTTTTGTGTTTTATTTGAAAAACTAGGGTTTAACATTATTCAATGACGCTACATAAATTAGAAGGAGATCGCATGATGATGTAACATTTACAGAATTTGATTGTAATCCTAATTTTGTTCCTAATGATATTTTACCTGATTTTTTTGTACACTCAAAAAACCATGGCAACTGTAGTCATTGTCGGATGAATTTTGTACGTGATGGAATTGTAGATAGTTTAATGGAACAATAAATTTTTTTATATAAAAAGTATTATTTATTTCATGATATAATAGCAATAGTTAAATCTAAAATATTTAAATTAAAAATCATCAATATTAATATATATTATCAAATATATTAATATTAAAATATTTATTTTAAATTAACTTTTTAATCTTTTTAGATTATTCGGATGTTTAGATGTTAAAAATAATTTTATTTTAAAAAGATATTTTGATAGATTTCTATATAAAAAAATTTTAAAAAGTAATGGTTGTCATAATAATATCAAATGAGCTTGAAATCAATGATAAATTGCGATCAAAATCATATGCATTAAGAGTCTGTTTGTCTACACCGCAGTGGTTGCGTTTTGAAGAAACAATAAAAAATTGTGTTTGGTTAAAGTGTTAACCAATATTTTTAAAATATGGGACCCATAAGAAAATACATAGAAACACAGTTTAAGGAGAAGCATCTTGCACCCGCTTCGTCGGTTCTGTTCACATTTTTTAAGTGAATAGTGTGCAGAGTGAATTAATTCACTCTGCACACCTGAACAGTAAAACAAATTTATTTTTTTTGTGTTTTATTTGAAAAACTAGGGTTTAACATTATTCAATGACGCTACATAAATTAGAAGGAGATCGCATGATGGC
>Ga0307515_10013760_pt1 | contig 15077 bp, 18 predicted proteins | sample 17_EM_MG_FD_194513 | JGI IMG/M metagenome (GOLD analysis project Ga0307515, IMG submission 194513) | Populus trichocarpa ectomycorrhiza microbial communities from riparian zone in the Pacific Northwest, United States - 17_EM | ecosystem: Host-associated > Plants > Roots > Unclassified | place... | reverse complement strand
CTAGAGAAAGAAAACAAAGGGGGGGGGGGACAACTCCAGGCCCGATCTAACCAAAATGACTAAGTGACACGAAAACGAAAAAAGGAGAAGGGTGAACGAAAGGAGATTACGTGCGGGAGTAGACGAGAGTATAGATGACAAGATGCAGTGTGAATGCGAAAAATCGTGAGAGTGGTCGGAATGCATATATCGGACCGACCACTGAGGGTGGAAACGACGGACGATGGTGGTGGACAACGGTAATAACACAATGTACAATGGGTGGTAGAGAACGTCCGTGAGTGGATTGCTTGAGGTGTTTGTTAATTGGTTGTTAAGTCGTGGGGGGTTGTGGAGGCGGAGTACGGATGCATGAGGGATGTCCATCACACGTTCAGGCGATGGAGATGACGTCTTTTTCGCGACTTTCCCGGCCGCTGGATGAGGTTGTTGAAATTAGGTCGAGTTCGATGTTGGGATCTGTGTGGGGAATTCCGATGCTGTACTCTGAGGCTTTCAACCTGCTCATGTTGGCCTGATACGTATAATCGTCAATCTGACCGTCCTCCGATATGGAGGAATGATTCCCGTACAGGTAATGTAACCCCATTGAATCTCGTCGTCCGCATTTCTTCTCGCAGACTTGCGCGCGCATTCAGAGTCTGGGAGAACGAAAATGTAAGTTCCAGGTTATCCGGCACATCGAAAGAGAGATCATTGGACTTACCACCATAAACGTGTTTCTATTTCAAGCACAAATGAACGGCGGCCTCAGTACGGCATTCTCGGTCGACAAAAAAGGAATAAAGCAAAACGCACGTGTAGATTCTACCCTGGGGCTGGAGGGGGGGGTAAGAAGAAGAAACGACAATCAGAACGTCTGAGCCACGCTGGACGAAAGAACCGAACTTACCAAAGCGAAAAGGAAGTGAAGATTCGTTTCAGGTTTCGTAGTGAAGACGATAATGTCCACGATCTATGCAGAGGGGTAATCCACGTGTCAGCTCACATCGTCGGATTTTGGGGCGCGGCCTTTGTAGCCGGTGTCATTTCTACTCACACAAACGATAGCTCCAACCGAACAGGTTTCGATGACTGTCATGATCAGACGCTCGATAACGTGATCGACCGAGGCTAAGCTCAAGTCAGCAACGACCTCCGAGCAACGGATCGAAGGCGTACTTTGGTAACCAGTCTTTCCCTTGCGAAGGTAGTAGAACAGGAGGAAACTGCGCAAGATTAAGTTTGTTTAGACGGAACGGCGTTTACGTGACTCTTGGCACGTACGCGATGAGCACTGCGTGGGATCATTAGCGTTTGTTCAGCGCCAGATTTGAGTGCGGAGGCTTACCATCGGTGAGGACGGCGATACTGATCCACGATTCCGCGATGGGTATCAGAGAGCTGAAATTCGACCTAGAAGGGAGAGAAACTCAGCACCCGATTCAAAGGACTCCGAAAAGAAAGTAGGGAATACCTTGCCGATGTCGACGCCAGCACTCCACCGATGAACGCGCACGTCCCTTGACCCAGTGACAAGGCAGAGATGATAGGGAACCAGAGCCACCGATGAGAAAGGTTCTTGATCCTCCACGCCAGAAAGTGTTGGATGGGAACAGAGGCGCTGTGGAGAAAAAAAAAACAGCTCCCGTCAGCGTCTCGACATAACATAACTTGCAAAAATCCGAAACACTCACAGTCCCTACGAGCGCGCGATGCGGAGCACAAAGCGAACGGGTTGAGTGAGATCGGAATTCATCACGTCGGTTGCTCCGGACAGAAAAGAAAAACTTACAACTGTCAACCATAGCGTTAGTTCGGAATCGGCGGTGACGAAAAGGAAGCGAACTTACTGAAGATTGGCGTGGTCGAGTAAGTCCATGGCAAATTCCTGTATATCTCATAATTTCCGAAGTTGTCGACGGTGAAATCCCACAGCATATATGCTGTGACCGCAGTGTGGGAGGTATCCAAGATCACACACCAGAGGACGAGAAGGCTAGGTTGACGGGGAGTAAGCGCTTCTGATGATGGTTTCCACGCGCTCAATGTCGCATCGGACGCACCTGGTGAAAAGAGGGTCGTTGTAACCAGCAGTGTAGTAGTTGTACCACTGCACGACGCAGGTCCCGTACAAAATGGACTTTTTTTTTCCACGGAGGTGTTAGCTTGAAACGAGTTGAGAAAAGGCGAAAAACTCACATTGATGACAACCGCCAACACAATCGGCCCCAGGATCTTGCCCATGTTCAAACCCGAATCCATGGCGCTGGCTAGGTTACAGCTATGGATACACGAAGTGAACAATTTGGTGGATGGCAATGCCAAAGGGGACGATGGTACAAAGGGGAGGGGGAACGTCTGGGGGAAGGGCGGTCCCTTTGTCCGGGGAAGGAGACTTATATGCAGTATCCAAGTACCGAGAATTGTGTTGCCGAACAAGGTTCATCACGCGCTCCATCGAAGCAGATCGCCTGATGTCAATGTTCCCCAACACGCGTTCCGAAGGCCATCCCAGTGTAACGTAAACTGATAGTCAGACTCTGTCCAAGAGGCTGACACCTTCCTTTTTCGGAACAAACGTCGCTCAGATATAGCTGGGGCCAGATCGTTCCTTTGTAGCCAATATGTTATAGCGTCGACCAAGACACCGGATACAGAGACATCGGGAGTATCATACAGGTCATTAGATAGGGAGGTCAGGGTAGACCTAGGCGCGGAATCATAATTTAACGAATGGGGCCACGACCAGGGGCACGAGGGGTCCTGGACGTGTATGCCAGCTCATAAATGTTCATGAGAGGTGGGAAAATCGGTGGAGACATGAAATGAAATCCGTCAGTGAGTGTCCTCTATACACGCTGGTGGGGATTAATGGATTATCTGTCGGAGCTGGAGTGGAAAATGTGGAAGATCGAATGGCTGGGCCAATGCTTGTGCCCTTCTTCTGGTCACGGAGATCTGTGGCTTCTCGTTCGAGGGCGAACGAATGTGAGTAGGTTGGTTGGACGGTGAAACTACAACTGCAGAAGTCTGCGGGGAAGGAGTAGGCTATGCTGAGGGGGATCGTCCGAAGTTGCCCAAGGGTATGCGTCCATTTCGACGCTGGACGTGTGACAAGGACAGGGGCGGGTTTCGGTTTCGGCGGAGGGCCGGAGATGTGATCGTAGTGCTCCAGGTCCCAGGATGTCCGCCTTAGCCACGGAGAGGCCCCAATCGAGAACATCGAGGAAGTCGCGTTCGTTACGACCAATGTCGGTCGTGTCTACCGAATACCCCAGAAAACTGGGCCCGGTGATAGTACTTGATCGACCAGTCGTTGACATACTGTGGGATCTGCGCGTTGAGTCCACTGTCAACGTCGTGGAAGGGGCCAAGAAACCAATACCGACATTGTTAATGAGCCAGGAAGACACGCTCGCAGGCCCATCCAGGTGACTGGATGGAGAGGTAGGTGTCGCTTGCCCCTCTTGATATAAACCAAGGAGACTGGGATCGCGGGTATCCCGACCTCGGAGTGGTGGACCACATTTGAAACGAAAAAAGGAAAGGATCGAATCTGATCCCCTCTTTCCGCGCCAAGCGATTGCGGCTAGCCGTCGAAGAGTGGTCCACGGCGTAGGTTATGGCATCGACGACAACCCGTGCCACAAATCCTGTGGTAATTAACCTTGTCAGTTCCCCCGCTCTGACCAGAACGACTTGCATGCAAAAAAAACGACGGCCACTCACGGATCAAGACGTTGCTGACTGTCCGGCCTAAGGGGTTGAACATCTAAGAGTGACAGCTGGACTATACGACCGAGCCCTTGCGTAATTGAACCATAATTTCTGTCGGGTGGGCTGGGTACCGGAGGACGGGGGAAAGAGCCGACCACGTCGGGGGTTTTATAAACACGGACAACACGGACTGCAGGAAAATGAGTTTACAACCAAGCCAACGACTGAGCGTCGGCTCATAGAAGAACACCTGTTCCATATCCACCGGAGACTAGACAAAGTTGGTAGGTCTTGGCCACGTTGACCCACCAGACTCTCCAGTCATAGCGCGAGGGCGAGAGCTTATCGCCCTTGATATCCGCGCCACAGCTATGAAAGGGTATTTAACATCACATGGAAGCCACCTATATAAGAGTTTCATGAACTGTCGACCTCGCTAGTAGGGTGAATGCCGCAGGAGAGAGAACGCAAGGAGGATACGGGACCACGGCCACATAGACGATTTCTATGCTTTCCCTTGCCTCTTTCTATTATTTCGAGCGCCAGCGTCGGTATGCGGTCGGCTGTTTGGGTGTCGGACACGGAGGAGAAGTTGCGAGTAAGATTGATGGGAGTGAAGGCAGTCGCCTACACGGACCTTTTGTGCCGCCACCTACATATTCCCGGGATACCGCTACTGACGATGAAGACCGTCTGAAGAGTTATGCTCAGCCCAGAACCTCGCTTCAGTCCAGCACATCCTCAGCGTCATCTCATCCCCCGCCGTAGTTGCCATCATAAACCAACGAACGTCTCGTGTTCAACACTCAGTCGCCAACCATCCATACCTCCGCCATTGCAACATTATTACCGCCATCGTTAGACTCATACAATGGGCAACTGCGCCTCAAGCAACGACGACTATGGGGCCGCTGCCCGCTCAGCGGCAATAGACAGGCAGCTTGAGGAGGATTCCAAGATCTTCAGGAAGGAGTGCAAAATTCTGTTACTCGGTAAGTCATTCCCATTCAAGCCCTCCCAACTTGCGGTCAGAGTACGGCCACAACCCCTCCAGTGCAGAACGGAGTCACTGCCCCCTCTTACTATCAGCTCTACTCTCTCTCGCCCGAGAAACAGCGCCAACGCTGGTCAACGTTGACCCTTTCGTCCTCCGATCAAACTCTACGTTCCCCTCAAACATACGAGTAATTTCCGAGCGATGAGGCTGACGCGAAGTCCTTAGGGTCCGGAGAGTCGGGAAAATCGACAATTGTAAAGCAAATGAAGATTATCCACAAGAACGGGTTTTCCGACAAGGAACGGGCAGACTACCGACACATCATCTACAAGAATATCGTGGAAAGCGCGCAGACTGTAGTGCTTGCTATGAGGAAACTTGGAATTGCCCCAGAGGAGCCTATTAACCGAGTACGCCACCCACAATCGCGCCCAAAGTTTCCCGCATAACTGACCGTTTCGTTCGGGAACCTAGGATAACGCCGACAAAATCATGGATTACGACTTGGACCTCATCTCATCTGCCTCAACGTACTGTTTCCCGGAAGACCTCGCCCTCGCCGCTCAGCAGCTATGGCAGGATCCCGTGATCCCCGGGCTCCTGGACAATCACTCAAGCGAGTTTTATCTGATGGACAGTGCTCCTTTGTATGCCTCCTCCGCCTCATGGTCGACCAAGAACCCTCGTGCTAACACGCGCTCAGCTTCTTTAAGGAAGCCCATCGGATAGGGAAAATCAATTACGTCCCAACTGAGACGGACATCCTGAGATCACGACAGAAGACGACCGCTATCGTCGACACCCATTTCGCGATGGGTCCATTACTGTGCGTCTTTTTATTCCTCCCCCCTTGGTTTATCTGTGGATTTTGACGCAGTACGCCAGAATCCACATGTTTGATGTCGGCGGTCAACGGTCGGAACGAAAGAAGTGGATCCATTGTTTTGAGGGTGTGACAAGCATCATCTTCTGCACAGCCATCAGCGAGTACGATCAGGTGCTGTTGGAGGAGAGGAATCAGGTATGTTCGCGCCAACTTTGATAAATGAATCTTGATTTCGCTGATGGGGTTAATTTAGAACCGGATGACGGAGTCGTTGGTGCTCTTCGAGTCCATCGTAAACTCAAGATGGTTCTTACGGACGTCGGTTATTCTCTTCATGAACAAGATAGACGTGTTCCGGAATAAGATCCCAAAGGTACGATTGGGATTAAACTCACAAACCTAAGGTGGGCTGACCGAGAGCGACCTAGATCCCACTGGAACGTTACTGTCCCGAGTACATGGGCGGAGCTGACGTTAACAAAGCTGCCAAGTTCATCTTGCTCAAGTTCATGCAAGCAAATCGAGCCAGGCTCAGCGTTTACCCACAGTACGCGTTCTCCGCCCTCGAACTTTCCCTTAATCCCGTTCTTGACCTGACCCTTGACTCCTCCACAGTCTCACGCAAGCGACCGATACCACAAATATCCGACTTGTATTTGCCGCGGTAAAGGAGACGATTATGCAGAACCATCTGAGAGCTTCTGGAATCCTGTGATGGCCGGATCCTCCGATCTTGATCGGAGTTCTCTTGCCGGTCACCCCGGACTTCTTCACACTACCACCCTGCCCCTTCCCTCCCGGTCACCTTCCGTTGTCATACACCCGTCTATGTTGCTACTCCTTTCCTCCTCTTCCTCCTCCCACGTTATAACTCGTTCACGTCATTCCTATGCCATTTCTTCCCTCACGTTATCGTTTTTCAAGGTGGCCCCTTGCTGACCCATATCCGATGATCACAATTGAAGTATGTATGACCACGTTTTTTTCCTCCTTGCTTTGAAGAAATCCTGCCCTGCCCTCCCCCTAGGCCCTCACCTGGTTTATCCTAAGTCTGTCACATTTTATTCGGTTTCATTTCCAATCGGGTTTTCCCTCTTTCGTTTCACTCTCTTTTTTTCATACCGTGCCCTGATCTCAACACTCGCTGTTTATCTCCAACATCTCCATCTGCTGCACCTCCCCCCTCCCCGTACTGTCTTTCTCTTGTTCTACCTTTTCACCGCTCGTTTATCCTCCCCTTTCTCTTCATTTTTGTCCTTGGCGCTTGACGTCTGTAATGTGATCTAGTTATACTCAAAGGTTTCTTTCTTTCTTTCCTTCCAACCGGCAGCGTTTTAGCTTTGAAATTTATGTGTTATAGTATATATGCACATCTACACAAATCCACGACCGAGCGTGAAACTTCGATAGCAAGGGGATACGAGAGAGCAACAAAACGGGGTTATTTGGTGGATATGACTCCCTGGGGTGAAACTCCGATCTCCTCCATGCATGATCCCTCGTCGACATCTAGTACTTTACCGGAAGCCCTGTCCATGCAGCTGGTGGGACATGTCTTCACTCGCAAAAATCTCTTAGGGGGGTTACACTGGCGGCAGTCGTTCGTCCAGTCGCAGCCGCATTTGAAATCGCACCTGCAGTCCTTGTGGCATTCGCTCGCTTGGAGTATTTGTATCCCCAAGGACTTGACCAGGTCAAGGCCAATGTTTCGTTGATGCCCGCCCCTGCTGATGAGAATTTCGAGCTCGATTATTTCTGTGAGACCACGAAGGTGTTCCATACATCCTTTCGCGGGCTTAGAGAAGTGAACCGTAAGGAATGGAGGGAGGGGGATGGTGACGAGAAGAACGTACGTTAGGCAGACAAACCCTGCGTATTCTTGGGATTTTCTCGGCAATTGCTACGCGAACGCTTGAATAAGTCCCAAGGTCCAAACGAGAGGGATGAGTGTGTACATACCCTCTGCGAATTCCGGGTCCGGATATTTACCGATGATTCTAAAACTCTTCAAGATTGGTTCAATCTCTTTACGTCTCTCCCTAACGTAGGGTCCTCGCAAGCTTTTCATAAAACCTCCTATACGCGTTCGGCCTTGGGGATCTTGGAGGCAGACGAGGTCCTCTACGTTGGGAAACCGAGACAAGATCGGGTGGGCCATATCAGGGATTGTGACCTTCCTGATGTTCGGAAAGTCAGGTCCTTGATTGAATGCTTCTTTGACCAACCCAGTCCCGGCGCGGTTGGCGGCCACGATCTCCAGAGTGTGTAAGGAAGGGAGAGCCAGTAAGCATTCCCTCAGAAGTCCTATGTTCGGGCCGCTTGGCAGTTGTGTTATCAACCTTCTGTGAGAGATGAAAAAATAATTGGGGTTAGTTTTCCGTGTCACCAGAGCAGAACGAAGCTCGATAGTTTAGGGTGAGAGAAAAAAATAACGTACTCGACAAAGGATGCGTGAACTCGGGATGTAACCTCCTTGAAAAACCTGATCATCACTGGTTGTTCTACGTCTGTCACGACTCTAGTTCTCCGGGAGTGCTTGTAGAATGTCGCCCTGAGACCTTTGGAGGTGGAAGCTAAGACCTTGAATGCCATGTGGCGGTGCCAATTCCGCAAAAGATTCCCTCCTGGTTCCAGGCTGGCCAACGGATTGATAACAGGGATGTGGTTGGGGATCATCTCCAGGACCTCGATTGGTAGGGAGTAAACTGTACCAAAACGCCACGGTCAGTTCCACTGTCGCCGGGCAGTCTATCGGGGATATGGGACAACTCACTTCCACACCTCCCGTATGTGAGAGAAGCAACGGCGGCTTGGCGAGCTCGAATCCAAATCTCATTCTCCGTGAACCTCCGGGAGAGGGACCCGATGTTGGGAGGAGGGTAGCAGGTCGTATGATCACAGCTAGGAAGAGGAAGTTGCCCGCGCTCGATAACCGCGCGAGAAAGAGACAGACTGTTCATCCCCGAATTCCCGAAGGGTCCAGAGGGTAATGAGGTCGGGTTCGGACAGATCCTGATTCTTTGTCCGGGGTAGCTTGGTCGTGGGGCTGGCATTAATTCCCGATGTCCAGTGGACTGTGATACCTCGTTCCCGTAGGTGCGATTCCGGCTTGAGGTCGCAAGGCCGTTCACTGCTTGGGGCGGGTGGTAGGGGATAACTGCCGGCAGCCTATCACCCAGAGGATCTCTATGATGGGAGGGGAACTCTGGAATTGGTAAACCCTCCGTCCCTCCATCCACCCCGGGCAGAAGGTCAAAGGCATCTGTCATTAGATAATCACTCTGCAAATCGTCAGTCAAGTTATTCGTGGATAAGTGGATCTCTGTACTAACTTGGTCCCCTACGGAGTGATTGACACGACGGCTCGGTTCTGGCGGGGGGTTCGCGTGGGCTTGTGAGTCCATTGGGAATTGCGGGGTGTGTGCGATGGGTAAGATGGAGCAATCCCTTGAGCTACCACACCCATGTATATATACCCGGAGCTCCCTGGGCCAAGCGAACATGAAAGGGAGCCATGGTCAGGAAAAAGCGTATGAGACCTTTCGGAACGCGAATTTTCACGTCCAATCAGGTAAGATTATCGACCATGTCAAGCGACATTTCCAGCACCAACCCCCATGGTCTCTAAGCTCGGGTGTCCGTGGATGTCACAAAAGGAAGGGGGGCCTTGGCCACGCTCACCGTGCCTGTGGTGGCCTTTCGATCGAAGGTAGAGGAGGCGAGGCGCTTGAGTACAGGGGAAAAAACTAGCCACGTTGCGGGTGCGTCAGGAGTGTCATGCGGAAGGACAGCATCTGGCAACATTGACAGGCCAAATTGCGCGTTGGCGGGTAGATTGTGGTGGGGGTGCGGCCCGAGGTCAAGTTATCTCGATCGGAGAGGCGGCTCGTCAGCGCCGCAAGTAAGAAAGCTCTTGAGCCAGGAGCTCAAGAAGTACAACAGCCAGTCACTGAGACTCGCGCTGTCGTGCGTCGCCGTCGAGGGTGAATACCACCCTCGTGAATGTGTTCAACTGGTCCTCGCGTGTCGACTTTGTGACGCACAGTTCCCACGTTGGCAACGTCTCCCGAAACCATGCGACGTCCTTCCCCATCCCCCACATTCCTGAGTGCGAGGCGCGGATTGCCTGGACTTCCGTCACAGAGAGAACCTAGCCTCGCGGGACAACCGCTCAGGATAAGAAGGAGTTTGTACCACTGCGTCCCACGCCATCTCCCCACTCACCCAGTGATACCAAAGTCCACCATAGCCACAAGAAGCCGACGCGCCCAACCTCGGTAAATTGGTTCTTGTACATCTTGCTCACGGTTCCCCACCATAATCCACACCTCCGCGGCGCGCGTTATTAGGAGCCGTGCTGAAAAGGGGAGGACACATGACAAACATAATGACGTCATAAAGTTCCGGCATCCACCCCCCATAAATATCACCTAACGGCGGTCTTGAAGCAGCTACCACATCGCCGACACCACCATGATATCCCAAAAGCTGTTCCAGAGGTCGCTGTACACCACGACGGCGAGAGCGCTTCAACTTCAAGCCAAGCCACAGCGGTTGGGTCCACCGCTCGCCGCGGTCTCGATGCTTCAATTCAGGAGGCCCGTCGCTACGTCTGTTGGAAGCCGGCCTGCTTCTCAGAACCTCAAGCACGCTGCTTTGAATATCCGGGAAGAGGTTGGAAACTCTGCGGCTGATGCTGCGAGGTCGATTGCTGGAGGAAATATGGCAACGGACTACGTTCCTGCTGAGAAACAAACGAGCTTCGTAAGTCCATGAAGTTACCCTGACTTCTCGTATCGGAATGGCGCCGAACTGATAGACGAACTTCGCAGCTCGGTGTCACTAGCACAGTGGCCAGCGCCGTTCCCAGGCCCTACCTTCTTTTCGGACTTGCCGGAGCACTCCCTTATCTCGGCACATCCGGCACCGTGATCTATCTCGCCAACCAAGCAACTCTTGCAGCTCAAGGAGCTCTTGTTAACATCGACCCCGGCGTTGCTCTTACACTCCTCGACCGCGCGTTAAGCATTCAAGTTACATATGGTGCTGTCATGCTCAGTTTCCTCGGCGCTTTGCACTGGGGAATGGAGTTCAGCGGGTATGGTGGTCACAAAGGGTATCAGAGGTTGATGCTCGGGGCTGCACCTATCCTCATCGCCTGGCCAACGCTGGCAATGGGCCCAACTACTGCGTTGATGGTGCAGTGGCTCGGTTTCACTGGGCTTTGGTATGCCGACGTGAAGGCTACTGCCCACGGATGGAGTAAGATCATTCCACAATGCTTGTTTTCCGCACGACAATTGACGCTCGGTAATCAACCAGCTCCGAAATGGTACTCCCAATACCGCTTCTACCTCTCTCTCCTCGTTGGGTCATGCATTATCGGGACCCTCGCCGGGATTTCCCACTACGGTCCTGTCGCTGGCCACGGACTGTTGTCGCACGACATCCAGATGATTCAGAACGAGAGACGCCGTCGTCGCCCTGAAGTTTCTGGAACGATCAGCGGTGAAATTGAGGCAGTATCTACCGGTGAGGCTGGAGACACCTATGTGCAGATTAGGAAGAAGCACAAGCCGGAAGAGGAGCACAAGGATTAGGAAGTGGCGTGGTTAGGTGCTGGTTAGGTGAAAGTGTAAGTTATGTACCATTGAATCCCGTATGATATCTGCATCCCCCCGTTGTAACAACACCATATGGCCCCTAAAATTTTCGAACCCCCGAAGTATGTGTCTCGTGGTCAATTGCCGTCGCCCCGCGCGCCTTCCAGCCACATAATGAACGTTCATGAACACCAACTGGTCGATCGTCGGCAAGGAATCGGAGTACCGCAACTTGCTGCGCCTCCTCCAAAGCGTCGACGTCACTGCAGGAATTCAAATTCTCAATGACAGAGAGGTGCTGCGGGGTTCCAGATCTGCGCCACTCCTATCCACCGCCCATCTGAGTTATCAGTATATAAAGCCATACAAACTGGATTTCTCGGATCTCAACAATCTCCTTCAACTCTCCCTCGCCCCTTGAATAACGAACTACCAAACCAGCTATGTCCAACAAATCCGATGCCAAAACCTCCGGCCAGGAACAGCAGTTTGGCATCTTGCCTCATCCTGCCGTACGTCGTTGCTAGACTCCTGATGTCAGGAGCCCACAACCCTAACCATCGTGCCTTTCAGAAATCCAACGATCCCCGCGATCTAGAACCTCCCCAACCCGGCGCAGGGCTCAGCTCCAAACCCGAGCTCGACGCTTTCAAGGCTCGCGGACCATTCGTTCCGAACCGTGAGGCTCTGATCAACGCCGGTCCAACTGCTGTAAGTTTCGGGCCCTCATCATCGTTCCGAACAAGCATTGAGGATTACGTTACAGACCAGCGAGGAGTTGGCAGCACGTACCGCTGAACTAAACAAGTAGTTGGATTACCGATGTCGATTTTCATCGAAATTGTACAATATATATACATGTGCATAACCTGGAAACGTAATCTAAGCGCACTGTAACTGGCAGCAGACCTGGCGTGGTGTGAGTACGCCCAACGCCTGAAATGAAATAACTAGGTAATCTGGGGGGAAGGTGTCTGGCCAGGAAATGCGAGGCTCTTCCCGACCCCAATCCCATGATCCAGTCACGACGTTGATCAAAGCTTAAATCGTTACTTCATCTCCACATTCAGACGCACGACGATAGCCACCCGCTCAGAGGTTGCCACACATATCTGCTTCTCCCTCCACCTCTTTGACCTTCCTTCGCTCGGCGCTGTCCACCATTCAGTGACCAAAGAAATTTCGACTGTCAGGGTCCACCATTGATTTGACGTGCGTGTACGGCCCAGCGGTGGTCTGAGAACGACAATCGGATAGAGAAGGTACCTTTCCGTAGGGGGTTATCACCCAGGCCATAGTCGGGTTCCACCGTTGACCCCCCTCGAGAAGGTTAGGGAATGTATGTGTCGAGTCGACGATGGCTGACCACAATGATGCTCTGAGAACATTATTTTCGGGTCCCCTCGCGCTTAGGGTCGTCATAATCCACCGTTCTTCATCTGCATCATCACCGCCGGTCATCTCTGAGGCGTTCCCAGTCCCGGGGTTCTCGGAGAGGTTACCCCTGACTGCTGACCCGTTTTATTCGGGCCAAGCAGGATCGACAACAGGCAGGAGGTCATCCTTGGAATTTGTGACCGCTTCTATGATCTCTACACCGGGCTTCGGTGAGCGACCAACTGAATGCTAAAGGCGTATGGAGAGGGTAACACGATGTTGTATCCAAAGGTCCGTTCGGGGGTGACCGCCAGGTCACCACAAAGGGCCAATGTTACCACCCTCGGTTTCCCCTAAACACCGGAAATTCAGTTTCCTTGATAATGTTCTATTCGTGTTTTCGAAACAGGGTCACATACGCACAGTTTGGATGGCTCCCGCGTAGAGGTTTGTGTGAGAACGTCCAGGTTTAAGTGCCTTTAATGTGCACCTCGTATGGTATAATATCTGGGCTCGCAACGGGATGGCAAGAGAGTTACACAGGATCTGTGTGGTTGGCTCTGTGATATTCTTGGTATTTTGTGCATGCTTCAACGATCAAAACCGAGAGCATAAACTGATGAAATCCGGATAATAGCCTGATTTTAATTTGACCATCCCCAAGTGAGCGTCACACAAAGCGCACTGACCTCCAACCAAGGATCCTGTCAGATGCCACGTCAACGTCAGCCTTCCATGCACTTCGAAGCGGATCGATGCCGACTTACCGTCCCCCCGCCCCAATTCGGATCGACTTCACCTCCGTAAACCTCGAGGCCATTGTTCGAGCCAGTATATCTTGTGGCGAACGCATCAAAAGGCGGGGGCCATGGAAAGTCGTGCTCTCGGCGACTGTTATGGTGACGGGCCAACCGAGATTGCGCCCGCAGTCCTTCGGATCGCGTTGCCGCCCGGTCACTTTGAACTCGGGAAATCTTCGCCGAAGGCGCGTACCAATATCCAGGAATGATCAATATCGAGAGCATCAGGGATGGCCCGAGCTCTCAATACTGGCGTCCAGGATTGAGTTGCGTGCAAAAGCCACTGAGGCGATCTCATTCCACCTCGTGTCTTGTTGGAGGTTAGAATTAATTTCAAGGTTGAATCAATCACTTACGGTGCGCTCCCGAGTCACGCGGTGACAACGCGGCAAATAGAGATCACGATTGCGCCGATAAGCCTTTGGTTTTGCAATAGGACGTTGTGGTTTTTTGAAAACCAAATATCCTCTACGGTTAAACGGCGGGGCCTAGAGCCACTTAATGGAGTATGTGGTCACCTGGCAGATAGTCGCTGGTACTGATAATCACTTTTCCTGAGCGCCTGTGCAAACCCCACCACGTGAGCGCCGCGCTGGCCACCCGGGCCTGCTACACAAGCCAGATCCAAATCTCGAGCAGTAGTCGGAAATTCGGACCATCAGGTGAAGTAGGTGTATCTCGGGCCACCTTTCGCCTCCTGATACTCGTAGGGCACGGTGTGTTCCAGGTTTGCGAGGCAACTCGTCAGAACACCTAGGGTACACTAAGATATGCTCGAAGTTGTCACCCCAGATTAAATGAGCCTTGTGGTCACCACACCACTTCCCTCACAAGCTTGCATCTGCAACGGCCACTTCCAGCACTGAAAGAGGAGTTCAACTCTGCCACATACCGCCTATGATGGGCCCTTAGGGAGGTAGGTATTCGTCGGTTATCCGCGCGTTCTGGGTTCCGTACTCGGTTGGTTGGGCAGCCGCTGGAACGTTGGGCAAGTGGGATACGGAGCCTATTTGGTATAGTGGAGGTCCCCCAGATGCGAGTAATGCCATGCTGACGCCCTCGACTGAGCGCACCGAGGAGACCATACGGAACAGGACACTGTTTCAGGAATCAAGGATCACAGGATGGTGGAAGAGGGAGAACAAAGAGTTCGCGGCCAAGATCAGAACGTTGCATCTACCTTAGCCTCGTAATCCTGGAATGGTAATGGAACTGCCTGTTCTCGGGGTGACCGCCGTGATCGCCTACCCACCCAACCTGGCCGCGTTGATCCTGGCCAGCACCACCCCGTTGGTTTCGGAATTGTATGGTGGTACAGGCGAGGCGATGGTATCGTGCGACTTGGGAGTCGTTTCGTAGGTGTGCCCGGTCCCGGTCATCTCCATTCCTTTGTCCATTGTTTGATCGGCGGGATATGTACGTCGTGCGGACGTCCAGGAACCTTAATCTGATACAGGGCCAATAAAACACCTCGATAGCATGGAAGTCTGTTGCGACTATACCCACACGACAGTGCTATCGGTCCGACCCCGCCACACGCTGTTGATGCTTAAGCTTCGTGGGATTGGCAACGGACCGGGGCATCAGGTTGTAGGGATGTGACCGCCAATAGGACAGCCAACGTGACAGCGCACGCTAGGGAAGTTACGGAGATCCAAGGTGTTGGTGCTGGCTGACCGCTCACTAGCACTCACCCTGTGTGGCGGAGGAGACCCCATGCACCTAATCGTCACAGGATAATCGCTATCTTCGCTCCCGCGTGTTCGAGGGCCTTG
>Ga0307515_10013759_pt1 | contig 15078 bp, 12 predicted proteins | sample 17_EM_MG_FD_194513 | JGI IMG/M metagenome (GOLD analysis project Ga0307515, IMG submission 194513) | Populus trichocarpa ectomycorrhiza microbial communities from riparian zone in the Pacific Northwest, United States - 17_EM | ecosystem: Host-associated > Plants > Roots > Unclassified | place... | reverse complement strand
TGCCTTTGATGAGGATTGAGACAGACCGGACGGCCTTTGAAGTCTCGGGTAGCGCGCCGAACCGCAGAGATCGCTTGCTTCGCGGCTGTGCTAGGTCTTGAGCGTAGTCAACTCGTGCGACCTGCGGCAACAGGGCCCCGCTCGGCGTGTCCCACCATACTCCCTTTGACAAGGGCTCCGGTGCTATCCACGCCCAACCTCTCGGTGCGCCATTCTGTTCCCGGGTGAAAATCGGCCGGAACCTCGGTCAACGCGAGCACGCTCGGCCCCGCCCCACTGACCACAGCAGCCACTCCAATTGACCGCAGCCCCGCGACCAACGAGGCCGTTCCGGGCATCGCCTCGGCCCGATAACCTTGGTGCAAGCGGTCCTCCGTAGCAGGAAACAGCAGGTCAGGAGCCTGCGTCAGGGCGTGCACGAGCAACGCGGAGCGCCCGGCGTTGAAGGCGGCGTCGGCATGCGGCACGCCGGTCGGCAGCGCGGCCCGCGCGGTCGAGGTCAGGCCGCGTTCGTTCGGAATAAAAACCGTCGGATGTACGCCATCTGCGGCGGCCAGCCGGACGGCCCGGGCACCGGCGGCCGCGCTCCAGGCGATGGTGAAGCCGCCGAACAGGCAGGGCGCGACGTTGTCGGGGTGGCCCTCGAGCCGCGCCGCGAGATCGAGCGCCGCCGCGTCGTCCATCAGTGGCCCCTCGACCAGCGCGCGGGCCAACTGGATGCCGCCGACGATCGCCGCGGAGCTGGAGCCGAGACCACGCGCCTGGGGAATCCGATTCACACACTCGACGACCACGCCCGGCGGCCGCCCGCCAAGCTCGTCGAAGGCGGCCAGCATCGAGCGCACGACAAGATGCGTCTCATCGGTGGGCAACTTGCCAGCGCCCTCGCCGGACACCCGCACGGTGAACCCGGCGCCGGAGACCCACGCGGTCAGATCGTCGTAGAGCGCCAGGGCGAGCCCCAGCGTGTCGAAGCCCGGCCCGAGGTTGGCACTGGTCGCCGGCGTGCTGACACGCACCGGCTCGGAGACGAAGGTCAGGCCCATCACCTCATGCTAGGGGTTGATCACTCTCGCCACGCCACCCGTCCTCGATCATCGACTGCGGGAAATGTCGCACCGACCCGATACGGTCCAGAGCATGTTCGCGGGTTACTACTTCATCTATGGCGTCGTCGCCCATCTGCCATTGCTGGCAGTGCTGGTCACGGGCCTCGTCCTGGTCGCCCGGCAGCGCGCCCGGATCGGCGCCCGCAGCGTGACGCTCGCCCAGTTGGGCCTGGGCCTGCTGACCCTCGAGCTGGTCGCCGAGGCGGCCTGGACGATGGCGCTCCCGCAGCTCTACCAAGTCCTCGACTCCGCCGCGACATCGTTCGGCGTGGTCAGCTCGGCGATCGGCCTGATCCTGTCGGTATTGCTGGCGGCGGGCATCGGCCTGCTGATCGCGGCGGTGGTCGCCCGCACCTCCCCGGGCAGCGACTTCGCCGGGGCGCCGGGCCCGGTCTACGGCGGGCCGCCGGGATATCCGCCCGCGTCCTACTCGCCGGGGCAGCCGGCTGACTCGTACGTCCGACCCGACAACCCGGCCACGGGTCCCACGGACCCGGGCTTCAACCAACCAACCTGAGAAGAAGGGCTCGCTGCGCCGCCGGCGGGCCAGGCGCAATTCAGCTGGGCGGGCCGTGGTCGGCTGGGGTTGCTTCGGGCTCCTCGGTGGGTGGGGGTGCTTCGGTCAGGGACAGGTGGCGGGTGGCGATGCGCCAGCCGATCGCGTAGGTCAGGGTGATCAGGCCGCATGCCGACAGGACGATGCGTTCGTCGACGTGGTCCACGATTGCTGCCGCGCCGAGTTGGCTCACCGCGATTGACAGGGTCGCCAGCATCATGTCGGTGGCGAAGACGCGGCCACGGAGCCGGTCGGGCACCTCGCCTTGCAGTGCGAAGTTCGACAGCACCCAGTTTGTGCCGCCGGCGAAGTGGGCCACGAAGACCAGCACCAGCACGAGCCAGAACCATGGGCTCAGCGCGACGCCGAGGTAGCTGAGACCGTACAGGCTCATGGACAGGGCCAGGCCCGGCAGTAGCCAGGAGCGGTGGCCCAGCACCGGGCGCATCACCAGCGGGCCGACGAGGGCTCCGGCGCCGCGCAGGGCGAAGAGCAGGCCCATGCCCAGCGCGCCGACGCCGTAGAGGCCGGCCAGCAACGGGAAGACGGTGAGCACGCCGTTGCCCAGGCCGACCGCCGACTTGACCGTGACCAGGGCTCGGATGCGAGGCCGGGCCGCGATGTAGCGCAGCGCCTCGATCAGCGCCGGCCAGGCCCGCGGCGGCAGCGCGTCGGCCGAGCGGGGCGCCTGCATCGGCCGCCGGATCGACGCGGTCAGCAGGACGGCGAGCGCCAGGCAGCACACCGTGACGCCGAAGCTCACATACGGGCCGAAGGCGCTGCTGACCACGCCGCCGAGGGACGCGCCGACGATCGTCATCGTGCCCCAGACCGAGCCCGAGATCGCGTTCGCCGCCGCCAGGTCTGCCGGGTCGACCACATTTGGCAGCGCGGCCTGGGCCGCCGGCGAGTAGAACGCCTTTGCCACCGCCACGGCACCGACCGCCACCACGGCCAGTGGCGCCGTCGCCGCCGAGCGGACCATGAACAGCAGCAGCGCCGAGACCAGCGCCGCCAGGTTGGCGGCCACCAGAATCTTGCGCCGGTCGACCCGGTCGGCGATGGTCCCCGTGTATGGCAGCAGCAGCGCCGTGATGCCCGTGTCGGCGGCGAGGACCAGGGCGCCCCAAACGCCGCTGCCGGTCAGCTCGGGGAGCAGCACCAGCAGCGGCACCATGACGAACCAGTCGGAGCCGAACACGACCAACTCGGCCGCGAACAGCCGGCGGAAGTCGCGGTTGCGGGTAAGGACCGAAAGGGAGGCAGCCACGTACCCGGACGTTACCGGCAGCCTCCGACAAGATTCCGCCGTGCTGCTGCCGGAAGCCCGAAACCGTTCAGGACGACGGTGTGGAGGGGCGACGCGGCAACTTCAACACCTCGAACTGGTCGGTGTATCCGCGCAGCGCGCCGCTCGGCGGCTCGGCCCGCGACTTGGCCGGCTCAGGCGCCTCATGCGCGCCGCCGCTCGAGTCGGGCACCACGTCGTCGGCGGGCCCGGCGCTATCGGGCTCGGCGGCATGCTTCGCCACCTCGGCCCCACCGGAAGCGCCACCAGAAGCGCGACCAGAAGCGCCACCGGAAGCTCGGCCAAAAGCCCCGCTCAACCGCCCGCCCGAAGCCCGGCCGAGAAGCCCGGCCGAAGCCCCGCCGGAGACCCCAGAACCCGCGGCCGGAGCCCCGCCAAAAGCCCCAGAATCCCCCGCTGAAGCCCCGCCAGACGCCCCAGAAGCGCCGCCGGAACTGCCGATCGAAGCCCCGACCAGAACCGGCGCCTCGCCGACCCCGGCCCGCTCCGCCGCGCGCCGCGCCCGCCGTGCCATCCGCTTGGCCCGCGACCTCTCCTTGCGGTTCTCCACCATCGTGTAGAGCGTCGGCACCAGCACCAACGTCAGCAGCGTCGAGCTGACCAGGCCGCCGATGACCACAATGGCCAGTGGCTGGGAGATGAAGCCGCCCTCGCCGGTGAGCCCGAGCGCCATCGGCAGCAGCGCGAAGATCGTCGCGATGGCCGTCATCAGGATCGGCCGCAGCCGGTGCCGGCCACCCTCGATCACCGCCTCCTGCACGCCCATGCCCTCTTGGCGATAGTGGTTGATCAGGTCCATCAGCACGATCGCGTTGGTCACCACGATGCCGACCAGCATCAGCACGCCGATCAGCGCCGGCACGCCGAGCGGGGTGCCGGTGGCGAGCAGCAGCGCGATCGCGCCGGTCGCCGCGAACGGGATCGAGACGAGCAGCAGCAGCGGCTGGAGCAGGCTGCGGAACGTCGCGACCATGATGATGAACACGATCGCGATGGCCGCGAGCACCGCGAGGCCGAGCTGGCCGAACGCGTCGCTCTGCTGCTGGCTGACCCCGCCGATCTGGTACGTGGCCGTGCCCAGATCGAGCCCCTTGAGCCGGGCCGTCAGATCCTTGGTGGCCGCGCCGACGTTCGAGCCGGTGGCCGTGCCGTTGACCGTGGCGCTGCGGTTGCCGTCGATCCGGGTGACCTCTTCCGGCCCGGACACCTCGTTGACGTCGGCCACCCGGTACAGCGGCACGACGCCCTTCGCGCTGGTCAGCGGCAGGTTGCGCAGCGCGTCGGCGTCGGTGGGCGGGGTGCCCAGCGCGACGACCACGTCCTCGGTCTGGTTGTTGAACGTGACCTGCCCGGCCGGCGCCGACCGGAACGCGCCCGCCACGGCCTGGCCGATCTGCGCCTCGGTGAGGCCGGCCTTCGCCGCCTCCGCGCGGTCGACCGTGACCTGCAGCCGGGGCACGTTCGCCGCCAGTGTGGTGCCGACATCCGTGACGTCCTTGGTGGCGGCCATCGTCTGGCGCACCTTCTCGGTCGCCTCGGTCAGCGTGGCCTGGTCGGCGGCCTGCACGATCACGGAGAGCTGGTCGGAGTTGAAACCGGTGCCGTTGTCCCCGCCGACGGTCACCTCGCCGACGTCCGCCGCGGGCAGCTTGGCGAATTCCGTACGCAGCTCGTCGGAGATCTTGACCGAGTCGGCGTTCTCCTTCAGCGCCACGTTGAAGCTGGCGCCGCTCGCGCCGCCGGTGCCGATGAACGGGTTGAATTCGCCGTTGCCAACCGTCACCTGATAGTTGTCCACGTCCGCGCGGCCGGCCAGCACAGCCTCGACCTTCTTGGCCGCCTCGTTGGTGGCGGCCAGGCTGGTGCCGACCGGCATCTGCTGGCTGATCATGATGCTGTCCTGGCCGGACTGGTCCAGGAAGTTGGTCTCGAGCTTGGTGGACAGGCCGAACGTGCCGAGCAGGATGAGCACGCCGACCAGCAGCGTGGTCCAGCGCCGCTTGGTGGCGAAGCGGATCACCGGCAGGTAGCCGCGCTGCAGCGGGCTGCGCCGCTCCTTCTCCTCGGCCGCCAGGCGAACCGCGTCGGTCTCGGCGCCGTCCGCGGCGGGCCGCAGGAACCAGTACGCCAGCACCGGCACGACGGTCAGCGCCACGAACAGCGAGGCGATCAGCGCGACCGTGACCGTGATGGCGAACGGCGCGAACAGCTGGCCGACGAAGCCGCCGACGAGGGCTATCGGCGTGAACACGGCGACCGTGGTCAGGGTGGAGGCGGTGACCGCGCCGGCGACCTCACGGACGCCGGCCAGGATCGCGTGCACCTTCTCTTCGCCGTACCCGAGATGTCTCTTGATGTTTTCCAGCACGACAATCGAGTCATCGACCACCCGCCCGACCGCGATGGTGAGCGCCCCGAGGGTGAGCAGGTTGAGCGAATAGTCGCCGACCCACAGCCCGATCAGCGCGATCAGCACCGACAGCGGGATGGACACCGCGGTGACCAGGGTGGACCTGATCGAGAGCAGGAAGACCAGGATCACGATGACCGCCATGATCAGGCCGAGCAGGCCCTCGGTGGTCAAGCTGTTGATCGACCGCTCGACGAACGGCGCCTGGTCGGTGATGACGGTCAGCTTGGCGCCCGAGCTCTTCTGCAAGTCGTCGAGCTTGGCGCGGACCTCGTGCGAGATCTGCACCGGGTTGCCGTCGGGGGCCGCGGTGACCGCGATGCCGAGGCTGTCGACCCCGTCCGTGCGGGTGTACGAAGTTGCCGTCGCGAGCGTCTCCTCGATCGACGACGTGACGGCGCTGAGCTGAACGGGCCCCTTGCTGCCGGTCAGGTAGAGGCCCTTGAGGGTGTCGAGCGAGTCGATCGGGGTGCCGACCTGGACGCTGAGCGAGCGGGTGCCGTCGGTGACCGCGCCGGCCGGGATCGAGACGCCGTTGGCCTGCAAAACCGTGGTGATCGTACGCGGGTCGACGCCGGCCGCGGCGAGCTTGGCCCGGTCCGGGGTGATCACGACCTGCCGGGTCCGGGTGCCGGTGAGCGAGACGTCCCGGACCCCGGCGATCGCCTGCAGCTCGGGGAGGACCTGCTGGTTCAGCCGGTTGGCCAGGTCGCTCTGGTCGGCGCCGCCCGAGCCGGCCAGCACGATCGCCGGGATGTCGTCGGTGCTGCCGGCGAAGATGGTCGGCTCGACGTTGTCCGGCAGCGTCGGCTGGATCCGGTTGACCGAGGTGGTCAGCTGGTTGATCGCGTTGTCCAGATCGGTGCCGAACTCGAAGGTGACCTGGATCGTGGCCGAGCCCTCGCGGGTGGTCGACTGGATCGTGTCCAGGCCGTCGGCGCCCTTCACGGCGTCCTCGATCGGCTTGGTGATCTGCTGCTCGATGATCTCCGGGCTGGCGCCGGGCAGGCTGGCGCCGATGAACGCGCCGGGGAACTCGAGGGACGGCAGAAGTTGCTGCTTCAGCGACGGTATGGCGTACACACCGAAGCCGGCGATCACGATCGCGATGAGGGCGACGAGCCCTCGATTGGCGAGACTGAGCCGGGTCAGGAATGACATGTACGCTCCCCCGCGGAAGGTTCGGTCAGCACAGACAGTTTGCCCGGCGGCCCCGAAACCGGGCGCACCGGCAGCATCATTACCGCCGACGCCGCTTCGCCGCGCCGGCTTCTCAGGAGGCTCTCAGGTCAGGCGAGGTCGAGCGCCCGGGCCGCGGCCAGCACGTCGTTGGAGATCGTGGTCGGGCTCGGCGCGGTGCTGATCGCCCACTCCGGGTCCTTCAGGCCGTGCCCGGTGACGGTGCAGACCACCCGCGAGCCGGCCGGCACCAGCCCGGCCTCGGCCTGCTGCAGCAGCCCCGCCACGCTGGCCGCGCTGGCCAGTTCGACGAAGACGCCGACCTCGCGGGCCAGCAGCCGGTATGCCGTCAGGATCTCGCGGTCGGTCACCGCCGCGATCAGGCCGCCCGAGGCGTCCCGGGCGTCCATCGCCTTGGTCCAGCTCGCCGGGTTGCCGATCCGGATCGCCGTGGCGATGGTGGACGGCTCGGGCACGACCTGGCCGTGCACGATCGGGGCGGCACCGGACGCCTGGAAGCCGTACATCTTGGGCAGTTGCCGGGAATTGCCCGCCTCAAGATCCTCGAGATAACCCATCCAGTACGCCGAGATGTTGCCGGCGTTGCCCACCGGCAGGCAGTGGATGTCGGGGGCGTCACCGAGCGCCTCGACGATCTCGAAGGCGGCCGTCTTCTGACCGTGCAGCCGGAAGATGTTCACCGAGTTGACCAGGGCGACCGGGTAGTCCTGGGACAGCTTCGAGGCGAGCGCGAGGCAGTCGTCGAAGTTGCCGTTCACCTGCAACAGCTTTGCCCCGTGCACAAGGGCCTGGGCCAGCTTGCCGAGCGCGATCTTGCCCTGCGGCACGAGCACCGCGCAGGTCAGCCCGGCGCGGGCGGCGTACGCGGCGGCGGACGCGCTGGTGTTGCCGGTCGAGGCGCAGATGATCGCCTTCGACCCGTCCTCGACGGCCTTGGAGACCGCCATCGTCATGCCCCGGTCCTTGAACGAGCCGGTCGGATTGGCGCCCTCGACCTTGAGATAGACGTCGGCGCCCGTGCGCTGGGAGAGGATGGGCGCGGGCACGAGCGGCGTGTTGCCCTCGTGCAGGGTGACGACCGGGGTGGCGTCAGAGACCGGCAGCCGGTCCGCGTACGCGTCGATAAGTCCCCGCCACATGGCTATCCCTCACCTTTGCCGCAGACGGCCTCGACGTTGTTGCCGTCGGGGTCCCGTACGAAAGCACCGTAGTAGTTCTCGTGGTATTCGGGGTGCAGCGCGGGCTCGTGCAGCACCTCGGCGCCGGCCGCGACGGCCGCGGTGAAGAACGCGTCCACGGTGGCCCGGTCGGTGGCCCGGAACGCGATGTGCGACTCGCGGAAGCCCTCGCCGGTGCTGTGCCCGCCGATCCAGAAGTCGGGATACTTGTCGCCGTAGCCGATCACGACTTGGAAATCCTTCACCCGGCGCAGGCCCAGCGGGGCCAGCACGGCGTCGTAGAAGGCGGCGCTGGCGGCGATGTCGGTGCACTGGAAGCTCACGTGGTCGAGCACGGCTCAGCCCTCTCCTTCGACCCGCAGCACGCTGGCGATGGACCGTACGATATCGAGTTCGGCCAGGGCCTCGACCGTCGCGGCCAGGTTGGCGTCCGGCGCGCCGTGCGTGACGATCACCAGCGTGGCGTCCGCGTCCCGGCCGGACTGCCGGACCGTCGCGATCGAGACCTCGTGCTTGGCGAAGACGCCGGCCACCGTCGCGAGCACGCCCTGCCGGTCGGCCACGTCGAGGCTGATGTGATAGCGGGTGACCGCCTCGCCGATCGGCCGGATCGGCAGATGCGCGTACGAGGACTCGCTCGGCGCCCGGGTCCCGGACAGCCGGTTGCGGGCGGCGGCGACGATGTCGCCCAGCACCGCGCTAGCGGTCGGCGTGCCGCCGGCGCCGCGGCCGTAGAACATCAGCGGCCCCGCCGCCTCGGCCTCGACGAACACCGCGTTGAACGCGTCACCCACGCTGGCCAGTGGGTGCGTACGCGGGATCATCGCCGGGTGCACGCGCACGCTGACCGACTCGTTGCCCTGCGAATCCGGCCCGCGCGCCGCGATGCAGAGCAGCTTGATGGTGCAGCCCATCTCCTTGGCGCTGGCCATGTCGCCCGCGGTCACCGCGGTCATGCCCTCGCGGAACACGTCGGCGGCGGTGACCCGGGTGTGGAACGCCAGCGACGCCAGGATCGCGGCCTTCGCGGCCGCGTCGAAGCCCTCGACGTCGGCGGTCGGGTCGGCCTCCGCGTACCCCAGCTCGGTGGCCTCGTCCAGAGCCTCGCTGAAGCCCGCGCCGGTGGCGTCCATCGAGGACAGGATGAAGTTGGTCGTCCCGTTCACGATGCCAGTGACTTTGGTCACGCGGTCGCCGTGCAGCGACTCGCGCAGCGGGCGCAGCAGCGGGATCGCGCCCGCGACGGACGCCTCGTAGTAGAGGTCGGCGCCGCCCTCGGCGGCGGCGTTGTGCAGCGTCGCGCCGTCCTCGGCGAGCAGCGCCTTGTTGGCCGTGACCACGCTGCGGCCGGCCCGCAGCGCCTCGGTCAGCCAGGTCCGGGCCGGCTCGATGCCGCCGACGACCTCGATCACGACGTCCACGTCGTCGCGCTTGACCAGGCCGAGCGCGTCGGTGGTGAACAGCGCGGGGTCGACCGGCAGGTTGCCCCGCGCCCGGCCGGGGCGGCGCACGGCGATGCCGACGAGCTCGAGCGGGGCGCCGATCCGGGCGGTCAGGTCGTCCGCCTGATCGTGCAGCAGCCGGACCACCTCGGCGCCGACGGTGCCGCAGCCCAACAGGGCGAGGCGCACCGCGGGTTTGCTAGAGCTCATCCCACATCCAATGCGAGCAGATCGGCTTCGGTTTCCCGCCGGACGATCACCCGCGACGCGCCATCGCGCACCGCGACCACCGGCGGCCGGGGCACGTGGTTGTAGTTGCTGGCCATGCTGCGGCAATACGCACCCGTCCCGGGCACCGCGAGAAGATCTCCCGGTTGCACGTCGGCGGGCAGGAATTCATCCTTCACGACGACGTCCCCGGATTCACAATGCTTTCCCACGACGCGGGCCAGCAGCGGCTCGGCCTGCGACGCCCGGCCGGCCACGGTGGCGCTGTAGGAGGCGTCGTAGAGGGCGGTCCGGATGTTGTCGCTCATCCCGCCGTCGACGCTGACGTAGGTGCGGATCCCGTCGACGTCCTTCACGGTGCCGACCTCGTACAACGTGAAGACGGCCGGGCCGACGATGGCCCGGCCCGGCTCGACGGAGAGCTTCGGCTTGGCCAGGTTTTCCTGGGCGCACTCGCCGTCGACGATCTTGTTGATCCGCTTCGCCAGATCCGCGGCCGGCGACGGGTCGTCCTGGGTCGTGTAGGCGATCCCGAAACCGCCGCCCAGATCCAGCTCGGGCAGCTCGACGCCGCGCGCGTCGCGGATCTGGGCCTGCAGCTCGAGCACCCGGCGGGCCGCGACCTCGAAGCCGCTGGTGTCGAAGATCTGCGAGCCGATGTGCGAGTGCAACCCGCGCAGGTCCAGCACGCCGTCGTCGAGGATCCGCACCGCCGCCGCGAACGCCGCCCCGCCGGCCAGGGAGAAGCCGAACTTCTGGTCCTCGTGGGCGGTGGCGATGAACTCATGCGTGTGCGCCTCGACGCCGACTGTCACGCGTACGAGAACCGCGGGCCTTTTGTCCTTGGCTCTTGCCAGCTCGGTCAGGCGCGCGATCTCGTCGAACGAGTCGACGACGATCCGGCCCACTCCGGCGTCGACGGCCCGCTCCAGTTCGCGGGGCGACTTGTTGTTGCCGTGGAAGCCCATCCGCTCGACCGGGAAGCCCGCCGCCAGCGCGACCGCGAGCTCACCGCCGGTGCAGATGTCGAGGAAGAGCCCCTCCTCCTCGATGATCTTCACAACCGCCTTGCAGAGGAACGACTTGCCGGCGTAGTAGACATCCGCGCCCGCGAACGCCGACGCGAAATCCCGGCAGCGCGCCCGCAGGTCATCCTCGTCCAGCAGATAGGCCGGCGTGCCGTGCTCGGCTGCGAGATCGAGGACGCTCACGCCGCCGATCTGCAGGGCACCGGCCTCCGCGCGGCGCACGGTCCGCGGCCAAAGCTGCGGCACGAGGGCGTTCACATCCTCCGGCGTACGCAGCCACGCCGGACCCCGGCTGCCGAGGTCGCCGTGCAGCGCCCCCGCCTCATGAGCTCGCATGAGTTACATCCTTTCCGGGGCAGAGACCCCGAGAAGGGCCAAACCATTCGCGATCACCGTACGGGTGGCATCGTTCAGCCAGAGCCGGGCGCGCTGCAGGTCGGTGATCGGCTCGTCGCCCAGTGGCAACACCCGGCACTTGTCGTAGAACCGGTGGTACGCCCCCGCGACCTCTTCCAGATAGCGCGCCACCCGGTGCGGCTCGCGCAACTCGGCCGCGGTGGCCACCACGGCCGGATACTCGCCCAGGGCCTTGAGCAGGTCGTTCTCTTTCTCGTGGCTGAGCAGCTCGGGGTGGAAGCCGGCCGGCTCGCCCCGGGTCAGGCCCACGTCGGCGGCGTTGCGGGCCACGTTCGCGGTGCGTGCCGCCACGTACTGCACGTAATAGACCGGGTTGTCCCGGGTCGCCCGCGTCCACAACTCGATGTCGATGTCGATCTGCGAGTCGGACGAGTAGCGGGCCAGGGCGTACCGGGCGGCGTCCACGCCCAGCGCTTCGACGAAGTCCTCCAGCGTGACGACCGTGCCGGCCCGCTTGCTCATCCGCAAAGGCTCGCCGTCGCGCACCAGGTTGACCAGCTGGCCGATCAGGATCTCGAGGTTGCGGTCGGGATCGTCGCCGAAGCACGCGGCCATGGCCTTCATCCGGCCGATGTAGCCGTGGTGGTCGGCGCCCAGCATGATCACCACCCGGTCGAAGCCACGCTCACGCTTGTCCAGGTAGTAGGCGCAGTCCGCGGCGAAGTAGGTCCAGTCGCCGTCCGACTTGCGCAGCACCCGGTCCTTGTCGTCGCCGAACTCGGTGGTCCGCAGCCAGGTCGCCCCGTCGGCCTCGAAGATGTGCCCCTGCTCGCGCAGCCGGTCCAGCGCCATCTGCAGCTCGCCCCGGTCGTGCAGATCCTTCTCATTGAAGTACGTGTCGAAGTGCACACCGAACTCGTCCAGCGACGCCTTGATCTCGGCGAACATCAGCTTGACGCCCTCGACCCGGAAGATCTCGACGGCCCGTTCCGGATCCACGTTGAGCGCGTCGGGGGCGGCATTGAGCACCGCCGTCGCAATCTCGTCGATATACGCGCCGGCGTACCCGTCCTCGGGCACCGGCTCGCCCTTGGCCGAGGCGTAGAGCGACTTCGCAAAACGGTCAATCTGCGAGCCCGCGTCATTGAAGTAGTACTCCGTGCCGACCGTCGCGCCGGCGGCCCGCAGCAACCGGGACAGCGCGTCGCCGACCGCCGCCCAGCGAACCCCGCCGATGTGCACGGGCCCGGTGGGGTTGGCCGACACGAACTCCAGGTTGATCCGCTGCCCGGCCAGGGTGTCGGTGTGCCCGTACTCCTCCGCGGCCAGCACGATGTCCCGAGCAAGCAAACCCGCCGCGGCCGCGTCCAGCCGAATGTTCAGAAAGCCCGGCCCGGCGATCTCCACGGACTTGATCCCGGGCTGGCGGCCCAGCTCCTCGGCCAGCTTGGCGGCCAGCTCGCGCGACGCGACGCCGACCTTCTTGCCGAGCTGCAGGGCGAGCGTCGAGGCGTAGTCGCCGTGCTCGGGATTGCGGGGTCGCTCCATCGTCGTGGTCTCGGGCAGCGCGGAGACGTCCAGGTCCAAGGTGTCGAAGACGGCACGGGCAGCTGTGAGAACAGTGGCAGCGAGGTTGGCGGGAGTCACCGAGCCATGCTATCCGGGTAGACTTTGCCGCTCGGCGGCGTCCCGGTGCCTGCTCACGGGCTCCGGCTCTAATCTTCGAATGAATTGACGAGGCACGATGAGTATGAGCACCCCGGGTCCCGAGCGGGTCCCGTCCACCGTCAAGGTCGACAAGACCTCGGGTCAGGGCAAGCCGCCCGCTCGCCCGGCCAAGGCTTCGTCGTCTCGCCCCGCCGCGGCTAAGAAGGCGGCTGCCGGGGGCGGAAAGGCCCGCAAGCCGATCACCCCGGTAAAGGTGAGTGGCGGCCGCAGCTGGGGCCCGATCGCCGTCGGCGCCCTGGTCGCCGCCGTCGCGCTCGGCATCATCGGCTGGGGTGTCTTCGCCGTCGTCGGCAGTGAGAAGGAAAAGAGCACCCCCTGGGACGAACGGGCCCGCGCGATCTCGGGCGTCGTCGACTACCGGACCCAATACCCGGAGCTGAAGCAGGCGGCAAACCACAAGTCGGGCGTCCTGACCTACCCGGTGAGCCCGCCCGTCGGCGGCGCGCACAACCCGGTATGGCAGAACTGCATGGGTGACGTCTACACGGCGCCGATCCCGAAGGAGAACGCCGTGCACAGCCTCGAGCACGGCGCCGTCTGGGTCACCTACAAGCCGGGCCTGGACGCCGCCCAGATCGACACCCTGAAGTCGAAGGTCGAGGGCAAGGACTACCTGTTCATGAGCCCGTACACCGGCCTGGACAAGAACATCTCGCTGCAGGGCTGGGGCTTCCAGCTCAAGGTCGACAGCGCCAGCGACCCGCGCATCGACGAGTTCATCAAGGCGGTAAGGCAGAACGCCTCGATGGAGCCCGGCGCGGCCTGCTCCAGCGGCAGCACCTCGACCGGCGACGTCCCGGCAACCACTGCAAGCTGATGACGGTCTCCACCGAGCCCGGGGCGGAAGCGCCCGCGACCGCCCCGGCAACCGGCGTCGTGCCGGCCAGCCGCCGCCGAGTGCACGTGCTCTGGCTCGTCGTGCTCCTGGTCTTCGGCCTGGTGGCCGGCGGCCTGGGCGGCTACCTGCTGGCCCAGCCCCGAAACCCCGGCGACGACTCGGCCGAGGCGGGCTTCCTGCGCGACATGTCGACCCACCACGCCCAGGCGGTCGAGATGTCGATGATCGCCCACGCAAACTCGGATAATCCAGCCATCGTCACGCTGGCGGGCGACATCGCCCTGACCCAGCACCAGCAGATCGGCTACATGCAGGCCTGGCTGCGCGACTGGGGCCTGAGCCCAACCGGCACGCAGCCGGCGATGGCCTGGATGCCCAACTCGGCGGGCGCGGTGGTGAACGGCCTGATGCCGGGCATGGCAACCCCCGACCAGATGGCCAAGCTCCGCACGGCGAAGGGCACGGAGCTGGACATCCAGTTCCTGACCCTGATGCGCCAGCACCACCTGGGCGGCATCCACATGGCCCAGGAGTTGCTGGCCCTGTCGAAGAACAAGGACGTAACGTGGCTCGCCGGAACGATGGTCCGCGGCCAACAGGCAGAGCTGACAGTGATCGACGAGATGCTGAAGCAGCTGCAGGCGAAGTGAGGTAGGAGGCCCGGGTCCCGTTTTCGGGGAGCCCGGGCCGCCTGCTAGGCTCAAGACCACTGAGCCCCCGTAGCTCAGGGGATAGAGCGTCGCCCTCCGGAGGCGAAAGCGCAGGTTCGAATCCTGCCGGGGGCACTCACTTAACCTGCCCCCCATGATCATTTGGGTCCCGCCGGATACGGCGGGTCCCTCTCGATCCGACGACTCGATGTGGCTCGCGGACGACACCGCCCGCCAGTTAGTAGCATCCGCCCGACGAGCCTGTTGTGCCAGCTCGTGGATGGCCTTGGCGCTAATCTCTGTCCTGAAGGTCGCTCGGCCGGTACGGACGTCGTAGTGGATCTCGACGCGAAACGCTTCCAGGAACCGCCGGAGTCGTTCAGGCGGGAGGAGGTTGAGATCCACTCCGAGCTGCGGAAGGTGTTCAAGCAGGCCGGCATTTTGCTCGGGCTCCGGCGGCGTGGAGGCGACGTGTTTTCTAAGCCGTGCCTCAACGTCGGCGAACTCCAACCCCAGCGCTGCCATCTGCTTCTCGATGCGCTGAAAGAGTTGACCGCTGGGGTCACTGGCGCGCCCCAGGGCGACCGTGAAGTTCGTCATATTGCGGTCAAGCTCAGCCAGCTTCTGGCGGAGGGCAGCCTCGGCTTTGAGGTGTTCATCACGGATGAAGTCGTTTGCGGCGGGCAAGCTGGCCTGCGCTAGCGCGAGCCGGTCCGGCCCGAGGACGTGACGGTTGAAGAACAGCGTGACGCCTTCGATGAGTTGATCTTCACGGACTCGGATAGCCGCCGGGTGGTTTTCGGGCAAGGGTCGGTTGCGGGGCTGGCAGTAGGCATAGGCGGTGCCATGTCGAGTCGCATGGCCGTGCATGCGCCGTTGGCACGGCGTGCACCAAACGTAGGAGCGTAGCTTGTAAATGTTCTTGGTTTTGGGATCCGGGTTGGTCGCCATACTGTCGAGGTCAGCCCTGTGCGGCGCTCGACCAGAACGGGCAGCTCGTTGCGCCATGAGCTGCTGAGCCGCGAGGAAGGTCGGCACGTCCACC
>Ga0307515_10013758_pt1 | contig 15078 bp, 9 predicted proteins | sample 17_EM_MG_FD_194513 | JGI IMG/M metagenome (GOLD analysis project Ga0307515, IMG submission 194513) | Populus trichocarpa ectomycorrhiza microbial communities from riparian zone in the Pacific Northwest, United States - 17_EM | ecosystem: Host-associated > Plants > Roots > Unclassified | place... | reverse complement strand
AAAACCATCGATCACAACGTTGTCATCACTCCAATACCCACGTACACAGGCATTTGGGTTGTCAGAACTTCGCCATGAAAGGAGGGCTCTGAACATTTTCACGGGCCACCAGTGTTGAGCGGTCTGGCTAGAATCTTAAAACAGCATGAAATCCCCAAAAGGATAAATATCAACCACTTCTTAAATACTCAACGACCTCCTGCTTGCTTCCTTGGAGCTAGAGAAACAAAAGCATGATCCTTGTATCTCACCTCCAACACTAGAGACCTCACATGGGAAAGGGTAATCAGATACATCACACAGGTACTTCGTCATCATAAATTCTTATGCCTCAAGAGGGGTAACCACTTAAAAACCCCAGAATATCACGGGTTACTTGACTTGTATACAGCTAGCAAGTCCCATGTCACAGTAATAATGAATGCCCCACATGAGTTTTTCAGAAGAATCCTAGCCACTTGATGGTGGATCTTTCGTAGAACCCGTTGGAGAGATCCCACCTTATCAACAACAGATATCATTAAATACAAAATCTTACCAGGGACAAATAATTCGAGACAGATAGCATTATTCTATGTTTACATCCCACCTACCTAGGAGTTGGTAAGCATGATTTAAATAGGAAAACTGAGAATGTGATATATATGGAAATTAACTAAGCTCGAGACAACCATGCCATTCCTACCTCGGAGTTAGTTTCTAAAGTTTCAAAAATTCTCCGAAAAAGAGAAAAAGGGAAACAAGAGTCTGCACTTTACTACAGTGCCTAAATTTACTGGGCCTCGGAGTTAGGTCTTCACTGGCCTATATTTCAGAGCTAGTTTAGTTCATGGGCTCTCTTAGAATCTCCAGATGCCTATTACGAGTCACAAGAGTCTGCATTTTACTACAGTGCCCGAAACAGGGTAAGAGCCACTGTTTACTTCTTCTTCTTTGACTTCTGGGACTGTGACTGACTCAATGCTGTTCCCTGAACATTATAACGCCAACTTATCAGTTACACCTAGAATCTCCATAAAAAGATGATACTGCAATTGAAGCTAGGAAATTTTTCCAAAGGAGGAAGGTTGGGGGGAGGGGAACTATTCTGAAAGAGAATATATCAAATAGATTGACATGACAGCGAATCATAGGAAATTTCTTAACGCAAAATTCAAACCTAAAGCCACACACCTGAAGCCATTCATCCACGGAGGCATCTCTGGCCCCAGTTCCAACCTCCACCTTCGCAGCCCTCTTTGATTTCTGACCAAACAAAAGCAGCTAGTTAAGAGAATTTCATGAAGCAAACATATGAAAGTAGCAATATATAAGGGTGCAGGCATAGTTGCAATGATATTGACCACAGGTGAGAATCTAATAAGATCCCTGCCTAACAGGTATTTATCCAATCAAATATATTCATCAAATAATTGGTATATTCCAATTACATGTGGAAACTAGAAGATTTCTTCAATGCCAACTTAAATAAAGCATTGTGTGGTCAAGCATCCACCGCTTGCCTTCTCAAAAGTGGTGAAAAATATTCATTAAGAAGATAAATCAACAGATTTATACTAAAGTTACTGTAATAAATTAGCTTATAAGGAAATACGTAAAAATGAAAGTGGCATCATGACTGAAGAGTACCTTAGAAAGGTTCTGAATTTGGCTTTGAAGCCATAGACCAAAGAGGACAAGAAGAGCAATTCCAAGGGTAACAAGAAAAACTGACTCCGTGCTTAGGAAACCACCAGACTCAACTACTTCAATGGTACCATTGTAGAAGGTGCTTTGGTATGGTTGCTGGTCTATCTCAAAAATGATGGTGCCCACAAGATCGAAACTTCCAGGCTGCACAAAGGGAATAAACATGTAAGTCAAAGAAAGGGGTACATAAAGGATGAAAGATCAAAGTTGATGGTTGGGAAAGAACAAAATTCTTGGAGTGGTGATACATGTACCTGCAAGTACTTGCTGACAGCAAAGATGTATGGGAAAGTAGCCTGAGCAGATGCTGGAATAGTTGCATTGTTGAAGCCCTAAATTAAAACAAAAGAAAGCGAGTGAATAACAAAAAGCAAACCCAATGAACTCTATAAAAGACACAAGAAAGCAGTTACTGATCCAAATGATGAAAAATCCAACAATACAGAAACAATATAAAAAAAATTGGCAATAAGAACTAAAAAAGAAGGGACGGGTAGCCTGACAAAAGCAACCAACAGAGGATCATAGACAATAATATATTGCTAATTTCAAAAAATGATTAAAGAATAAATAAACTAGCCAGACAAAAGTTTTCTATAACTTTGCACTTTGGGTAGGGAATCAACCTGGGAACAGCATTACAAGCAGAGTGTTGCAGGAGTAGTCATAAAAAAAGAAGATTTTCCGGCATGATCTACACAGCATATGCACAGTATACAAGAAATAACCTGAAGAGTACGGGTGTGGCTTTCGATAACCTTGACAGAGCCATGAAATACATGACCAATGGTGTAAAGATTCACATGTCTAATCAAACATGTGAAACCCATGAAGAAAATTTATTAATCAAGGACCAATGAACATATGTTGAAGTTCCAAATATTGTTAATCAAGGACCAGAGAATATAAGCACGTTGAAGTTTCAAGTATTTGATCGCACACTTTATAATGTTGGATATTAATTAAGGACCAATTAAAATATGTTGAAGTTTCAAATATTATTAATCAAAGACCAATGAACATAAGTATGTTCAAGTTTAAAGTATTTGATCGCACACTGTCTAATGTTGGATGCTAATTATCATCAAATATAAGACTATATTGAATTTTCAGATGGGGAAGATTTATTTTTATCACCAAAACAGCCAACTCATAGATAATTTAGGACTAGATGTGCAAGTCAAGGGCATCTAAAGTATTGACTTCTTCCCAGAAAATAATGTTATAGATCTTACCAAATCCTACAGTAATATTGGAGCATGTTTGAACTTTGCTATCTACAAGATTTATTGAATGCATGCTTGTAATACATGCAACAAAGTAATAAAAATTATCCTTTATCTACGCAAACCACAATGTCACAACTAGACAGCCAAAGGACAGAAAACACACAAATAATGCAGCACAAAACACTGTACACTGAAGAAAATAAATGAGCTTAATTTCAATATATTCAATTGAAATAATTTATAACACGAAAATTTAACCTGAAATGATATTTGATTTCCAAATGAAATCATACATTACCTGAGCAGATAGATTCTGAACCAGTAGCTTATGATCAAAAGGAAGATGAACACTGGCCCTAATTCCAACGACAGTTATGGGCAACTCCCCTACATTTCATGCAAGCAAGAAAATAAGCTTATCCCAGTGCAAAGAAGCACATAGCATGAAACACACGCACGCACACATTCAACTGATGTATTTTGATCGAGAAGTAGAAGGAGCACGACCAAGAGATATTAGAACAAAATCACAATCTCATTATAAAATATGCCAGTAACAGTTAAATTACCATCATTTCTCACTCCAACTAGTAGTTCAGTCTCTTCTCCAGCATTCACCACTGTAATAAATAAATAAACACAGAACACATTCATCTCCCAAATCCATTTAAAAATCAACAATTATCTTCACAGATGAAAGCGATATCAATAAAGCTCTTACAACGTGCACTGTTTTTTGGGAAAACACACACTACATCAACCCCTAGAGCTTGGCTAAAATTCTCATCACCAAAATCCCGTGCGTTCTCCCCGACAATCCCAAGATCACTGACTTCTTCCACAGTCCCTGCGACTTCAGCATCTGAATCTGACTGACTCCTAGCAACTATACAAACAGCAAAAGAAAAAAAAATCAAAACAAAAACAGACTAGATTGACAAGCACGTGTGGATTAAAATCCAAAGCAACAAAAAATCCCATTCAATCCAATTCCAGCGAAACCTGACATAAATTTCTATTACTTATTAGCTATGGAAAGTGCATTTTTCTCACTTTCATTCAACCGAAAATAATCAAGGCAGGTCCAATTTTGCATTCAGAAAGCAGCACAACCACCTCTGACAACTTTTCTCAAACTTTTTAATCAACAAAGCAAAAAATCAAGTCAAACTTCACTAAGAAAGCAAATCTAATAAAAAAATAAATCAATAACGACGAGCTACAACAGAAACCTAAGAAAATGGGCGCCTGCATTACAATCGAAATGTCAATAAAATCAGATAGATCTCAATTCAATAGATCATCGCTATGAAAACGAACCGTTAAGCAGCATGAGAATTCCATTTCAGACAAATAAAACGAAAAAAAAGTGTGAATTCGCAAACAGACCAAAGAAAAACAAGTTAGAGTTTTGCATGTGTGTGGGGCTCTGGATCTAGGAATTGAGAGGAGGAGAAAGTGAGATTACCTTGAAGGAGAGGAGAAACGAGGAGGAGGAGAGCGAAGAAGAAAAACCTGAGATTCTCCATAGTTAACGCCTTGTTTGGATTCTTAGCTTGATTGATTTAAATTATTGCTGGTGTTGTTTTTATTTATTTTCTATTTCAGTATATAGTGTTTCAGCTTGTTTGTTTTTATTGGAACTCAAGCAGCAGAGACCAAACCACCTTGGTTATCGACTCTCTAAGATGATCATGAAACTAAGGGGCGTACCGCGTACGTACTTGTTTCTGATTGATGAATCAATTGAGAATGCGGACATACGCTGTCGTTTCGACGTGTGACATTGCATTTTTACCCCCAGTTTTCTTCTTCGTTTGGATTTTATGCCATATTTGTATAGCCTGGTTTTGTATTTTTTTTCTTTTATTCATAAAATAAAACTAAGAATTATTACCACTTCTACATTACAATTATATAAAAACAGATAGTACACATGTATTTTTCACTAAGAGACAATCGCACTGCGAAGTTTTTTCTGTATTCTCATACCTTTTTTATGAATATTCAATAGAAATAAAATATCTAATTTTTTTTATTGTAAGTTTTTTATATAAAATTTTCTCAAATCATTGCACATACCATAAAAAATTTTATTTTTTTATTAAGAGTTAATTTTACAAGTTCTTATATATATATATATATATATATATAAAACATGATATGAATAAAAAGAAACAACAAAAAAAACAAGTTTTTACTTGAGAAACTTTTAGCGAAAAATTATAAGAAAGAAACCATTTATCCGATACAATTATATCTCAAAAGTTTTTTGGAAAAAAATATTTTTAATATCAAAAACCACTTTGTTATGGCTTAATGAACATCCCTTAATTTATACAATTTTTTTCTACTTTTTAATAAAAAAGAAATTAAATTTGGATAAACACTATCTATTATTTGAGATGGAAACCCACAAACTAATTTTTTAATCGCATGAGATCAGCTTTTTGAAATTTTGAAAGAGACGATCTCTGCCCTCTGGTACACACCAGGATCTACTTGGATTTGCCTCTTGTATTGTAATAATGGAAGGAAATTATACCAATCCTAACCCCTTTTTTCAACACAACAACAATCCTAAGTCCTAACGTCATGTTACTGCAATTCTTTATTCTCTCCTTCAAACGAGATTTCAGCCAGCTATTTTTTACTTCTTCGGAATTCATGGAGCAGGAAAATACTGACCATATTTATGAAAACTAAAAACAATAATAAATTCATGACTACATGTTGCAACTCCACACACTGGCTTCCAAAAATTAAACGAGAACTGCCACAGTGAAGTATTAAATATCTAACTCAAAATCTCAACTTACACAGCAGGTACTAAAGTTCAGCCCAAGAATTTGATAATAACTTCCACTTCTCCTTTCGAAAACAAACTTTGGAAAAATGGCAGCAGCCATGTTAGGCTATCCTATCAATCCCCGTGGATGGTGTAACGCTCCCACTTCTTTGTCGGATCATATATCTGCCACAACCACAAACGAAAATGGTAAGAACTTGAGGTGAAAACTGATCTTTAAACCTGCCCCTGGCTCCACCACATTAGTGGCAGCTATCCCACAAACACCGTACAGAATGTGAAACATGAGTGCGGAAACAAAACATGCATACAAGTTATGTGCACATGCGCACAAATATAGAGAGAGAGATAGATGAAGAGAGCACCTCCCATCTCGAAGCAGGAAAGATGTGTTTGTTCTTTTCATACCAGTGCCTCTCAACAACTTTACCAGCATGGGACTGTTCAAGAACAAAGACCAAATAAGCATGGTAGTTTAAGCAAGTATGTTTAGACAACATAATCAGGCGCATTATAAAGGGGGAAATCAATATAGAAACAACAAAAAGATGGTATCAAGAAAGACATACCTCATCCTTCTCTATGGTTGCATCAGCAATTGTTCGCACATCCTCGTGCACGTCAAAGTGGAAGAGCTGGTCAAAGTAAAGGAATAAAACATAATAATTCAAATCAAGTTCGTGAAATAAACTACTTTATAACACTTGACTTAGCTCAAGCTCTCCAGTTATGAGAAATTATACTAAGAAGAACTGGCAGTTCTTTTTTGAAAGCACCAACAATCTTAGTAAAAGAATCTTGGTTTGCAAGAAAAATGTGATTGGGTAGGCCAGGACCAACGTGCTTGCAGCACTTTCCCTGTTAGGTTTTTGTTAATGAAAAGAACAATTTCCAAAACCAACCATTAACTTAGTTTTTCAATTCTTATACGGTTCAAGTCAATACAAAAATAAGAAGGCAGGGAAAATATCAGTAATCAGATTGTCTAAATAGTCACCATGTCTAATTCTTCATTTTTTTCTTATTGGCTACTCGATGGATAGTTAGAGAGTGTGAAATTAGCCTTACCGGTCCACTTTTTCCCCTAGCTTTGTTAACGATCAACTCATAGAAACTGTGTTGCTGAAATTCCACAGCCACAAAAAATGTTATAAATTTGTTAGCATGAATTCAAGATAGCAAGTGCAAAAATTGTAGTTGAAAGTTAAACTTAATAATTATCTCACATGAGGAATGATAAGATCCTCTTTCACATAAAGCAAATTCTCCACAGAAGTAGTCCTAATTTCTCTGAACTCTGGTGCAAGTTGTTGCTGAACTCCCCGAAGAAACTCTCCTATGGCATCACCTTTACGAACCTAAAAGATAAAACAGTAAGCCAACGATGAATTAATAAGAAAAAGGATAAGTAAAACATTTTACCAATACTGAGAAAAGGAAATTGAAAGCATGTCAAAAGATTGAAAAGTAAAGTGAAGTCAAACTAACCTGGATCACTCTTCTATGGCCTGCTCCATCCCAGTAGCTGTAAGTGATTTCAAGGGGCTCATCTGAAACATTAGAGAAAAATGATTTAGCACAAAGTGTGTTTCAATGGATCCATGTTAAATAGAAGAGGTTCAGGAAAATAATTACTTTGAATCTGTTCCTGTTCACGAAGCCACTGTTTCCGCAGCCTTTCACGCTCAGCCTGCTCCTCTGCCTCTCGCTCACTGAAACAGCATCCTCAGCACCCCTAAGTTATATGTTAGTTCCAAGTCCATGCAAAAGCCTTTCAAAGTAGAAGGTGCATGGAGGGACAGGGAGAGGTAGAAAGAGGGAAGGAGGGTGAGGGAAAAATATTACACCTGTCAGGCAAAAAGCTTGTTTCCACAGTGGGATCTTTTCCAAATTTCCCCCGCACTAAATTATTTGGCTCTGAGGTTTCTGCAGACAGCATTGATAAAAGTGAAGTGTTGAGGTTAAAACGTAAAAATTGTAGTACAGTTCCTATTACTACTGAAAAGAAGGATACAAGTAAAATCAAACAAAGTTCATAGCAGCAGGGCAAAAAAAATTACAAAGTGAGCTCTGCATGGATAAGACAATCCAAATTTCTCACATACACATAAAAAACAATGGCTACTCTACTGCTCCAGAATATTATTATTCATGTTCACTCTTTCTAAAAATAAACACAGGACCACAATTTAAATGCCAGGAGCAAGCACTTTAAACATACACAGTGTGATTTGATCATGATGAAAATTCAATGTAAGCCTTTTCAACCCATCTAAACAACCTGATTCCTTAACAGCTACCAATAAAATATAAGGTGAACTGTATGCTAAAAGACCGATAATAGGACAATCAACAACCAGTTAGAAAGGCCGATGCAGTACAACTTGACTGCAAATGTGCATTACAGAATTAGAATATGCAGCAGTACAACTTGACTGCAAATGTCCATTACAGAATTAGAATGTGCAGCACTTCGATAGCGGACAATGCTCTAGTCGAAACAAAAGGCATTTTTTACCCAAAAATGCAGCCAACGCAAATCCAGATAATACACAAAGTAAATAGCTTACTACGCCAAATCATGTGATTTCTTACTGTTTTCAACATCCTCTTCGTCACTTCCATTCTCAAAATCATCCGCAAAAGACAACTTAGAACTCCCCTTAATCTTCCTCTTTTTACGCTTCTGCAACTGAAGATCCTCCTCCCTGGCAATACAAACATATCAATCTTCACTGACATTCATATTCAAAACCCAAAAAATAAAACAAAAACGCAGTAATCAAACTCACTCTTTCCGTAGCTTTTCTAGTTTCTCCTTCTCTTCTTCTTCAAACTTGGTCTGAATATTAACCCTCTGTATAAACCCACATCACAACAACAGCAACAACATTTCTCAAGCATCTCAACATTTTCATTAACATTAACAAAAGAGCGAAATTAAAAGGAAAAGAAAAGAAAATAATAAACGTTATTACCTTCTCCACGTACTGTTCTCTTGTAACCAAACCCACAGTTTCCTTCTTAAATGCAGTCTCAAGAATCTAAAAGAACAAATTAAACCCAGATAATCATCAAAACAAACATCATCGCTGTTAACTAACAATTATTCAGCTAGAAATGATTAAAACCCTAAGAAATGAGATTTGTTTTTCAGGAAACCCTAGAAATTTACCTCGGAGGTACTTGACCCGAATTGGAGGAGACCAGGCTGGCCGTTATCGGAGGCAGACTTGGTTTTGAGCTCTTGGATTTTAAGGCGTTCAGCTTCTCTCTGCTTCTGTAACCGCCGTATCCTCACGCCGTCTTGGGCCGTGCCCACGTACCCGTCTCCCATGCCCGACATCTTCGCTTTTCGGGTTCTGTTTCTCAAAATACGGGTTTTTTTTTGGTTGAGAGAGAGTAAGATTAATAAACCGCCAAGCGATTTGGAATTTATTTTACATAGGGAGGTGAGGGTGATATGGTAGGTGGTGGTTTAATGTAGAGTTATACAGGAGTAATTGTTACCGTTTGATCATATGACTTTTGCTTCAGTTAAAGAACCTTTGGTTTCGATTATTTTTTAAAGTACCAAAAGACGACGTGTCGTATACTCAGACGAACCACGCGTACTGTGTGATCTATTAAAAAAAAACCCTTTGCAATGTCTCATCAGTCAAGCACTCAAGTCGCGGGTTGCTTTTGTGGTCCCCCATCTAACCATTTATTTTGTCAATGCAAAATCCGGTTAGATGTCGAGCCGGGCATGCGGGCTAAAAATACCTGCCCAGGCCTGTCCATTTTCAGTCTGGCCTAGACGGGTAGCACAACCCATGAACAGATCCAGTCAAGTGATTATCATTTAACTCTAATGAGTCTCATGTAAGGTTTATCATAAATTCATAGTACTTTGGAACAGCAGATAAGCTATTGATTATTTGGCGCTCTCTCAGAATCCACTAATGGATCCATTCACCGACTTCAATCCTCCTCCTGCTGTCCCGCGGCACGTGCCGTCGACTCACCCCGACCCGATATCTAGGTACTCTCTAAATAATCTTTATTCCAATTGACGAACTGTTGAAGCTGATTAACTAGGTTTTCTTTATTCAATTTGACGAATTGTTGAAGCTGGTTAACTAGGTTTTGTTTGTTTTTGCTTGTTAATTTTTGCTTGATTGGAATATGTGCAATTGTGTTTGCTTTACTGCATTTTTATTTTTCGTAGCGAGGCAGAGCTTAAAGATAGTGTAGCTGCTAGGAAAATTCAAAAGGCGGACCGTGAAAAATTGAGGAGGGATAGATTGAATGAGCATTTTGTTGAATTGGGGAATACCCTAGGTAAATACTCGATGCTTTTGTATATTGTTCCTATAATTTTAATGGAAGTAACATGTCTTTTTATTACCGGATTTATTAAGTCTGTGAGTAGATTAGACACTTATTTTTGCCAAGATTAGTGATTGGATGGATACTGTATTGATTGATTTTGCAATGCAAGAGTTGCGTTATGTTTCCAAGACTTAGGATGGGTTTGAATTATGCATGTTGATCCCTGTCGATTTGAGCCAGACCCATTTTCTTATACTGTTTTGGAAGAAAGCTACTGATAGCTACAAGTTCTGAATCCTTCGCTTTTATTTACTTGTGTACTAGTTGTTGAATGTTTTGCTTGCTTGTATTATGAAGATTGAGGGGTTGAACCTGGCATAGTTGTTCACCTTGCTCGTCTCCTTTTTCTAATGAAAGCAAAATTTGATATTATAGATCACTTAAAGGGTCTTTTAAATTGTAGATAAAATGTTTGTTAATTGGTTTATGATATTGAAGCATCAGATGATTACAATCAGAATGGGTTGTTAGTGGTATGTGGTTGTGTCCGTTTGATCTCCATGTGGTGATTTTGATTACAGATCCTGATAGACCCAAAAATGACAAAGCAACCATTCTAGCTGACACAGTTCAGCTGCTGAAGGATTTGAATTCAAAAGTTGACAAACTCAAGGCTGAGCATGCTGCATTGAGTGAAGAGTCTCGTGAGGTAATCTTTTAATTTCTGTAGTTTTTTAGTCATGATGATGATTGGCATAGTATGCTTAATCTTGCAATGTTTCACAAACAGCTGACGCTAGAAAAAAATGACCTTAGAGAAGAGAAGGCATCTCTTAAATCAGATGTTGAGAATCTTAATATTCAGTGTCAGCAACAGCTCAGGGCTACATACCCATGGGCTGCCATGGATCACTCGGTTATGATGGCCCCACCTTCCTATCCCTTTCCCATGCCAGTGCCAATGCCTCCCGGACCAATTCCAATGCATCCGTCCATGCAGCCATACCCCTTTTATGGAAATCACAATCCTGCAGTCATTCATAACCCTTGTTCAACTTTTGTTCCATACATAGCCCCTAATACCCTGTTTGATCAGCAGTCCGCCCAGCATGTTTCTTCTCTAGCACAGTCTGCCAGTCGATCCCACGTTTCAGTGAAACAGGATTCAAAGAATAAATCTTCAGGAGAGAGCAAGGTTGAGAAAAGCAAGGATTCTAATGATGTTACCACAGACCTGGAATTGAAGACTCCGGGATCCACAGCAGATCAGGTAAATTGCAGCAGCCTTTCAGATTAGTTATGACTTCTGAGAGACACAAGGAATTGGAAACGTCTTAGACTTCATTATTAGTAATTGTGTATTAATTAATATAATAATGTTTGCAGGACTTAACTTCAGTACAAAGAAAATCTAAAAAATCCACGGGGAAGGAAAGCAGTGTTACAAAAGAGAGTTCTTCAAGTAGATGTTCTTCTTCTCATAGTGTACAGGATAGTTCATCCAACAGTGTAGTTGGCAACACAAAGGTCGATGATCTAGACAAACGAGAGAATTGATGAGCACCGGGAGAGTTACGTTGTTTCCAACTTCTGCATATTCATCATCCATTTCCATTTGTGATTTATTATATGCAATCTGCTTTCTTCATTATTATTTTTTTTCATTTCACTGCCCTATATACTAGTTTCTAATCCCTTCTGTATCTAATTGTCTCTGTACTGAGTCATTTTTTTTTATTGAAGGCTGGATGCTTACGTTAATTGAAGAAACTTCCAGGGACGGTGGTTGGGATCATGTTTGCCACCTTTTGTTTTTAAGGACAAGAACAATCCTTAAGTGCGGCTAAAACCAAATGTAAGTGCGAGACCTCATTGATTGTAAGGAAGGCAAGTTTGCATGGTGGTTCATCACCCACGTCTGTATGTAAACGACTGTCATAGGAAATTATTTAATGAAGTGACGTGTGGATATTTAAGGAAGTCAATATTCTGTGTAATGATTCCAGCCCAATTGTACGTACATAGCAAGTAAATAGTTAAGAACAACTCTTTAATGAAGTCCAGTAGGATGAACAATATAATGTAGGGAAGTTTGGATATCGATCTCAATATGCAAAGATATTTGGTTACTACCTCTGTTTTCATCTATTATACATTTTGTATCGCACTTTTGCAACATTGACCGATTCCTGATGTGATTGTCCTTGGATTTCTGATATTCTTGCATTGTCATATGCACGCCTTTTGGCTTTGAACCAATGGAGTGGAGTGGTGACTAGGGCCTCAGCTAATGTTCTTAGCTTACTTGTATCTGTGATGCTCTAGTATTATAATCTAAGTAAAGGGCATTGGATAAGATGGGCTGTGTGGGTTAGGGAGAATTGTAATGACATTTAATTATGGGCGGTGATACAAGCGCAGTGCTGGTGGTGCTGCAATCAGATTGCATGAGCAGACCAGAGACTTGAATGAAGAAAAAGATATTTGGGTTACCCTGTAAAAATCATGAAACACCTGGTTTCAACTCTGCAAAAAATAAATAGCCCCTAAGTACGGGCTAATTCATAGAAAGGAAAGGGTCCAGTAGTTTTCGAGTCGGGATACTGCGTTGCAAACGGGCCCGAGGACCGTAGTCTTTGTCGTCGAGTGCTGAAAAGGACTTCACTGTATGCTCACCTCAAATTTGCTGATATATCCTTACCATTCCCGAGGAGGAGATTTGCTTGTCACTATACTAATATTCGAAGTTTGGAATCCCACCTGGCCCTTTCAGAGATGAAGGTCTCGTACTAAACAAAAATCTGAAGCCCCAAATCTAAAATTGCTTTTATCGAAATTTAAAAATAAAAAATTTTGTTGCAAACTATTTTTTTTAATGTTTTTATAATTATTTTAATATGATGTTGTTAAAAATAAATTTTAAAAATTAAAAAAAAATATATTATTTTTATAATTTTCATAAAAAATACTTTAAAAAATAACTTTTATAACCTTGCCAAAAATAATTCTGGCTCCATCATTGTCACTTTTCAAGTGCAATCAGGAGCGGCATATGTTGGCTTGTTAAAGGTTGGTAAGAATTTTTGGCAAAATTATAAATAATGTCTATTAAAATATTTAAGAAGGTTTTTTTTATGTATATATAACAAGTGAGGTCTTGACAATCTTTATTTTGTAATTGGATTCTTTTATTAAATGAGGGTAATTTTCAGTTCATAAAATATAATCAGCAAGTATACATTATCTATTTTTTTATTTTTTTTATTAAACAGAGTACTTGAATCGTTGCCCAAGTGGTTCTTAACCTACGACCGGTTCTGTTTGTTCGTGGTTAGTTGAAGTCGTTGTCTGATATCTATTTACTCAGTGGACCCCTTATCTTATCTTATTCATCTTTAATGTTGGAGAAGAATACACACTGACCGGATTAGATCTTTTTGCCATTAACGTACGGAAAAGAATGCTTGAGCTGAGGGAGTGGTGGGAATGACGCCTGGTTTGATATCTTCCATTTTGTCACTGCCAGTTATTACCAATGCTTGTTTAGGATTCTGTTTTCAGTTTGGACTTCTTTGTCAAGAAATTGCTTGAAGCAGAGACAAAAAAGGAGGCTAATGTGATCTCATTGTCTCAACCGTCACAACTGTTTTTCTTGGATTTCTACTGAAACTTCAACGAGGATAGGCTGGTTTCCCCCTTTTTTCCGCTAACATGACACCTCCAACAAGTGGCAGGACCTTCTTGGATTCCACCGCCCATGCTCGCTGCCACCTGAAATTCTAGTCACTCCTCCATACGATTTTAACCTATCAAGGGAAGGCCTGGTGTTTCCGGGTCCCCTTTACCGTCTCCTGAATTCACCATTCTGCTAGCAACATTTAATAAATATTAAAGGTTAGGTGAGTCACCTACTCAACAACCAGCTTCAAAAATACTTTGATATTAGGATTATCTCACAATCTTGTCTCGTACCTCAGTAAGAAAATACTCTCGATCCTCACTATCTATATTTTTGTCTCCAGATAATAACTACAAAGTTTTTTTCAGTCTCGATGTTGAAAAAAACATAATTAAATGATTCTAATAAATTTTAAAATCTAAAATGTCTAGGAACAAGATCGATGTGTTGAAATAATTTAATTCATTTTTTATAATTAAGATTTTTGATGACTTGATATAAAAAATTCAGATAATTAGTAACCGGTAGCAAGTGATGTCTGGTAAATTAGGTGATCAAGTTACGACAATAACATGTGATGCTTAGAAAACCAGATGACCGAGAATTATGGTAATAGCAGATGATATTTGACAAGTCAGGTGATCGATAACTAGCACCTATGCTGGGTTCCAAAAAAAATCATGGCAAGTTTTGAGCTTGAGGCGTGCTCCCGAGCCTATAAGGGTGTTGGGGTGCGCTACTAGCATGAGCTCAGCCTCTCAGGCTTTTTGCTTGCCCGAGTCCATGCCATCTAGGAAGTTGAGCTCGGTTACAACGTCTTAGTCTTTATATTATATTATGGACTCGAGATATTAAGCCCGAATCCAATAAATATTTTTATTGGATCTATTTTAATATAATTTTTTGAATTTATTTAGGAGGATTTTTTTATGTCTATTTTATTTTATTTGTATCCATCATGTTCAAACTCTTGCATGCATCTATTGAATCTCAAGGCTGGCTTAACAAGAGGGAAAAAAAAACCTTAAGACTGGTTTGTGTATGTGTGTGGTATAATCATGGATGAAATATCCACGTGTACGGTCCAAGAGGCCTTCACCACAGATTCTCATTTAGACCCACCGCGTTTTATCCATTGCATATCCTTTCCTTTTCTCCGTCAAACCACGTGGCAGTAGGAAAGACGCTCAGTGGCGAAGAGTAAACGAATATCATATACGACTGGTGAAGGTAATAAACGACGTCGCTATGGCAGCTAATGATATTGACTACTGACACGCAGTAGACTCGGAGTCGTTTCTTAAAGGTTTCTTACCTGGCCAAAAATGTCTTCTCAGGGACATCTCCACATGTAAAAA
>Ga0307515_10013757_pt1 | contig 15079 bp, 12 predicted proteins | sample 17_EM_MG_FD_194513 | JGI IMG/M metagenome (GOLD analysis project Ga0307515, IMG submission 194513) | Populus trichocarpa ectomycorrhiza microbial communities from riparian zone in the Pacific Northwest, United States - 17_EM | ecosystem: Host-associated > Plants > Roots > Unclassified | place... | reverse complement strand
TGCCGAAGTCGACGGCCGGCGTGTCGGTCAACCGTTTCTGCTCCTCGGGCTTGCAGACCATCGCGATGGCCGCCAATTCGATCCGCTCGGACGGCGCCGATTGCATCGTGGCCGGTGGCGTTGAAAGCATCTCGATTCCCGGCGGCGGCTCGCCGAAGGAATCGATCGATCCGGATCTGCTCAAGGCCGCGCCCGACATCTTCATGGCGATGATCGATACCGCCGACATCGTCGCCGAGCGCTACAAGCTCAGCCGCGAATACCAGGACGAGTATTCGCTGGAATCGCAGCGCCGCATGGCCGCCGCCCAGCAGGCCAACAAGTTCAAGGACGAAATCGTCCCGATGAAGACCAAAATGAAGGTGGTCGACAAGGCGACCAAGGCGGAGAGCATCGTCGACTACGTCGTTGACAAGGACGAATGCAACCGCCCCGAGACCACCATCGAGGGCCTCGCCAAGCTCGAGCCCGTCAAGGGCGCCGGCAAATATGTCACCGCCGGCAACGCCAGCCAGCTCTCGGACGGTGCCGCGGCCGTGGTGCTGATGGAAGCCAAGGATGCCGAAAAGCGCGGCCTGCAGCCGCTCGGCCGCTTCGTCGCCTGGGCGGCGGCGGGTTGCGAGCCGGACGAAATGGGCATCGGGCCGGTGTTCGCGGTGCCGAAGCTGTTGAAGCGTCATGGCCTCAAGATCGACGACATCGACATCTGGGAACTGAACGAAGCCTTCGCCAGCCAGTGTCTATATTCCCGCGACAAGCTCGGTATCGATCCCGAGAAGTACAACGTCAACGGCGGTTCGATCGCGATCGGTCATCCCTTCGGCATGACCGGCGCACGGCTCACCGGCCACATCCTGCAGGAAGGCCGTCGCCGCAAGGCCAAGTGGGGCGTCGTCACCATGTGTATCGGTGGCGGCCAGGGCGGCGCAGGCCTGTTCGAAATCTACAGCTGAGCCGCCGTCGCAGATTGCAAAGCTGATTGAACAAAGAAAATGGCTCCGCGAGGAGCCATTTTCCGTTGAGGTACTAGCTCGCTAACGCGCTAGTCTCAGTAACGATGACGCTTGATGACCACGACCTTGTCGTGACCGCGCCCGCGATGCCAGCCGCGGTCACGATGCCCGCGGAATTCGGCCCGCGCACCGTAGCCGTGGTTATGGCCATGGTAACCGCCACGCTTGATCACAACGGTTTCTGCACTCGCAATTGACGGCGCCGCGATGATGATCGCGCCAAGCGCTGCCAACACATATCCAAACTTTTTCATTGCTCGTCCTCTCCTCGAATTGAAGCGAGGATAGAACAGCGCATCGCCATGAACGTTCCGATGGAACTTGAAGAGAATTCTGAACACCTGTTCAGCCACGTTCGCGAATGCAAACCAGCGTGTTGGTTCCAGGCCCGTGTGAGTTTCTTCAGTTCAATGGTTTCATCCGTCGAGACGCGGCGGAACGCTCGCTACTCGATGATCGCCTGATACACCATTGCATTGATCTTCTGCCGGTAGTGCCAGCGGATCGGGCCGGGCGCCGCCGAGAGATAAACCACCGCAAGTTCTTCCTTCGGATCGACCCACCAGTCAGTGCCGCTGGCGCCGGGCCACGAGAACTGTCCGACCGATCCCATCAACTTGACGACGCCTGATGTCGTGCGCACCGCAAGCCCAAGACCGAAGCCGTAATCGGCGCGGGTCGGATCGGCGTTGCCGACGAGATTCTTGATGTTCGATCCCAGCTGGTCCGACAGCATATAGGCGACCGTGCGGGGCCCGAGCAGGCGTGCCTCGCCGGAGCGGCCGCCGTTCATCAGCATCATCGCAAAGCGCAGATAGTCTGAAGCCGTGGAGGCCGCGCAGCCGCCGCCGCATTCGAATTTGAGCGGCTGCGTCAGCTCGGGGCTGCGTGCTTGCGGCCTGCCTGTGTCGGGATCGGTCGGCAACGGTTTGGCGTAGCGGGCAACCCTGTCGCCCGAGACCGCGAACACGGTGTCGGTCATGCCGAGCGGCTTGAACAAATTGGCTTCGAGGTACTGCCCAAGCGGCTGGCCGCTGATCTTCTCAATGGTGAGGCCGAGCACGTCGAGGCCGAAACCGTAATCCCAGACCGTCCCGGGCTGATACAGCAGCGGCAGCGAGGCGAGCATACTCAAGAAAGCCGCACCGTCAGTTTTGGTCGCGGCGGCGCTGCTGCCGGCCGGATACTGCTTGTGCACGATCGTGCTGCCGCGGCCGCCATAGATAATGCCGGAGGTGTGCCGCATCAGATCCTGGATCGTGATCGGGCGGTTGGCCGGCACGGTGTCGACGGTCGGCTCGCCATTGTTGCTCACCGCGACGCGCATGTTGGCGAATGCCGGGAAATATTTTCCGAGGGGATCGTCGATCAGGAGCTTGCCCTGCTCGTACAGCATCAGGCCGCCGACGGCGGTCATCGGTTTGGTCATGGATGCGATGTTGAAAATAGTATCGGTGGTCATCGCGACACCGGCCGCCTTGTCGCGCCAGCCATAGGCATCGAGCGCGACCAGCTTGCCGTGCCGGGCGATGGCGATCACCGCGCCGGGAATCCGCCCGGCTTCGATGTCGGCCTTCAGCACTGCCGAGATGCGCGCCAGTCGCTCGCTGGAGAGGCCGACGTCTTCAGGCTTGGCGCGGGGCAGGGGATCGGCGGCAAATGCCGCACTGCAAGCGAGCAGGCTGAACGTCGCTGCGAAGATTCGGAATGACACCATGAACGCCTCCCGTGTGGGCTCTTTGGCCCTCGTTGCGGCGGAGCCTATGGCAACGCCCACAGCAAGACCAGCGGCGCCGTCATTCTTTTTTCGTGAACCGGCCATGGGCACATGCCCGTCTGCTTGCGCAAAGCCACGTCCGGGCGCATCATCGCGTCATAAAAAATCAGGGGGAGCGCTGCCATGAGCGGATTTTCACGCCGTGATTTTCTAAGCCTGAGCGGATCAGTCGCCGTCGCCGCCATGTCCGGGCGTGCCGATGCGGCGATGGGGCCGAACGACAAGTTCGACCTCGTGATCAAGGGCGGCGATGTGCTCGATCCCAGCCAGTCGCTGCGGGGAAAACGCGACATCGGGATTCGCTGGGGGATGATCGAGGCGATCGATGCCGACATTCCGGCCGCCCGCGCCTTAAAGACCATCGACGCGTCCGGCAAGCTGGTGACGCCAGGGCTGATCGACCTGCATTCCCACGTCTACCCCTATGGCTCGGCGATCGGCATTCCCGCCGACGAACTGGTGCAGGCGCAGGCGACGACCACGGTGGTGTCCGCAGGCGACGCCGGCGTCAACAATCTTGCCGCGCTGCGCCGCTACATCGTGGCGCAATCGCGTGCCCGGATTTATGCGTTCGTCCATATCGCCAATCATGGCTTGTCGGGCTTCCCGGTCGCCGAACTCTACAATATCGATCACGCGCAGGTTGAGGCCTGCGCCATGGCGCTAGCCGAAAATCCGGATTTCCTGCTCGGCGTCAAAGTCCGGATGTCGGAGAATGTCATCGCCAAGCACGGCCTCGAACCGCTGAAGCGAGCCATCCAGGCCTGCGAGATGTGCGGCTGGCCGGCCAAGATGATGGTGCATATCGGCGGCGTCGAGACCAAGGAGTTGATGTCGCAGATTCTCGACTTGCTGCGACCGGGCGACGTGCTGACCCATTGCTATTCCGGCGCGCCGAACATCGCCGGCGTCTTCACCAACATCGTGCAGGACGGCAAGCTGTTGCCGGCAGCGTTGGCGGCCAAGCAGCGCGGGGTGATCTTCGACGTCGGCCATGGCGGCGGTAGCTTCGATTTCACCGTGGCGGAAGTCGCGATCGCGGGCGGCTGTCCGCCCGACACCATCTCTTCCGACATTCACGTCTTCTCCGGCAATTCGCCCGGCATGCCTTATTTGCCGAACGTCATGAGCAAGTTCATTCCGCTCGGATTTACGGTGGAGCAGGTGGTGGCGATGGCAACATCCGCGCCGGCCAAGATCATCAACCGCACACCGAAGATCGGCACGCTACAGGTCGGCGCACCCGGCGATGTCGCGATCATGGAATTGGTGGAGGCGCAGGTCTCGTTCGTCGACACCCGCAACAACAAGCGTGACGGCAAGCTCCTGCTGAAACCGGTGCAGACCGTGATCAATGGCGTGCCGTTCGGCCGGCCCTATCAGGCGCCGTTCGCGGTGCGATAATTCAGCCGGATGGTCGCTGCGCGCGCATGTCACCGATGATATCGGCGATAACAGCGCCCATCACGAGGGCGCCGCCGATGAAAACCCGGAGCGCGGGGATTTCGGCGAACGCCAGCCACACCCAGAACGGCATCAGCGGCGTCTCCAGCGTCGAGATCAGGGCGGCCTGGCCGGACGGCAAGAAGCGCGAACCGATGAAAAACAGCGTCAGGCCAATGGCGACCTGGAAGAATCCGAACATCGCCAGAATGAACAGATCGAACCCGGTGACGGAAGTGATGCCCTGAGCGAAGGGAAGGCTGACGACGCTGCCGAGGATGTTCGATATCGCGGCGGCGGCCACCATCGACGTATCCTTGTGCCGCCGCACCATGACCGTCATCGCGGCGATCGCCAGCGCCATGAAGATCGCGAGCGCAATGCCAATTATATCTGAACCGACGCGCGCATGGCCCAGGATGATCGCGACGCCGCAGAGCGCGACGCCACTCGCGAGCATGGTCCGCAAATGCGGGATTTCGCCAAGCCATATCCAGGCGAGGGCGGCGGCGAGAAATGGTCCTGTTGCGATAATGATGGCGACGTTGGATACGCTGGTCTGCTGCAGGGCAGGGATGAAGGCGATCATGGCCGCTGTCGAGAACGACGCGACCAGCCAGCCGCTTTTTCCCATTCGGGTCAGCTCCTGCAGGCCAGCGCGGCCTTGCAGCAGCACCATCATCGCCGCGATCAGGCCGCCGCCGAACAACCCCCGCCAGAACAGGATGGTCCAGGAATCATAGGCGAGCAGCCGCGTGAAGAACGGCGCCGTGCTCCACGCGATGGCGGCCGCGACGACGAGGGCAATGCCGAGGCGATGCTGGGAAGCGGCGCCGGTCACTCCAGGTGCGCCCTTGCGCATCGGAGGTGCGCGCTCGCGCATCTCAGGTCCGCGCTCGCTTCTCCACGTTGGCACTTCGCTCGGGCACGCCGAATTCCCTGCGGCAGACTTCCGCGAGCACGGCGACACCTTCGCGGATCTGCTCGTGCGAGGGGCTGGCAAAGCACAGCCGCAACCGGCTGCCGGCATAGGCCTTGTCGGTCGACCATTCCGGACCGGGATTGATCGAGACGCCGGCGGTCAGTGCTGCCTGATACAGTTTCAACGTATCGACATTGTCGGGGAGTTTGACCCACAGGAAGATTCCGCCTTTGGGGTCCTCGAACTCTGCTGAAGTGCCGAACTGCTCGTTGAGTGCCTCCATCAGCGTGTCGAGCTTGGCGCGCAGGCCGCGCGTCAGCTTCGGCACATGGGTTTCGAAATGCGGCGCGCAATATTCCGCGAGCACCATCTGCTCCAGCGCGCCGCTTCCGGCGTCGGTTTTCAACGCCAGCATCCGCGACGTCATCTCCCAGGGGGCTACGATGAAGCCGACCCGCAGCGCCGGTGCGATCGATTTCGAGAACGAACCGATATGGATGACGCCGCCCTGCGGGCTCATGGCGTAGATCGCGGGTGGCCGCTGGCCGTCCCAGATCAAATCGGCATAGCAATCATCCTCGAAGATCGGCACGCCGTATTCCTGCGACAGTTTTATCATTTCAGCGCGCCGCGCCTCGGGGAGGATCGATCCGGTCGGGTTCTGCACGGTCGGGATGGTATAGATGTATTTCGGCGTGATGCCGCGGCTTTTGTGATCAGCCAGTGCGGCCGCCAGCGCATCAATCCGGATGCCTTCGTCGTCGAGGGGAATGCCGACCGCCTTGACGCCGAGCCGCGTCAGCCGGTTCAGCGAACCCTGATAGGTCTCCTGTTCGATCAGCACGGTATCGCCGCGCGCCAGCAGCGTCGCATTGACAAGGTCGAGCGCCTGCAATGAACCTGAGACGATCATGATGTCATCAGGTGTGCAGCCGATGCCGGCGTCGCGCTTGAGCTTCCTGGTGAGGAATTCGCGCAACGGGCGATAACCCTGCGGGCCGTGGGCGAGGCCGTAGGTCGCCAGCGTCTTGCCCTCGCGCCTGAGTACGGCACTGACTGCTTCGATCAGCTCATCGACCGGGACCTGGTCCGGATCGTTGTTGCCGCCGACGAAACTGTATTTGGCCAGGCCCGTCCACCGCGCCGCCGGTGCCGGCAACCCGGCCGGCAGCAATGGTGCGAAATCGAATCGTGCTGCGGTGGACATGGATATTCACTCCCTTGTTTGTTCTTTGTTGAGAGAGCCACTGGCGCGGCTCTCCGGTATTCCTGGTATTAGTTCTTGCCGATGAGCTTAATCGGCCGCCCCTGCGTGATAAACGCGTAATGCCCGTTGCCCACGCTGCCGACCATCAATGCCTCGACGGCGGGCTCGGCGATTTCGGCAGTGGCCGCCCAATCGACCACGAAATTGGCTCCTGTCCCGCCGCGCACATCGGTGGCGGCGATGAAGACCTCCACCGTCGAGAACGGCTTCAGCGCAATCGGCGCCTTGACGTAACTCTCCACCAGCTTCCCCGCGGTGTCGAAATAGGCGATCCGCTTCAGCACCAGCGGGCGGGTCTCCGAGGCGTTATGGACGCTGAGCGTGACCGAAAAATCCGCCCGCAGCTTGCCCTGGCTCATCGATACGCTCGAATAAACCGGCACGTAAAACGCGCCCGACACGGCAAGGCTCTCCGCCGGTACGGTGGTCAGGGAACCGGCGAAATTCTGCTCGATGGCGCCTGCGGCCTGTGCCTGCACGCCGGGCACATGCAGGATCGACAGGCAGGCCAGAATCGCTAGATAGAGACCCATTAGGCGGATGTGACACATTGCTCGTTTGACCATTGCGGCCGGGTCTCTAGGTTGCGGGAAGCGAAAGTCCGGAAATATGCACGAGCTTATTGGGGATATCACTTTATGCATCCTGTTCGCCTGGGTGCTCGGCCTGCTGGCCCATTTTACCCGGCAGCCGCTGATCCTGGCCTACCTTATCGCCGGGTTTTTCATTGGTCCATTCGGCATGGGCTGGGTCAAGTCGCAGGAATCGATCCACGTCATCTCCGAGCTCGGCCTGATCTTCATGCTGTTCATGATCGGGCTGGAAATCGACCTGAAAAAGATCGTGCGTGCCGGCAAGGTCATTCTGTTTGCCGCCGGCGGGCAATTGGTCGGTGGCTGCCTGCTCGGCATCCTGTTCTTCTGGGGCATCGGGCTGTCGCTGGGCGCGGGCCATTTCGACGCGCTGTATCTGTGCATCGCCTGCGCGCTTTCCTCGACGGTCATCATCGTCAAGGTGTTGTACGAGAAGCGTGAGCTCGACACGCTGCCCGGTCGGATCACGCTTGGCGTCCTGGTGCTGCAGGATATCTTCGCGATCCTGTTCCTCGCGGTGCAGCCGAGCCTCGACAATCTGCAAATCAGCGTGATCCTGATCTCGATCGGCCGGGTCGGCGTGCTGGTCGCGACCGCTTTGGTGCTGAGCCGCTACGTGCTGCCGCGGCTGTTCCACCAGATCGCCCGCCGGCCGGAGCTGATCCTGCTCGGTGCGCTGGCCTGGTGTTTCCTGATCGGCGAAATCGCCGAAAAGCTGCATCTGTCGCGCGAGATGGGCTCGCTGGTCGCCGGCGTCTCGCTCTCGACCTTCCCCTATGCGCTCGACGTCACCGCCAAGGTGACGACGCTTCGGGATTTCTTCATCACGCTGTTCTTCGTCGCGCTGGGCATGACCATTCCGATTCCCGGCCTGTCGGTAATCGGCCTTGCGCTGATGATCGCCCTGTTCACGGTGGTCAGCCGCGTGGTGACGACGTTCGTGCCGCTCTATCTGATGAAGCAAGGGTTGCGCGCCAGCCTGTTGCCGGCGATCAATCTGGCGCAGATTTCCGAGTTTTCGCTGGTTGTGATCCAGACCGGTGTCGCCGCCAAGCATATCAGTGCCGAAACCTCCAGTGCGGCGTCGTTCGCGTTCGTGGTTCTGGCCGTGATCAGCACTTTTGTGATGGGCAAGAGCGATGAGATCACGCGAGGCCTGATCGGTCCGATGAAGAAGATCGGCCTGCGCGATCTCGACCATACCCACGGCGCCGATGCGGAACATGGGGGAGGGCACGGCGAAGCCCGCCGCATTGTCATCCTCGGCTTCTTCCGCGCGGCGAGCGCGCTGCTGGCCGAAATCGAACGGCAGAATCCGATCGTGCTCGAGCAGATCACCGTGATCGATTTCAATCCCAACGTGTTCCGGACGCTGGCCGATCGGGGCCTGCACGTGATCTATGGCGATGTCAGCAATGTCGATACGCTCTTGCATGCCGGTATCGGCAAGTCGGAACTGATCATCCTGAGCGTGCCGGACTCGCTGCTGAAGGGTGCCAACAACGAGAAACTGGTCCGGCACGTCCGCACCCTCAACCCGACCGCCAAGATCGTCGCCACCGCGGATATGCTGCGTGACGTCAATGATCTCTACGCCGCCGGCGCCGACTACGTCACCGTGACCCGGCTCAGCGACGCCCACGAACTCTACACCGTGATCGAGGCCGCGCAGGCGGACTTGCTGGAAGACAAACGCGCCGAAATGGATGAACTGCTCGCCCAGCGCAAGGAAGTGCTGCCGTAGGGCTCCAAGCCGCTACAAACTGCTCTCCTGTGCCATCGCATCCGCAAACGCCGCGCGGCGGCGGGCGATGAAGCCGGCGATCAGGATCGCGGCCACCAACAGCCACACCGTGATGGCGATCGGGCTCTCGACATAGATCCAGGGGTCGCCCTGGCTGAGGAACAGTGCCTCGCGAAAATGCTTTTCGATGTTGGGCCCGAGGATCAGGCCGACCACCAGCGGCGCGAGCTGGAATTTCATCTTGTTGAAGGCGTAGCCGACGAGGCCGGCGGCCAATAGCACCCAGACGTCGAAGATGCTGTTGCGGACGCTGTAGGTGCCGATCACGGACAATACCAATAGCAGCGGGATGAACAGATAATGCGGGATCCGCAACAGGCTGACCCAGACGCCGACCATCGGGATGTTCAGCGCCAGCAGCATGACATTGCCGATATAGGCCGATGCGATCAGGCCCCAGAAGATTTCCGGGTGCTGCGTGATCAATAGCGGCCCGGGCTGGATGCCTTGCACCAGCATCGCCGAGATCATCAGGGCCGCGATCGGCGTAAAGGGAATACCGAGCGCCAGCAGCGGCACCAGCGAGGCAGTGGCGGCGGAATTGTTGGCGGCCTCCGGGCCTGCGACGCCCTCGATGGCGCCGCTGCCGATCTCGCTGCCATATTTCGAGGTCGCCTTCTCCAGCCGGTAGGAGGCGAACGAGGCCAGTGTCGCCGCCGGTCCCGGCACCAGGCCGAACAGAAAGCCTAAAAACGTGCCGCGCAGCCAGGACGGCACCGCGCGTTTCCATTCGGTGCGGGTCGGCAGCAGGTCGCGCATCTTGACGGATTCCGGCCGGTTCGCGGCATGAACCCTGTCCTCGACCAGCAGCATCAGTTCGGCAAGGCCGTAGAGCCCGACCACGACAGGCACCAGCGAGACGCCTTCGGCCAATTCCGGCAAGCCGAAGGTAAACCGGGTTTCGCCGGTGACCGCTTCCTGGCCGATGGTGCCGAGCATCAGCCCGAGCGTCATCGGCAGCAGCGCCGAGGCCAGTGTGCCGCCTGAAATTCGCGACATCACGATCAGCCCGCCGGCGGTGAGCGCGAAGAATTCCGCAGGGCCAAACAGGATCGCGACGTTGGCCAGCAGCGAGGAGAACATCATGACGCCGATCACGGCGAGCGTACCGCCGACAAAGGAGCCGACCGCGACAATCGTCAGCGTCGCGCCGGCGCGTCCCTTCTTGGCGAGCTGATAGCCGTCGATCGCGGTGACGACGGAGGCGGACTCGCCGGGGATGTTGAGCAGGATCGCCGTGGTCGAGCCGCCATACATCGAGCCGTAGAAGATGCCGGCCATCATGATCAGGCCCGCGGTCGGATCGAGCGAGAAGGTCAGCGGCAAGATCAGGGCTACGCCGGCGACGGGACCTAGCCCCGGCAGCACGCCGATCGCAGTGCCCGCAAACGCACCGACAAAGGCAGCGAGCAGATTGGGAGGCGTTGCGGCAATGGAGAGGCCGTACAGCAGGCCCTGCAGGGAGTTCATTCTTGCACCGTCATTCCGGGACACGCGGCTTCGCGTGGACCTGGAATCTAGAGATTATAGCGCGAGATTCCGGGGTCGCGCTAACGCGCGCCCCGGAATGACGGAAGATCAGAACAGCCACTGCTTCAAAATCCCCGCTGGCATCTGCACCTTCAGCAGCCGCACGAAGAACCACTCGAAGGTGATCGCGATCACGACGGCGTAGATTGCAAGGCGCACGATCGACCTGTTGGGGTCGTCCGAAAGCAGCCACATGCTCGCCAGCAAAAACAGCGCCGACGCGATCATGTTGCCGAGAACGGGCATCACCACGAAGTAGATCGCGAACGCCGCGAGCACCGACAATAGCCGACGCAGGTCGGCGCCGGCGGGGAGCGAGTAGGTGGCCGGCATTGGATCGCCTGCACCGCGATGCCGCTCGAGCAGCACCGAGATCGCCGCGAGCGCCATCAGGGCTGCCACCGCAATCGGGAAGATCGCGGCCCCCGGCTTGTGCCATCGTCCGAACGACAGCGTCTGCCAGGCGTCAAACGCGTAAGTCCCGGCCAGCAGCAGCGCGAGCAGGCCGGTGAACCGCCGCGCTGGCGGCAGCCCAAAACTTCTTGCCGGCGTCATTTGTCGTCGTCCAGAAACTTGACGACGTCGCGGAACTTCTGGTCGTAACCGGCGAGCTCCTTTTTCATGTCATCGCCGATCTTGGGATCGGAGGTATAGCCATTGGCTTTGAGAAAGCTCTTGAACTCGTCGCTTTCGACGATGGTCTTGGAAACTGCCTGCAGCTTGTCGAGGATCGGCTTCGGCAACCCGTTCGGAGCGATCACGTAATAGCCGACCGGAAAGGTATCCTTCCACGGCGTCTCGCCGATCGGCTTGGCGTCCGGCAACAGGTCGTATTTACCGTCCTGGAACACCGCCAGCACCCGCAGCTTGCCGGCATCGATCTGCCCCTTCATGCCCGGCGCAAAGCCGGCGGTCCCGTCGACGCGGCCGCCGAGCACGGCAAGCGTCGCTTCGCCGCCGCCGCCGGTAAAGGGCACCGTGACGATGCGTAGCCCGGAAAGCTTGTTCAGCTGCTGGATGGCGATATCGTTGATCGAGCGCAGGCCGGAAACCGAAACCTTCAGCTTGCGCGGGTTGGCCTTGGCCTCCGCCAGAAACGCATCGAGGGTTTTCCAGCGCGATTCCGCCGGCACCGCAAGAATAACCGGCAGGTCGGAGAGTTTGGCGATCGACTGGTAGTCATTGGCCGATTTCCAAACCAATCCTTTCATCTCCAATGGCTGGTAGGCCAGCGACGAACTGGAGCCTAGCCCGATCGTGTAGCCGTCCGGCTGGGCGCGGATCACGGCGCCGGTGCCGATGGTCGCCGAAGCACCCGGCTTGTTCTCGACGATCACCTTGACCTTGAGTTGCTTTTCCAGGAGCTCGGAATATTTGCGGCTGATCGGGTCGGTCGAGCCGCCCGGCGCGTACGGCACGTAGAAAGTGATGTCGCGGGTCGGCCATTCGTCGGCGGCGCGGGAGGCTAGCGGCGACGCCGCGGCCGCCGTCAACAGGACGAGGCTGGCCAACGCCATCCGGCGGAAACTTAGTTTAAAACGCATGATTTTTCCCCGCGCCCGCTTCTTGTTTTTGTGGGTGCGACCATGGCGACGGTGGCCGGCCCTCGTCAATGGTTTCCTGCGTGCCGATTTCGTCCTGCGAAACGCGGCTGGCGCCGTTCTGCCCTGCGTATTGACGCTGGCGCGGGCCGATGAGTCCGGCTAATGCACTGCCTGTACAAAGCGAGATCCGAGAAAAATGGCCGATACGATCCAGGAAGTTCTGCAAGCTTTTGCCAATGGCGAACTCGTCGTCGTCACCGATGATGACGACCGGGAGGGCGAGGGCGATTTGATCGTCGCGGCCTCGCTCTGCACCGCCGAGAAGATGGCGTTCATCATCCGCCACACCTCAGGCATCGTCTGCGCGCCGATCACCCAGGAAGACGCCCGCCGGCTGCGGCTCGATCCGATGGTGGCGCATAATGATTCCAACCACACCACCGCCTTCACGGTCTCGATCGATTACAAGCCCGACGGCGGCACCGGTATTTCGGCGGACGAGCGCGCCTCCTGCTGCCGGGCACTGGCCAATCCGAATGCCGGCGCCAATGATTTTGCCCGGCCCGGCCATATCTTTCCGCTGATCGCCCGCGACGGCGGCGTGCTGCTGCGCTCGGGTCATACCGAGGCCGCGGTTGATCTCTGCAAGCTCTCGGGCCTGCCGCCGGTCGGCGTCATCTCCGAGTTGATGAACGACGACGGCACCGTGATGAAGGGCGAACAGGTCGCGCGCTTCGCCGCCACCCACAAGCTCAAGCACGTCACGATCGCTGACATGATCGCTTATCGCCAGGCGCGCGAGAAGCTGATCGAGCGGGTCGCGACCTTTACGACCGATAGCCCGATCGGCCCGCTGCAGGGCTATGCCTATCGTTCGCCGTTCGATGAGATCGCACATGCCGCCTTCGTCTATAACGGTATCGGCGATGGCAAGAACGTGCTGACGCGCTTGCACAAGCCCAACATCGTCAAAGACCTCTTCACCGGCCAGGTGCGCATGCAGGTGGTGCTGAACCATTTCCAGAAGGCCGGCCGCGGCGTGCTGGTTTACCTGCGCGATGGCGCCGCCGGCGTTCCGGTCGAACCTGTCGGGGAGCAGAAATCGGCGGAGGCCGATCGCAACCGGCAGTGGCGTGAAGTCGGCGTCGGCGCACAAATCCTGCGCGACCTCGGCATCACCTCGATCCGCCATCTGACGTCCTCGGTACACGACTACAAGGGACTGTCCGGTTTCGGGATCGAGATCGTCTCCAACGAACGGCTCGAGGGGTAACAGCAGTCGTCATTCCGGGATGGTCCGAAGGACCAGACCTCAGGGGCGCACTTGCGCCCCCGGGGAATCTCGAGATTCCGGGTTCGATGCTTTGCATCGCCCCGGAATGACGACAATAACCCAATTCAATTGCGCTTCGGACGATAGCGCATTAATTTGGCCGCCAATTCCAATAGGGACAGTGATGCGAAAGGGATTTTCATGAGCGTGCGCCCTCAGTCCAAGGACAAGCCGACCTCCGCCAGTTTTCAGTGGGACGATCCGTTCCTGCTCGACGAGCAACTCACCGAAGACGAGCGCATGATCCGCGACACCGCGCGCGCCTATGCGCAGGACAAGCTGCTGCCGCGCGTGACCAAGGCCTATCTCGAGGAAAAGACCGATCGCGAGATCTTCAACGAGATGGGCGAACTCGGCCTGATCGGCATCACGCTGCCGGAGGAATATGGCTGCGCCAATGCGAGCTATGTGGCCTATGGCCTGGTGGCGCGCGAGATCGAGCGCGTCGATTCCGGCTATCGCTCAATGAACTCGGTGCAGTCCTCGCTGGTGATGTACCCGATCTACGCCTATGGCGACGACAACCAGCGCAAGAAATATCTGCCCAAGCTGGCGACCGGCGAATGGGTCGGCTGTTTCGGCCTGACCGAGCCCGATGCCGGATCCGACCCCGGCGGCATGAAGACCCGTGCTGAGAAGGTTTCCGACGGTTATAAGCTGACCGGCAGCAAGATGTGGATTTCGAACGCGCCGATCGCCGACGTATTTGTCGTCTGGGCGAAGTCGGCCGCGCATGACAACCAGATCCGCGGTTTCATCCTGGAAAAGGGCATGAAGGGCCTGTCGGCGCCGAAGATCGGCGGCAAGCTCAGCCTGCGCGCGTCGATCACCGGCGAAGTCGTGATGGATGGCGTGGTGGTGCCGGAGGACGCATTGTTGCCCAACGTGTCCGGCCTGAAGGGGCCGTTCGGCTGCCTCAACCGCGCCCGCTACGGCATTTCCTGGGGCGTGCTGGGCGCGGCCGAGGACTGCATGCATCGCGCGCGGCAATACACGCTTGACCGCAAGCAATTTGGCCGCCCGCTGGCGGCTACCCAGCTGGTGCAGAAGAAACTCGCCGACATGCAGACCGAGATCGCACTGGGCCTGCAGGGCTCGCTGCGCGTCGGCCGCCTGATGGACGAGGGCAAGATGGCGCCGGAGATGATCTCCATCATGAAGCGCAACAATTGCGGCAAGGCGCTCGACATCGCCCGCGTCGCCCGCGACATGCACGGCGGCAACGGCATTCAGATCGAATATCACGTGATGCGTCACTCTTCGAATCTGGAAACCGTGAACACCTATGAAGGTGCCCACGACGTCCACGCCCTGATTTTGGGCCGTGCGATCACGGGTATTCAGGCGTTTTCGTAAAATTCTTGCTCGTCATTCCGGGGCGATGCGAAGCATCGAACCCGGAATCTCGCGCCGTATTCTTTTCCGCTCATTTCAGGATTCCGGGTCTGGCCCTGCGGGCCATCCCGGAACGACGCGAGAAAAAGCCCCATGGCCGAAGCCGAAAACGACGACATTCCGTTCAATCGTGACTTTCCACTTAAACCAGGCGTTGTCGACGAAGCCCGGCCCGGCGTGCGGCGGGTTCTCTGCAACAACCCCAGCCCCTTCACCTTCACCGGCACGGTCAGCTACATCGTGGGCAAGGGCAACGTCGCGATCATCGATCCCGGTCCGGATGACGAGGCGCACGCCAGGGCGCTGCTGGATGCCGTGCGCGGCGAAACGGTGACGCATATCCTGGTCACCCATACCCACAACGACCATTCGCCGAACACCGCGCGGATCAAGGCCGCCACCGGCGCGCCGGTTTATGCCGAGGGGCCGCATCGTGCCTCGCGGCCGCGCTTCGAGAG
>Ga0307515_10013756_pt1 | contig 15081 bp, 10 predicted proteins | sample 17_EM_MG_FD_194513 | JGI IMG/M metagenome (GOLD analysis project Ga0307515, IMG submission 194513) | Populus trichocarpa ectomycorrhiza microbial communities from riparian zone in the Pacific Northwest, United States - 17_EM | ecosystem: Host-associated > Plants > Roots > Unclassified | place... | reverse complement strand
GACGCTGGCCGGCAGCTGGAGCTCGACCACGGACTGGCCGTGCAGCACCTCGGTGCCGCCGTCGCTGCGGTCGCGCGGCGCCCGGGTGATCGCGACGTGGCCGCCGAGCTCGCTCTGCACTGCGAACCCGGGTGGGGTGTGGTAGGCGACGCCGAGCCAGACGTCGCGCGCGACCTGGTACACCGCGCCGATGTTGACCCGGAGGTTGGAGGTCGACAGCACCGGCGATCGCACGTCGACATCCCAGAGCTCGGCGGCGGCCGGGTTGCCGATCCCGCAGGGCTGACCGCTGCACAGCACCGCGGCCGGGCCCTGCGCGCTGTCGAGCGCGGTGTCGCGGGTGAAGCGCAGCCGGAGGAACGTGTTCTGGTGCGACAGGCTGGCGCCGACGAACAGGTCGCCGGTGGCCTTGTAGCTCGCGCCGACCGAGGCCTGCCAGTCGCGCTCGCTGCCGCCCGACACGTGGTACTGCAGCGTGGGCTCGGACGGGAACGTCTCCGCCGGGACGATGTGGACATCGACCCCGAGGGTGAGGCTGTCGCCCGCGTGAAAGATGACCGCGAACATCCCGCCGGGGCCGAGCGCGTTGGCGCGGACCTGGCGGCCGGGCACCAGGGCGTCGCCCTCGAGCCGGTCGAGATCGATGCGCAGCTGCTCGAGCGTCCCGGTGACCGCGACGTAGATCTGGTCGACAGATCCCAGGCCGAGCGCGGCGGGATCGAGCTCGAGCGACGTCGCGTGGGGCAGGGTCACGCCGGTGAACACCGCGCGCCCGGTGGTCGGATCGGTACGCGGCGACGCCCACGCCGACACGGTCGCGCACGACAGGGCCAGCGTGAGGATGCGCGGGACGGCCATCGCGCGAAACGTATCACCACGATAAGCTGGCGCCATGTTCGCGCGCGCCTTGCCGATCGCCGTGGCGACGCTGCTGCTCGGCGGCCTCGCCGGGTGCGAGAAGGTCGATCACGAGAACATCGACCGGTGGCAGCACACCAGCAAGGGCCCGGCGAAGCTGGAGAAGGCCGTCGCCAGCGACGCGATCGACCCCGATCTGGCGGCCCACGCCGCGGCGAATCTGCTCAAGCGCGGCGACGACCGCCAGGTCTACGCGGCGTTCGAGGCGATGGCCGCAGGGCGCCGCGCCCAGGTGATCGCCCGGCTGGCGCCGCGGATGTGGGATGCGGCGCGGGTCGAGAACGAGCACGAGCTGCCGCGCGGGCTCCAGGTCGCGGCCAAGGACGCCCTGATCCGGCTGCACCACTGGGCCGACGAGCCGACCCGGCAGCAGATCGCCGGCTACCTGGCCGACTGGTACTGCGTGGCCTCGTACGAGGACCGCGCGAAGACCGGCGCGATCGGCGGCGCGGTGGCGCTCCGGCTCGTCGGGGCGCAGGCCGGCAAGAAGCTGATCTCGGTGGTCAACGGCGTGATCGCGGCGCCCGGCCAGGACCGGCGCAAGAACCGGATCGGCGACGAGCTGCTGCTCGGGCTCGCCGTGACCGGCCACCCCGACGCGGTCAAGTACGCGCTCGACATCGCGCGGATGGATCGCGGCGACTCGACGCTGGCCACCCGGGCCCTGCGGGCGCTGTTCAAGGCCTACGTCGAGCCCGACGGCTTCGACGCCGCCGACCGCGAGGCGCTGGTCCCCAACCTGGCCGCGATCGTCGACGTCGCCCGGGACGACGCCATCGACAGCCAGGCGGCCAACGACGCGGTGGCGCTGATCCGGGCGGTCGGCCCGCCGCGCTGCCTGGCCCCGCTGCTCGCCCTGATCGGGGCCCCACACCGTCGCGCGGAGTTCAAGCTCGTCGCCGCCAACAATGCCCTGAAGTGCGGCGGTCCCGGCGCGATCGCCGACGTGGTCCGGGCACTGCCGGACGCCGGGGTCTACCCGCGGACCGAGGTCGACCGGCGGGTGTCGGGGGAGATCGCCCGGATGAGCCCGCGCGACCAGGTGCAGTCCGCGGCGCGTGGTCTACTCGCCGAAAAATCCACCGTGGCGAAGTGGGTGGGGATCGAGGCCCTGGCGGCGATGAAGGCGACCGAGGACGCGCCGCGGATCGCCGCGCTGGCGGGGAGCCGCGAGCGCCTGGTCGGCTACTGGGGCGAGCGCGCGGAGGGGAGGGAAGACCCTACCTTGGGTGCGCGAGCCAGGGAGCTGGTCACCCAGCTAGGTGCGCCAAGTGACCGACGATAGTCGCGTCGGCCTATGGGATGTAGTATCGTAGGAGACAGCCGGGAAGAAAGGGCAAGAGGCCCATCGTTTCGTCAGTTCGGGGAGCAGCCAAGCGAATGGATCAGAGCAAGAAGACAATGCGGCACTTCTACTGCCGCGATGTCCTGTGGGAGACGTTCGAGCAAATGGCGAACGACTTCGATTGCTCTATCGACTACCTCGTCAACGAGGCGATGCGTTACTACGCCCGGTCGAAGAACTACCAGTCGCCCGGCGGTCCGCAGCCGCCGGTGACGCAGGGCGTGCCGGCCGTCGGCAATCCCGGTCCCAACACGACGACGAACGCGCCGACATCGTATCCCGGCGGCGCGGGCAAGGCCGGCAACGGGATGCGCGGCCAGCCCGGAACCCAGCCGCCGCCGCCGCAACCGACCGCCGCGCACGGCCGCGGTCGAGCACCGGCTCCGACCCCTGGCTATCAGGGCAACAACGTCAATGTGAGCGCACGCACAGGCGCAGCGACGGGCGCCAGCGCCATGGGCGCGATGCAGCACCAGCCGGCGCCGAGCACCGGGCACTCGCCGGTGCCGATGCCGACGGGCCCGGGCCCGACGCTGTTCTTGATCTACAACGGCCAGCGTTACCCGGTGACCAAGGACCAGTTCATCATCGGCCGCGGCAGCAAGACGTCGGACCTGCCGATCAAGGACGGCAACATCTCGCGCAAGCACGCCGCGGTGATCCGTCGCAACGGCACGTTCTACATCAAGGACCTCGGGTCGACCAACGGCATCGACTACAAGGGCATGCGCATCGACAACAAGCGCATCGACGAGGGCGACGTGTTTCACCTGTGTGACTACGAGCTGCGGTTCACCTACCGCGCGGACTGAGCGGCAGCGATAGCGGACCGCGCGACGCGACGCGCGGAGGGGTGAATCGGCCGGCTTGCCGGCCGAGAGGGGGCGGGCAAGCCCCCTACGGATCGACGAGGGCGACGTGTTCCACCTGTGCGACTACGAGCTGCGGTTCACGTACCGCGCTGACTGATCCCGGCCTCGGCGGTCCGCGTCGACGGCCTCACTGCCTTGCTTGAACAAGGCTGTCGCCGCTTCGCCGGGGCTTCCGTGGTACAGCGCCAGCGTGACCGAGGTCATCGCCCTCGCCGTGCTGTCGACGTTTCCCGATGCCGAGACCGCGGCGCGCGTGGCCCGCACGCTGGTCGACGAGCGGCTCGCGGCGTGCGTGAACCTGGTCCCGGCGATCCGTTCGATCTACCGCTGGCAGGGCGCGATCAGCGATGACGCCGAGGCGCTGGCGATCATCAAGACCACGGCCGACCGCTATCCGGCGCTCGCCGCGCGGATCGCCGAGCTCCATCCCTACGAGGTTCCGGAGATCGTCGCGCTGCCGCTGGCCGCCGGTCACCCGCCGTACCTGGCGTGGCTCGCCGGCCAGGTCGATCCGCCGTGATCGCTCAGCCGCCCTCGGCGCCGTAGACGCTGCGGGCCATGCGGCGGGCCAGGGCGCGGCGGAGCGCGCCGTGCGCCGGATCGGCGAGCCCGGGATCGCGGTCGAGCACCGCCTCGGCGTGGCGGCGGGCCTCGAGCAGCAGCTCGGTGTGCTGCTGCAGGTCGCCAAACCGGAGCCGCGGCACGCCGGCCTGGCGCGGCCCGAGCAGCTCGCCGGGGCCGCGCAGCGCCAGGTCCTCCTCGGCGATCACGAAGCCGTCGTGGGTCGCGACCATCGCGTCGAGCCGGCGCCGGGCGTCCTCGCCGGTCGCGCCCTGGGTGAGCAGCACGCAGTGCGAGGCGCCGCCGCCGCGGCCGACCCGGCCGCGCAGCTGGTGGAGCTGCGCCAGCCCGAAGCGCTCGGCGTCCTGGATCACCATCACCGTCGCCGCCGGGACGTCGACCCCGACCTCGATCACCGTGGTCGCGACCAGCACGTCGAGCTCGCCGGTCTTGAACGCGCGCATCACGCGGTCGCGGGCGGTGCCGTCGAGCCGGCCGTGGACCAGGCCGACGCGCACGCCGGGCAGCGCCGCGGCGACCTCGGCCGCGCCGGTGGTCGCGTCCTTCCAGCCCCGGCCGTCATCGTCGCCGGCGCCCGGGGTGTCGTCGGGCGCGACCTTGGGGAACACCAGGTAGGCCCGCTCGCCGGCGCGGACCCGCTCGGCGACGAGCTTGTAGGCCGCCGCCGTGCCGCGCGCCCCCGACAGCACGCGGGTCGTGGCCGGGGTCCGGCCGGGTGGCATCTCGTCGAGCACGGACACGTCGAGATCGCCGTAGGCGGTGAGCGCGAGCGTCCGCGGGATCGGCGTGGCGGTCATCACCAGCAGGTGCGGCGCGCCCTGGCCGTCGCCCTTGTCGCGCAGCTTGGCCCGCTGGGCGACGCCGAAGCGATGCTGCTCGTCGATCACCACCAGGCCGAGCGCGCGAAACCCGACGGCCTCGGCGAGCAGCGCGTGGGTGCCGATCAGGACGTCGAGCTCGCCGGCCCCGGCCAGCGCCAGGGTCGACGCGCGGATCCCCTTCGGGGTCGACGCGGTCACCAGCTCGAGCTTGAGCCGGCAGGCCCTGGCCCAGCCCCGCCAGGTCTCGGCGTGCTGCTCGGCGAGCAGCTCGGTCGGGGCCATCACCGCGGTCTGGCGCCCGGCGCGCGCGGCCTGGACCGCGGCGGCGAACGCCACCGCGGTCTTGCCGGCCCCGACGTCGCCCTGCAGCAGGCGGTTCATCGGCACGCCGCGCGCCAGGTCGCCGGCGATCTCGTCGATCGTGCGGCGCTGCGCGCCGGTCAGGGCGAACGGCAGCGCGGCCGCCAGCGCACCGGCGAGCGCGGGATCGCGCGGGCACGGCATCGCGGCGTCGGCCCGGCGCTCGCGGCGGCGCAGCGTGATCGCCACGCCGAGCGCGAACAGCTCGCCGAACGCCAGCCGCCGCTGCCACCGGCTGTCGCCGCGGTTCATCGCCGCGAGGTCGTCGGGCGAGGTGTCGGGCGGCGGCGCGTGCAGCTGGGCGAGCGTGTCGGCGAGCCCCGGGAGCCCGGCCGCGGCCTCGACCACCGCCGGCACGCCGTCCTCGGCGGAACCGGCGACCCGCGCACACGCGCTCGCGCACGCCGACCGCAGCCGCCCCGGCGGCACGCCCGCGACGTCGGGGTAGCGCGCGAGGATCGCCGGCGGTCCCCGCTTCGCGACGTCGCCCGCGGTGTCGTCGGGTGGGAGCTCGATCCCGAGGATGTCGGGGTTGGCGAGCTCGAGCCGGCCGGCGCGCTTGCGCACCAGCCCGGACAGCGTGACCAGGCTGCCGGGCGGCATCCGCTTGTCGATCCCGGCGAACACGTTGAACCAGCGCACCAGCGCGGCCGCCGGCTGGGTGACATCCACGCTGCCGAGCCGGACCTCGGCCCAGCGCCGGCCGCGCGCGAAGATCATCCGCGCGCTGGCGACCCGGGCGGTGAACGTCGCGCGCTGGCCCTCGTCGAGCGCGATGATCTCGGCGAGCGGCCGCGCACCGCGCACGTCGTCGTAGCGCCGCGGCACCAGCCACACCAGATCCTCGACGGTGACCAGGCCCTTCTCGGCGAGCTTCTCGGCGAACGCCGGGCCGATCCCGGGCAGCGAGTCGGTCGGCGCCGCCAGCGGATCGACCGGCTCGGCCGGCGCCGCCGCAGCGGCAGCCGCCTTCGATGGCACAGCCGGGTTCGACGACGCAGCCGCGTTCGCCGACGCAGCGGCCTTCGTCGGCGCAGCCGCGTTCGACGCCGCAGCCGGGTTCGACGCCGCAGCCGCGTTCGACGCCGCAGCCGCGTTCGACGCCGCAGGCGCCTTCGCCGGCACAGGCGCAGTCGGCTTCGCCGGGGGCGTAGCGAGCGTCCTCGTCGACGCAGCCGCCGCTGGCTTCGCCGGCGCACCGATCTTCGCCGCCGGCACAGCTCCAACCGTCGCAGCCGGGGGATTCGTCGACGCAGCCGCCGCTGGCTTCGCCGGCGCACCGATCTTCGCCGCCGGCACAGCTCCAACCGTCGCAGCCGGGGCATTCGTCGCCACGGCCGCCGCCTTCGACGCCGTGGCCTTCGCCGACGGAGCAGCCGCCGCGGGCTTCGCCACCGCGATGGCGGCCTTCACGGCGTCGAACCTCGCCGGCGGCGCCGCAGCCTCCGCGGGCAGCGGCGCGGCAGGCAGCGGCGGCAGCGAGAACGTCGGCTTCGACGCCGGCGGCGGTCCCGCCGGGCGGGGCAGCCGGGCCAGGAGCCGCATGCCGCGCGCGACCTCGACCGCTTGCTGCTGCTCGTCGAGCTGCTCCCAGCGGCCCAGCGTCACCCGCCAGCCATCGAGCCCCATGATCGCCGGCGCGGCCCGCCCGGCCGCGATCTGCGCCAGCACGCCGTCGCACGCCGCGCGGAGCGCGTGGCCCAGGCCGCGCACCGTTCGAACGCCGGCGAAGCCATCCGCGGCGGCCAGCTCGAGCGGCCGGCGCAACGCCTCGACGCGACGCTTGAGCTCGGCATCCACGGCGGCAACCTAGCACCCGCGTCTGATCGCGGCGCCTGGCGCACCGAGGCGATCGCGGGACGCCCACGCCGATCAGCAACGTCCGGCACGCTCGCGCTGTACCGCGCGGCGCCGCGCGTGTAGCTTGTCGGCCGTGTTGATCGTCCAGAAGTACGGTGGCACGTCGGTCGGCTCGATCGAGCGCATGCGCAACGTCGCCGCGCGCTGCCTCGCCACGGCGCGCCAGGGTCATCAGGTCGCCGTGGTCGTGTCGGCGATGTCGGGCGAGACCAACCGGCTGCTCCGCCTGGTCAGCGAGATCCACGAGGACACCAACGACCGTGAGGTCGACGTGATCGTCTCGACCGGTGAGCAAGTCTCGGTCGGGCTGGTCGCGCTCGCGATCCGGGCGGCCGGCGGCAAGGCGCGGTCGTTCCTCGGCCACCAGTGCAAGATCGTCACCGACAGCGCGTTCTCACGCGCACGGATCGTGTCGATCGAGAGCCAGCCGATCAAGGACGCGCTCGCCGCCGGCGAGATCGCCGTGATCGCCGGGTTCCAGGGGGTCGACGAGAAGGGCAGCATCACCACGCTGGGCCGCGGCGGCTCGGACACCACTGGCGTGGCGATCGCGGCGGCGCTCAACGCCGACGTCTGCGAGATCTACACCGACGTCGACGGCGTCTACACGACCGATCCCAACCTGGTGCCGACCGCGCGCAAGATCGACCGGATCAGCTACGAGGAGATGCTCGAGCTCGCGTCGCTGGGCGCCAAAGTCTTGCAGATCCGCTCGGTCGAGCTCGGCATGAAGTACGGCGTGAAGATCCACGTCCGCTCGAGCCTTCACGATATTTCCGAGGACGTGCCCGGGACCTGGGTCGTCCCCGAGGAGGCAGCGATGGAGAAAGTCACCGTATCCGGGGTCACCGTCGTCAAGGACGAGGCCAAGATCACCGTCGCGGACCTCCCGGACACCGCCGGCACGGCGGCGCGGCTGTTCGCGCCGCTGGCGGATGCGAACATCTCGGTCGACATGATCGTGCAGAACCAGGCGTTCGACGGCACGACCGACCTCACGTTCACGGTACCCAAGAGCGACCGCAAGCGGGCCTGCGAGATCCTGAAGAGCCAGGTTCCCGACCTGGTCGGCGCCACCGGCGATCGGATCGCGTTCGACGACGAGATCGCCAAGGTCTCGGTGGTCGGGGTCGGCATGCGGTCGCACGCCGGCATCGCCAAGACGATGTTCCAGCTGCTCGCCGCCGAGAACATAAATATTCAGCTGATCTCGACCAGCGAGATCAAGATCTCGTGCGTCATCGCCCGCAAGTACGCCGAGCTCGCGGTGCAGTGCCTGCACGACGGCTTCGCGCTGTCGCAACCGCCGAGCGAGCGCCCGGGCGTCTGAGCTCGCGGCTCGCGAGTTCGTCGTAGCCGGGGGACCCACTGCGATCGCTGTGCCGGTGGCGCCCGTCCGGTATAGAGTTCACGACATATGGGCTGTACCAGCTGCAAGAGCAAGACGGGCTGCGATCACCGCAAGGGCGAGATGATGGCGTCGGTCGACGGCGCGCTCGAGCGGCTGTACCCGACCCGGACCTGGGGCGAGCCCGACGATGCCGAGGTCGGGGGGCCGGACGCCGACGAGCTGGCCGCGCTGGCCGACGAGCTGGCCGGCGAGCTCCGCGCCGCCACGTTCGTCCGGCAGGGCCAGGACGACGAGCCCTGCGACTACATCTACGTGCTGTGCATGGGCCGCTCGCCGTGCGCGATCCAGGTCCGCGATCACGGCGTGCCGGTACCGGCGGAGTGGGACGCGAGCGACGCGATCCACGAGCTCTACCTGCGCGTCGTGGTCAGCCAGCGCGCGCGGGTTGCGGCGGTCCAGCAGGTCGCGGTCGAGCTGTCGCGCACGGCGCACGGCTTCGTGATCAGCGAGCGGCCGCGCGCCGGGGTCTACGACGCGCCGCTGTTGCCCCGGATGCAGAAGCTGGTCGCGATCCTGCCGGCGTACGAGCTGTTGCACGTCGACTTCGGCGAGATCGCCCACGCGCCGCCGGGCTATCAGCCCGGGGCGTGGCGCGAGCTGTTCGGCGGCGACCCGGCGATCGCCAACTACCTGTTCTATCCCCAGCCGACGACGATGGTCGCGACCGGGTTCATCGCCGGAGGGCCGTGAGCGACATCGAGATCGCCGACGAGGTCCGCGCCGCGCTGCGCGAGCTGGTCGACGAGATCGGCGCTGTGTCGGCGCGGATCGTCGAGCACGACGACCTGCGCACCGGGGTGCCGGCGCGGACCCTCGCGCTCGGCGGCGGCGAGTACCTGCGGGTCGAGCTCGCCACCCGGCACAGCCGCGAGACCGACGTCGAGGCGGCGTTCGACCGCACCGTGCGGCAGCTGCGCGCGATCCGCCGCCGCTGGGAGGCCGCCCGGCTGCCCGAGGTCAATGTCGCGCCCGGCGCGCAGCCGAGCAACGGCGTGGTCGCCGAGCGGATCGAGAGCTACCTGCGCGGCCTCGCCGGCATCGACCGCGCCACCAACGCGTTTGTCACCCGCGGCACCCAGCTGGTCGCCGCGGCCCACGAGCCCGACGAGCTCGAGGCATCGCGCTGGCCGTTCCTCGCCCGCCGCGCGATGGCGAGCCACGCGCCCCACAGCTCGCACGGTGAGGTCGTCGATCCCGACGCCTACGCGATGAGCTTCTGGTACGACGCGGCGCTGGTCATCCTCCTGGCCGAACCCTACGCGGTCGACTTCGTGCGCCACCGGGCGCGCCAGGTCGCGCGCGAGCTGGCCAACCTGTTGCCGCTGCTCGAGCCCGATCCCGACGCGCCGGCCGCGATCCGCCGCCCGCCGCCTCTGCAGTAGCTACGGCGGGCCCAGCGCCGCGCTGTACAGGATCCGCGCGATCGAGCTGCCGGCCTGGGGGAGCAGCATCGCGTCGTGCGGCCACTGCGACCACCGCCGATCGATCGTGGGCAGGAGGTCGGCGCGGCTGACCCCGGGGACGTCGAGCTTGACGACCGAGACCACGTCGGGGGAGTCCGGCATCGGGAACCCGAGGTCGGGCGGGAGGTCGGGCAGGTGCACCGAGGTCGCCGCCGGATCGAGGTACATGTCCCACTGCACGCCCCCGGCGATCGCCTCGACCACGGTGATCGTTCCGCCGCTGCCGCCGCCGGTCCACCGCAGGCCGCGCGCGCCGTCGAGCGCCAGCGAGTCGATCGCCGGCAGCATGCTGCTCGCGTCGAACGTCGCCGGGAGCGTCGCGGTCGCCAGCGGCGCGATCCGCTCGCTCGACGCCAGCAGCGCGATCGGCGTGGACGGGGTCACCTGGACCCGGACCGCGTTGCCGCCGGGCACCACGCCGAAGCTGAGGGTCACGGTGGGGTTCCCCGGGATCGTGCTGCCCGGCACAGGGCTCAGCGACGTGAGATCGAGGCCGCTGCGGGCGAGGATCTCGGCCCGCACGCCATCGAGGGCGAGCGGCAGGTTGGTGATCTGCAGCGCGCGCGTCGGCAGCTCGGTATAGCCGCCGGTGATATCGCGGGTCGCGCCGTTGGCCAGCGAGACGAACCCGGCGTCGAGGTAGAGATCGGGCTTGCCGGCGCCCGTCGCCGGCAGAGCGAAGCCGATCACGCGCGGCGTCGTGCCCTCGCACGCGACCTCGTAGTCCAGGCCCAGGCTCGGCGCGCCGGACAGCGGCGGGATCGCGCAGTGCTCGGGCAGGCGCACGGTGAACGAGCTCGCGGTGGCGTTGCCGGGCAGCGTCAGCGTCATGCCGTGGGTCGCCAGCGACGCCGTCCGGCTGCCGAGCTCGATCACCGACCCGGCGGGCGGGGCGGTCACCGTGTAGCCGCGCCAGCCGATCTCGCTCTTGTAGACCGCGTGACACGCGAGGACGCCGGCCGCCGGGAACCGCGCCTTGCCGTTGGCGTCGGTGGTGATCCGATCGATCCCGCCGCGGCGCTCGATCAGCACGGTGGCCCCGGCGATCGGGGTCCCCGCGGCCTCGGCCAGGTACTGGTCGCTGGTCACCACCAGCGTGATCTGATCGCCGCCCGCGCCGTCGTCGCCACCGTCGTCCGCGTGCCCTGCGATCTCCTGAAAGCCGAGCCGGCCGCATCCGGCCAGCGCGATCGCCAGGACGAGCCTTGCCTTCCTCATGAACCGCCGCCGGACCGGCTACTCGCCGATCAGCGACTTCAAGACTGACGCATCGCCCTCGAGCGCGCAACGCTGCATGTAGAGGTGGAGGCCGCGCACGCCGCCGAGCTCCTCGCCGCCGCCGGCCCGGCCGGGACCGCCGTGGAGCAGCGCCGGCAGCACCGTGCCCGGGCCGGGGCTCTGGGACGCCATCTTCGACGAGCCGAGGTACAGCCGCCCGGCCCACGGCGCGGCGGCCGTGACGAACCGCACGACCCAGTCGCGGTCGTCCGAGTACGCCGAGCTGACCAGGCAGCCCTCGCCGCGCGCGATGAACCCGGCCGCGAACGTCGGATCGCCCGAGAACGCGGCGATCGTCGCCACCGGGCCGAACACCTCGTGGTCGTTCAGCGGCGCGCAGGCCATCGGCGTGGTGGTGGCGCGCAGCACCGGCCCGACGAAGTAGCCCTTGCCGGCGGGGACGCCGACCGGCGCCGCGACCTCGCCGGTGCCGCCGAACACCGAGGTGGTCGCCTCGGCCAGCTGCGCGATCCCGGCGCGCACGTCGCGCAGCTGCTGCGCGGTGGCGAGCGGCCCCATGCCGACGCCGTCGTGCGCCGGATCGCCGACCGCGATCCGGGACAGCCGCTCGGCGAGCGCGTCGCCGACCTCGCCGATCCGCTCGGCCGGGACCAGCACGCGCCGGATCGCGGTGCACTTCTGGCCGGTCTTCTGCGTGATGTCGCGCGCGACCTCGTGCAGGAACAGCGCGCCGGTCTCCGAGCCGAGGTCGACATCGGGCGCGAGCACGGCGGCGTTGAGGCTGTCGGCCTCGAGGTTGAGCCGCACGCCGCGGCGGGTGATCGCCGGGTGGTCGCGCAGCACCGCGGCGGTGGCGCTGCCGCCGGTGAACGCGACGACGTCGCCGGGCTCGAGGTGATCGAGCAGGGTGCCGGCCGGTCCGACCAGCAGCTGCAGCGCGCCGGCCGGGAGGAGCGGCGCGAACAGCTCGACCAGGCGGTGCGCGACCAGCGCGGTCGCGGTCGCGGGCTTGGTGATCACCGGCATGCCGGCGAGCAGCGCGCACGCCAGCTTCTCGCACAGCCCCCAGCCGGGGAAGTTGAACGCGTTGATGTGGACCGCCACGCCGCGGCGCAGCGCCCACACGTGCTGGCCGGCCATGCGTGCGGTGCGCCCGACCTGGATCGGGTCGCCGTCGCCGAGCAGCCGGGCCGTGCCGAGCCGGGCGCCGAGCTCGGCGTAGTGCGACAGGGTCGCGGCGCCGCCGTCGATGTCGAACTTGGCGTCGCTGCGGGTGTTGCCGCCGTTGGCGATGGCGAGCGCGATCAGCTCCTCGCGGGCGCCGTGGATCGCCTTGGCCAGCGCGCCGAGCAGCCCGCCGCGCTGGGCGAAGCTCGACCGGCCGAGCTCGTGACCGCCGACCACCCGGGCGTGGTCGAACGCGGCCGCCAGGTCGTGACCGCCGGCGTGGACCTCGGCGAGCGGCGCCTCGGTCGCCGGGTTGACCAGCGCGGTCTTCGCTCCCGCCCCCGCAGACCAGGCGCCCGACAGGTAACTGGCCAGCAGCTGCATGGCGACGTTCTTACCCTATCTTGTCCTGCAGGTCCCGCAGGACCGGCCGTCTCCCCGCGTCGTCGATCCCGGAGGCCGGCGGTTTTCGGCATCGCGCCGGGCTCCGGGGTATCGTCGCGGCGATTGCGATGGTGTCGGCCCTGACCAAGCGGCTCGTGATGGGCCTGGCGTTCCTGGTCGTCGTGGTGATCGGCGGCGGCCTCGGTTACTACCTGATCGGCCGCGGCCAGTGGTCGTTCGGCGACTGCGTCTACATGACGGTGATCACCGTGACCACCGTCGGCTACGGCGAGGTGCTGCACGACATGGACCGGGTGGCGTACGCGCGCGGGTTCACGATGGTGCTGCTCGTGTTCGGCACCGGCAGCATCGTGTACTTCGCGTCGACCGTCACCGCGTTCATCATCGAGGGCGACCTGCGCCACGTGCTGTTCGCGCAGCGGCTCAAGAAACGGATGAAGCGCATGAAGGACCACGTCGTGGTGTGCGGCGCCGGATCGACCGGCCGCCATGTCATCGAGGAGCTGCTGACCACCGGCGTGCCGGTGATCGCGATCGACATGCGCGAGGCCGAGCTGCGCGAGATCGCAGACAAGTTCCCGCGCGCCGAGTTCAGCTACATCGTCGGCGACGCCACCGACGACGACGTCATGGCCCAGACCGGGCTCGAGCGCGCGCGCGGCCTGGTCGCGGCGCTGTCGTCGGACAAGGACAACCTCTACCTCACGGTGTCGGGTCGCCAGACCAGCCCGGGCGCGCGGATCGTCGCGCGCTGCGCCGAGCTGTCGCACGTCGAGAAGATCCGGCGCTCGGGGGCCGACGCGGTGGTGTCGCCGAACTTCATCGGCGGGATGCGGCTGGTGTCCGAGCTGCTCCGGCCCGCCGTGGTCCGGTTCCTCGACGACATGCTGCGCGACCGCCGGGCGGCATACCGGATCGAGGAGGTCCAGCTCGGCGACGCGACCACCGGCCTCGGCGCCACGCTGCGCGACGCGCGGATCCGCGAGCGGTTCGGCATGACCGTGCTCGCGGTCCGCGCCAGCGACAACCAGTCGTGGGTCTACAACCCCGGCTCGGACGAGGCGATCGGCCCGGGCATGACGCTGGTGGTCCTGGGCTCGGCCGAGCAGGTCGCCGAGCTCCGCCGCAGCACCGCGTAGCCCGGTCGCGCCGGCCGCGCCGTGGTATCAGCGAGGGGCGTGGCAGACGGGCCGCCGCTGAGCACCAGGATCAACCGCGGGGTCGCGTGGGCGGCCGCGGCCCAGACCGTGATCGCGCTCGCCGACCTGGTGTCGCAGGTCGTGGTCGTCGCGCTGTTCGTGTCGTCGGACGACCTCGGGGTCGCGGGCGGCGCGATCGCGTTCTACACCCTGCTCGACACCGCCGCGGACTTCGGCGTGACCTCGGCGCTGATCCAGCGCGACGACCACACCTCCGACGCGGTGTCGACGGTGTTCTGGTTCAACCTGATGGTCTCGACCGGGCTGTTGGGGCTGCTGTTCGTGCTCGGGCCGCTGTACGGCCGGTTCCAGGGCCATCCGGTGGTCGGCTGGCTCTTGATCGGCTACGGCGGCAAGCTGGTGTTCCAGAACGTCTACGCGATCCCGTTCGCGCTGCTGCGCCGCGACCTGCGCTACGCCGAGATCGCCAAGGCGCGGATCGCCGCGCACCTGTGCGAGAGCGCCGGGCGGGTCGCGTTCGCCGCGCTCGGCTACACGGTGTGGTGCTGGACGCTCGCCGCGCTGACCCGCGGCCTGGTGTTCGGCGTGATCATGCAGTGGCGCCACCGCTTCGTGCCCCGGCTGGTGTTCCGGCCCCGCGAGGTCCTGCCCTACATCCGGTTCGGCCTGCGCACCGCGTCGAGCCAGATCCTCTACCAGCTCTACACCAACCTCGACTACGCGGTGGTGCTGCGGGTGTTCGGCGAGCGCGCCAACGGGATCTACACGCTCGCGTACTTCATCGTGCTCGAGCCGGTCAAGACGATCGCGAACGTCGTCATCGACGTCGCGTTCCCGGCGTTCGCCCGGCTGCGCGCGGACCGCGTCGGCCTGGTCAAGCAGCTGGTCCAGCTCACCCGGCTCAACCTGATCGCGGTGCTGCCGTTCGTCGCGCTGATCCTGCTGGTGATCCCCGAGTTCCTCCGGATCTTCTACTCGGGCGGCAAGTGGACGGCCGACGAGCTCGCGCTGTGCGCCGACGCCGCGCGGATCCTGTGCATCGTGGGCGCGCTGCGCGGCCTGGGCTTCCTGGGGCCGCCGTTGCTCGACGGCATCGGCCGACCCGAGCTGACCCTGCGCTACATGGTCTCGGCCACGGTGGTGGTCCCGGCGATGTTCGTGGCCGGTGCGCTGGCGCTCGGCGATCGGCTCGGCTTCCTGTCGGTCGCGGTGGCGTGGGCCGCGGGCTACCCGCTCGCGTTCGCGGTGCTCGGGTACCTGGTCGTGCGCTCGATCGAGCTGCCTCTCGGAGCCTACCTGCGCGCCTCGTCGGGGATCTTCGGGTGCTGCGCGGCCGGAGGGATCGCCGGCCTCGGGGTTTCGCTGGCGCTGGCCGGCGCCTCCGACGGTGTGCGGATGGTCGTCGTCGGCGTGACCTCGCTCGCGGTCACGCTCGGGCTGCTCGCGACGTGGCAGGGGATCACGCCGCGCTCGATCGC
>Ga0307515_10013755_pt1 | contig 15081 bp, 2 predicted proteins | sample 17_EM_MG_FD_194513 | JGI IMG/M metagenome (GOLD analysis project Ga0307515, IMG submission 194513) | Populus trichocarpa ectomycorrhiza microbial communities from riparian zone in the Pacific Northwest, United States - 17_EM | ecosystem: Host-associated > Plants > Roots > Unclassified | place... | reverse complement strand
TAGGTATAAGGCTAGCAATACTATTAAGTTTGGGAGAAGTAAAGAGTTTATTAGTAGCTTTAACCTAGTCTAGGATTTCCTCTTTAGTCTATTCCGTTTAGTCCTCCTATATTATATTGTATAAGAACTATATAATAGTAACTTATTTATCCTTTTTAACCTATATACCTTAGTGACGTAAAAGGGTTTATAAGTTACGGATGGTAGTAGGGTTATAAGCCTTAAGAATAGCTTCCGTAAAGTCCGTAAAGTCTTCCTTATATTACTCCTATAGGTCGTTATTTAGAAGCTTATAGTATCCGTATTTAAGGATTTTAAAATTAATATAGTCGTTAACGCCGTCCGTAGACGTAAGGTCAACTCCCTAACTCTACTTCTTTTGACCTTTACTAATTTGCTTAGTTATATCTACTATATTATGTAGCGTAGTATGTCTATATAAGCTATAGCGGGTAGTAGTAGCTTATAGCGGGTAGAGGAGGTCTTATAACGGTCCGTAAAATCAATTAGCGGGTCCGTAATAGTTTAAGAGGTCTTATAGTAGTCCGTAAAGGCAATTAACGGGTCTATAATGGTTTATAAAAGGGTAGGGGGTTTCTATAAGGTCCGAAGAGTTTTAAGGTTTAAGGGGGTTAAGAATAAGGGGTTCCGTAAAGGTCTATATTCGCGTTTATAAACTTCTAGTAAACTATACTAAGACTTAAATAAGTATATAGAGTTGGTAATAGGTCCGTAATCCCCGACTTCCGACCTTTTAGTAGGTTGTACTAGGAGTCTAAACAGGTGGTCGCTATCGTGTATCACTCAGTGGGAGGTATTAAGTGATTGCTAATCTGTGCGCGCTTACTGATCAGTATTTATACCAATTTAATGGCATAAGTAAGTTAGATCCAGGGGCACGAAATACGTATAGTATCGTATGCTCTTTTGGATGATAGTAACTATCGTTTTTATAAAGTTGACTACGTGGTCTATATACTAATGCACCCCCCCCCCCCCCCCCCTAATTAGTTAGTGCTTTATAAGTGCACCAGACGCGTAAGCGAGTAGTTGGTGCACTAAACGCGTAAACGCGTACCTGGTGTACCGAATGCGTAAGCACGCGGTTGGTATAACAGGTGCTATAATTATACAGAAAGGATTAATGGGATTGGAGCAGCTAAGGCTAAGTTATCCTTAATTAAACAATTTTTAGGAAAGAAGTTAAAACTTAAGGGATTTCTTACATAAATAAACTTTAAGGTCACGTAAGAAGGAGGGAGGTTAGCAATAGCTATAGACTAAATAGCGTATGTAGGATTGTTCCTAATAGGAAGGACATTTAAGTGGTTTAAACTTTACCTTATAGAAGTATAGGAATATAGTATAGTAACTACTAACCAAGAAGTATAATATATGTTTGCTAGTTAGAATGGGTTTATAAAATAACTAACGCAAATATTTAGAGACCTAGAAGTAATTACTATAGTAAAATAAAAGCTTTAAAACTTAACGTAACGAACTTTAGCAATTAAGTATATAATATAGTTTTAGATATTAGCTATATAAGTTAAATAGAGTAATAAGGCGCTTATAGCACAGTATAAGTAAGGACTTAAGGTAAAAGTCTAGGATGTAATTATCCTAATAGAAGATGCGGATACTTTTAGGGAATTAATTAATTAAGTAATTAAGATCGATAATAGGATCTACTAAAGAGAGTAGGCTAAGAAGGGTTATAATAAAGTTTTATAGTTATATAAGGCGCAGAGTACGCAATAATAAAGCTAAAGTTAGAAACTATGGTATAGCGCAGAGCTAATAAACCTAAGTGGTACTAAAGAAAATAAGAAATATAATAAACGACTATAGAAACCTAGAGGATAAGGATTAAGTAATTAAAGGTTTAAAGAGTAGAGGCTAAACCAGGGATCCTAATAGTAGAAGACGTTTAGGCGGACTCTATAGCAAGAAAAATGGTTTTAAAAGGGGCTTATATAAATTGCGGAAAATAAGGTTATTTTATTAGAGACTATAAGAGTGGTTAAAGTTACTATATAGTAAAGGGAATAAGACTAGTAAAAGATATATATATATAAAGGGATAATAGTATACTATAAGAAACCAAAAAGTATTTAATTAAGAGTTTTACATTTTATTATAATAACGCATATTAAATTTATAAGGACGCTAAGTATAGCGTAAGCTATTAGCTACAGGAGCTAAAATTATTAAAGTTTAAAGGAACTAATAAACTATCTCGTAGATTGGATATTAAGGACGATAAATTTAATATAGGCGAAATATTTAGCGACAATAAGGTAATAAAGGCAGCTTATTAGGAGTATATAGACCTTAGAGATATTATAAAAGAGGTAGAGGATAATTCTACTATAAAATAGGGAATATTAGTAGGGATTAAGACCCTACTAGATATAATATCTATCGCTTTATAAGACGTAAGAGAAGTAGGACAATAAACTACTTCGGCACTTAATAAAGGCAAAAGGCTAAAGGCTTAAGATTCTTAAGACGAGATAAGAGATGCTTAAGGTTCTTAAAACGAGATAAGATACGCTTAAGGACCTATAATAGACAACAAGTAATAGAGTAGAGTAATAGCTTGGTTTAGTAATATATAAATAAGCTTAGGACGAAGTTTCCTAAAGGTATAAGATTCTTAAAGTAAGATAAGTGAGATTTAATATTCTTAAGACGAGATAAGAATACCGTAAAAGCCTAGTTGGACTAAGGCTAGAGCTAAGCTTAAGAAAGAAGTAAGCTTAGGATTAAAAATTCTATAGGATTAAGATTTCCAGATATAATAAGGACTATTAAATAAACTAAGATTAAGAAGTAAGAGGACTTTAAAGATCTACTTATAAGGTACGAACTAAAAGAAACTATAAAGAAATTTAGATAGAGAATCCTTATATAGCAAGAATAGAAACTAGACTAGAAATCTAGCACACTAGGTTATATAAGGGATAGAGTACTAGTATAAAGAATTACTAATAGGCCTAGAGTAGGCACGCTAAGAGTAAAATGGCTTACTAAACTAGAATAAGAAGAGGATTTAGGGATCCCTATTAGGTTTAAAGAATAATATATAAAGGGCTGTTATAATATAGTAATAAGAAGATACTTCCTTATAGATAAGCCGTATATACTTTAGCAGCTATACTAAAAGTAGTATAGGTAACGATATAATGATAAATAGGAAGATTTCTATATATAGTTAAATAAGCGAGTTATTTAGGACTACCCTATTACAGAAAAAGCTATAAGTTATATTAAAGGAGCCTTAATTATAACATTAAGAGATTTAAAGGAATAGTTAGAGGACTAAAGAAGTAAAAGGTAAATCTTAGTACCTGTAAACAAAGTTATAACGTTTAGATTAACACGGTAAAGGTTTAAACTTAAAAATAAAGATAAGTTAAGAGTTAACCTAAAGTACCTAGTATATTATACGCTATTATAGATTATATATATAGATAATATAGATAATATATACAATATATATAAGAATCTAAAAGAAAAGAATTGGAAGTACCTAATAAGAATATATTAGGCGCTAGATAAGTAATAATATAAAAATACCAAATATATATATAGATGGTATTTAATAAAAGTTTAGGAGTTAGGGGACTTAATACTTTAACTAGAAAGATTTCTTACGGAAGAATGCTTAAATGGATAATAGTAGTGGGAATGTTTAGAGAATATATATCTATAGTATATAAAGAATAAAAAGCGAACTAGGTATTAGCTAAAGAGTAAGCTAAGTATATAAGGATTAAGCAGCTAATAGTTAGGAAAAGTAGAGGCCTATAGGACTAAAGGGAGCTAGTAGTAAAGCCTTAGACCCTTAAAGGAATTTAAGGATAATACTTAAATTTATAAGTTAATTAGCAAGATTAGCAGTTTAAGGCACTAATAGATAGTAGAGTAATAAGAAACTATATCTTACTAGTAGTAGTTAAGAGAATAGGATTACCTTATAGATAAAAGGAATAACTTTACCTATTAGTTATAATTTTAAGAGATCTAATAGTCTATAAAGGAGGGATTATTAACCTTAAAATAGGACCTATTTAGATAACTATTAAAAGGAGACAAATTAAGATATTTTTTAATATCTTACTATTAGGACGGGATAAGGCAGTATTAGGAATGCCTTAGTTACAGGAATATAATCTAAAGATTAATTGGGTTATAGGTTAGGTTAATATTAGGGATACTTAAGAACGTAAGATATAATAGTAAATTAAGTTAGTATAGTACTAAGTTAGAGCGATATATAAAAAGACTAAGCGAGGCTTAAGTTATATACTAAAGAGATACTATAAGTATAGTAAGAAACTATAGAGCCTAGAAAGTAAAAGCTAGTAAATTATATAGTATAGGACTATAAAATAGAGTTAGAACTAGGAATAAGTCTAAGGTTTTTTCTAACCTACAAGCTTACTTAAAAGGAGTTAAGAGTACTTAAAGAGTTTATCTAGGAAAACCTACGAAAGGGATATATTAGACTATTATAATTATTAGTAGTGTTACGGGACACCCCTATAATACCTTACACACATCTACCTATTTCTACTAACTTAGTAATTAGAGACTAACCGTAAAATAGTAATTTAATAGCAATCTAATAGCAATCTAACGGCAATTTACGGCATTCTGCTATATTCTGCTAAGTTTTACCAAATTCTATTAAGTTCTGCTAGGACTACAACCTAAACCCTATTCTACCCTATATATATATTAACTAAGCAACTAAGTCAATAATATATATCCTTTCTATTACGGCACTGGTAGAAAACGGTAAATTATAGCGGATAATTTTAGACAGTTTTATATAGTTATAGTTACGTAACCAAAGGATTATATATAGCTTTAAGCGGCGCTCCCCTTCTTCTCCTTTCCTTTCTTTAGCTTTAGATTCTTGTTTATAAACAATCCAATTATACAGGCTTATGTGTCCCTTTTACCTTACCCATACCTTAATTAACTAAGTCGTTAATATTATCTAAAGCTTACTCTATTCTTTCTTTCTAAGAAGGAACTTAAATATATCTATAAGATTATAAATAGGATAAAAATACAGAATAGGACTCTAAAGACATTACTAGGACTATAAGGATAGGACCTAAAAGAAAAGAATAAAACCCTAAGGAAAGGACCTATAAGACATATATAGACTAAAACCCCTAAAGAATTTACCTAGAATTACCTAATACCCCTACCACTATACCACAAAACATAGTAGTAGGTAAAGCAGCTATAGGACCCTTAAATACTTTAGATAAAGAAATAATTAACGTTTTAACCCCCTAGGCAGAGCTTACGGCTACTAATACTAAAATTAAATAACTGCGAAAGCTGCTTAAAGCTAAAAATACCCCTATATCTAATAATAAGTCATTATTAAATAACTAAAGACTTACTATAGTCCTTTAGGCCCTATTCTAGCACCTTAATAGATTTACTAAGGCCTATATAGCACTAAAGCGGTTAATAAAGGTCGCGAATCCCCTACTACTTATAGATAGAACCGACCCTATATTTAATAATTAGAAGCTTTAATTATAGAATAAGCTTAAAGTTAATATAGACTACTTCCCTAACGCCTAAACTAGAATAGCCTACGTCTTTAGCCGTACTGGCGGGGGTACTTAGACGTATTTACGCCTATAATACACTAAAGATTTAATAAACCCCTTTATCTCTAAAGAAGAAATAATTAAATACTTATCTTTTATTTATAAAGACCCTTTTAAAGTATAAAACGCCTACCTTAGCTATAAAAGTCTAAATATAAAAATAACGGAGACCTTTTTAGCCTTTTAAACCCACTTTTTATACCTAGCCGGATAGGCCTAAATCTCTTAAAAAGACCTACTACTAGACCTCTTTAATAAGCTTACCCTAGACCTATAGCAGGCCGTATTACTAGCTTATACTACGGTATAGATATTAAAGGAACTTATGGACTATTACCTAGCTATTAACTAAGGCCTTTATTAAATTAAGGTATGTACTAATTAGCTAAAAATTAGAAACCTTATAAACTAGGCTATAAGTACTATAAGTACGGCCTATAATGCCCTAGCATAATTAGTAACTCCTATAATTAACCTAGTAGCTAGCCGCGTAGCTACCCCTACTATAGGTCTAGTATACACCTAGCTTATTTATAGCGACCCCTATATATAGGCCCTTAGTAATTAAAAAGCTTACTTTTTATATAGTTAACTAGGCTACCTTATAAGAAACTACCTAATAAAGGCAAAAATAAACAAGGTCCTATTAATTTAGGAGAATAATATAAAGCTAGAAAAAGAGAAACCTTAGAGAAAGACTCCTCTCTAGGGTTAAAAGGGATTAATATATTATATATTAATCTAGGTTGGCTAATTAGTAGAAGAAGATATACTATCCCTTATACTTTATTCCGTAATAAATATTAAGTTTTAACCTCTATTTTAGCTAACTTAGGAGTAAATACCTTTACCTTAATTAATATAAAGTGCGCTATAAAACTAGCTAACTTTTTTAATATACCCCTTAAAGAACTGCCTAAACTAATCCCTATTCGCGGTTATAACGGATAAATAGGGCCACTTATTATAACTATTTTATAAATCTACCTCCGCGTTAATAGATAAAAATAGTATAATATCCCCTTCCTTATTACGGACCTTAGAAGCTATAATATAATCTTAAGGAGAAAATAGCTAGCCTATTTAGGCTTATAGCTTAATATATAAAATAGGCAGCTTATCTAGCCCAAAACTATACCCCTAACGCCTTCCTTTATAAAAGAGATTAGTATTATAATAGAAAACCCTATATAGCCGTAGATAAACACCGTTTATTAAGCTAATATAACGCGTAGGAACTAGGCTTTTAAGAAAGATATATAGCTTAATCTATAACAGATTCATATACTATACCGCCCCTAAACTACCTATATTATACTACCCACACTAAAGACTTAGAAAGTTAGTAGTGGCCTAGCTAAGTCCCTAATAGAAAACTTAGGCCCTATATAGCTATAAAAAAAGGCTAGAGATATTAAATAATATACTAAACTAATAAACCGAAAGGATAACTTATAGAAAATAGAATATAAGCTAAGGAAGATTATAAACCTTATACCGCAAAATACGGCCTAATAAATATTTATAAAGAAACCTATAGACCTCCTATTAGTTAATATTTACTATATTAGCGCTATAGGATTCTACTAAAACCTAGTTTAGCCTAATATTATTATCTTTATAATTAGCTTATACAAAATTAATTAAATAATTAAAGAAAAAGAAGCCCTAGCCTAAGAGAAAGGCAAGCTTATAGATAAGGAGCTAGTTAAATAAAAACTACCCTATTAATACTAGAAAATTAAAAATACTTTCTCTAAAGTAGCGTTTAATATACTTCCGCCTTACTAACTATATAGCTATAAAATTAGAATTAAGCCAGGTAAGGTAGTTGCCCTTAGCTATAGCCCCCTCTAATAGTAATATACTGCTAGATTATAGGCTATAAAGTAGTATCTTATTAATAACCTAGATAAGGGCTTTATTAAGCTTAGTTAAGCCCCTTTTAACTTACCTATTCTCTTTACCAAAAAGCTAAATAAAGGACTTTATTTTTGTATTAACTACTATAAGCTTAATAATTTAACCCTTAAAGACCGCTACCCACTGCCTTTACTTAATAAGACTTTAGCCTAAATAAGTAAAGCTAAGATCTTTATAAAGCTTAATATCCGCTAGGCTTTTTACCAAATTAGGATAAACCCTAAATTAGAAAACTTTATTATATTTTAAACCTATTACGGAATATATAAATATAAAGTATTACCTTTTAAACTAATTAACGGACTGGCTATATACTAACAATATATAAATAATATACTATTTAACTACCTTAATAACTTCTATATAGTATACCTAAATAATATTATAATTTACTCTAAAAATAAACTAGAATATAAAGAGCATATTTATAAAGTCCTATAATAGCTTTAGAAAGCTAGCCTCTAAGCCAATATTAAGAACTTAGAATTTAGTATTAAGCGTATAAAGTACTTAGGGTTTATTATTAGTATAAATAGGATTAAGGCAGACCTAAAAAAGATAGCTATAATTAATTAATAGGTACCCCTAAGGACTATAAAGGGGGTATAGTTATTTTTAGGGTTCTATAACTTCTACTAACGCTTTATTAAGAACTATAGCAGAATTACCTGGCTACTAAGCCTACTTACCTATAAGAACTAGCCCTTTTACTTTAACATTATATATAGGCAGGCCTTTAATAAGCTTAAGAAACGACTAGTCTTTACTCCTTTACTTACCTACTTCAACCTAGAACGGCCCTTAATGCTAAAAACTAATGCCTTAAATAGTATTATAGCTAGCATTTACTTCTAAAAGCAAATAGACGGAGAATAGCACCCTATTACTTACTATGTAAAGACTATAGTAGATACTAAGCTAAACTACCTAATTTACAATAAAGAAATGCTAGCTATTATCTCTAGCTTTTAGTACTAGTAAGCCTAACTAAAAGGCACCCCTAAGTCTATCTGTTACGGCTTATATAAATACTTCTAAACCAAAGCTTATAGAATGCTGTATTACAAAGATATTAAGCTAAAGAGAAGGAAAAGGGGTCGCTAGGACCGATGTAAATAAATATATAGAGTGAGCCGCTAAGGCGCTAACTTTGGGCGGGCTAATTATAGGTTAGTAGAATATAGCAGAATTTAGTAGGTAACGTGCGATAGCGCCGTTATATTACCCCCCTCTTTAAAAGAAAGCCTACCCTTAGGCTTAGTTAGAAATAGGGTAATACTAGGCTTATAAACATAGGATTATAAAATATAAGATAAGGAGATAAAGGGGATATAAGTACGTCTAGATTAAGTATAAAGGGCGATTATGGGCTAAGTAGAAGTACTAAGCTAAAAAGAGTAGCCGCTAAAAGTCTTAGCATAAATCTAATTAATTAAACAACTTTAACCGGCGGTTAAAGTTCCTAGATATCTAAAATTTTACGGTACTAGCAGAAAACGGTAGAATTTAGCAGAATTTAGCAGATAGCTATATTAGGGCTTTAGGGCGTTTTTATCCCTATATTCTTTTAATAACTTATTATCTTTATTATACTAGCATTCCATCTATTTATCTAGGTACTTTAGGGGTCCAGGCATATTAGGGTATTAGTTATAAAAATTTTTAAGCTTCTAGGGGCAGCCTATAAAGTTCCACGTAGGGTACTAGGTTAAGTTAGGATTATAGCCCTTCCATTAAATACGGTATTTTAGCGTTCCCTATACTATCTTATAGGCCAGTATTTTATTAACCTCCTATTTATTATTACCGTTTACTTAAACTAGTAGGGAAGGCTTATTCTTTTATCTAGGTAATAGGTTATTTACAGCTTTCCGTAACTTATCTAGTAAGAAAATAGGGTAAACCCTAATTAAATTATCTAGGAGCTTTATCTTATATAAGTTGCCTATCTTCTTAAGAACCTTATACGGTCCTACTATCTAGTAATCCAGCTTATAGCTAGGTCGTTTAGTCTTCTAATTCCTTATTATAACCTAGACTATATCGCCAGGGGCAAAATTAGGCTCTTAATAGTATTTATTTACCTACTATTCTATTAACCTTTAAGCTTTTTTTAGGTTCTTATAAGCTACCGTTTAAACCTCCTCTAATTATTTAGTGTACTATTAGGCCTTAGTATAGGATAGATTTTTTTATATAGTCTAGAGTTCTTCTAGCCTTTTTTAGTCAAAGCTTATATAGGGTAGGTATCCCATTTCTAGCTAAATTGGGGCAAACCCTATAAAGTTATAGGGTAAGGTTACTTGCGCGTAGTCTATTAAGGGTAGTAGTTTAGACTAGTTATTCTAGAAATAGTTAATAAAGGGCCTAAGCCTCTAGTCTAGGTACTAATTTATAATCTCTATCTAACCGTTTATCTAGGGGTAATAAGCTATAGAAAGCTTTAGCTTAATACCTAAGATTTAGGTAAACTTATTCTAAAAGGCCAATATAAACTATAGCCTATAATTAGATATAATAGTATTTAGTAGTCCGTAAATTTAGTAGACATAATAGATATATAGCTAGGCTGCCTCTTTAGCATTAATATTTTTATAATAGGGAATTAAAAATGGGCGTTTACTAAAGCGGTTAACTATAACTATAACTATATTATATCCGTTACGGTCCCTAGGTAGTTTATAAAAGTTTATAAAAATATACTACTAAGGGCGCTCTAATATTAGGAGTAGCTTAAGTAGTCCTAGGGTCTTATCCTATGGGATTATAGCTCTTTAGCAGTCTTCGTAGTTCTATATATATTAATTAATATCTATAACTATTCTTAGCTAGTAGTAGTGGCAGTTAATAATTTTACGGGTTTTATTCTTACTAGGGTATGCTATAAAGATTTGGTAATAAGCTTCGCGGATTAGTTTAGTCTATAGATTATTAATATTAGGGACTATAAGCCGCTCCTAGTATAGGAGCAATCCTTCCTCCGTCTTAAAATTAGGGTTTTTTTCGCGGCTTATTTATAGAGGGCCCTTAGGGCGTTAGCCATACAGTTTGTAGTTAGGAGGCGGTTAATTAGCCCTATTAGCTTATTTAAGAACTCCTTTATTAGTGTTAACTCGTTTTACTAAAAGTCTAACTCCTTAAGGATCTATAGGTTAAGCTATTTTAGATAAAGGAAGGCGCATATCTAATATTAGGTCTTTAGCTTATTTTAGGGTTCTATATCTTATTCTTTTTAGGTTAGAGCATTAGCCTTAGAGTTTTGCTTGCTAGAACGATATATAATTATAAAGAAGAATTAGGAGAGTATTTTAGCCTACTAGGCTTATTATTTAGTAAGCTGCTTTATAGTTATAAAGTACTCTAGGGCTTTATAATCTATATAGATCTTAATCCAGGAGTTTATACCTTTAAGCTCTACACGCTATTAGGAAAGTAATTAAATAATAGCTAGCATTTCTTTATTATATACTTTATAGTTATACTTAATTAGGTCTATTATTTTTAAGAAGAAAGCTATAGGATACTATTCGCCGTCTAAATATAACTATAATAGGATTCCCGCTATAACCTTATTAGAGGCGTCCATTTCTAACATTAATTTAAGGTTTAGGTTATAGTAATAAAGAATTAGGGAAAAGATAAGCTAATCCTTTATCTTATTAAAGGCTTCTATATAGCTATTATTAAAGATAAAAGGTGTGTTCTTCCTAGTTAGTTATATAAGAGGTTTTACTATAATTCCATAGTTATAGATAAACCGGCGGTAGAAGTTATAAAAGTTAAGAAAGAATTGGATTCCTTTTATTATATAAGGGGGCTTTTAGTTATAGATTACCTCTACCTTTTTAGGGTTAACTTTAATTCCTTCCGTAGTTATAATAAACCTAAGGTATTTTATATATTTTACCCTAAACTTATATTTCCTAATATTAACTTATAAGCCTATGTTTCGTAGTCTCTCTAAGACCTTCTTAACATAAACTTAATACTTAAGTTCATTATCTAAGTATATAAAAATGTTATCTAGGTATACTGTATAGAATTTATTAAGGTAATTAAAAAGAACGTTATTTATATACCTTTAGTATATAGCCAGTCCGTTTATTAGTCTAAAAGGAAGAACTTTATATTTATAGGAACTATAATAGGTATAGAATATTATTAAATCTTTAAATATAAGGTCTATCCTAATTTAGTAAAAAGCTTAGTAGATATTAAGTTTAGTAAAAATCTTTACCTAGCTTAGATATATAAAAGTCTTATTAATTAAAGGAATAGGATACTGGTCCTTTTAAGTAATAGCGTTTAGCTTTTAATAGTTAATATAAAAACAAAGGCCTCTATTAGGCTTTTTTATAAATAAAATAGGGGAAGTAAAAGGGGCTTAACTTAGCTTAATAAACCCTTTATCCAGGTTGTTAATTAAGTACTACTTTATTACTTTTAGCTTATCTATTAATTAATAGTAGAGGGGGCTATAGCCTAGTGAGTTATTAGCTTTTAATTAAATCTTATAATTATATATCTAGTAGGGGGGTAACTTATTTAAGGCCGCCTTTAAGAATGTATCCTTATAGTCTATATAAATAGTAAAAAGAAGGTATTTAACTAGTTCCTTATTGGTTTCCTTAGCTAGCCTTTCCTCTATATTATTAATAATTTGGTTAATTTTATATAGGCTTATTATTGTTGGGAATATAGGCAAGTTGCCGTCACGTGTCGCCGCGGCACTAGCGTGGTAAGGAACCTTAAGTTCCTTACCCCTTTCTTAAGGATAAAAAGAAGAACAATTATCATACTATCTACGAACCGTAGCTACGTGATATCCCCCTTATATAACCAACACTGATTAGTGGTTAACTTCACTGTTATACCATAGAGCAGCTAGGTATTCCACTAAGAAGAGATAAGCCACTATACCAGTGCTACTCGTGCTAAAGGAAGCTGTCTTTTAAGGTTAGAACTGGTCCTAAACCTTAAATAGAACTCTTCTATGAATCTAAGGATCTAAAGGCCAGAACTGGTCCTAAGCCTTTCCAAGATTACGGATTCTTACGTCTATTACGTAGAATAACACGCTTTACGAGTCTTCGCGATTTAAGGCTAGAACTGGTCCTAAGCCCTATAATTGTAAATATATATTATAAACGCGTACCAAACGACAAATATATATCACGAACGCGTACTAAATAACAATCCCTACGCCAATAATACTTCCCTCCCTCCAAAAATATGGCTACGCCTACTTTAAACGACTGGGAAGACTCCTTACTACTAGGGGTAGCTTTATACGCGAAACTCATTAATAAAAATTAGGACGAATTTACCTTTAATATAATAACTTGTACCATAAAATAAGTTAATAGCTTTCTTCTACACTGTATTATATTCTACTAAAGTAGACACTACGCTGATATATAGCTGTGGGAATATTTTAGGGAGGATTTTATAGGATAGACCGCTAACACCTAGGCACTTAGTAATGTTAATATTATTTAGGATTTTTAAGACTTCCTCTATAGGAACGGGGTATATATTACTAAGAACGGTAACCTAATTACTAGCAATATTTAGGCCGTTATTACTAGTATAGAAGAACTAGTATAGACGGAAGCTAAGATTATATATTAACTATAGAAACCCAGAACTAACCTATATTCTTTAGAAGGCAACTTTAATTCGGAACAAAACCCCTAGAACACTACTCTTCCACCTAGAGGTGCTCTCCTACCTAGAGGTACTCGTCCTCTACCTCCGCCGCCTTTAGCTCCTCTACTCCAGCCAACTAGTAACCCTTTACTATAAGAAGTTACGAATCTAATAAAGGTATATTTAGACAAAGAGAAGAAGTTTAGAGGAGAATTATATAATATACTTAGAGCAAAACTATAGGTCTTCTATGACTGTTATAATAAGGTCGGAATTTAACGCCACTAGTACTACTATACTTTCTCTATTATGTTAAAGGGACGGGCAGCAATATTCTATTACGACTATATTATAGGTAAAAACTATAGCTTTAATATAATGCTTTAGCTTACTAGAGCCTACTTTAAGACTAATAAGAATTACTAACTTTATATATCTAAATAGCGAGAGACTATATTTTAGAGAGTTATTGCTTTTAACCCAATAAAGACTCGTTTAGAGTGCCTTTAACTACTCTTTAATAAACTCTAGAAAATCTAATGTGGCCTTACTAAAACTTACTAAAATAAGAACAGCCTAAGGGACTAGGTTATCTTAGCATACCATGGCGTTCCTAAGTGTAACTTAGCGCTATATAAACCTATAGATATATTTAAAGGAGTATATACTAAGCTATACTCCGCTATAGGTACTGTAATATAAATATAAGAATCTTAATAGTTTTATACTGAAAACCCTACCTAACTAAGTATTTCTAACTAATATAATTATAACTAGACTAATTGAATATATAATGGCTGTAGTAGGGAATACGGAAGAGGGTATAATTAATATTAATTATAAGGCAACCGTGGAGGTTCCAGTAGAGGTTCATTTTAAAGTAATTACTAGAAGAAGTGCTACGTTTATAAGAAGCCAAATTGCTAGTTAACTAGATACTCCCTTAATAAGCGAAAAGAGGTATATAATAAGTTCCGTTAGAGTATAAGAAACGTTAGAAATTATAAGGTTACTACGGCCTACTTTTAAAGCTTCCTAGTTTAATACGAAGGCGTAGAAGACCTTAAGGGTAAGGTTAATAAGACTAAATAGCTCCTTATAGATATGGAAATTGAGGACTACTTACCTAACTAATACTTTACTAAGTATGGTGAGGTAAATGGTATACAAACCGTTGCTGTTCTTAATGACTAATCTACGCTCCATTTTATTACGAAGTTAGATATCTTTAACGAGCTAAAGGAGAGCTCCGTATTTTCCTTTAATAATAGATACTTAGTAAACGTCTTCTATAGTATTATACCGGATACTAGAGCCGCAGAAGTATCTATAGCAGGAGAACCTTAAGTTTAAGCCCTTTAGCAGCTTAATAGCTCTGTTTAGATTAACTATTTAATAGCAGGCCAACACACGATTCGTTTTAGTAAAGGTACTATAATCTCTCTCAGCACAATTAGGGTTTAAACCCCCTTAGGGTATATTACTTTTTATATTGTTCCTATAAACACTCTGTTTCTATTTTACATTAAAGATATAGATAAATTAGGCGTTAGGCTTAATAACCTTAAAAATGTATTTATTTAGGGAGATAATCGGGTGCCTGTTGTGCGCAAGTAGGGTTACCCCTAGTTACTCCTTTATTAACTAGAAAAGAGTATTGCTTAGAGCCACTTAACTAAGTTAGAATTACGCTAACTATACTATTATTTTAGCCACCTATCCGTTTATTAATTACTTAGGGTTTTTTAGCGAGTAGGCTATAAAGTTAAGGTTAAGGCAATTAAGCATCTTATAAAGTACTACTATTACTACTAAATAAACTAGAAGTCCCCTGGCCGATTTAAGTTTACCCTTAAAGATAACT
>Ga0307515_10013754_pt1 | contig 15081 bp, 4 predicted proteins | sample 17_EM_MG_FD_194513 | JGI IMG/M metagenome (GOLD analysis project Ga0307515, IMG submission 194513) | Populus trichocarpa ectomycorrhiza microbial communities from riparian zone in the Pacific Northwest, United States - 17_EM | ecosystem: Host-associated > Plants > Roots > Unclassified | place... | reverse complement strand
GTCTAGAACTACGTTATATACTTAATTACTAAGGTTTATTATATAATATCTTAGAGTTTTCTTTCCGCTATAGTTACTGCCTCTAAGTCTTTAAATATTTATATAAGTTATTCCGCAAACCCTTTCTAGCTTAAAAATATAAACCGTACTTCTTAATTAGTGGTTATTATACCATTCGCTTATATTTCCGTAAGGTAAGGCTTAAACTATTTAAGTGCCCTTCCTAATAGGAATAGTCCCGCATATACTATTCGATCTATAGGTGTTAGTAGCTTTGCCCCTTCTTATATAACTTTAAAGTGCATTTATATAAGAAATCCCTTAAGTTTTAATCTTTCTCCTAAGTATCTTTTAATTAAGGGTAATTTAATCTTCGCCACTCCTATCCCATTAATCCTATTTTCCAACGTTACATTATTTTCTATTAACTAGTTAACTATCTCTTATAGTTGTCTAACCGTTATAGGTTACTATAAGTTAGTGTCTGCTATACTAGTATTATTACCTAATCTTAAAGTAGTTGCCGCCGTTAATAGCGTTATGGCTAGTGCTTTTAGTAGCATATTATTCGACTTTATTAATACCGTAACCTTAGTAGTAAATATATAACGAAGCCTTATAGCAGAAACTATAGTAAACTTATTAATAGGCTGGGTATATAGGTAAATAAGAAGTTAATAACGTAATAATAACTGGTAGAGTAGTTGCCTAATAAATTAACTCCAATTATATTCTGAGATTTACTATAAAGGAGAGAACTATCTAGGTAGGGACTGTGGTCCTTTAAATATACAACTATACTCCTAAGAAATCCCCTTTATATATAAGGTACGTATACTTTATCTACTTTGTTACAGATTATATAGATCCTACAGATTATATAGATCACGTTATATAACCTTAGCTACTATTCCTTATTATATAGCTCTACCGGCTCTATCCTAGACTATGCCTAAATTAACTAACTAGCTTCTTCTAACTCCTCTCTAAGTAGTCGTAACATCGTACTTAAAGCGTTTGTAACACTAGATTGCTGCTTACAATTAAACGAAGCTGCTAGGGCGGTAGTAAACCTTATTGCTCTATAGCTAACCAGTAAGGTTAACCATTAATTAATATCGGTATTACCTAAGTGCACTTATATAGCCTATTAACTGTTAAATTAATTCTTATTTAATAGGTATTAAAAGTAAAGGATTATAAGGATTGCAGTGCCTAAGTAGGGGGCTAATTAGTCACCGTAAGGATAACTAATTAGAGATGTAACTACGTAACCTCTGTTTATATATTCCTGTCTATATATTCTAACACCTATATAAATAATTAAGTATATAAACACAACTTTTAACTATATTTTATCTGGAGATAAACTATTAAACTAAAATTATAAACGCGATTATAGAACAATACCTATAAATATACTACTCCTACCTATAAAACGACTAGGAAAAATAGTTACTTTTAGCTAAGTTTACTATAAATAATATAAGAAATAAATTAATAGGTATAACGCCGTTCTACGTAACCTATAGATAAAACCCTTAACTTAGATTTAAACTATAACCCGAAATTAATATAATAGGACTTATAATTAAGAGGATTTAACTAATTAACGTATATAACTTTATTAATTAAATAAAGTAGTTAATAGAACTATTGTGGGGTGAATTAGCGTATGCTTAAATGATATAGGAATAGGATATAAATAAAGGACGAGCTCCCGCGTGGGACTTTAAGGAAGGTAATATAGTTTACCTAAATATATAAAACCTAAAGACTTAATAACCTTTAAAGAAACTAGACTGGAAGTTTATAGGCCCGTACTAAATTAAGAAGAAACTAAGCCCGTATACTTATAAGCTTAAACTACTAACTAAGATGAGAATATATCTAACGTTTTACGTAAACTTGCTAGCCTACTTAACGATTAGAACTGGCAAAACCCTACACTACCACTTAACGCGAAAACACGACACGCGATAAGTTATAAGTCTTAACTAAAATTGAATTATTTAGACCTTCGGCTAAAAGGGGGGGTACTGTAACGGGACTAGCCTAGTTATAGTAGGAATATCTTAGTAAAACACTTAATAGATAAATTCCGACGCTTTAACCAAATTCTGCTAAATTCTGCTAGCTTAATCGACTTCTGCTAAATTTTACTAAAGTCTATTAAAGACCGTATACGTATATGCGCACGTATTAACCACTAAGCCCCTAACTATTTAATTATATAATTCTCTTATTATTCCTTTCTCTTCTTTACGCAACGTCTTGTTCTTAGCGAGAGCTATATACCCTTAGATTTAGATAGAATTTATATTGTTCCTTTAAATCTTCCCCAAAGTCTCTTCGCGTCTTTATAACGTGGATGTCTTATTTTAAAGCTTCCTCCGGATTTAATAGAAGCCCGTTAGTGCTTATTAGTGTACTAACTAAGCGTATATTAGTTAAATAAAATTTATTAGCAATCTTCTTAATATAGAAGTCTTAATAAAGCTATAGCTTCCTCTAACTACTATCCTTTAAGACTTAAATTCCTAGGAACTAGGATAGTTTACCTAGATCCTTTATCTCGTATTTCTTTATAAGCGCATTCTTAAAGCTTAGAAGCTTTAACTAATTTTTCTTAGTACTTATAGTATAGATATCGTCTATATAGAAGAATATAATTAACTAATTATTATAGTAGAGACACGGCTCTTTACTAATAGGCTTTAACCCTAATTTAGTTAGTTCCTAACTTAAGTTATTATACTAGAAACGTAGCAATTATTAAAGTCCGTAAAGAGCTCTATATAGTAGTAGATATTTACTTTTAATAGTAAATCTATCCGGACACTTAATATAGACTATTTTGTTAATTAAGCTATTTGCAAATATATTAACAGCGTTACCCTACTAAACGTCCAGCAATAACTACTGCAAAAGCTCTAAAGACCTTAGCTGCTAGAGTCGCTATATAGGTATCCTTATAAATTAACTCTTATAGATCGCCTCTTACGCAAAGTCATGCTTTATGCTTTATTAGATAACTATTAGTATCCGTTTTATAGGTAAATTTCTATATAGTAGGCACTATTTTAATTAATAGAGTCTTATTTATAACCTTCTAGGTCTATATACTCTTTTATAGCGGTAGTAAAAAACTCTTCCCTATACTAGTATCTTATAAGCTCCTTCTAGTTCTTAGGCGGAGGTAGTAGCTTATCGCAATAGATTTTCCTATAATATTTCAGGCCTATGTAGAAGGCTGCCTAAAGTGCTTTATAGTTATCTACTTCCTTAAAGTAAGTTAAATAAGCCGTATATTATTTAGGTAGCCTCCTTAATTATTTACCTTTTATAATATTGTCTTCCTTAATAGCGGCGCCATTACTATCCTATAAGTCATCCTTTATAGGTATATATTTATAATACAGTTATTAGCAGTTTAGGGGAGCTAAGGAACTTAAAGATCCTTTAGTAGGAATTAATTAAGGTTTTAGCGTCTTATCTAAGGTAGAAAGGGTAGGTAGGAAATTATCCTCTAAGGTTTATAAGCTTACTACATTATTATCTTAATTAGTTACTTAGTTTTAATTTCCACCAGAATCTACCTAATTAATTTCTACCGTTTTCTACTTAAATCTTATCTAAAGTCTCATCGTCCTTATCTAACGTTTTATTAAGCTCTTTTTAAAGCGTCCTATTAATATATAATACATTAATTACCTCTAAAATTTAATTAGCGCGTTTTTAGAGCAGATTTATAAGATTTAACTAATTATTATTATAGAGCAATTGCTTATTAAATATAATATCTCTTATTTAAATTACCTTCTTTTCGCTAAGTATATAGACCCTAAAGATATTTATTAATTAGTACCTAACTAGATATCTAATATAAGCTCTTAGCTTAAGCTTTTAAGTATATAGGAGGTTATATTTAAGCGGGTAAGCTCTATAGCCATATATACGTAAATAGGCTATATTTAGCTTTAATGGCGAGAGCCCTAGTACTAACTAAAGCTTCTTAAAAGGTGTTATCTAGCTAAGCTAGGCGTTCGGTATCCAATTAATTAAATATACTATAGCTCTAATAATCTCTAGCTAGAGCTCTTTTGGTAATTAAGCTTTAATTTATATGCAACGAGACTTAATAATAATTACCCCCCTAGAACGTTTAGTAGAACCGTTTTAAGACTTTATATATAGGGCCAATTGCTCCACTATAATTCCTTCTTAGTTTATCCAACTATAGAAGTCGCTAATAAGGGAGGTCTTACTATTAACTCGGATAACTACAATCTTCTAGTTATATTAACGCTTTACCCTATTTAAATATTATATAATTGCTTATATTGACAACAACTTTTAGGCAAAGGTCTCTACTTTATTTATCCGTAGAAATTCATTATAGAAATATGTTGTCTAGATATGGCCGTTATACGCTATAATATTTAGGAATAAGTCGATATGCACGCAATAGAAGGGCCTTATTACCTTATTAGTAGGTGCTCTTCTTAATACAATTTTATAAGCCTTACTAATAGTATAGAAGTTATAGTCGACCGTCGCTAGTCCTTAAAGCTTCGCACCACCTACCTCTTAAGGTAGATGCTTAATTATATTAGGTCCTATATAGCCCAGTCTCTTATACTAGAGCCTGCCTACTACTTCCTAATTAGAAAGGGGGTCTCGTAATTAGATTATAAATAAGGCTTTTAGCTTATTATATTTAAGCGTGTTTTAGTTATAATATCGCCCATAATAAGCAAACGTCTTATAATTGTCTTTATAATATAGTAGGTTCTTTTTATTATCCCACTATATATTCTTATTATTAAACCTATCTAAATAGGCCAAATTTATATAGAATGCTAGTATATATACTGCATTAGCTAGTAGGATCCTTCTAGGGCCTACTGGCGTCTAGATTGTAACTACTACTGTCCCTATACCCTTAACTAGATCTAGGCCCGTTCCAGCATATATAAAGTCATTACTTGGCTAGAGCTTATTAACGAATCTTAATCAATTGTTAATAGCGTATATTATAGTTCCATTGTTAAGAATAACGCTGTTATATAGCTTATAGTTAGAACCTATGTTATAGGCGCCTACTTAGTATACGGCGAAGATACCATAGTTATCTTCCTTTTAACTTCCATCTGGGTTTTATACGGCTTCCTTTTATAAAGCTTCCTTGCCTAAAGCCTCCTTCCTTATCTTCTTAATCTTTAACTTAGTCTAATCTAATGCGCTTATAATCCTTTCCTTAACTTTTATAGCTATGGCTTTATTATATTTCCAATTCTTTAATTAAACCAATTTGTTAATATAAGGGCAATCTAGAAACCAGTAAACATCTCCATAGTAGTATATTAGGGTATCTTTCTTCTTTAACGTCCTAAACAGTATAGTAGGGGCCTTGTTCTTAAAAGCCTTATCTTTATAAGATCCGTTAATTAACTCGCCCTAAAAGCCTACTGCATTAGCGCTAAGTTAATCCCTTCTCTTTTAGGCAGTCTCTATTTATTAATAGTTCCAATATATTTTAACTAGTTAATCTATAGATATTATCTAGTTACTAGCCTAATTATATTTATCGAATTTAACCCTCTATATTAAGGCCTAGTTTAGTAATACTAGCTCTACCGCCATTAAAAAATCTCTAATTGCTTAGTCGCCGCATACGTCTAGCAATTTAATCTTTTCACAGTCGTTATATATCTTCTCCTACTACTATAGCCAGGCCTTAAAGTTCTAGTTCTTTAAGCCCTTTTTAACCTTAGTATATTAAGTAGATAGGTACAGCTTACGTACTATATCGGTTGGGGTAACCCTCTTCTTAAAAGCTACTAGGGTGTTATATACTAAGTCGATACCTAGTATATAGGTATTAAGGTTTCTAGCTACTATACTAATAATATAGCTTTATAGGGAGGTTAAAGCTGCCTTCTACTTCTTATATTCCTTCTTTACTATCTTATACCTCTTATAGAGAATTTAAAGCTTGTCCTTCTCGTCCTTAGAGAGAGCTGTATATAAGGTTATTCCTATCTTTATATCTTAAGGCCTAGGAAAGACTAGTTTAAGCAAATAGGGCAACTGATCCTATTTGGTTAAGGGGTTAACGTACTCCTATACGTCTCCTATTTAAGCTTAAAGCCTAATAAAGTTAATCCATTCGTCCTAATTAGCTTAGTTCGATAATATTACCGTTATAGTATTAGCTTGAGTAGGTTAAGAAGTTATATTAAAAGGTGCTTATAAGGATAAATAAAGTATTTAATAAGGGGTACGATTAATTAGATTAATAGGTGTAATATGGCAAGTTACCCAGGCTTATAACTATTGATTAGTAGTTCGTGCACCAATTATAAGAAAAGAATAAGGACTCTATCTATTTAAACTATAAAGAAAAGAAGCTATTTATACATGAGGTATGTCTAGGCAACTAAGTTAAATACTATAGACAACTGAGAAAAAATAGGTAATAGAAACGGGTGGTGAGACATAGGGTACTAGGCATTAAAGACAGTAGTAAGACGGTGGTAAGGAAACCCGATCTAGATCGACAAGAGTTAATCGGGTAGGCCAAAAGTTCGGGTAATTTGACGAATAGATTGGTTGGGGTTGGCTTGTAGATGCGAAATCGCAAGTGCCATTTGAGCGTCTTAATCAAGATCAAGCGATTCGGTGGCCGTTGAGCCTATGGTTGTGGTGTAGGAAATGGTAGTATGCATCGAAAAGGAGGTGATTTGAATCGCGATCGACAGGTGGCTCGACCGGGTGGCTAAGACGTTACGTACACGCGCCCACTTTGTGTACGCTTCTTTACTAAGTAAAAAAAGGGGTAGTAGCTTATACGAGGACTCTCTATTAAATATCGTAGGCACGTAATAAAAAAGATAGGGGCCGTAGTAGACGAGCCTAGTACCCTTATATTTAAAAGACTAAGGGAGGCTGTAAAGTCGAGAATAATAGCTATAGAGGGTGCGGAGTAGATAGATATACTTCTAAAAAGAGATGCCCTAAATGCCTAGCCTATATAGGAGCTATAATAGTAAAGGAATAAGCTTAATCGCTAAAGGGAAGGCTGCGTTTAATTTATTGTCTTTAGAGCCATCTGTATAGTATAGATCTACTAGGTCCCACTCTAGGGATTCTTGTAGATTTTCTACTAGTCTTAGATGTTCTTGTGCAGCTTCTCCGTATGCATTTATAATACGAAGAGCTATGCTTTGTTTGGCTTAAACCCACGCCAGCGCTAGCAGGGAGGGCGGCAGCCCGCTTAGGTTACCCCCTTGTATCAATAATAGATAAGGGGCAGCGTCTGGATCGTTAAGGTTTAGACGGCTAGATTGGCCTCTTAATCAGGGCTGTTTGATTGGCCTGATCAATAAGGCCCGATTGCAAACATCTACAGACGGCGGACAGGGCCGCATAGCTTAGTTTTAAGCCTTTTTAGGCATAGTTTAGGGGGAATTTAGGGGGAAACAGTGAATGCATGGACTATTCACAGACCAAAAACAAAGCGAACGTGTCCATCCACCCCTCTTTTACGCGTATCCAGGGGTACTAAGAGCTCTATCAGTTGGATCCAGTCCGGATTAAGACGGATAACCTCATGGACTGACTGGATTAGGCAGCTAGAATTTGGGCGATCAATCGGGTGACGGTGAGTCTACGGACTGGCCGCTTAATCAACCACGCTGTCAAAAGGCCTTATTTCAAAATCAGAGTCTTCATTCTTTTCTTATAATCGACTTCCGATTGACAACTTGTTCTTTGCCTGTACGTGTAAAAAGAAGTCTGCGTCCTCAGCCACTTTGTTCTACATTCGCAATTTATCACCTCTACCCTTGCCACCTGATACCTGTTTATCCTTTGCAATAAAGTCGTGGTTATTTAGCAGATTCTCCTATAATTCGGTCGAGCACTGCAACTATTTCACGACATTCAACCGGTTCTCTCATCACGGTTGACTATGGCATCAGCTATAAATAGTTAGAAAACTACGGCCATATTTCCCTTCACTCAACGGCCTGACATGTTTACTAGATGTGCTCACACCAGTGGCCGATAAAGCATACATCTGCCCCATCCGATATTGGTATGACTATATCGGAAATCTGGGCCTTTATCTCAAGCCTCCTCCGCTAAAGATAAATACGCATATGCAGTCAGGAACATTTCTTCGAATGAACGACGGACAGCCCCGGGATGACAAACATAAGTCCATTTTGCAAAGTGAAAATTCTATTAGCGTCTTCCCGCTAACGGCTGGTCTACCACTCGCGACGGGTCTGAAGACAATTCAGCAGACCAAGCATTGGAAGGCAGGCGTTGCGATGATAACCAAATTGCTTGAGCTGCTTGCCATAGACAACACAGCTGGGGAAACATTCAAGTCCAACGGACTATCTCTAGCAGGTCTTGCAAAGCGCGAGATGCCAATAGTCCAAGATACATGGGCAAGGTTCTTCATGTATCTTTGGCCTTATGCTGACGAGCAGCGAACGGTACTATTAGCGTCAACATTGTTTTACGTCTATATTAGTGACGGTAAGTAGGAGACTTCCATTGCCGCCACTGTGAGAGTTATATCTCAGCCAAATTTTCGAAGTAGACTAACCTGTTCTTACTCACAGATTGTTGGGAGATGCACGGTGGAGCAGATGTAAGCCCTAGTAGGAATTCCCGGGATATAGCTCTTTACTAAAGGATAATAGCTCGTGAAAATGCAGAACAACTTTATCCCGCGGATAGCTCGGAGCAAGGACCAACTCAACTCCAGTAATGAGTCTAAGTCGGCTTTACAATCCCTGATCGACTTCACAATCAAAGGATTTCACGATCAGGATAGCATTTCTGGCAATGGCGGGCAGGAAGTGATAGACCATATACTGGGCTTTTTGAGCCGCTCTGACCCCCCAAAAGAATTCAAGGACTTTGGTGAGTTTATCGATTATCGTATTGAGGATGCCGCAGTGCCGTAAGAATCACCTACAGACTCGATGTCCGTTTTAATACTAATTTAAAATTACAGATACGTTTTTGCAAGTGTGAAATTTTCTCTAGGTTCTAGCATTGACATCGCCAGCCCCAAACTGGAGAAATTTATACGCCTCGCTAGTAAACACGTGCCGGTAGCGAATGATCTGGGCTCCTGGAAGAAGGAAAAGCATCATTTTGATACCGGAAAAGTCATGCACCTTATCAATACTGTTGATATGATCAGACGAGTGATGTGTCTCTCGGACGAGGAGGCCGCAATAAGTCAGACATATGCCCTGCAGCTTCAAATCGAGTGCCAAATCGACACCGAAGTAGAGCGCTTGATGGCAACAGGGGCTTTAGACGAGGAGGAATGGCAGTTTGTTAACGGAATTCTTACAGCCCTCTCAGGCAATGTGCTCAGTAGTAGCGTCATGAGCCGATATGGAGGGGAGGCAACCAGACTGTAAAAGGGGTGGAAGCAGTTGCAATGACCGGATAGTCGTTCTGAGAACACATTGCACATGTTCAACCTGTGGACGTTGTGACTGTTTGCTATAGGTCTGTCTAGGGGTTTCTTTGTCAACTTATTGCTTGTTCAGCTGGTCACTTGGTATGATGGATAAATAGGACTTATAGGAATGCAAAGTTATTGATTTCCTTCAGATTAAAGTAAAGGAAATGCGTGAGACTTTGAGAAAAAAAGGAGTCCAGCCTAACAATTTGAGAGTGGCTCTCTTGGAGTCGGTGAAAGGCTTATTCTCTGAGCGATGGAACAGGTTATGAGTTTGCCAGAATGAGGAACTGGGGTTGTGAAGAATGTATATGTCTATATAAAATAGTACTCTGAGAATAACCAAGGGGCGTTGAGCTAGTAGGTGAGTTAAGGTCTTCAGCTGAGTGTTGAAGCCCGCGATATCAGAGTGCCCATTGTCGAGTACACCAAATACAAAACATATGCATTTCTACATCAAGTAAGCTTGTACCCCCTCCATGTTGCTTCTCAAACTGTGTATCCGCCTGCCTACCCCGCTGTATGCTGTCTGTAGAACCCGTGTAGCTAGACGAACTCACTCCTCGATTTTGTGAGAGCAGCTGTAAGGCACCGTCAGACATCTGACCTAGCTACTGTGATGCTCGAACCCCAGCGGTGACCTCGTGGCCGAGATAGAATCTCCACGCGTAGCTACAATCACTTGCTAAGCGTCTTCGGCCGCGGAAACGTCTCCAAAGGAAATAGAGCGAGTCTTGTCCGTTTGCTTAGATGAGAATTGTTCGACATTGCCCTGCTCCCCTTGTATTCGCCGGCGGTCGGCTGTATATTCGGCGGACATCCTCTATCCTAGGCAGGAGTTTCTTCGAAGGCTGCAGTCGATATCTTGGAGGTGATCTTCGAGGCTGGTGGTCATATTAGAGAAAGACTCTTTGTATTCCTGCGGGACACTCCAGAGACTAGCTATCGACCTAAATCGGATCTCCTTACTACCACCGTACTACTATCTATCGACCTAGATCGTATTTACGTACAATGTCTCAGTTGTCTCTTAACTTATGACTAAGTACTGTCTTTCTTGATTTCGTATGTCTTTTCGAATGTCTTATTACCTGTTTCTATTAACTATTACCAACTAAATGACGACGTCGTCGTTATTCTATTTGCTACCTATCTAGTGTATATAGTAAGGCTCTAGAGCCTCTTGTAATAAGACAGAGTTCTTATTCCTAATCGTCCGTTTAATAGTTATAAGCCCGGGCCGTCCACTGCATTATCTTTAATTTAAAGCCTTTATTTCTATTAATTTCTATTATTGTCTTCAGTGTGTCCAACAGTCAGCTTAGCTGCGAGCTCGAGAAAAATAGCTGACTGACTGCGTTAACCGGATCGCTCGCTGTCCGCTGACTGTTAGATGACGTACGCTAACTATCAAGCTGTCAGCTAGCTGTCCCAATTAGGAAATTAGTATAAACTTTATGGTATTTTATTGCGGTCTTTTAGTAGCACCCCCCTATATATAAATATTAATATTACCTAATTAAAATTTAGCCCTAATTTACCTAATATAGTATTTAAATATAGCTAAATTCGTCTTATATACCTATAGAGACTTAAAAAGCTAAGTAAAATAGTTAGTAGTAAAGGCTCCGGAGGCTCTATTTCTATATTAGATTTAATTAAATATAAAGCTCTTCCTAATATATCTTACCAAGCTAGCTTTACTGCCTCTATAGTTAGCTTATAACTAGTAAAATTAATATTTAAGCTTATTAACTAGGGTATAGTTTAAGCTCTACTAGAGATAATATAGTTAATTAAACTGCTGGATTATCCTGTTAATAGGAAATATATAGCTATAGTTCTAACTAGCTAGAGGTTCTTATAATCTAGTATTATTATTAATTAGAAAATAGGAGAAAGTAGTTAATTTATAAACCCTACGCGGTATTAAAGAAGTTAAGTAATATATAGATTATAAATTTAATAAGAAAGAAGTAGAGAAAGCAACTCTACTACTTAGCTAATATATAAAATAGTAAAAATTTATACAAAAGAATTGGTTTATAGCGCGTAATACAGATATTAAGGAAAATATTTTATTTATTCTCGTATATATCTTAATACGCGCCCTTATTAAAAGTTATAAGCATTACTACTTATATTTTAACTAGATATTCCTTAGAGAGGTAGTAGTTACTATAAATAGGATATTCCTAACTTAAGAAGTTTTAGTTACTTATTATTATAAAGTAAGTTATACCTTAGCTCTAGGTAGTAGATAAGACTTTATAATAAAACCTATAAAAATCTCCCTTAACCCCTAAAGCCTAAATACCCTTTTACTACTTTACTATAATATAACTAAACTACTAACCATTTATATAGATTATTAATAGTAATATATAGAAGCTATATTAAAAGTATAACCCTTTATTTTTATATTATTCTAATATATAAGTATATTTAAGAAATTTATATATATTTTTGCGACCATATATATAAAATAAAACAGCTTAATAGCTACCCTTTATTATACTACTATAAAGCTATTATATAACTAGTTACTTATAAATAATGTAGATAGTATAGTAAGGAAATTATATTAGAAATATAGAGCTTTAATTATATATAGTTATAATATAGTTAAGGGTAGTTAATACCTAATTTAATTAATTTTAGTAATAGTATACGCACTAAATTATTTCTTAGTATATAAATACTTGTATAAGTAAGAATACTATAGCTAAGCAAAAGATTCCTAGAGGCTTCTTATTAATTATCGTATAATTAACTAACCAGATCTTAGCCAAAGGTTTAAATATCCTTAACTTCTACTAAAAGCTATAGCTTACTACTAAATCTTACCACTAAGGCAGCGAGCTGTTAGCTAGCTGCAGTTTTATAGCTAACTGACTGTTATAACTCTATAAGCTCGCTGACTGCTTATATTATCAGCCTCTTGGCAGCGACGCTGGCTTTTAGACACACTGATTGTCTTAATTATAGATATCTATAATAATCTCTTAACAAGAGACTAAGCCTATTATTATATTATCCGTTATCCTAGCAAGCCTAAATAATTAGAACGAATAGATTAAGGTTATTAAGTTAAAAGCTAATAACAATCGTCTCTAGGATATATCGACCTATTAATGCCTAAGACTGATTTACTAAATCTTAAAGAACTTATTTAAGCCTTACTAAAGGATATTAATAGCCGGAGGACAAAGCTTTTAGAGCTAGATAAGAATAAAAAGGAGATACTTTATATACTTTAATTAGACTATAGGGATAATATAAAGCTATATAGAAAATAAATGTTAGCTTTTAATATATTGCGCAGTTAAATCTAAAGCTCTATCTTACGTATTTACCTTATTTATATATTTAAATACAATACTACCTATACGTCTTAGTGTTACTAAGTAGAGAATTACTCTAACTAATAATACCTAAAAGCTTTAAGTTGCTATTTAGTATATAAACCTTAAGAAAGCGCCTTAGAACTAGAACTTTAAGGTCTAGTTATAGGAGTAGGAGAAGGTATATACTAAGTATAAGGAACTAAATCTACTTAAGGTAGATAGTAATTGTTTAGTAAAAGACTTTATATATATAAAGTTAATTTAATTATATTAAGCTAGTTAGAATATTAGAAGAATTAGCTTAAAAGACTTAAGTAGAAGAAGAAGAAGCTTTCTAGCTTTTTTATATTAGTTAAAATATACTAAAACCACCGTTGTACAGAGCTTACTTAGAAAGGCAAACACTTATAAAGATTCTTTATAGTTACTTTAAGGAATAAGTTAAGTAAGTCGCTAAATTTAAAGCCTAGATTAAAGCCTAAATCGTTAGTAGATAAGTAGAAGAAGAAAAGGCAACTGTCGCTAAAGTGCCTATATAGAAAATATTACTACTATCCCTTGACCCGTCTGCGTCTAACGCTAAGGCCGCATAGATAGGAACGCGTAGATACTGCCTACTACGTATATACATCTTTACCTAGCTATTTTACGTACAATTGAGGTACCTATAATGCTATCTATATTCTCCAATAATCTTAACTTTGTGCGCCTAACTTAATATATTATTCCCCTAGGGAAAAAGGCCAAAACACCTATACTAAAGCCATGGAAACTGCCCCCCTTTAATGCGCTTTATATTAATAACTTCTACCTCTTTAACGCGTCTAATCTACCTCTTAGTATTAATAATAGCGATCCCCTTGCCCTATTCTAGCTATTCTTTATAAATAAAATAGTAGAGAATATTATAAAGTGGATAAACGTATACGCGGCTTAATACTAGCTAGAGGGCTATGCGCACCTATAGCTATAGTAGCTAATATTAAGAGAGAAGCTATATATATACTTTAGAGTTATTTTATACTTAGGCTTAGTTATAAAACCCTATATAGAGCTCTACTAGGGCAGCCTGGAGGACTATAGTGTTAAATATATTATTAAATGATATATTAGTAAGACCTAGTTTAAACACCTAGATCTATTTATTTATTTATTTATTACCTCCGCTTAATAACTACTAGGCTATATTTAACCGCGTAAAAGCCCTCTTAGAGTACTTATAATTACTTTACTGGAAATACTATAGTCCTAGAGCTTCCCTAGCTATTAATAAGACAATTAAGCGCCTTATAGGCCGCGTACTAGAGATTATAAATATTCCTTTAAAGCCAACACTTAAGGGCTTTAAGATATAGGTTCTAGCTAATTAAGGCTATATTTTAGATTAGTTATAGTACGCTAAAGGCGATAATAAAGGCCCTATTAACCTAGATAAATCCTTTTTTAAGGAGAGCTTCTTAAAGACGTAAGCTGTTACTAATAAGGCCCTCTACCCACCGCATAAGCATATTATTTAGCTTAATAATATCTTCTATAGTGTTAAGCTGTTTAAACGGCTAAGATCTTTTAGTATTAGGGTAGCTAAAATTGTTAGAACAATAAGAACAAAGTAAAAGGATATAGGAGATAATAAGATAATTATATATACTAAAGACCCTACTATAAAGACTATTATAAAGGGTATTAATACTTTTATATATATTTATATAAAGTAGAAATAAAAAATAAAAAAAATTAATATATTAGAGTATTAAAGCTTTAACTACCCTTTACTGCCTATTACTGCCCTTTACTGCCTACTACTACCCTACTACTACCCTATTACTACCGCACTACTACTGTATTACTATAGAATTTATATAGCTACCTTATAGTGACGTAAAGCTGCCTTTATATAATAATTGCGTAATATAAATTTATATAATTAATTACGTGACGTATATTAATAATAGCTATTTATATTATTATCGTTATTATTGTCTTCTTCCTTAAGTAATAGTACCACCATTAGTACTACTATTAGTACTACTGCTGCTGCTACTATATCATCTACTCCTGCTCCTACTACCGCTACCGTTCTTACTGCTACTACCACTCCTACTCCTGCTCCTACTCTACTACTACTACTACTACTACTACTACTACTACTACTACTACTACTACTACTACTACTACTACTACTACTACTACTACTACTACTACTACTACTACTACTACTACTACTACTACTACTAC
>Ga0307515_10013753_pt1 | contig 15081 bp, 5 predicted proteins | sample 17_EM_MG_FD_194513 | JGI IMG/M metagenome (GOLD analysis project Ga0307515, IMG submission 194513) | Populus trichocarpa ectomycorrhiza microbial communities from riparian zone in the Pacific Northwest, United States - 17_EM | ecosystem: Host-associated > Plants > Roots > Unclassified | place... | reverse complement strand
ACATTAGCAACTTAAATGAAAAGGCCGCATCACCACGTTGAGAATAAGTAGATCCATCTAAAGCAATGTTTTCAAGAACCAAGCAAGTTGCCCCATACATTTTTATCAAACTGCAAATTGATTTGAAGTGCGAACTCCATCTGCTATCTCCAGGTCATTGCAAACCACCTACTTGATTAACTCCTTTACCCGTTTCAATCTCACCAATATCAACTAGATGTTCAATTGTAGTTGCTTGAAAAGCCTGTAATTCATCATTACGCTTGCAAGAAGCACTAACAATGTTAATAATAAAAATCAAATTCTGAAAGAAAGTGTGAACATCAGATATTTCTCTAGCTACAGCAATAAGAGCCAATTGTAATTGATGAGCTAAGCAATGTACATAATATGCATAAGGGCAATCATTAATGAATAAAGCTTGCAAACCATTCCACTCTCCATGCATATTACTAGCACCATCATACCCTTGGCATCAAGATTGTGATGAGATAAAACAAAGGAAATCTATTCCTTAAGAGTTGAAGCAGTTGTATCTTTGACATGAACTATATCCAAAAATCATTCTCGTATAAATCCACTTCTATCAACAAACCTAATAACAAGGGCCATTTGCTCCCTTTTGGATTCATCTCGAGCTTCATCAATAATTAAACAAAATCTTGCATCACCAATCTCATGACGAATTGAAGACTAAACATTTCTAACAAAGACATGCAAAATTTCCTTTTGAATTTGATGTGAGGTGTATTTAGCACTTTGTGGAGCATTACCCAAAACAAGAGCTCCTACTTGCTCATTGTAAGATGCTAAAAGTTCCTTCATTTCAAGAAAATTACCTCGGTTTTCTGATTGAGGACATTCATCATGTCCTCTAAAAGCACATGCTTGAAATGTGAGCCAACAAACAATATCTATTGAAGCTTTAATACGCAATCAATTATTTTGAATTTCTTGAATAGTTTGTCTCTTAACTACCTTCTTAATATGACATGACTGATTTTTCAAAATTTCCAAGCACCTGGTAGCAAATCTATGAGCTGAATTTGGACCTTTTCCCATATGAGTCAAAAAAGCACACCGCTCCCCATCATTAACTTTCTTCCAATAATTGAATCCTTTAATAGTGAATGTGTTTGATCCTGGCTTTCCAGATGGCTTACTTGAAAATAGATAGCAAAGGAAACAAAATACAATATTTTTCTTTGAATATTCAAGCCATGGATAACTTTTGAACCAATAAGATTGAAATCAACGAGGATGTTTTTCACCAGTCAGTGGATATTCAGACATTAAAGGTTGATATGGCCCCAAATTAATGTATGCCCTTTGAATTTCATCTTGTTGATTAATCGGGTATTCCCAAATTTGAGTACTTTTGCTTGGATCTCTAATTAAATGAGCAATATCGATTCTAGTAATAGGTGGTTCACTAGTCAATGCAGGTTCTTCGTAAACTGAAGCATATTGGGGCTGCTCAACCATAACTTCAACATTACACATTGGAGTTGTTTCACTAGGCTTTGAGTTATCAATATTTTTTCTCTTTTTCTCAAAAAAAGACCTTCTCACATATTTACTATGGGGAGGGCCCACCTATTTAAAATAAATCACATTCCACCTTAAGACCTTCTCACATTTAGTGTCTAGGTAATAAAATAAATTGAATGTTTTTCAAGGGCCCGGGCCCCTGCTTGCCCCCTTTTCATTCCGCCACTGGACATGTTCCTCCACTCGCAAAAGTCATTAAACCTATTTCAATGTATATTGAGTTTTCAGAGGTATTAGTTGATTGGTTTGAATGCATTCTGCTTTTACCTTATCACTAATTTGGATTAGAATTGCATCTATTTAAATGCACATTTCAATTTTTCTTTTCTTTTTTAAGAAACTTTATCTAGTACAATTTGCTTTTGCTTTTTTTCCTTCTATCGAGTAAGAGCGTACGAGGGGGCAAAAAACTGTTGTTCTAATTATAAGAAAACAATAACATCTAAGGGATGGGTGGATTAGGTGTTCCACTAGTTATGTTAAATAATGCAAATAAATATACTAAGCACATATAACACAATAACCAACAATATAATTAAAGTGCTTAAAGTAAAGAGGTAGGGGAAGAAAGATTACAAAACTCGATTTTTAACGTGGTCCAACAAGTCTACTTTCACACCTCAAGTACCGACTATACTTGAATATTGTACTCTTTTACTATTCCAAGTGAAAGATACAATGCTCTTGATGAATCCAAACCAAGCAATTACACCACTTGAAGATATTCCCTCTTTAAGATTTTTTTCTTGGTGACAATACCTCACCAATGTCAAGAGTTTATCCAAACTCTCAAGTATTTACAATTATGATTTGTTTACAACAAAATTCACACTCTAAAATAGTAGGTTGTAGTTCATCACGGATGAATAGCAGTCAACTGGTTCATTTGGTATGCCCAAGCGGTCGACCAATTCAACTTAAAAACCAGTTTTAGCTATTTCAAACCTGGTAAAACTTAAACAGATTAAATATATATCAATCCTATTTATGTATGCAATCTGAAGTGTGTGAGTTCATTTTAGTTTGTTATTGTGTAAGATATGAAAATTTAACAATAAACTCTAAAATGAATCTTTAATACCCAAGTCTTCATGACTTGCTTTACATTTTGGACTTGTTGATAGATATAATTTAAAGGTTTTGATGGGTTCCTAATCGGTAGTTTGTCTATGGCTTAGATAAAGATTTAATCTTATGAATAAATCTAGCATTTTAAATTTATTACGGGCTTGTATGCCTAGATAAATTCTTATGGGAAGGGTCCATGTAGGTGATCTGACAAAGTTCACTTATCATGAAAGGCGAAAGGGTTCTCCATAACTCATATATTATAGTGAAAAATACTCCCGATTAAAATTGATGAATATATAAAATAATTCTTAAAATTTTCTAGTTAACTCCTGGTATTTAAATACCATCCTACTTATAGCGCCAACACTTATACTAGGATGTTGACCATTAACTTTTATGAATTATAATTTTTAGGGTTATTGAAATATATGTCAAAATCCTTCGGAATTTTACAATCTTGTTGTAAAATCCATGCAATATCTCTTTAAAAACATGCCAAAGTATTTTAAATTTTTTAAATAAAAAAAACTCAAATAATTTTAAGGATTTTTGGCCATATGCAGGAAAAAAATATTATTTTATAATTTTTTACAATTTTATTGTGTTTATTTTAAGCTTTGTTTGGCAAAAACCCATTTTTTTTGTGATAAAACTCTCCAAAACAAGCCCAAGGGGTGTTTGCCAAACACACACTTAAAAAAAAAAACCTTTAGCAAAAACATTGGTAGCCAAACAAAGCCTTAGCTATTGATTCAATTTTGACCCGACCAGGTTTACCAAAAATCTTTGGTTCGACCATAAATCAAACTAAAGACATGGGTTTGACCTGAAAGTAAGCAAAAAAAAAAAAACCAAACCCAAAAAAGATTAAACTTGCCAAAACTCAAAAAACTTGGTGAAAATGGATCAAAACCCAGAAAAAAAAAAAGGAACACAAATGAACATTGGAAGTGATTCTAGCCACACAAACTCTAAACCATACCATATTTCATGAAATAAAAGGAAACATAAAGGTTGTAAACCTTACAAGGATAAATAATCAAGCAACAAAACTCAACAACTATCACTTAATAATCATGATTTGACCAAAAAAGTTTATATACCAAAAACAAAACTCTTGGATTAAAACTCATAAAAACAGTTATTGATGCATTAAGACCCTAGATTATTCTCTAATGATGTTATGTGAATGTGAAGATGCAAAGAAATGAAATAAAACAGGTGAAAAAACTCATAGTTAAGGCAATATTCTCAGCAAGAACATAAAGAACACTAACCTAGATTTTGCCCATAAATGCATTAGCTTACTACCAAACCCAGAAATGCATACCAAGCCTCCAAACCGAATATTTTTTGTTCACACAAACCACATTGTCATATTCATTTGCGTTTGCATCAAAATAAACAACAAAAAATAACAAATCATGCAAAGCATGCATGAAATCCCATTTCCCAAAACTGACAAATAAAAAGCTCATCCATGCAATTTGGATTCAAATTTGATTTTCAAAACATATTTTGGTCATGACTAAAGCCTTATAAACCAAGGATTAATAACATGGCTTATCAATGCATTAATTGAACTAAGAAAACAAGCATTGTTGTATCAAAAACTAACTTAACTAGAAGGCTTTTATTACATCAAAAAAATCAAACACATCCTAAAATGCTTGAGAGAACAACATCAAACCATAAAATAAAAAATTACAACAAAAAAAAAACTAACACACCCCTACTTTTCAAGCATTCCAAGCACATTTCCATACTTGTAAACATAAATACAAACCAGATGACAATCAAAATCAACTCAAACAGACCACATGGACTCCATTTTTAGGTTAAGAAATATACCTTCAAACCCCTAGAACATCTATCGCCTTTCTTTGCTTTCCTTTATAAGGTTTTGTTTCCACAAACTAGCTTCCCTTTGAAAGATGAAGAAACTTTATGCTAAGCTCGTCAACCTTCACAACTAGCATATTTTCTCAATATTTCTCACCTTTTTTTCTCCTCCTTTCAGCTCGAGTTTTTAAAGGTATTTATAGGGTTTTTCTAGGGTTTTTGATGGATTTCATCAAATATTGATCAAAGTTGAGCCCTTTGATCAAAATGAGAGAGTTCTAGACAACATTTCATAATTGGAACCTTTGTCCTTCAATGTTTTTTGCAATGGTGGTTTATGCCTAAGTGGTTTTCCTTTACTTGAAGACAAAGGCAAGCATTCTTTACCTTGTGATCTTGGGGGAATGATTTATAGGCCTCAATAAGAACTCTCTAGGAGTTTTGAAGTGTGAACACATGAAAAGATTAGGTGGTTTTGCACCAATAGGTATCTCAGTTAGGGCTAACCGAGCTGGCCATTTTTTAGGCTTCGTTGGAGCAATTCTAATGTCATCATCATTGAAGACCACTTGAAGTTGGTAAAGGGGGGGAACATCTTTTGTTTGGATCCAACTTTGCTCAATGTGGAGACCTGTAGCTCCGTATTCACTTGCTTAAAGGTGCCAACTTAATCATCCTATAATCTGAAAATTGAGTTATGGTTGATCAGGGACAAGATGTTGGGCTTTTCTATGGAAGAATTGGGATGTAAACGTCCAATTTCATGGAAATGGGGTTGTAGAGGGGATGTTGCACTTTCATTTGCAAGAAACCCCATGTCATTTGGAGGTTTAGAACTCCAGAACGAGCTCTTGAAATGTGCTAACTTGATCATTGTGAACTGTCAAAGAAGAAGATGAGCAAATGCTAAATTACACGTCGTCTGGGTTAAACTCTAGAATTTAGAGTTTTTAATTTAGGATTTGACTAAGTTTCAATTTAATCTATGTTCTTCCAATTGAGGCACATGCACCCTTAATTGACACAGAAATTTTAATTGCATGTAATTTAATCCCCGACAGACTTAAATATTAGCCTGAAAGTTTAGTGTCATTTTCATTTTGGTCTCTAGTTTCTAATTTTTCAATTGGATTCCTAATTAACCATCAAACTTTCAATTTCTTCAATTTCCCCCCTGATTTGGTCAATTTTAGCCTTTGAAATCTTACGTCTTTTACGATTTGATCCTTGATTTTGAAGTTTTTCAATCAAACCCTTAATTAGGTATCAAACTTTAATTTTTCACAATTAAGCCCCTGATTTGACCAATTAAACTTTTAAAAGTCTAATTTCAGTCCCCAAACTTCAATTTCTTCCAATTAACACCCAAATTGACTTTAAAAAATTGATTTTCCTTGCAATTAAGTCCTTAATAAAATTAATTAAGCCTTTCAAAATACCCATTAAGTCCTTACTCATCCAAATTTGTATATCTTTACCCGAAATACAAATATTTTTGCCAAATAGGTCTTTTGTCAATCGGAATTAGACTTCATGATTTACTTTGTTGCTTTCTATTAAGTTATTCTAGTCTCATGTTCTGGGAATAATGCTTAATGAATTAATCCGAGTTGACTTGGGTTGTTTTTTTTGTCTTTTTTTAATTGATTTTTTTTCCAATTTTATCATTCAACATTGAGCTGGTTGGGAATTGAGCTTCATAATTTATTTTGATTTGTTTTCTATGGGGATATCTTTGTCTCATGATTAGGTTCTTAGCTTTTGGCATTTTAACTTTGGTTAAATTGGGTCATTTTTTTATTTTCTTTCTAAGAGATTATCTAAGTCTCATAACCCGGGTCATGGGTCCTTTAATATTGGATTTATTTTTTATTGTGTTGTTCCCATCTCATGACTCAAGTCGCTTGTAAACCCCAGAAAAATAAAAATAAATAAATAAATAAAGGTTGCTTAAATTAAAAACTAACTACATGAGAAATAAAAGTGAAGAAATTCATGCGTATGGTTAAATAAAAGACAGGAATTCAGAAAGTTTTGAATATAATTTCCAGGCAAATTAATTCGAGACATTATAATAAGCTTGGTAATGTTGAGGGTTGGATTTAATTGAAGAGAATAATACACTTAAAGGAAATGGGGCCTAAATGCAAATAAGGGAAATTATAGAGTATAAATACTCTCTCCTCATCAAAAATTTGCAGGAACCATAAGGAGAGAAAATAGAAAGTTTTATACCCATTCTTGCAAAATCAAGAGAGAAACACTAAAATTTCAAGAACTCATCCAAGATTAAGGGTTTATAGATAGGATAAACACTTGTGAGCAAGGGATTAACAAGAAATTGAACAAGAAGAAAAGAAAGGAGGGAGTTGAAAATCTTCAACTGGTTGAAGATCAAAATCTTAATTCATACCCGATAAGGTGTTCTAAACATGATCTTAAAAATTCATTTCAAATTTGATAATGAATTGATGTCTTGATATTGAATTATAGGTTAGGGTTCCTAGACATGAATTGGGGAAAAAGTACTTATTATTAAAATTAAGTTAATTCATGTGTGGTATGTAGTTTATGAAAGTATTGTGTGAAGGGAAGGGGGTGACGAATCTGGACAAACTTTTCTCCTGACTTTCAGTGAGATTTCGGGTAGGAGGATGAGGGAATTAGGATCGAGTTCCTTCATAGAAATTGTAGATTTGGATGTTAGCTAACCAAGGGAAACTAGTCTTGCTCAATTTGGAGATGTAGAACTCCAGTTATGGGTTACCAACTGAGACTGGGTCGTGACTGATTCTGTAGGGCAGTAAGACTAATTAGTTGATGAGCAATTTTGACTATCTTGGAGGCAGAACTGGGTTCTCCCTCCTTCAGAGAACTTGACAACAGTTGGATAGTAACAATTCAATGTCTAGACAATAATAGTAGACTTTCACGTGAATATTATATGTAAGAATATAAAAGAATTGAGTCATACAAACACTTGCACATTGAGATACTAACTTTGAAATATACATGATATATGTATGTTTGTTATTATAAGAAAATGAACATGCATAGAAAGTAACATATGAGTAATGAATGAATATGGATTCTCTATAATATCGGCTTGAAGGAATCATAACCACAAACTTCCTTGTGATTCAGGAGGAGCAACTAGGATTGGATTTTTTGTTAGAGGAGGTCACGAGACAGGCGGAGCAGGTGCGTGATTTTCCCTCTTTTTTGCACTTATACAATTTAAAATTCTTCTGGTGAATGCAATTATAATAAATATCGTGTTCAATGTAAATAAAGAATAGCTTCGGCTAATGGCATCTGTGATAGGATTGCCGGGAGATGAATTACAAGATTAGCTTCGGCTAATGGAATCCGTGATAAGATTGTCGGGAAATGAATTACAAGATTAGACTTTGTAAGGTCACCCGGTTCATACAAGTAAATAAGAGTATTCAAATTAAGAATATACAAATGAGTGTTAATTGGGTTTAAAAGATTTACAAGCAAAATATTAGTTATCTGTTAGAATTCTTATGGATCTGATAGAAAATTAATACTTCTTTCATATACATTACATGAGCATATGTATATTTTTTTTTATCAATATAATGGTATGTTTATTTATGTAACAGGTCCATCAAATATCCAGGGAGATCATTAGTTTAGGACTCTACTTTGTCAAGCTTATGTAAATATTTAACTTAAACAAAAGGGAATTAACGCATTTATGTAGTATGCTTTTGTGTAAACCTTGATGTATTTATAAAAGTTTAGCTTAGCATGTAGTACTTTAGTTATCTTGTAATTAACCATTTTGAAATGTTTAAGAACACTTATTATGTTGTAATGCTTTCTTTACATGTTAGTATTCCTTTTTCTTTTAAATTTTATGATCTAATATGTGGGCTATGTTCTTATTGAACTTACTCGTAGGATATATATATATATTGTGTGTGTGGATTGTATGAGGTGTTGAATTATGATGATTGATATAAGGTCTGGAATTATAGGACCTTGTGATGATGGGTTGATTGAGTAAAGTGATAGTAGTCGATAACTTGGGATGTCCTAAATACAAATGAAACTCTGCCGAATTTTTGGGTAGATTTTTTTAAAAAATTACCATCAAATTAAGATAATATGTTGGGATCTTTTAACATTGATCAAGTCGTACAGCCAAGCTGTTACATTTCTAGTTTGGCAGGTTAACTTAGTTAAGTTGGTTTTTTTTTCCTTTTTTAATTAACTTTCCCCCTAATTTCATCAATTAATATTGTGCTTGATTAAGAATTAGGCATTATGATTTGTTTTGGTTTGCTTTTTATTAGGTTATCCGCAACCTCATGACCTAAGAATAGTGTTTAATATATTAACCCAGGTTGACTTCACTTATTTTTTATGTCATTTTTTTAATTAAAGTTTTTACTAATTTTATCGTTCAATATTGTGTCAATATGGTTGATTGGGAATTGAGTTTTAAAATTTATTTTGATTTGCTCTCCATTAGATTATATGAGTCTCATGATCAAAGTTACGGGTTTGAAAAAAATTGAAATTTTATATTTTTTTCTTTGCTTTAAATTAATTTTTTTGGTGTTTTCAGATCATTTAAAAAAATAAAATATATATATTATTTCAATGCATTTCCAAATAAAAAGTACTTTGAAAAAATATCACAATACCAAACGGGCTCTAAAGTGACTGTTGTTGTAAATGAGCCAAGGACAAAACTAACTAGAGTTTATTTTTTAAAAGGTTGTAGCCAATGAAGGCATTGATTGAGTTGCATGTCGCTTTGTAACTCAAAAGGATGTTTTTGTGTAATTCCAAAAATAAATGGAAATGGGGATTAGACCATTCAATCAATCAATGAATGTCATTAGACAAAATAAAAAATAAAAAGGAAAATGCAATTTAGAAAGGCTTTGTGCTTGGCTTGACAATTATTTAGGTTACGTTTGGTTAGTGTTTCTAGGATAGGATGAACATATACAAAAAAGACAGAAATTTGTTGTGTAGAGGAGACAGAAACAACTACATAAATTAAATGTGTTTGAAATATTTTTTTGAATTTCTATACTTTTAAAATAGAAAATACAAGGAGACATGTTTTCTCTACCACCACTATCTTGTTTTTCTGTCCCAAAACAGTAACCAAATGTTACTTTAATGATCATGTTTAATATTCTCCCCCTACACATGTATGCTTGAAGCTATACTTATTGAATTTCCCTTTGTATTGTGACCGTTAGAATATGATTTTTCTTAATTATGAGTTTCATGTCTCAAAAATCTAAAGTCACCTTCACCTTAAACAAGTATACAAAATTTTTGTTTGTTTATGAATGACTTAAAAGTCTATGATTTTCTAATGGATATGCTTTAAACATAGCTAGATTGGTGAATTTAAGAGAACATAGATTGTATAGAATGAAGAGTCATGACTTCTATGTGTTTATGCGAACACTTATTCTATTTGATTATATGGATATATTTCCAAAAGAGATACGAGATACATTGACAGAGATTAATCACTTTTTTAGGGATAAAGGATATAGGTTTGAGAAATGGCGATGGAATTGCTGATATACATGCAATTTTATCAAAATAAATTAGAGGTTTGACAAATGGTAATGAAATTAAAAATAATAAAAAACAATAAAATTTCCAAAGGCAATTCCATCGACAATTGTTAACGTGTTAATAAGCTGATGAAATTACCAATGGAATTTCCATAAAAACAATCTAGGTTATAACCCAAAAGTTCCCCTATCTCTCCATTTCATCTCATTAAAGCCTAAAAAATCATCGTCACCCTTTTCTCACTACATCGCCCTTAACATTGCTTTTTCTCTCACTTCGTAACCCTTAGCCCCTTTTTCTCATCGCTGACTAGCCTCTCACCACCCATCCTCTCTCTCTCTCTTTCTCTAAGAGTAAGTTTCTTAATCCTCCTGGAGTTGTTTATGATAGTTTGTTTTGAGTTCTTAGTTTTGGAGTGGATTTGGTGTTTTGCATTATTAGTTTTAGTGTTTTTGTGTTTGTTCTATGGTAATGGGGTTGTTAATTTGAAAATGAAGGATTGTTTTTATTGGGTTTCAATAAGGGATTTGAGTTATAAATGGTGAGAGAAAGTGCATAAAGTTTTTTTATTTGTTTTTGCAATGCGGTCATTGAGGTAGATTGTTAAGAGAAGGACGAAGGTAGGGCTTATTTTTTGGTGATACTAGATTCTGTAATGTGAATCTAGTTGGAGAAAGTTCTTATTTTGTGATGTTGTTATGAAAATTTTAATTGATGATGGAAAGGTTAATTGATGATGAAAATATTAATTGGGTTGTTGCTACTACTATGTGTTAATTGGAAATTGATGATGGAAACGTTAATTACAACATAATTTTATGTTGTTGTTGTTATGGGAATGTTAATTGATGATGAGACTAGCTGCTTTTTGTTCATTCTTTATATATTGTTATTAATGAGGGAAAAAAATACATGCATTAATAGTTGCATGTTATGGGATGCCATATGAGTTTAGATTGATTTTGTTTTTTTTAATTAGGTGTCTTTTATTATGAAACTTTTTTATGTTTTTAATATTGAGAAACAAACATGATGTAGTGAAGTGTTCGTGATTAATTTTTAAAATGTAAGTTAATTTGCTGAAGTTTGAACATGGTTAGTATTGTTTAAATGCTCTTAAGTGATTTTGTTTCCACGATAATGATGAGAGGTGTGATTAAGTGATCAATGTTGTTAGTTTTGTTTGGATTATGATGATTTAATGGATTTGAAATTGGATAATTGAATTATTAAAAAAAATATTGTAAGGCATTCTTAATTTTGTTGAAAATTATTTGTATTGTTTGGATTTTGAGATTTTTATCTAATTCATTGAATATGGTTATATGTGAAAATTTTAGAATACGGTAATTCATGAATATGTTAGATTTTTGTTTGGTTTTGTTTAGTTTGGTTTGTGATCTTGATTTTGTTTGCTTTGGTTTGTGATTCAAAGAGAGACTTTTGAATCTGTGTACATAAAGCATGCTGTTTTTTTTTGGACCATATTGCTTTATATATTTTATCTATAATTATGAGTTTATCAAATTAAAATTGAGAATTAACTTGTGTTATATTTTTGTGATGCCAAGAAAAAGTCCAAAAAAATGCTACCACTATTGTTGGTTCAACCGACAATAACATTGGTTATGTCGGTGACCATGCTATTAATTTAGGTACCAGTCATATAGAGGCACCTAATGCACATGATACTGATCGAGGTTCAACAACTTTGGGCAACAAAAATGGAATCCCTTGTTCAAAAGAGAATTTTTTGGTAAAATTATTTCATAATAGAAGGCTAACCACTCTATGTTATGTAAGTTATGTATTGAAATTATTTAATTTGATTATGTTATTTTAAAATTTAATTAAATAAAAATGAATGACTTTGTGTGACTTTGTTTTTAGATTTACAAATATTAAATCTAACTATTGTATCACAAGTGTGATGAAATCATCGTTCAAGGAGCAATTGTTAGTATATAGTTTTTTTAAAAAACAAATTCCAAAATCCAATTAATGTACAAATTGACATTGCAGGGGAAATTTTGGTGGGAAAAGAAAAACGAGGGGTGGTCAAGAAAGTATGGGAAAACCACAACGTAATTGTAAGTATCAAACAATTAACAAATTTATATTTAATTTAACAAAACATCTTATATCAGATTGCGTGATTTGTGGTATTATGCTCACAATTATGCAAAAAACAGAGTTAACTCTGATGACATCTTGGTCAAGAAAAAGTATAGACCAAGTCACGTCAAAGATAAAAACTGGGTGAAGTTTCAAGAATTTGTGGTATCAAAAGACTTTAAAAGGCACTTGTGATCCAAATCATAGTATTTAAACAAAGAAACACATGGTTTAGTAAGCTAGCACATCAGTGGATTGCTTTTATTTGTCAAGCATGCAAAACGCCTTATAACAGTTTAAAAATATATTTTTTTCAATTTTTAATTTACTGTTTATTTGTTAGAATTTTTAACAACTTATTTATTTTGTAGGAATAGAGCTTGGGTGTGAACCTACTCCGATGGAGTTATACGAGGAAACTCATATAAGAAAAGTGGATAGGGGGGAAGAGGTGAAGAATTTCTTTTTAATTCTTCTAATTTTTATAATTCTTTAATTATAATTAACTTGTTTTCCTTTTCTTTTTGTTTCATATAATGGCATAATTAATGGACCTGAGAGGAATCAGGTTTATGAAATGCCTACACAATCATCCAAATAAATGAGGTTGGGTCGTACTACTTCAACTCCAAGCACAAAATAGTCTGGCCTAAGCCAGTTGACGCTGAAATCTAAAGTTAGTGTCCCATAGAAGAGTGAGAAGCCAAATTAGATGAAGAAATGAAAGCCAGATTATAAGAAGAAAATATGAAGAATTGGGAGAAAATGATGAAATATATGGCTTTATGTTATCTTACTCCTTGTTCTGATCCTTTTGGCTCGGGATTTTCTCATCTCCACCTCTTTTATTTGTGTAGCGATGTATTTATCGTTGTAAAAAAATTTCATTAGCAATATAGTCGACGCTATTTTGTTGAAAAGTCCCAGAATGGTTCAGAAGTTTTAGATCGATCTTGTATTAAAGTTCAGAATGGCTCAGGATTTTCTCACCTCCACCGTGTTTTTCCCATAAAATTCCTGTTAGTATTAAATCGATCTTGTCCGAAAAGATAATGTATTCAATTAATCGACAACATTCACATTTTCACGAGATATAAGCTGAGTTTCTTTTGTGGAGAGAAACAGTTCCTAGTTTATTTTAAAATGATCATAGCCTCCTGCATATGTATCACAGTTTTCTTCCTTTTCTTTTATTTTGCCCAGGTCAATACTGTTGCGTAAATCACATAAAACAATAAGCTTTGACTAAGAACATGAAGACTGAAACGACCTTCTTTCAGACTTCAGCAGTTTTTTGGACGCAGCTTGCATCAGGCTGGTGCTCCTAAAATCTCATGGTCACAGAAGCCAATGCTGGTTTCGACGCCTGGTTCATGGATAATGATGCAAGGTTGCACAACATGCATCAAGAAATCTACAATTTAACTGCCATCAGGTTATGATATTTTGATTATGGCCTTGCTGTATTTTTTTTGTGATAACAAATGCAATTTTCATTCAATTTATTTCCTAAAACTATGGTTTTAATTTATTTTCCTTATACTTTTATGAATTGAGCCTGTTGTTATAGATAATTCATTAACAACTAATTGTTTAAAAAACTACCAATCTCATTATAGTCTCTGTTTCTTTGCTTTCAGCATTGCTTCGTACCATGTTATGGCCTCACAGATATTTATGTGCTTAGACCCTGACTGGCATTCCTTCAAATGCTATTCCTAGTGAATAACCTTAAATTCAATGACAGAAATGTGAACACCAAATTAGCTTTGAAAATCAATCTGATTCTGACCTCTATTAATTTTCCATTTCCTAACATCAGAATTCAGAGCAAATCCAAGACAATTATATCTGAGCCTATAGTCTTCTATAATCCTTTTACATATGAACTTCGCAGGGTAGACCTTCTAAAGGGAAACATAAAAACAGAACAGAAATTTATTGGAAAATAACAATCCCTTTAGAAAGATTACAAATTGTTCTGAACAGAGAACTTAAAAAAATCCAGAAAAATCAAGAAAAAAATTAAAAAACTGGCTAGTACAATAATGTTGATACCACTGCAGAACTAGGTCTTTAAAATCACTTGAAAAATTTGAATTTGATCCAATGACCGGATCAAAAGTTATGGTCATTGGTCTAGCGTGACTTGATTTTTTATTGAGCTTAACTTCGTCCAACTGGTACATAAATATATCCGTTATACTATCTGCATGATTTGTTAGTGTAGATTCCATCAAACAGTGGCAGATCTCTATTTGACTGCTCAAAACATTCACTTTCTTCCTGCCCGGCTACATCACTTGTGGTTTAGCTAAGATTAGAGTAGTGTTATTAATTGGTTGATTAAACTTAAGTTATGGTGATTATTATCTGCAAAACTAATGGCGTTCTATTTGAGAATCATGTAACTAATGGCAATATTGTATACACATTACTACACTAATAAAATCTTATGAATATATTGCATGCATGTATATATTTGGAAAACTGAACATAATTCAGAAACACAATAAGAACAATTGATAATCCTACTCCAATGTTTTCAACAAGACCTTAATAGAATTCCAGTCTAGCTAACCAGATAAAGCCATATAAGTTTAACATTCTACACTGAGACATTAGAATGAGACCATTCTCCATCTTTTTTTTACCTGGGTAGGTCACCCATTATAATGAGGCCATTCTTCCCTCTGGGTAGGTCACCCATGAGAATGAGACCACTCTTCCCCTTTTCCACCTGGGTAGGTCACCCATCATAATGAGACCATCATTTTTTCTAGGTAGGTCACCCATTAGAATGAGATCATTCTCCATCTTTTTTTTTTACTTGGGTAGGTCACCCATTATAATGAGGCCATTCTTCCCCTTGGGTAGGTCACCCATAAGAATGAGACCACTCTTCCCCTTTTCCACTTGGGT
>Ga0307515_10013751_pt1 | contig 15081 bp, 9 predicted proteins | sample 17_EM_MG_FD_194513 | JGI IMG/M metagenome (GOLD analysis project Ga0307515, IMG submission 194513) | Populus trichocarpa ectomycorrhiza microbial communities from riparian zone in the Pacific Northwest, United States - 17_EM | ecosystem: Host-associated > Plants > Roots > Unclassified | place... | reverse complement strand
ACTATGTGCCACATTCTTTTAAAGCCATCTGGACCAGGGGCTTTGTTGTTCTTCAAACTAAACATAGCATGCTTAATCTCCTCCCTTGTTACATAACCCAAGTTTTCGCATGCTTGGATCTACACTTCTCATCAAGATTTTGGTAAGTGTTCCATGGATCTAGCTTCTTCTTAGTTATTTTTTTTTCTTGTTAACTACCATATGTCATTTCGGGTTCGGTTATTTATTATAGAGTTTTGATTTTTCTTGATAATTATTTCAACATCAGTGTGGTATCGAGTTCTTGGGTTTGGGGGCTAGTTTAATTTTAGTGTTTTGTTATAAAGTTTTGAATTTTTTTTTGAGAATTGTTGTGAATTGATTTAGCAAATTCTAGGTATTTCTCATTTTTTGTAAGTGTTATTGGGTTTTTTTTTTTTTTTTAATATCATACTTGTTTTCATTATTCATTTTAGAGGCACTACTTAATTCTATCTTATTGATTCGATATCTATTCTATCTAATGGTAGTCTTGGGATGACCATGTTTAGTCCTGGTAAGTTAATAATTAGTGATACGTCCAAGAAATGGTTGAATAAGAAAATTCAGATTCTAACATAATTGTGCCTACTGTCTAGTTTTATGGTAACAATCATAATTCTCAATCTGATCGTTGGATCGGGCTGACAATTCACCCATAGTTTCTCAACATATTGTTCTATGTTGGGGTATAATTTCAGGTCAATTAGAGTTTAGGAAGAAGGCCTTGCGATATAGGTCAGAACAATTTACTTCATTTTGACTTGTGGACTTCTTATTTGGCAAGGATTGTTTTTCTAATCCTACAAGGAAGGTTAAAGAAATGTAACAAGGGTTTCTGTGTTTTGAGAGGATTCTTTAAAGCCATAATTAATTATCCTAGAAAAACAATAAAACTAAAGGGGAGGCAACTTCAGCAATCAATTTCCTATCTTTTTTAATATCTAAAGGTGGCAACAAAGATCCTAGTGTTTCTAAGATGAAATTTCCATTCATGACATTATTTAAACAAGAGAAATTATCTATCTTGGGTTATTTTGTTTAATTAGGTGCATCCACTTTACTTTATGTGTCAGATTTGTTATTTTTATAATTTTCTTCATGTGTGGACTTAATTAACATACTTTGAATTTATTGTAAGTGGAAAAAATATTAGCCCACAAGTTTTAGGTCCATTAGGGTTACTAGTTGAACCATTATATAAGATTTTGCAAGCTTTGATTTTTAGCAGCCATGAATTTATGAAATAAACTTGTGTTTTGCGTGTTGCAACATGTTTTCTTTGTTGGGACAAAGAACGAATTGACTTATCAAGGTATAATTGACCTTGTGGTGTCTTCCTTATACTTCTCGTTTGTGAATTGGTATTCGTTGGGTGGGGGTTTCTTATTCTAATAATGTTGGTGTCTTGGGACATGTTTTCATTGTGTCACACTCATATTAAACCTGATTTCTTGGATTTTTGGAAATTGCATCATCCTCATTGTGGTTTGCTTGACTACATGATCAATATGTCTGCATCAGTTTGGTATCAGATGCAGACTTCTTGATTACATGGTTAAGCAACCAAAACTAATGCGGACCTTTTGATCACGTGGTCAAGTATACCAAACTAGTAACCCTAATGGACCCAAAACTTATGTGCTAATATTTATCCACTTACAATAAACTGAAAGAATGTTAAACTAAGGCACAAACATGAAGAAAATTAAAAAAATAAAAAATTTGACACTTAAACTAAAGTGGATGCACCTAATTAAACAAAATAACCTAAGATAGATAATCTTTCTATTTTAAATAATGTCATGAATGAAATTTGCATCCTATAAACACTAGGATCTTTGTTGCCACCTTTAGATATCCAAAACGCTAGGAAATTGATTGTTGAAGTTGCCTCCTTTGTAGTTTTCTTGTTTGTCTAGGATAATTAATTGTAGCTTTAAAGAATCCTCTCAAAACATGAAAACCCTTGTTGCCTTCCTTTAACCTTCCTTGTAGGATTAGAAAACTCTCCAAAATAAGCTAACTAATCTGACATTAAATACCATCGGGCTTTTTTTCTTGTGTAGCTAGGATGAATAAGGAATCCTTGTAAAAAAAGGATTTTGAAACATTAATGAATCCTTGCCATACTTAAAGATTATGTGCCCATTAAAGATCCTTGTAGAACTACGAAATATCCAAAACAAGCTGTCACATCCTTGTAGGAAAAAGATCTTTGCTAAATAGGAAGTCTACAAATCAAAAGAAAGTAAATAACAAAATTTGTAAAGTTAGTTTAGACCTATATTGCAAGGCCTTCCTGAACCCTGATTGACTTGAAAGTTTACCCCAATATAGAACAATATGATGGGAAACTCCAGGTGAATTTTTAGCCTTATCTAATAGGTTGAATTGAGAAATGATGATTGTTGCTATAAAACTGGACCATAAGCACAATTATACCAGAATCTGAATTTCATTGTTCAACCCTTTCTTGGATCGTATCAATTAGACTATTAAATAATTTCTTGACTTGTTTGCTTGATCTATGTTGGTAACTTGGCTGCAATTTGAAAAGGACTTGTCATAGTTGACTAATAAAATCATTTTATAGGTTTGCTGGTTTGTTCATGGCATTGCAGCCTAGGATTATTACTTGTGAAAACTCAATTATTGCCTTTTCCATGGGTTTTAGATTCCGCAAAGGTCCTGCAGTCATGGTTGTTGCTTCAGTTGTTGTTGGTCTATGAGGTGTTCTTCGGCGTATTGTCATAATGCAAGTAAAACCCTAAAAATATTTAGATAAATATTACACCAAATATGTCTATAGATAATTCTTTTATTTGTTTGTCTACTACTTACTCTATCAGTTGACAAAATATTGTGTTTGAATTTTCAAACAGCTTTTCCACAAGGGATTCCTTTGTCTTTGTAAAGGAATATAGTGTTATCCTGTCGTACTAAGTAATAGGTTTGAAATTCTAAATTATGTTTTTAACTTTAATATAATTATGTTAAACTACATTTATTTTTAGAAACTTAAAACACTTTTGGTAAGAAATTATTATGCTTGTTCATGATTTATTTTCTTAGGATCATGAATGATAGTGATTGTTCATTGTAAAGATATTCTTTTTTTTTTCGTATAATCATGAATCTTAATGCAAAGCTTTTACAATATTAAAATATTACCATGTTTGGTTGTAGTTTCCACATCAATTGTTGAAGTGTAACTTGCTCTTTTATTTACACACACAAGCATGAGTGTTTAATGACTTTAATCCCCTAATTATGTGTTATTTAGTGTATAATGTCTTTTTTGTTTTGTTTTAATATCTTGATTATCATTTTGTTACAGATTTATATTTAGGATGTTAATTTCTCTACCTATCATTTTGTTAGGACTTTGGTAGCATTTTTTTATGCTGCTGCGGCTGCGTTTTGAGTAAACCGCATATTTAAGCTGTTTGGTAAAGAAAAAAACGGGATTTACTATGCATGGGCCCCATTGTTTACTACGTTTACAACGCAGGGGGAGAAGAAGCAGCTTGGAGCTGCTTTTTTTGCAAACTGTGTTACAACACTATAACCAGAGGCGCGCAATTGAACTTCCTTGTAGTAACCAGAGACGCGTGCTTTTTCTTCTTCTTCTGCACTTCCATGTCTCCACTGTTCACGTGAACGAATATTGATTCGCGAACGAGAAGTATAAGGATGACGCCATGAAGACAATTGTTCTTCGATAAGTCGTTTTCAGTTCTTTAGAGAACCAAGGAAGGGAGATTATCCCACCAACACACAATAAGTCAAGCAAAGAAGATTATTGATCTGAAAATTGTGTAACCTTACATGTTTGGTTATGCCTTTATTTATACTGATTCTAGAATTAAAGAAACCCTAATGGACTCCCCTTATGTGGACTTATATGAAGTCCACTTACAATTGACCCAAATAAGTAATAATAACCCAAAAACTAAGAAGAAAATAATAATAAAAATAAAAATCCGAAAATTATCATGCTAAATATGCTAGAATCAGATTTGTCACCCTTAAGAAGTCTTAAATAAACTAGGAAAAATCTGATTTGGAAAATTTGTGTTGCTGCCCCCCTTTGATGTCCTTGATTAGCTTGGATTTCCTTGTTTAACTTGGACAAATAAGAAAACAAATTTCCTCCTTTGTTGCTGATTTAATTACTTTCCTTCCTAAGTTAGGAAAAGCATTAAATAGTCCTCCCCTCTTTAGGAATAAGATATGGCCAACTTCCTTACTTAATTAGGAGAATAAATTGCTGACTTTTTATCCTTGTAGCATTAGGAAAAATAACACGCCTAACAAGGCTGGTATTGGGCCGGACACATCAACCCCTTGTTCCACACGAATTGGGCTCTTTTTGGACATGAACTAGATGAATTAAAGGTTGTCCTTCATGCTCCTTAAATGTCCCAAGCCGCTCTAGGTTAATTTTTCTTCATATGTTCTAAACAAGCCTATTCAATGCTTCTTTAATCTTCTTTGCCCTAGCTCTTGTGATGGGCCTAATTGGCACCTCCAATGGGTCGTTGGCATGATTACACTTGGTGTTGGGTTGATCCGCATCATCCCCTCTCTCTTCAAAAGGATTCGACCTCGAATCATCACCAACATCAAACAGAGTAAGATCAAAAACATTAAAGGTAGCTTTAACACCATACTCACCTGACAAATCAATTTTATAAGCCGGAAACATTAAAGGCTCATCTCCTCGTGGTTGTAGCTTTGATTTCTTTTGGGCCGGAAATCTCTCCTTGCGCATATGCACCCAAACCCAATCGCTGGGCTGAAAGACAACATGTTTACGCCCCTTATTGGCTTTGGTTGCATACACACGATTCCTCTTTTCAATCTGTTGTCGCACACTCTTTTATGAAGAGTTTTCACCACCTGTGCTTTACGATTACCATCCAAACTAACCCTTTCATCAATAGGCAAAGGAATCAAATCCATTGGAATTAAAGGGTTAAATCCATACACAATTTCAAATGGTGAAAAATCAGTAGTAGACACACTACGATTATATGCAAACTCTATAAATGGCAAACAATCTTCCCAATTCTTTAAGTTCTTTTGAATTACAGCACGCAGAAGTTGTGTTACGATCCTATTAACTACTTCGGTTTGTCCGTCTATTTAGGGGTGACAAATAGTTGAAAACAACAGTTTAGTATCCAATTTTTCCCATAACACCTTTCAAAAATAGCTAAGGAACTTAACATCTCTATTAGAAACAATGCTCTTAGAGACCCCGTGAAGTCGTACTATCTCCCTAAAGAACAAATCAGCAATGTTAGTTGCATCATCAGTTTTATGACATGGAATGAAGTGTGCCATCTTTGAAAACCTATCAACAACTACAAAGATGGAATCCCTACCCCGTTTTGACCTAGGTAAACCTAAGATGAAGTCCATCAAAATGTCTACCCATGGTTCTTTTGGTACAGGCAAAGGGACAAGCCATGTGGTTAAGTCCTAGACTTTGCTTTCCTACAAGTTATGCATTTATCACATATACGTTGCACATCTTTTTTCATTTTAGGCCAATAAAAATGCTCTTGCAACACATCCAAAGTCTTAACAACACCAAAATGCCCCATCAACCCGCCTCCATGTGCTTAACGTACAAGCAATTCACGCATAGAACTTAACGGAACACACAAACGACTCTCTTTAAACAAATATCCATAAAGTCTATAAAACTTTCCAAAAGCCGAAGTTTTGCAAGCATTGTAAACATTAGCAAAATCCTTGTACAATTCTTTTATGTGTTCAAATCCTAGAAATCTAGCATCTAAAGTAGATAAAAGAACATACATGTGCGAAAGTGCATCAGCCACAATGTTTTCTTTCCCTTGCTTATACTTGATCACATACGGAAAGGTTTCAATAAATTCAACCCTTTTAGCATGTCTCCTACTCAACTTACCTTGCCCTTTCAAGTGCTTAATTGATTCATGATCAGAATGTATCACAAACTCCTTGGGCCACAGGTAATGTTGCCACGTCTCTAAAGTTCTTACCAAGGCATAGAGCTCCTTGTCATATGTAGGGTAATTCAAGGCTGCCCCAATAAGTTTTTCGCTGAAATACGCAATGGGGCTCTTATCCTCCATTAACACAGCTCCTATACCAATACCTAACGCATCACATTCAACTTCAAAAGCTCTCGTAAAGTCTGGCAAAGCTAAAACAGGCGCCGAACAAAGTTTATCTTTCAACAAATTAAAAGCCTCATCCTGTTTATCATTCCATTTGAATCCAACAGACTTTTTCACAATTTCAGTTAAAGGTGCAGTAATAGTACTAAAATCCTTCACAAACCTTCTATAAAAACTAGCAAGTCCATGAAAACTCCTTACCTCACTCACCGATTTTGGTGTAGGCCAATCCCGAATGGCCTTAACTTTCTCCTCGTCCATCTCGATACCATGCGCAGTGACGACATAGCCAAGAAACATAATTTTTTCCATGCAAAAGGTACACTTTTTAAGATTAGCATATAATTGCTCACTATGCAACACACTAAGTACATTACGCAAATGATCAAGATGCTCATTTAAGTTCTTGCTATAGATTAAAATGTCATCAAAATACACAACAAATTTATCTATAAACGCACGCAATACATGATTCATTAAACGCATAAACATGCTAGGCCATTTGTAAGTCCAAACGGCATGACTAACCATTCATACAAACCATTCTTAGTCTTAAATGCAGTTTTCCACTCATCACCCTCTTTCATCCTAATTTGATGGTACCCACTTTTTAGGTCAATCTTAGAGAAAATACATGATCCATGTAACTCATCTAGCATGTCATCAAGCCTAGGAATAAGATGTCGATACTTTACCATTATGTTATTGACAGCATGAAAATCGACACACATCCTCCATGTTCCATCCTTTTTAGGCACAAGTAGCAGTGGCATAGCACAAGGACTCATACTCTCACGAATGTACCCCTTCATCATCAACTCATCTACTTGCCTTTGAAGCTCCTTCGTCTCCTCGGGGTTGCTTCTATAGGCTGGACGGTTAGGAATCGAAGCTCCGGGCACAAGATCAATTTGATGTTCAATCAAGGTTATCAAAATCGCGTTTAAAACATGCTAAACCGGGTTTAAAACTCGAAAACCAGAAAAATTGGTCAAACTCGCATAAAATCGGTTCAACTCGGAAAAAACATTAAGCACGGAACGATTTCACGATTTCACATGAAATATAAAAGAGCTTCAGGAATCCCTTGATTAGCTTGGATTTCCTTGTATAACTTGGACAAATAACAAAGCAAATTTTCTCTTTTGTTATTGATTTAATTACTTTCCTTCCAAGGTTAGGAAAAGCACTAAATAAGCCTTCCCCTCTTTAGGAACAAGAGCTGGCCGACTTCCTTGCTTAATTAGGAGAATAAACTGCTGACTTTATGTCATTGTCTTTCATGCTCCTTAGATGTCTTAAGCTCCTCTAGTTAGTTCCATCTTGCTCCATATGTTCTTAACAAGCCCATTCCATGCTTCTGTAAGCTTTGCCATAGCTCTTGTAATTGGCCCAATTGGCACCTCCAATGGGTCTTTGGCATGATTACGCTTGGTGTTGGGCTGATCCTCGTCATCCCCTCTCTCTTCAAAAGAATTCGACCTCGAATCATCACCTACATCAAATAGAGTAAGTTCAGAAACATTAAAGGTAGCACTAACACCATACTCACCTACATCAAATAGAGTAAGTTCAGAAACATTAAAGGTAGCACTAACACCATACTCACCTACAAATCAACTTTAGAAGCATTGTCATTAATATTTTCAAGGATTTGAAATGGTCAATCTCCTCGTGGTTGTAGCTTTGATTTTCTATGGGCCGGAAATCTCTCCTTACGCATATGCACCCAAACTCAATCGCCAGGCTGAAAGACAACATGTTAGCGCCTCTTATTGGCTTTGGTCGCATACACACGGTTCCTCTTTTCAATTTGTTGTCGCACACTCTTATGGATTGTCTTCACCACCTATGCTTTGCGATTACCATCCAAACTTACCCTCTCATCAACTACAAAAAATGAACCCCTACCCCGTTTAGACCTAGGTAAACCTAAGACGAAGTCCTTTGAAATGTCTACCAATGGTTCCTTAGGTACAGGCAAAGGGATATACAAGCCATGTGGTTGAGTCCTAGACTTTGCTTTCCTACAAGTTATGTATTTAGCACATATACGTTGCACATCTTTTTCATTTTAGGCCAATAAAAATGCTCATGCAACATAAAAATTAGGTTGTTTCTTTAATTTTTCCACACTATTATCATCACACAATCTTGCTTCACTCATCGGGTTTTACTCCACTCTCAACCAGTTTAATTAATGATTTAGGTTTAGCTGTATCTGATGGTCTTCTCTCACCATTGTCCTCACGTTAATTTTCACTCTCCCCATCCTCACAATCCGTTTTTAATTCCATTTGATCATCATACACTTGTTTTGGAGAAAGAGGTACAAGAGTGATGGTTTTACCATCCTTTATAGTAAAGTTATGGCAATCAAAAATCCAATCCACCTTTTTCTCCCACTCCAAATACGCCTTGGGATTGTTTTTACTTTAAAAGGAAGATATTTTCAGTTTGATAGCATCCAAATCACCATCTAAATCATCATGTCCCCCAACACTATGAAAATTTCCCCTTTGGCTGAATTGGCCGCTAGTTCTATTCCCAAAATCCCTTTGGTTTCTAGGCTGCTGAAAACCTTCCTGATGGCCTATATTGATATGATCCAAGAAAGGTCAAATTCAAATTTTGACGTAAAATGTGCAACTATCCAGTTTTACGGCAACAGTCATAATTCTCAATCCGACCTTTGGATCGAGCTGAAATTTTACATGGTCTCCTGACAACCCTGGTTTAAAATTTCATGTCAATTGGAGTTCGGGAAGGCATCGAAACACGGGTCAACAGAGGTTGTACGAATTTTGTTATTTGCTTTGTTTTGACTTGTGGACTTCCTATTTGGCTAGGATTCTTTTCCTAAAAGGATGTGGCAGCTTATTTTAAAAATCTACGAAATTTACAAAGATCTTTAATGGGCTGCAACATAGTTTCCAAGTGTGGCAATGATTCATAATTATTTCAGAATCTTTTTTTTTATAAGGATTCCTTATTCATCCTAGCTACAAAAAGGAAAGAAGACTTCAGAATAAATTCTACCTTCCGATCAGATTTCCAAGTCTATTTGGAACTTCTTAATGGTGACAAATCTGATTCTAGCATATTTAGGATGGTAATTTTTGGATTTTTATTATTTTCTTTTTGGTTATTATTACTTATTTAGGTCAATTGTAAGTGGGCTTAATATAAGTCCACCTAAGGGAGGTCCATTAGGGTTTTTTTAAGTCTAGAGTCAGTATAAATAAAGGCATAACCAAACATGTAAGGTTACGCAATTTAGATTAATAAAACTTCTTATTTACCGCACTTTGTGTGTCGGTGTTGGTGAGAGAATCTCCTTTCCATGATTCTCTAAAGAACTGAAAACGACTTATCGAAGAACAACTGGCTTCGTGGCGTCATCCTAATACTTCTCGTTCGCGAATCAATATTCGTTGGGTGGGGGTCTCCGTTTTCAATAGTGCTGGTGCCTAGGTACAAGTTATTTTTATGTCACACTCCTATCAAACTTGATTTACTTGGCTTTTCAATTGGTGTCTTTGTGTGTGGGTTGCATGACCATATGATAACGAGGTTCGCATCATATGTTCTCGTCCTCAAAACCACCATCACCAATATCATCAACGCCCTCTATAAAATCCCCATAATCAGCCTACCTTGGCCTTTCAGCCCTACTGCCTTTGTTTACTTTTGGTTCAGCCCCAACCTTCCTCACGTCTTGCGTGTTTGTATCAGCCTTGTTACCATTTCTCTCACCTTATCAAGTCTGTCAGACACGTTTCCCATCACCAAATTCATCCTCTCCATCATCTGCTTTATGGCTTGCATTTGGATCTTAAGTTCTCCCTCGGGAGGGGGTGGTGTGTTGTTTTGATCTGACATGATAGTATCTGCAAAAATTGGTTAGTGGAAAAAAAATGTCCTCACGTCGCTCGTGTTTCACTCAAACACTCTTAATATCCTTAGATGCTCACACCTCTCGTTTCACCTTTTTGCGGTTCTTGCAGAACTGAAACCAACACCAAATAAAACCAACTTAGCGGCGCAATCCAAATATGGATATATGACTCAAGAAACAATAAAAAATAGAAAACAAGCAAAACAAAACAGCGATGATAGTCTCGCGAGTAACAAGCGAATCTATCCGAAATATGAACGAAACTAAAAACTTGAATAAAAACAGAAACGAAATAAGAAAAATGATAAAACAACACCCAAATATGTTAGATATGTTGACCATATACTACAAGAAACGAAAACAACAGAAAGAAAGTGAATTTTAAAAGTTGACGCAAAATAGACTCGTTTACGACGAGTTAAGTCCAAATCTGGAACCTAAAGTAAATGATGTCCAATTGAGCTAAAATTTCAGATATAGTGCTATTTAAACCCAAATAGATAGAATATAAAATTTGTGAAATTTACAATAAGGTTTGATATACTGACGCAAAAACGTTATGAATGAGACCTGATTAGTCCCGAAATTGAAAACCAAAGAAAATGATATCGAATTGACCCCAAAATTCATATTTAGTGCTATTGGGACCCCAGTAATCAGAGTATCAAATTTGAGGTAATTCCGAATTGATTTGATCCAATTTTCCCTTGTTTAGTTTTCTGCGGCAGAAACCAATAAACGTTTTTTTGAACAATTTGTTTTTTCTTACTTAATTAGGAGAATAAATTGCTGACTTTCTATCCTTGTAGAATGAGAAAAAACAAGCCTAACATGTTTGTTATGGGGCCGAACCATCAGCCCGTTGCTCCACATGAATTGGGCTCTTCTTGGACCTGAATTAGATGAATTAGAGGTTGTCGTTCATGCTCCTTAGATCTCCCAAGCTCCTATAGGTCCATCTTGCTCCATATATTTTGTACAAGTCCATTCAATGCTTCTTTAAGCTTATTTGCCCTAGCTCTTGTAATTAGACCAATTGGCACCTCCAATGGGTTGATGGCATGATTACGCTTCGTTTTGGACTGATCCTCATCAACATGGAGATACCAGATACATAGAACTATATTATGGTAAAATTTCAGGTCAATTTAAATTGGTCAAAGTTTGTGTTACTATTTTGGCAGATTCATCGACAAAGTATTCCATTTTCAGCCCAATCAGTCCAGACTTGTAATGGGTTAATTTTGAACAAAAAAAGGGAGATTAAATGAGTTTTATTTAGCCCTTAAAATTATGCAAGAGCTTGGGTTACAAAGGTTCTTAACGTGACTGGATTCATTGAAGAATTAGAGTCCTTTATTTCCTAGGATATGTATGGCGGCTAGGGGATCTATAAATACTTTAGTTTTAATTGTCTTTTGTTTCTCTTTAAGTTATGTCATATTAGAGAAAAAATTTAACACTTTGGTATTCATTCTTAATTTATGTCTTTTGGTTTGATTAATTAACTAAGGCTCAACACTTATTTGAGCTGAATTATTATTTAGTTTTTAGATATAGCCTAAGGCTTTTTTGGGTCCATACTTTTAGGTTTATTAGTATATGTTTTGGGTCAGTTTGTAAGTAGGCCAATTTAGCCCATAAACATATATCTATTAGGGTTTTTCATTTTCAGGAGTATACTCTCTGTAAGGAAAAAATACTCAGACTTCATAACATTACTGCTGCTAAATTTATTTAGCTTTTGTGAAAGGGATTCTTGTACTCTTTGGTTCTCTAACAAATTAAATTGACTCATCAAATATTAACTAGTTTTTCGGCATCTTCCTTATACTTCTTGTTCATGAATTGGTTTTTCTAGGGTGGGGGTTCTTATTCTAATAGTGATGGTGTCTTAGGATAGGTTTTCATTGTGCCGTACTCCTATCAGACCTTTTTTGGCTTTTCAAGATTCGTTGTTTGATACAATCCAAGTAAGGTCAAATATGGATTTTGGTGTAACATTTCCTACCATCCAGTTTTACGCTAATAAGCATAACTCTAAATCTGATCGATGGATCAAGTTGAAACTTTACCAAAAGATTCCAGAGGTATGTTTCTATGTTAGAGTAAACTTTCAAGTGAATCAGAGGTATGAAAAGACTTGCGATATAGGTCAAAATAGGCTATACGAATTTTGTTATTTAATTCCTTTTGACATATAGACTTTCTATTTGGCGAGGGATCATTTTCCTACAAGGATGTGACAGCCTTTTTGGGAATCTCCTACTTCTGCAAGAATCTTTAATAGGTTGCAACATAATTTCCAAGTGTGACAAGGATTCATTAATATTTCAAAATCCTTTTCTTATAAAGATTTTTTATTCATCTAACTACACAAGGAAACAAAGGCTGGTGGTATTTAATGACATTTTGGTTTCTAGGAAGGAAACTAAATTCAAAGGTATAAAAGACGGAGATTTTCTTCATTAATTGTCCATGCAAAATACAAAAACCAAGTACAACAAGGCACGAAGACTTCAAAATTAATTCCACATTCAAATCAGATTCCTAATCTATTTAGGACTTTTTAGGGGTGGTAAATCTGATTCTAGCAAATCAAGGATACTAATTTCATATTTTTTTAATCATTTTCTTCTTAGTTTTTGGTTTATTATTACTTATTTGGGTCAATTATAAGTAGGCCTTATATAAGTCCACATAAGGGGGGGTTCATTAGGGTTTATTTCAGTCTAGAGTAAGTATAAATAAAGCCATAACCAGAAGTGTGGGGGATATTAAATTTTCAAATTAATTAAGATCTTGTGCCGCAACTTTGTTGTGTAACTGGTGAGATATTCTACCTTTCATGGTTCTCTAAAGAACTGAAACAACTTATCGAAGAATAACTGACTTTATGGCATCATCCTTATATTTATCGTTCGTGAATTAAAATTTGTTAGGTGGGGGTTTTTGTTTCTAATATTGCTAGTGCCTGGGTATAAGTTTGTTTCTGTCTTTGTCTCACACTCCTATCAAACCTGATTTACTTGGCTTTTTGGGTTACGTGATCACAAGGTTCGCATCATCGTCAATTTTGTTGTGGGTTGCGTAACCACATGATCACATCAGAAAGACCTCACCTTACTAAACGTGTTTTGATCTCTTTTTTTTTTTTGTTATAAAGTATAAGGATGAGGTTTTATGTAACGTGATTCATATGCATGTTACTTATTTATTGTTGGGGTGTAATTTGATAGGAAGGTTTACATGGGTTTAAGAACATATATTCTATTTAAAAAGATGGAAAGACTTTCACATATGTACCATTGACACCTAGACAAGTTTATGAAGACCTATTAAATCTGAAAAATAAAGGTGAAGCTGAAAGTACAATACAACCATATGAGAATATGAAGAGTGAAATAATGGGAGCTTTGAGAGAAAAAAAATCAGCCAATATAGAGACAATTAGGGTTTAAATCAAGAGAGGAGAGAAGAAAGAAAGAGTGAGAAACTAAGAGAGAGTGGAAAAAACAAAGAAACAAGTTAGTTTTTATGCAAAAAGAAATGAGATTAAAAATTATTTTTCTGTCATGCCTATGATTTTACTTGTGCATAAAGAGGTTTATTTTAACATTGATAAACATGATCATTATATTCTTAATGTTTTTGTTTTTTTATTGCAAGATTATAAGGATAATTTCACTAATGTGATTCCTAACGGGTTGCCACCTATTAGGGAAATTAAACATCAAATTAATCTTGTACCCGGAGCAACAATACCTAACTAGCTAGCTTATAGATCCAAAAACCAGAGTGGAGGAGCTGATGTCAAAGGCATATAGATCCAAAAAATGATAAGCAAGATTGCCACAATCCTTGAAAGCCAAAAACTTAAGTTTGATAAGAAGTGTGACACAATAATTATCTGAACTACAACACCAATACTATGTGAATGAACCCACATCCAATGATTGATGAATCGCAAATGAGAAGTATAAGGAAAATGCTATGAAGATAATTGTTCTTTTATAACTTAAATTCTGTTTGTTAGATAACTAAAAGATATGAGTATCCTCATACACACACATAACCCTAATAGACCAAAAAATCTGAGTATTTATACTAAAAATGCAATATATGATAGAAAACAATAATTATCAAAACTAAAAATAGTTCTTATAAAGAAGTATTTATACTCCCCACATAACCCTAATAGACCAAAAAATCTGGGTTGATTTAGACTCACTTACAATTAAACTGAAAATAACTTAAATAAACCCAAAACCTAAAGTTGTCGCGTGTAATGTTATGAAATAGCCTAAGATAGATTTTACTCCCTAGCCTAATTAGTATTATAACCGAAATTCAATTTCTTAAGTATGCTAGGATCCAATTACTGACTTTAGAATCCCAATTCAGCTAGGAAACATACTGCTAGTTAATTTTCTTCCTTGGCTAGGACAATTTAATTATAGCTTTAAATAATCCTCTCCAAGTAAGGAAAAGGTGTAACTGATCATATATTCTCCTTGTAGGACTACAAAACTTCTTCCTTTGTTGTCAAAATATCCTTAATCCTTTAGGAAAATAATTGTCGCCAACTAAGACCCTTGCAAAGCATGAAAAGTAGCCAAACAAGGCCGCCCAATTAGACGCCAACCCTAAGCCCATAGTGTAGATGAGTCGGGCCTTTCATGCATTTGAATTAAATTAATTTTGGGTTGTTCCATAAGTGTTGTAGCCTTTTTGAAGTTTGTCTTGACCCAAATATGTTGAACAAGCCTTTTTAGTGTTTCCTTTAGTTTCTTGACCTTTGACCTTGTGATTGGCCCAATTGGCACCTCTAGTGGATCATTTATGGTTATGGGCTGGTTCGTTCAATCTATGTGTAGTTCTAGTGTTGGTATCGAAAAAGAATGGGACTTGAAGAATATGTGTTAATTGTCATGCAATCAATAATATTTCAATAAAGTGTGTGTGTGTGTTTATATATATATATATATA
>Ga0307515_10013750_pt1 | contig 15081 bp, 14 predicted proteins | sample 17_EM_MG_FD_194513 | JGI IMG/M metagenome (GOLD analysis project Ga0307515, IMG submission 194513) | Populus trichocarpa ectomycorrhiza microbial communities from riparian zone in the Pacific Northwest, United States - 17_EM | ecosystem: Host-associated > Plants > Roots > Unclassified | place... | reverse complement strand
GCCCCTCCGCGACCCGCCGCGCCATCAGCTCCAGGTACGGCTCGATCAGCTCGGCGCTTACCCCCTGCTCGGCCGCCGTCCTCAGCAGTGTCGCGCTCGCCGCGTTCTGCATCACCAGCGTCGACGCGACACCCGTCGTGTGGTCACCACTCGCCAGGCGCTCCCCGACACCCTGGGGCGTCACGTCCGACATCGCCTTCAGGAATCCCGCCAGCATCGGCGCGAACTCGCGCGGCGGCACGTCACCCGCCGTCATCGCGTAAGCGTGCGCGATGCCCCCGAACAGCCCGGTCATCGCCGACAGCAGCGCGACGTCCAGCAAAGCCGCACGCCCCGGGTCCTCCCCGACGAACTCCGCGCGGGCGGCGACGGCCAGCACTTCACTCCACTCGTCGAAGGCCTCACGCGAGCCGCTGTACAGCACGAACCCGGCGGGCGTCCCCACCATCGCGGGCGGGACCATGATCCCGCCGTCCAAGAACCGCGCGCCACGCGAAGATGCCCACTCGGCGCGGACGCGCCCTTCGGCGGGCGTGTTGGTGGTGAGGTTGACCAGGTCGCGGCCGGACAGGTCGGCGTCGGCGAGCACTTCGGCGACCGACGCGTCGTCGAGGAGGCACGCGATGACGAGCCGGTTCGCCGCGACCGCCTCGGCCGCGCGCTCGGCGTCGACGGCTCCGGCGGGCGCCTTCCCGGGTGTGCGGTTCCAGACGGTGACGGGGTGCCCGGCGGCGAGCCAGGCGCCGGCGAGGGCGCGGCCCATGGAGCCGAGGCCGAGGAGGGTGATCGGAGTCTTCATGCCGACTAGCCTTGTCGCGGGTTCCGGGGTTGATCAAGTACGCACTTCGAAGTGGGTGCTCACCCCCGGGTAAGCGTGGAGGTGGACGTGGCCAGGCCGAGTGCGAACGAGTGCCCCGTCGAGGCGGCGATGACCGTGATCGGCGGCAAGTGGAAGGTGTCGATCCTGTGGGTGCTCGACCAGCGGGCGTTTCGTTTCGGTGAGCTGCGGCGGTCGATGCCGGGGCTCACCGAGAAGGTCCTCGCCTCGCATCTGCGTGAGATGGAGGAGGACGGGATCGTCCATCGCGAGGATTTCGACGAGGTCCCGCCGCGCGTGGAGTACTCGCTGACCGAGCGCGGCACGGCCCTCAACGCGGCCTTGAAACCGCTGGGCGCGTGGGGCCGGGTGAACGTCCTCGGTCAGCGTCCGCCGGCGACGCGGAGCACCGCGCCGGTCGTGTAGGACGCCTCTGGGGAGAGCATCCAGGCGATCGCGTTGGCGACCTCGTCGGCGGTTCCGGCGCGGCCGAGGGGGATCTGCGGGCCGACGCGGGTGGCACGGTCGGGGTCGCCTCCGGAGGCGTGGATCTCGGTGTCGATGATGCCGGGCGCGACGGCGTTGACGCGGATCCCCGCGGGCCCGAGCTCTTTCGACAGGCCGAGCGTGAGGGTGTCGACGGCGGCTTTCGAGGCGGCGTAGTGCACGTAGTCGCCGGGGCTGCCGAGGGTGGCGGCGCCCGAGGAGACGTTGACGATGGCGCCGCCGCCGGTCATGTCGGCGATCGCGCGGCGGCAGCAGAGCAGGACGCCGACGACGTTGACGTCGATGACGCGCTGGATCGTCGCGGGGTCGGCGGCGGCGAGGGGCCCGAACCCGCCGGTGACGCCGGCGTTGTTGACCAGGCCGGTTACGGTGCCGATCTGCGCGGCGGTGTCGAAGAGGCGGTCGACGTCGGCCTGCGCGGAGACGTCGGCGGCGACGGTGACGCAGCGCGCTCCCGCGGCCTCGGCGAGCGCGGCGGTCTTCGCGGCGGACTCGGTGTCGCTCGCGTAGGAGAGGACGAGGTCGTGTCCGTCGGCGGCGAGGCGGGCGGCGGTGGCGGCGCCGATGCCGCGGGTTCCTCCGGTGACGACGGTGAGCGGGCGCGGCACGGGAACCTCCGGAAGTCGGGCCTTGATCCTAGGCGGCGGCCCATACGATGGCGGCATGGCGGAGATCGTTCTCGTGCGGCACGGCCAGACGGAGTGGAGCTTGAACGGGCGGCACACCGGGGTGACGGACCTGGATCTGACGCAGGTCGGGCAGGAGCAGGCGATGCGGCTGCGGCCGCTGCTCGCGCCGCGCCAGTTCACGGCGGTGCTGTCCTCGCCGCGGCAGCGCGCGAAGCGGACGGCGGAGCTGGCCGGGCTGCCGCCGGTGTCGATCGACGGGGATCTCGCCGAGTGGGACTACGGCGATTATGAGGGCGAGACGACCCACGAGATCCGTGAGAAGGATCCGGACTGGACGATCTGGCGCGACGGCGCCCCGGGCGGGGAGTCTCCGGTGGAGGTCGGGGAGCGCCTCGACAGGGTTCTCGCGAAGGCCGAGGGGATGCTCGTGCGCGGTGATGTGGCGCTGGTCGGGCACGGGCACGCGTTGCGGGTGGCGGCGGCCCGGTGGCTGGGGCTCGGGACGGCGGGCGGCGCGTTGTTGTGGCTGGACACCGCGACGGTGTCGGTGCTGGGGTTCGAGCGGGAGCAGAAGGTGCTGCGGAGGTGGAACGTCGGGGCGGCCGGGTTGGCGTGAGGGGTGCGGCTCGCCGGGTCTGGCGAGCCGCCCTCACTTCTTTAGACCCGTACGAGCATCTTGCCGAGGTTCTCCCCGCGAAGCAGTCCGAGGAACGCGTCCACAGCGTTGTCCACACCCTCGTAGACGGTCTCGTCGGCGATGAGGCTGCCGTCGCGCAGCCACGGCGCCGCCTCCGCCAGGAACTCCGGCATGAGTGCGCCGTGGTCGCCGACGAGGAACCCGCGCAGGGTGGCGCGCTTGCCGATGAGGAGGCCCAGGTTGCGTGGAGCCGTGGGCGGTTCGGTGGAGTTGTAGACGGAGATGGCGCCGCAGATGGCGGCCCGGCCGTTGAGCTTCATCGCGCCGATGGCGGCTTCGAGGTGTTCGCCGCCGACGTTGTCGAAGTAGACGTCGATGCCCTCGGGGGCGGCCTTGGCGAGCTGGTCGGCGACGGGCCCGTCGTGGTAGTTGAAGGCGGCGTCGAAGCCGAGCCGGCCGGTGAGGTTCTCGACCTTGGCGGCCGAGCCGGCGCTGCCGATGACGCGTCCGGCGCCTTTGAGGCGCGCGATCTGGCCGACCATCTGGCCGACGGCGCCCGCGGCGCCGGAGACGAAGACGGTCTCGCCGGGCTTCATGCCGGCGATCGCGAACAGTCCGGCGTAGGCGGTCAGGCCGATCATGCCCAGCGCGCCGAGGTACATCGACTCGCTCGGGACGAGCGCGGGGTCGACGGCGCGGACCTTGGCGGCGTCGACGAGCGCGAATTCGCGCCAGCCGAAGCCGTGGATGACGTGCGTGCCCACGGGCACCGACGGGTCGCCGGAGGCCACGACCTCGCCGACGGCCCCGCCTTCCATGGGCTCGCCGAGGACGTAGGGCGGCACGTAGGACGGGACGTTGTTCATGCGGCCGCGCATGTACGGGTCGACCGACAGGAAGCTGTTGCGGACCACGACCTGCCCGGCGCCGGGCTCGGGCACGTCGACGGTCGCGAGGTCGAAGTCCTCCGGCACGGGCCAGCCGTGCGGGCGGCGGGCGAGGCGGACTTCGCGGGACTCGTAGGACATGGTCACTCCCCCTTGACGACGGTCAGCGTGACGTCGACATTGCCACGGGTGGCGTTCGAGTAGGGGCAGACCTGGTGAGCCTTGGCGACCAGGTCTTCGGCGACGGCGTGCTCGACGCCCGGGATGGCGACGTCGAGGGTGACGGTCAGGCCGAAGCCGCCTTCGCCGTTGGGGCCGATGCCGACCTTCGCGGTGACCGTCGACGCGCCGAGCGCGACCCGCTCGCGGCGGGCGACGGTCTGGAGCGCGCTGTGGAAGCAGGCGGAGTACCCGGCGGCGAAGAGCTGCTCGGGGTTGCTGCCGCCGCCCGGGCCGCCCATCTCGGCGGGGATCTTGAGGTCGAGGTCGAGGCGGGAGTCGGAGGAGGTCACGTGGCCGTTGCGGCCTTCGCCGGTGGCGGTGGCCTCGGCGGTGTAGAGCACCTTCATGTCGGTCAGCCCTTCAGGTTGTCGGTGAGCGTGATGAGGACGTCGCGCAGTTCGCGCAACTGGTTCGGGGTGAGTCGTGCGGCCTCGGCGATGCGCGCCGGGACGGTCTTGGCGCGTTCGCGCAGGGACTCGCCGGCCTCGGTGAGGTGGACGGTGACGCGGCGTTCGTCGCCGGACTCGCGGCGGCGGTCGACGAGACCCGCGCTCTCCAGGCGCTTGAGCAGCGGGGAGAGCGTGCCGGAGTCGAGGCGCAGTGCCGCGCCGATGTCGGAGACCGTGCGGCCGTCGCGCTCCCACAGCGCGAGGAGGACGAGGAACTGCGGGTAGGTCAGGCCGAGCTCGTCGAGGAGTGGGCGGTAGACGCCGGTGACCGCGCGGGAGGCGGAGTAGAGCGCGAAGCAGACCTGGTCGCGCAGGAGGAGGGGGTCGTCGGTCTGGTCCATGCAGATAACGGTAGTCCACAATTAAGTTGTGCACAATCTAAATGGCCGAAGAGTGGGCCAGGGCACGTGGCGGTGCGTCAGGTTGCCGGGGGGTGGGGTCGGGGCGGCGGGACGGCGGGGTCGCGTGCCGGGCAGTGAGCGCCGCGGCCGCACGGCGAACGCGGCCAGCGCTGCGGGCAGGCAGGGCAGGGCGGCGCGGGACGGTAGCCCGGAGGTAGGGCGCGGCACAGAAGCCGGAGGGCAGCGCTCAGCGGCGGAGAAGCAATCGAAAACGCACTCCCCCGCGCGCCCCAAAGGGGCCCCGAAAATCACGATACGCACGGGGTATGACATTTTGTCCGGACGCTGGCCCGATCGTCACGGAGACAGGAGCGACGGCGAGCCCAACGGCAACGGCAACGGCAACGGCAACGGCAACGGCAACGGCAACGGCAACGGCAACGGCAGAAAACTACCGCCACCCCGGCGCCGCCGGCAGCTCCGGCCCGCCCGGCGCGTACCCCGCGAGCTGCACGGCCATGTACCTCCGCGAGAACGCGTCCACGTCGTCGCCTTCGCACGCCCCCGCGATCAGCCCGGCGTGTCCCAGCATGATCCCCATGAAGTCGAGCGGCGCGAAATCCTCGCGCAGCAGGCCCGCCCGCGTCGCGCGCCCGACGATGACGAGCAGGTCCTCGTGCAGCCGCTGCTTCATCTCCTCGAACCCCGGCGCGTCGCGGCACATCGCGTCACTGAACCCGCGATGCGTCATTTGCAGCCGGCGGGCGCGCTCGATCAGCGCGAGGAAGGCCCCGGCCGCGTCCTCGGCCTCCTTGGCCTCGGTGATGGCGGCGCCGAAGCCCTCCATGATGTCGACCATGCCCGCCTGGACCAGCGATTCACGGGTCGGGAAGCGTCGATACAGCGTGGCTATGCCGACTCCCGCGCGGCGGGCGACCTCGTCCATGGGAACGTCGGCGCCGCGTTCGGCCAGCAGCTCGCGGGCGACGGCGAGGATGCGTTCGCGGTTGTGCGCGGCGTCGGCGCGCAGCCCCTGTGTCCCCATGGATCCCAGCCTAACAACCGGAGATGATGCTCCACTTATGCTAGGCTCGCGCCCATTCGGAGAACACCCTCCACTTACCCCTCGGGAGACGATCGATGAACGTCGCGCTCTGGGTCGGGCAGATCCTGCTCGCCGCGCTCGGCCTGTCCGGCCTCTACAAGGCCTTCGCCCCCATCCCCACCCTCGCCGAGAAGCTCGGCAAGTGGGCCGGCGACTTCCCGCCCCCGCTGGTGCGCTTCATCGGCTGGGCCGAAGTCGCCGCGATGCTCGGCCTGATCCTGCCGCCGCTCGTCGGGATCGCCGTGTTCCTGACGCCGCTGGCCGCCGTCGGGGTCGCGCTGATCATGATCGGCGCGGCGATCACGCACGCCAAGTACCGCGAGTTCGGGTCGATCGGCGCGAACGTCTTCCTCTTCGCCGTCGCGGTGTTCGTCGCCTGGGGCCGCTTCGGGGAGTGGGCCTTCTGACGCCCTACGACCGCCACGACCTCCACAGGGCCGCGTAGTCCCCGTCGGCCCCGATCAGCTCGTCGTGACTGCCCAGTTCGGCGATCCGGCCGCCGCTGACGACGGCGACCCGGTCGGCGTCGTGGGCGGTGTGCAGGCGGTGCGCGATCGCGATGACCGTGCGCCCTTCGAGCACCTTCGCCAGCGACCGCTCCAGGTGCCTGGCCGCGCGCGGGTCGAGCAGCGAGGTCGCCTCGTCGAGGACGAGGGTGTGCGGGTCGGCAAGGACCAGCCGCGCCAGCGCGATCTGCTGCGCCTGCGCCGGACTGGGCTCGTAGCCGCCCGAGCCGAGCTCGGTGCCGAGCCCTTCGGGGAGGTCGCCGATCCAGTCGGCGTCGACCGAGGCCAGCGCCTGGTGGATCTGCTCGTCGGTGGCGTCGGGATGAGCCAGGGCGAGGTTGTCGCGGAGGGTACCCAGGAACACGTGGTGCTCCTGCGTGACCAGCGCGACCCGCCGCCGCAGCTCGCCGAGCGGCAGACCGGTCACGTCGACGCCGCCGACGGTCACCCCGCCGGTCCGGGGAGCGTCGACGCCCGCCAGCAACCTGCCGAGCGTCGACTTCCCCGCACCGGATGGCCCGACCATGGCCAGGCGCTCGCCGGGCCGGACGGTGATGTCGACGCCGTGGAGCACGTCGTGGCCCGCGGCGTACGCGTAACGGACGTCGGTCGCGGCGAGCCGGTCGTCCTCCGGGTCGAGGCCGTGCTCGGTGCGGTCGGAGGGGACCTTCCCGACGCCGAGGACGCGCGCGAAGGACGTGCTGCCGATCTGGAGCTGCTCGGTCCAGGCGAGCAGCCGGTCGAGCGGCTCGATGACCTGGTTGACGTAGAGGGCGATCGCGGTGACGGCGCCGATGGTGGCCATGTCGTTGGCGTAGAGGACACCACCGACGAGGAGGATCGCGGCGAGCGGCACGAGGTAGGTGAACTCGCTGATCGGGAACCAGACCGTGCGCAGCCGCAGCGCCGACATCCGCACCTGGTGGAAGTTCTTGACCGTCTCGTATCCGCGTTCGATGCGGCGGTCCTGGAGTCCGAGGGCCTCGACCGTCCGGGCGCCCTCGACGGTGGTGGCGAGCCCCTCGCTGATGGCGGAGCGCACACGGCCGTCGCGGAGGTAGACCTTCCGGGCGCGGCGGAGGTACCAGCGGGTCACGAAGAACAGCACGGGCGCGCCGATGAGCGAGGTCACGGCGAGGATGGGGCTGAGCGTCACCATGGCGACGAACGTCAGGAGGAGCGTGACGACCCCGACGAGCATCTCCGGGACCGCGAAGCGGATCGAGGAGCCGAGCGCGTCGACGTCCTGCGAACTGCGGGTCATCAGGTCGCCGGTCCCGGCGCGCTCCACAGTGGACAGCGGCAGGGACAGCGAGCGGCCGATGAAGGTCTCGCGCAGTTCGGCCAGCAGGGTCTCGCCGAAGCGGAAGGACACGTAGCGGGCGAAACGGGTGACGACGGCGTTGACCACGACGAACCCGGCGATGAGGAGCGCGATCCGGTCGATGCCGGCGTTCGTGGTGCCCTGGCGGACGTCGTCGATGAGGTGTCCGAGGAGCCAGGGCCCTGCCAGTCCGGTCAGCGCGGCCGTGATGTGCAGCACGATCACGGCGGTCAGCACGCGGGGCCTGCCGCGCAGCAGGCGCCAGGCGGCCCGCCGGACCTCGGGCGGATCGGCGACCGGCAGGTCGGTGGTGGTGCTCATGGGGTGGGGCTCCTCGGTGTTCGGCGCCCGCGACCCTACGCCTGGACCCGAGGGGCGGCCAACCGGTTTCCCACCGGCGCCGGCCGGCGGCCGCCGCAGCGCCCGTGCGGTGCTGCGCCGGGCCAGCACAGCCCGTGCTGTGCAGCGCAGCGCAGCGCAGCGCCGTGCCGTGCCGTGCCGTGCCGTGCCGTGCCGTGCCGAGCCGTGCCGAGCCGTGCCGAGCCGTGGGCAGCGTTCAACGGCGGACGGTCATGCGAAAAACGCACTCCCCCGCTCGCCCCAAAGGGGCCCCAAAAATCACGATACGGGCGAGGTATGACAAAAGCGCCAAACCGAGAATCGTTCACGGCCGTGGCCTTCGTGGCCTTCGTGGCCTTCGACGGCCTCAAGGCCGGGCCTCCCGCGTCCGCCTCCTCGACCCCGAAAGGCTCCGCCCACCCCGTAGGCGGACGCCCCACCCCCGCAGGTGGACGCCCCACCCCGCAGGTGGACGCCCCACCCCCGCAGGTGGACGCCCCACCCCGCAGGTGGACGCCCCACCCCCGCAGGTGGACGCCCCTCCCCCGAGAGGACGCCCACCCCGTCCTACGCCGTCCGCAGGGCCTCGACCGGGTGCAGCCGCGCGGCCGCCAGCGCCGGGTAGATCCCGGCGAGCGTCCCCACGACCAGCCCCAGCACGGGCCCTCCGGCCAGCAGCAAGGGGTCGAGGATGACCAGCCAGTCCTTGCCCAGGGCCGCCCCGGCGGTCGCGTCGACACCGAGGATCGTGCCGATCGTGCCGCCGACGAGGCCGAGGATCCCCGACTCGAAGAGGAACTGGATGGTGATCGCCGACCTCGTCGCGCCGGTCGCCCGGCGCAGCCCGATCTCCGGTTTGCGCTCCAGCACGGCCACGTAGGTCGTGTTGGAGATCCCGATCGCGGCGATCAGCAGCGAGATCGCCGCCAGACCCAGGAACAGCGCCTGCGTCTCCGACTGCACCCCCTGCTGGAACGTCGCCAGGTCCGGCGGCGTGGTCACCGTCAGCCGCGTCGGCGCCTGCGGGTGCAGGGCCAGCGCGACCTCGGTGGCGACCTGCTGCGCGGCGCCCGGCTCGGTCCGCACGATCGCCTCGGCGGCACTGAAACCGCCGCCAAGGCACCGCTCGTAGGGGAACACCATCGCCCGGGTGAAGCGGGTCTCGTTGTCGGGCGCGGTGAAGATCCCGACCACGAGGTAGGCCTGCCCGCTCACGAAGACCATCGGACCGTCCACAAGGGACTTGATGCCGAGCTGCTCGGCTGCGGCGGTGTCGAGCATGACGACCGGGTCGCCGCGCTCGCCGTGCCCGGCGTCGAACCAGCGCCCCTGCGAAAGCGTGGCCTGGTAGGCGATCAGGGCCTCGGGCTGCGAGGCCATCGCCGACAGGTTCACCGTCTTGCCGTAGGCGTTGCGGCCGACGTCCTGGTCGGATCCCTTGCAGGACAGCCCGGCCTGCTCGACGCCGTTGAGGGACCGCACGTTCTCCGCCGCCGCTCCCGGCGGGGCCGCGATCCCCTCGGGGTAGCGGGCGGTGACCTGCGTCGACTTGACCGCGTCGAAGCGGTCGTTGACCGCGCCGGCGGCCGAGGCCGTGATGCCGAGGGTTCCGATGGCCGTGGCGATCCCGAGCGCGACGCCGGCGATGGTCAGGCTCGACCGCAGCCGCCGGCCCTTGACCGCCAGCGCGGCCTGGATCAGCGCGTCGCGCGGCGAGGTGCGGACCTTGCGCCCGATGTCGACGGCGCCGCCCTTCTCCTTACGCCGCCAGGGGAGCCGCATGACCGTCCACCACCTTCACGGTCCGGCCGGCGCGGACGGCGACCTCGTTCTCGTGGGTCACGACCACCACCGCCCGGTCGCCGGTCACCAGGTTCTCCAGCAGGTCGAGGACGGCCTGGGTGTTCTCGCTGTCGAGGTTGCCGGTCGGCTCGTCGCACAGCAGGACCTTCGGTTCGTGCACGATCGCGCGGGCGATCGCCACCCGCTGCCGCTCACCGCCCGACAGCGTGTTCGGGCGGGCGTGCAGGCGGTGCCCGAGCCCGACCGACCGCAGCGCGGCCTCGGCCAGCCCGGGCCGCTCCTTGCGCGGGATCCCCAGGTGCGCCAAGGGCATCGCGACGTTCGCCAGGCAGTCGAGGTGCGCCACGACGTAGGCCGACTGGAACACGAAGCCCAGGGTCGTGGCGCGCAAAGCCGTGCGCTGGCGTTCTTTCAGCGTCCCGGTGTCCACACCGGACAGCAGGTAGGTGCCGGAGGTCGGCTCGTCGAGCAGGCCGAGAACGTTGAGCAGCGTGGACTTCCCCGAGCCCGACGGCCCGATGATCGCCACCATCTCACCGGCCTCGACGGTGAAGGTCGCGTCCCGCAGGGCCGCCACCTCGGGCGGGCCGGGAAACGTCCGGCCCACCTCGGTCAGCTCGATCACTTCTTGACGCTCCGTTCGGCCACGACGACCTTCGTACCGACCGCCAGTTCACCTTCCTTCGGGGTGACCGCGGCCAGACCCTCGTGGTTGAGGTGGATCGTCACCGGCACGTCGGCGCGGTTGCCCGCGTCGTCCACAGTGGTCACCACGTCGGTGCCCGCCTTGCGCCACAGCGCCGAGACCGGCACGACCACGGCCTCGTCGGGCGAGTGCTTGAACTCGACGACGACGGTCTGGGCGCTGCCGACCTTCGGCTTCTTCGGGAGGTCCTTGGCGTTGACCTTGAAGGTGGCGAGGTCGGGCGGTCCGCCCTCGCCGTTGCCCCAGGGATCGGAGTTCTCCTCGGTCTTCTCCTTGTCCCCGCCGGGAGGCGGGCCGATGCCGAGCAGGCTGGTCCCCTTCTCCTCCAACGGACCCTCACCGAAGGTGAGGCGGGCCTCGTCGGACAGGTTGTCGAGGCCCTTGGGCCCGTCGGACAGCGGGACGGTGACCTGCCAGGCGCCGCCGACGAGGGTCAGCAGGGTGTCCTTGGCGGGCAGGCCGACCTGCGCGGTGACCTTCCCGACGGTCGCCGGAAGCGACTTGGCGATCAGCAGCTCGGCGGCCGGGACGCTGACCAGCTTCGGGCCCGGCGTCGTCTCGCCCTCCTCGCCGACCTTCGCCTCACCGTCCACAGTGGCCGGCTGGTAGCCGAGCGCGGCGTAGAGGCGCTTGACGTCGGCGGTCGTCCGCGCGTCGAAGGTCCCCGTCACCGGGGTCCCGTAGAGCGACGACAGGGCCGACTGGAGCTGCGAGACGTCGCGGCCCTTGTCGCCCTCCTTGATGTCGCGGAAGGCGGGGAACCTGCCCTCAAGGGCGATGACCGGGCGGCCGGAGATCTCGATGACCGACTGCCCGTTGTCCACCTCGTCGCCGGACTTGCGCGGCAGGAAGGTCACGATCTGCTCGGCTCCCCCACCGCCCTCGGTGCTGCTCGCCGGCGCCTTCACCGCGAGCGCGACCTCGCGGCTGAGTTCGCCTTCGAAGGTGCGGGAGGAGGCGAGGGGTCCTTTCTGGACGGTGGCGGTGACCGTCGACGGTTCGGGCGCCTCGGCCTCGGAGGAGACCTGCGCCGGTGTGCGCGCCTGGGATCCGGCCCAGACCGCGACCCCGGAGGAGACGACCAGACCGAGGCTCAGGACGGCGATGACGACCCGCGAGCGGGTGACGGCGATCTTCACCCGCTACTCCTTCAGCAGGCCCTGGGCGGCGCCCAGTGCCTTCTTGGTGTACTCGTACCAGCCGAACAGCTCGGTCTCGTAGTCGACGAGGTAGGTGTCCAGCGCGCTCTTCATCAGCTCGGCGGTCGCGGTGGCGTGGCCGGTCTCCTGGTCGCATTCGACGTCGGCGACGGCGAGCTTGATCTCCTTCTCCTTGGCCTTGTCCATCTCCTCCTCGGTCGGCTCGGTGTACTCGCCTTCGGCCGGGTAGGTCGTGGACATCCCGTCCTCGGAGATCTCCATCGGGCCGTAGTAGTACTCGTAGCCCTTGTTGTAGGCGTCCTCGGGGCTCTCCAGGCCCTCGAAGCCGCGCCCGGACATGCACAGCGACCACGACTCGTCGAGCGCCGACATGTCGGGGCCCTCGCGCAGGTCGGTCCAGATCATGGTGGAGAACTTGTCGAGGGCGTAGTACTCCTTCTCGGTGTAGACGCCCATGCCGTCGGGGAAGACCTGCTTGTTGACCTCGGCGGCGCAGCCCACGGTCGGGAACTGGCGCGTGGTGCCGTCGGGAAGGGTGATCTTCTCGTGGGTGGGGAAGTCCGGCTCCTGGTAGCTGTCCGGGCCCTCGCCCCCGAGCTTCCCTTCCCCCTTCATCTGCTCGTACTGCTCCTCGTAGATCTTCTCCTTGTTCACGCCTTCGAGGGCGATGAAGTACGCGTCGCGCTCCTCGTCGGTCAGTTCGGAGTAGAAGCGGTCGTCGTAGTCGCTCTCCATGCCGGGGTCGCCGCTCGCCGAGTCCGAGGGGACGTCGCTGCCGTCACCGCTGGACTCGGGGTCGGGTTCGCCGGGCCCGGGGCCCCGCGGGTCGAGTCCGTAGCCGCGCTTGGCGGCCTCCTCCGGCGTCGGCCGGTCGCCGCTCGCGGACTCGTTGACGATGTCGTCGGGGTTGAAGACCCACTGCGTGGGGTCGCCCTCCATGCCCATGTCGGGATGGATGCTGAACCCCTTGCCCTCCATGCACTGCCGGGTCAGCCGGTAGACGACCTGGTCGAGCTCGGCGTCGGCCTTGTTGCCTTCGAGCCACGCTTCCTTCGCCCCGGTGGGCTTGTCGTCCCCGCTGTCCCCGCTGCACCCGCTGACGGCGAGCGCGCCGATCATCACGACCGGCAGGAGCCGGTAAAAACGCGACCTCATGGTCCCTCCAGTTGATTCACCCCGAAAGATGCGGGTGAGCGGCCGGAGGTTGCCGGTGTCAGTCCTCGGATTCGCCGCGGGTCACGGTCGCGCGGTAGCGCGGCTCGCTGACCAGCAGTTCCTGGTGCGTTCCGGTGGCCAGGACCTTGCCTCTGTCCACATAGGCCACTTCGTCGACCTGGGACAGGAGCAGGGGGCTGGTGGTCGCCACGACGGTGGTGCGGCCGGTGCGGGCGTCGCGGATCCGTTCGGCGATGGCGGCCTCGGTGTGGGCGTCGACGGCCGAGGTGGGTTCGACGAGGATGAGGACCTCGGGGTCGAAGACGAGGGCGCGGGCCAGGCGCAGGCGCTGGCGCTGTCCGCCGGACAGGGACCGTCCGGCCTCGGCGATCTGGGCGTCGAGGCCGCCGGGGAGGGCCTCGACGACGTCTTCGGCGGCGGCGATCTTGAGGGCCTGCTCGATGCGGGTGTCGTCGGCGTCGCCGCGGACGTCGAGTTCGTCGCGGAGGCGGCCGGCGAACAGGCGCGCCTCGTTGTCGGCGACCAGGATCCGGCGGCGGACCTCGGCGACGTCCATGTCGGTGAGGCGCACGTCGCCGAAGGTGGCGCCGGAGTCCTCGTAGCGGCCGAGGCGGTCGGAGATGGCGACGGCGTCGGCCGGGTCGGCGGCGGCGATCGCGTACAGGCGGCCCGCGGGTACGGCGAGGCCCGAGTCGGGGTCGACCAGCTCGCCGCCTCGGCTCTCCACCGTGGAGCGGCCGGACTCGACGTCGGGCTGGAGGTTCAGGATCGTCACCACCCGGCGGGCGGCGACCAGACCGCGGGTGATCTTGTGGGCGGCTTCGGCGAAGGTGCGCAGGGGGATCGTCAGCAGGGCCGCGTATCCGTAGATGGCGACGACGTCGCCGACGCTGATCGCCCCGGAGTTCGCCATCCGCGCCGACAGCCACGTCACCAGTGCCAGGAACAGTCCCGGCAGCAGGATCTGGAGCGCCTCGACCCACGTCTGCACCGCGCCGATCCGGAAACCCGCGCGCTTCAGCTGCTGCGAGCGCTCGCCGTAGCGGCGGTGGAACAGCTCCTCGCCGCCGATGCCGCGCAGCACGCGCAGGCCCGAGACGATGTCGTTGGCCTGCGCCGACAGGGCGCCCTGCTGCTCGCGGTAGTGCGACTCCCGCCGCTGGAGCGGCTTGATGAGCGGGCCCACCAGGAACATCAGGATCGGCACGCCGACCAGGACGACCGCGCCGAGCGGCGGCGAGATCGCCAGCAGGATCGCGATGATGACCACGAGTGTCACGATCGCGCCGGACAGCCGCGCGCTGATGTCGAGGGCCATGCCGATGTTCGAGATGTCGGAGGCCCCGATCGAGACCACCTCGCCGGTCGAGACCTGCTTGGGCAGGGCCGCGCCGAGCCGCACGGCCCGCCGCGTCACGACCTGCACGGTCCGCACGCCGCCGTGGAGGGAGACCATGATGACCGTCCGGTGCCGCATGATCCCCGCGCCCGCGCCGACCGCGGCCAGCAGCAGGATCGCGCCCGACCAGGTCAGCAGCGACGGCCAGTGCTTGGTCGCCACGCCCTGGTCGATGGCCCGGCCGAGCAGCGCCGGGGACACCGCCATGCAGACCATCCACACGATCCCGAAGAACATTCCGGCGAGGACACGGGAGAGCTGCCCGCGAAGCAGCCACCACATGTAGCGGACGGGCGAGGTGGCATCGGGCGTGCCGGGATCGAACGAAGGGAGGGTGCGCACAGCCGGTGGACGTTACGCCGCGGGCACCGCGCTGGCGAGGGGATATCCCAGCAATCGGGGGTGGTGTGGGACGGCACACACCGGACCTCGCGATCCCGCGCCCCGGCCCCCGTCGCCGACGGTCGGCTAGCCTTCCGCCGCATGAGCGGACTCGATCTGGCGACGGTCATGGCGGCCGACGAGGCGCAGCCCCCTGCACCGCCGGAGGGCTCGGAGGTCGTGGAGGCCGCCGGATACCGGCTCGTGCGCCTCCCGGACCGCTTCCCCGATCCGCTCCAAGTGCTCTGGACACGCTCCACGCGGCCGGCCGCGACACTGCTGGGCGAGATCATCGAGCGCGCCGCCGGATTCGGGCTGCCCGAGGCGTTCGTGTGCGTGAAACTCAGCGCACCCGACGACGTCGACGAGGCACTGCTCGGCAAGGGCGCCCAGCTGGTCGACACCGCCGACGTCCTGGCCATGCCATTGCCCGCCGACATCGAGGCCCCCGGCGTTTCCGGGCTCGACGCACGGTGGCTGACCACACCGGAGATCGGGCGCGACGCCAACACCATCGGGGTCGCGGTCTTCGGCGGGACCCCGGCCACCGACGACGAACTCGCCGTCCGGGCCCGGGGCCACAGCGCCACGCACGCCGCGGGGACCGGAGGAGCCGTCGTCGCCTACCTCGACGGCACCCCGGTCGCGCTCGCGGGCCTGGAGATCACCGACGGGGTGGCCCGGCTGTCGGGC
>Ga0307515_10013749_pt1 | contig 15082 bp, 10 predicted proteins | sample 17_EM_MG_FD_194513 | JGI IMG/M metagenome (GOLD analysis project Ga0307515, IMG submission 194513) | Populus trichocarpa ectomycorrhiza microbial communities from riparian zone in the Pacific Northwest, United States - 17_EM | ecosystem: Host-associated > Plants > Roots > Unclassified | place... | reverse complement strand
TCAGTTGCATACTTTATTAGAGAGGAAACATCACATGAACATTTATAAATAACCAGTTCTTGAATGTCATTTGGGAACATGACCTGAAAATCTCCATCCCTATTGATACTCAAATTACACAAGGCAATTGTTTTACTTGTGTGATAATCATCCATCATTCTACTATAATCATCTTCATCCAGCAGTCCTACAAAGATTTGGTATGTGCTTAGTGACTGGGTCTTATCCCGAGAATTAAGATACTCCACAAAGTCAGATTGACCTTCAAAATGGCATACCACAGTTTCCAACTCCTTCAAGCATCCTACTTCCTTTCCTTTGACTATTATCGGACAAGTAAGAAACGCATCCTCTAATACAAAGACTTGTAGGTGAGAGAGTTTAGGTAATATCCCATTAGGAAACTCCTTTTCCCCAAATCCATTCATCCTAAGATATCTCAGGTTGGATACACATTCCATGCCTTGAGGCATCTTTTCAAGTGCAGTACGAGAGAGGTCTAACCTCTTCAGTGCCTTGAGCTTTTTTAATGATGGTACAAGCCTTAAGTTCACACACCCTTTGAGCAATAATGCAGTAAGACTCACCAATTCAGAAACAGAATCAGGCAAATTTATGATATTTGTATGAGACAGATTAAGAACCTTGAGTCCGTGCAATTGCTCAAAAAAAGAAGCTGCAATAAATTCCAACCCTTCATTATTGCGTAACAATAGAGTTGACAGATTGGGACACCTTGGTGAATGGCTGGATGGAATTTCCTTGAAATAACAATCCTTCAAAGAGACTCTCACTAGATCTTCTTTCCACATATCCACATCTGGTATTTCTTCCTCATATTCCCTGACCATAACTGGAGAGTTCATTTGGAGTATTTGGAGGGCCATGTCCCTAATCAAGTCGTGCATCTTGACACATCTATGATGATAACGATCAAAACAACTTTCCAGTAAACAAACATTTTCAAGTTTATTAAGCATCGTGTGGCCCTCGTCAAATGCTGCTTGTCTGCTCCTCGTTCCTTCAACTATTCCCTCATCAGTCAAATAACATATCAACTCCTCCCTTTCAATCTTATGATCTTCAGGATATAATGCACAATACAAGAGACATTGTTGTAGTGCTAAATCATTTTCTAGCCGATCATAACTCAACCTCAACAACTGGAATACCTCATCTTCCATGTCTCTAAATTTTGATTCTTTCAATTTCTTCAATGTATTTCTCCACTCATGTAGGTCATCCACTCCCCTCATGCTTCCTGCCATTGTAATAATTCCCAATGGCAAACCGGCACATTCCCTTACAACATCTACTGCAATTCGTTCCACTTCTGGAGAAAGTGCTATGTCATTTCCAAGCCTCTCAATAAACAAAATCCAAGCTTCTTCCTTCAAAATAGGCTGCACTTTGATTGTGTGTTGGGTTTTCATCTGTTGACAAATTCTTCCTGATCGAGTTGTAATAATCAACTTGCATCCCTTAACTTGGTCAGGAATTCCCAGCTTTTGTAAGTCAAAAGCCTTCCACAGATCATCTAAAATCAAAACCCATTTCTTTTTCTTCATTAATTCTTTTCTCAATATGACCGCTCTGTGCAGCTCCTCATCTTCATTAGAAAGATCTAAACCAATACATCTTGCGAAACTTTTCTGCAATCTGTTAATGCTGGTATCTTGTGAAACAGTAATCCAGAAAACATGATTGAAAGTGTCTGGTCTTTCTAGAAGCTGATTATATATGTGTGTCACCAACGTCGTCTTACCCACTCCGCCCATCCCATAGATGCTAATTCTTGAAACTTTATCATGCATCAACCAAGACCAGATAGTCTTCTTGTGGTCTTCGAATGCTTGACCCACCAGCTTTCTCGTTGGTAGTGCATCTCCTTTAATCTCATTTGTGTTGCTTGCAAACCCTCCAGAAGAGCTAGCTGCTGCGCCAGGCTGCACTAATCTTCCACTATTCTTCTCCACATCCTTCTTCTCCTCCTTCTCCTCCACTGGTTCTGTCCTCACTCTAACCATGTCCTCCACAATATTCATAATCACATCATTGTTTACTAATGGAGCACGGGGTCGATCATAATATCTTCCATGGTCATGACACAATGGGTCTGTTGGCTGGGATGAATCTCCTCGAGGCGCATCAGCTTGATTAATTGATGTTCTCTCATGAAAGATACCTCTCAGAAGCTCAATGTCTTCATCAGTGAAGCTACTCAGCCAATGTTCGCGCTCTCCAACGAAAAGAGCATCTCCTTCTTGTGCCATCACTTCATCATTGTTTTGTTCTTGGGCAGAAGCTAAAACTGCAATAGTGACCTTGTTATTGCTTGAGCCTGCTACGGTTTTAAGTTTTTTTTCTGGAGGGCCATCCATTGCTGCACGGACTACATTTCGAACTTCTTCAGGAACTTTCTCACATATTTTAACACCACGCCCTTTCACTCCTGACAAATGCCATTTGATCCTCGAAATGGAAGTATTCTCGGCAAATAAATGCCCACAAAATTTACACTTCATGCCGCCATTATTCATATCTTCAACATCATTCCAAAATGGATCATTTGATCGAAACATTTTTTCCTATAGAAAATAAAAGTCAAAGTATTGAATAAAAATTAATGGAAGTTAAATTAATTGAAAAAAGAAAGTGTAAAACTAAACTAATTAAGCAAAAACAGCAGAGAATAATAGTTACAACCTTTTCTTTACTTAAAAAGACTCAAACAATAGTTACATGTGAAAAACAGAAACACCAGCAGGATGAAGAAGATGAAGTTTAAGTACTTTACCTGGATTGAAGATGTTCTGCAAGAGCTGATTTGCTTAAGCAGTAACCAGAAAAGAAGAGCAGAAAGCACAGATGGGAGAAGAGTATGTGGCTAACAATAGCTTGGAAGAGTTTGATAGCTTGGAAGAGTTTGATAGCTGTAACTGTTCAACCTCAATAATGTCATCTTGTGGACCCAGTTGTTATGGAAACTTTGAAAACTTATATAATTCAGAATGACTGTAACCTGTCAATGTTCGAACTTAGAAATTACATATCAATTCTTCAACTTTACATGCTGAGTGCTAAGTAATTATGTTACACTTTCAAATTTACTTATTAGTACAGTATAAACTAAAAGATGCGGTTATTCTACTATTCACTATCATATGAAATAGTGTTTTATTTCTTTTTCTTTTTTTTTCTAATTTCATATTTTAATATTTAGTTTATTAGAGATTGAGTTTAATAATTTATTATAATTTGTTTTATATGTGGTTATCACGGTCTCATTATCCGTGTCACGGGTTTGATCATAGGTTGACTTGAATTTTTCTTGTCTTTTTATAATTGATTTTTTAAAAAGTACATCTTTTAACATTAGGTTGATTGAGAATTATATTTCATGATTTATTTTGGTTTGGTGGATTAACTCAGTTGGCTATAGTTTTTTTTTCTTTTTTAATTGATGTTTTAAAAAAACAAAAATCCATCTTTCAACATTGGATTGATTAGGAATTAACCTTCATCATTTATTTTGATTTGCTTTCTATATATAAGGTTATCTCGATCTCATGACTTGGATCCTAGGTTTGACAGATTAACCCAGTTGACTTGAGTTTTTCTTGTCTTTTTTTAATGGACATTTATTTTTCAATTTCATCATTTAGAATTGAGTCGATTATAAATTAGGCTTCATGATTTATTTTTATTTGCTTTCTATGAGATTTATCCGTCTTATGACTCGGGTCACGTGTTTTGCGAGTTAACCCATGTAGACTTATATCATTTTATTGTGTAATGTTTTTAGATTGAAACTTTTTCAATTTCAACCTTCAACAATGTGTTTATTGAAAATTAAGTTTCATTATTTATTTTGATTTATTTTTATGGGATTATCACAGCCTCATGACATTGGTTGCGGATTTGACAGGTTAACCCATATTGACTTAAGTCATTTTTTATTTATTTTCTATGAGGTTATCTCAATCTTATAACCTGGGTCATGAGTTTGGTAGATTAACTCAGGTTAATTTTTTTTGTTATTTTTTAATTTATTTTTTTCAACTTCATCCTTCAATATTAGGTTGATTGAAAATTGAGCTTTATGATTTGTTTTGATTTGTTTTATATGAGGTTATCATGATCTCATGATTCAGGTCGTGAATTTGACAAGCTAAATCAGGTTGGCCTATATCAATCTAATAAGTTGTCATTTCAATATTATTTTAAAAAAAGAGATATTATCTTGAATTTTTGTAAATCAAACTATGTTTTTACTAGTCATCTAAGTTGTTCTTTTGACTCATTAAACTAGTCAGCTCATATCAAGTCAAACTCCACATATTTTAAAAAATTATTTACTAGAAAAATGCTAACAATGTGCGGATGTTTCTTTTGTATATTAAAAAAAAATTTATTTTACCCATAGTATTATTTATATATAGGATAGTGTATTGGACACCACCAAAGACAAAAACTCCAAGCTCATGAGATAAATGTCGATGCTTCCTTTGACGTTAACAGCTATGCCGATGCTTCCTTTGACGTTAGCTTTAGAATTTGCTATGAGCTCTAAGGATGTGAATTTCATTTCTTAACTTTCTAGGTTCAAATTTTGAGGTTAGAAGAAGTTTATGAAATTTATTTGAATATACCAGACAAATGTAGGGGTGTGTTTTTAAAATTGTTAAAAAAATAAATAAATCTCGGTTAGTATAAAAATTGGTTTGAGAATATCTGCTACCATTTAATTATAGATTTACTATGAGCCAAAGGTTGGGTTTTGTTTTACCTGTAATTATTATACTTGGAGTGTTTGGTAAGATGAATAAATTATACAAAAATCTAAAACAGCGCAGACATTAATTGTTCATACACTCACATTATACTATTTTATCCTTAGCTGACCTACTAACAAAGCTTGGGCATGGAGGTATAAGAAGATTATTTTTATGAGATTTATTAGTCATTATAATAAAAAAAAGAGTTAATTCGTATTTTTACATCTTTCATCCATATTGTAATTACTTAATCACCCTTAAAGGGAAAAAAAACTTTTTTCTGGTCAAAGGGCTTTTCAAGTTTTTCAAATTTTTTTATCAAGGGCAATTACTTAAATGCCCCTAAAAAATAATATTTCTTAGCTTTGAATGCAATGACTTTTAGTTATTTTTTTTTCATGTGGGGTCAGTGGTGATTAGATCTTTTAATATATATAAAATTAAATTTAAATTAAAAAGTGGTTGGCATATACATAACACGCACTAGAAAGTGGGCACTGCCCGTGCCTTTTGGCTGGTGCATGTGGCACCAAAACAACTCTGAACATCACCATTCAAGATGGTGTTTGATGCGCCTCACCACCCCCGTCACGATCGTGAGGCGTGTGCTGTCAGAGGATCGGCGGCTGAGCTCCGACAACATGTTTTATGTTCCCTCCCGCTTTCCTCCCTCTCCCTCCTAGAAAAACATGATGGCCATTGCAAGAAAACAAAGAAGTCTAGTTATTTGTTTGTTGATTCAAATTAGGTCCTCATTCTTTTTAATATAATATATTTGGTCTTGAGTCCTTTATTAAGTTATTGTTTTTTTCAATTTCATCCCTATACATTTGATTTTTATATTAGATTTGATACTCATTCTTTTAATTGCAATGTATTTGGTCTTAAATCCTTTATTGATTTTTTTTTCAATTTCATCTCTTGACATTTGATTTTTATATCAAATTTAGTCATCATTGTTTTTATTGTTATTTTCAATTTTTCTTATCATTTTCTTAATTGAAATTGTGTTCAATTTCACGTCTTATTATTTTTTTATGTCAAATTTTTAATTTTTTTTTCAAATTTATCTATAATTATTTTGGTTGGTTGAGAATTTTACTTTTTTATTTTTTTCGAGTTTGTCTTTTATGTCATGATCCGACCACATGATCTCTGTTACAAGTTTTGAAGATTGGACTAAATTGGCTTCAGTCATTTTTTTTTTTTAATTTCATCCATCATCACTGAGTTTGTTGAAAATTGATATTCTTTGTTTTTTTTTTTATCTTTTCTTTTAGTAGAGTTATTCCGATATCATGTCTTGGGTCATGGATTCAACAGGTTCACCAGGTTTGACTTGGACATTTATTTTATTTTTTTTAAATTTTCCCCTTCAATATTAGGTTGGTTTAAGAATTAAACTGTGTAATTTTATTCAGTCTACTTTTCATACCGTTATCTTGGTCTCACAACTGAGTTATAGATTTGATTTAATTTTTGCTATAGCTAGATGATAAAAGATTATCATGTTCGGTTCTTTTGGAGGATATATTTTTAGAATTCACCTATGTGATACCTTAGATAAACTTGGGTCAATTTCTATTTTTCTTTTTATAATTTTTTATTTATTGAGAATTGAGATTCATATTTTTTTTTATCTTTCTTTCTATGCAATCATCCCATTCTAATTTGATTTTTTTACTTTGTTAACTAATAAGATCATTAAGACATTTTAGGAATATTATGAAGATATATTTTCATAATATTTTCATAATATTAACAAACATTCATCTTTTGCATTGAATCATTATTTTTTTTTGCTTTATTTGTTATCGATATCTTATTTTCTAATTATATTATTAAATTAACCGAGTTTATTAAATTCATTTGAGTCAATGACTAGAATCTTATATTTTTTTTGTTTTTTTAAAATATATTTTTTAAAATAGGTAGACCATGGCATAACACAGACCACCTATCTAGTATTGACTAGACCGGGTAATTGTTTTTGAAATTATTTGGTGTATCTTTGATAATACAAAAATCAATTTGTCATGTCCAAGGTGGTTCCAGAGGAGAATTTTTTTTGTCCCATTACAAGAGTAGACCAAGCTTGTCAAATTCTGATTATGATTTATAAAATTATTATACTGCCTTTCATATAAAATATTACCACCATCCATTTCATCCATGTTTTCAACATATTCCCAAAAACGATCATTTGGTCGACTCATTTTGATCAGTGGCTCTATAGAAAAGAAAAAAGAAAAAGATATATCAACACGATGTTAATTAGAAAGTTGTATGTTCAGTTAATAGAAGGAAAAAACCAATGAATTATGGACCAATCAAAACAAAAATATAAATAAGAAATAATTTTAATTTTTCAACAACAAATCAAAACGGTTTTAATTAATTTAATGTGTTAGATTTTTTTTTGATATAAAATTAACACATTAAATTAAAAATATCCACCGGGTTCAATATTGTTTTTCCTTAAATTTATATTCAACCTTAAAAATAAACTCGTAACTAATCATAAACTCAACCGGGTTCAATATTTTCTCTCTCTTAAATTTATAACAAACCTTAAACAAAAATAAAAAATAAAGTGAACAGTGCTGCTCACAGTAAAACATGTGAGGTGATGAACTCAATTAGGTTCAATATTTGTTTTTTCATAAATTTATATTCAACCATAACAATAAAACCCGGTGACTCAGAACATGAATTCAACTGGGTTTAATATTTATTTTTCCTTAAATTTATAGCAAATCTTAAAAAATAAATAATATCATTCACAATAAAATATAAAAAGATAAATAATGTAACTGCATAATATTCATCTCACATATTTTAGTTTATTTAGTAATAAATTATTATATATATTATTATATAGGTATATAAGAAAAAAATTGGAAAAACACTGAACTTGCATAGTGTTTCTACGCGGTTTAAATTATCGGTAATACTTGACAAGGATAATAATATTTTTAAAATATTTATATAAACATTTTACCACATTGTTTCCACTATACTTATATATAATATATATGCTTCCTATAATCTCGTAAGAACACATAAAATCATCATATTTATCTCTTTAACATTAAGTTTTTTGTACAAAAATAATCTTAATTTTCACCATAAACCCTGCAAACATTATTTGTGATTCTTAATGTTAAAATTAGTACATAAAAATTTAAAGCAACAGTTCATCTCAAAATATACTAAAATTATTTTTAACTTTCAAATCTAAATTGACATTCATTAAATATATGTTAAGAAAGTCCTATTTATATTCAACCTCAATATTCATACAAAATCTATAGCCTAATTTAACAGTTGATATTATATGATTCTAAAACTTGATTTATTAAAAGGGTTTCAACAACTTTTTTTTTTCTATGTGACTCATAATATAATTTTTAATAAATCTAATCAATAATCTATAAAAAAAAATACAATCCGTAAATTTTATGGAAAATCAACAATTATTCTACTAATTTATTTAATATCTATCCAAATATATACACATGATCTCCTTGGGTGTTTTTATATCATTTTAATAATTTCTTGAAATTAATGTAAAGGAATTAGACTTCATTCTCTATTTTTCCCCATATTGCAAGCCTTTGTGTATCTAAATATCTTACATTAAAAATTTTCTTATGAGTAAAAAATTCAATTATTCACCTTGTTATTGTTATCCTCCAACTTGTCCTTTACTTAAAAAGATTCAAGCAATAGTTGCAGGTGAAAAACAGGAACACCAACAAGACGAAGAAGATGAAGTAAAAATACTTTACCTGGATTCAAGATGTCCTCCAAGAGCTGCCTTGCCTGAGCAGTATTCAGAAAAAAGAGCAGAAAGCACAGGCAAGAGAAGAGTATATGGTTTTAAGAAATAATTTACTGGGAACAGAGAATGGTATAATGAGATGATATGTGGAAGAGATTGTTACAGTTATAGCACAGAGAGAAGAAAGGTTCAAGAAAAAACTATAATGAAGTTGAAGCAGAATCTCTGTTTGATTTTTTCTTTTTTGTGTTTTTGGTACATTGGTCAACAATAGCTTGGAAGAGTTGTTGTGGAAACTTTGCAAAGGATCTGCAGAAAGAAATATATTAGAATGAATTTTTTTATATTAATATATTGAAATAAAAAATGTTAACGCTTGGACCCGTCAATGTTTATCATCTTTCCAGTATAGTCATGACATATTGTATTGCGTGTTTAATATTTAAATATAAATTAATTATTTTATTGAATTGATAATAAGTTAAATAATTTAATTTATTTAATTTTATTTTGATTAGAATTATAATTTATATGTGAGCCAACATATTAAAAATTTAATAGATCTCACATATTAAGAATTATTTGTACAAAATTAAAATATGATGATTAATAAAGTACAATTTTATTATAAATAAGTTTTAGAAATTAAAGAGTAAAATATAATTAATAAAAGAAATTAAGATTCTAGACCTAGCTAGAAAAATCAAGTAAAGACTTGATTGTATAAGTTTCTAAAACTATCATAAAATAGTATATATGATATTTTTTAGGAAATAAAATGATATTTTACCACTGATAAGATTGCCAAGTTTTTCATATAAAAATAATATTAGATTTGTCAAAGAACCATCTCTGAAAAGGAGAGGGGTTTTGAACCGGGAAAACAGGAAAGTAAGGAATATAGAGCAAAGAAACTCCCCCTACACTACACCTAGATTCGCCCAGGATTAAGTTGTCAGGTAAGGTCCCAGGATATGATTTATATTATTCTCTAACACATCCCCTTAAGTGAAAGTCATTTGGGCTTGAAACTTGCACATGCTCACTTTATCTTGTGCTTAATTTTTATCAAATAGATAGGGAATGTGAGATTCGAACTCGTGACGTCTTGGTCATCAAGGCTCTGATACCATGTCAAAGAACCATCTCAACCTAAAAACTTAAGTTGTCAGGTGAGGTCCTAAGATATGATTTATATTATTCTTTAACAAGATCTCATATTTTCTTTTATATTCATATGAAGTGATAAAACATCTAAAAACATAAAAATAAAAAAATAAAAAATTAACACTAGCGTAACAATCCCTCTATCCTAAACCTTTTTGGTGGATAACCGTTTTTTTTAAAGTATTTTTTGTATTTTAAGCTTCTTAAAAATTGTAGCACTCATAATCTCTATATTGTTAGGAATAATTCTTATATTTTCATATATCTAAATGTCACTATGTAAGTCTCTCTCTCTCTCTCTCTCTCTCTCTCTATATATATATATATATATATATATATATATATATATATATTGGTGAAGTTGTTCACTATTTGTCCCCTTCCAGTGTTACAAATAAGTTCAAGCTAAAATATTTTTCTTCAAGCTAAAATATTTTTCTTTGTTATATCCTATTCAGTAAGGTTATATATATCATTCTTCTAAAAAATTAACTAAGCTATTTACTTACGTTTTGCATGAGGACATTAAGAAACCTTTCGGCTATTAACTAAGCTATTTAAGATGAAGCGCCTTTCGGCTTCATATAAATTTTTAACTCTCAAAATCATTCCAATATATATATATATAAGGAAGAAAAACATGCAGCTAAGACAGACAGACAAAAAAAAGATGAAATACATATATAGTTTTACTTAACAGAAAAGGGAACTTGAAATACAAAGTCCTGATGTTTATATAGGAGGAGAAAAAATAAAAGGTTATGTTTATTTTTTTTCCACAGATGATGAAATACTTATTTTAATGAGGCACTTTCCTTCACTATTTTCTCGACATCTTTTAGTCACAATTAATAGCAATTTTAATTAATTTTACTAATTAGTAGGGAATAAATTTTGATGGATCATGACTTGCTAGATGAAAATACTTAATTAAATAATATGAAAAAATTATGACCCTTGGTAATTTAATAATCAGCATGCTGTTTTACTTGAATGAATCAAGCAACAAAAATAATAATAAAAAAAAGATAAATAGTTTACCTGAACGTTTCTGGCAGCAAAAAAAGGTTCTTCAAGTGTTTGGTTACTGGTTCTTCAAGTGTGTGGTTACTGATTCGCTTAAGCAATTAGTAAAGAACATAGATATGAGAGAGAAGAATGGTTTAGAAAAGAAACAACCAACATGGAAATCGAACAACAAAAAACGAAATATAAATAGTTTACCTGCAAAAATAGGGTTCTTTAAGTGTCTGGTTACAGGTTAGCTTAAGCAATCAGAAAAAAAAACAGGGATATGAGAGAGAAGAATGGCTTAGAAAGGAATGGTAGAAGAGAGTGTGGAAGAGATTGAATGTTAAGAGGAGGGCCTGCAGCTGCTTCGTTGGCTTAAGCAGACAGAAAAAGGATATAATAGCACAGAGAGAGGAGTGATTCACGAAAACAAATCAATAATGTTAACGTGTTGACACAGTTTATATTAGTAAACAATTGCGTGGAAGAGTTTTATAGGAATCAATAATGTCTATTTTCGCAAGAAAACTCTTTGATGAGATCACAAAAAAATAGGGTTCTCTAAGTGGAACCAATAGTTGTTGAAACTTTGAGAACAGGGAGGTAATTATATAATTCAGAATGGCTGTGACCTGTTCGAAAGTCAACTTGTGAAACCAATAGTTTTTGAAACTTTGAAAACAGAGTGGTAATTGTATAATTAACAGTCGACCTCAGTAACGTTCAAACTTGGAAACTATAAATCAATTACCTGCAGGCAGGGTGCTCTGATTAATTAAATTATATTTTGATTAGGATTATAATTTATATTTCAACCAAAATATTATAAACTTAATGTTCTAAACATTTGTACAAAATCCAATTGTGGATATTATATAATTTAAATTGGCTGTAACGGTGTAACCTGTTCGAATGTTAACGTGTGGAAATTCAGAATGGCTGTAACCTGTTCGAATGTTAACGTGTTGAAACGTTGAAAACAGAGTAATAATTGTATAATTAAGAAAGGCTGTCGACCTCAATAACCAAAGACAAAACTCCTAGCTCCCGATATAATTGACGCGGCGTGTAATGTGAATAAAAACTTGGGTTTTCAAGTTCTACAGTTAAAGTCCAAAAATATAAAGAATTACAGAGAAAAATCTGATATTTTCTGAAAAAAATTATAATTCAATAATTTAATCTTAAAACAAAATACCAACTCTTTATATAGAAGTTTAAAACCAACCCGACCAAAAGAATCCAAAGCTATGTAACAAAAAAAAAAAAAAAATAATTAGAATCTAAAATTAACTAGAAAAATAATTAAAATACCAATAACATCTTTGTGCCTAATTTGAAATGATATGTGTGGTTGATGACTGGCGGTGTGGGCTCTTTATAAAACTGTATCTGTAGAATTATCAGGTAAAATTTTAGCACGATCAAATAGTTGAATATAAAGTTATAATTGTTTTTGCAAGGCTCCATGTTTGATGCATCCGAGTTTCTTTGTGGATTTGTTTTCGGGCTCAACCTTTTTCATCTGATTCATAAACATATTTGCAACACATTCCATGTCAGTCCCCTCTACTTGCGTGGATATAAAGGCTTATTATCATAATAAAGATAAATATCAAAAATATTAAAAGTTTTGGAAATACTCATATCATTTGGTAAATTGATAACATAAGTGTTGTCATTAATATTCTTTATAATTGTGTAATAATCATATTTCTTATCCTGCAACTTACTATAAAACCCCACAAAAAATCTCTCTTTGGGTAGGAATACCATCATCCTATTTACTTCCTTGAATGCTTTAGCATGACAGTGCCTATCATTAGCCTCTTTGTATTTGGCATTGGTTTTTAACTTGTGCCTCACATGTTTCACCGTAGCTTGCATATCCATAACCATCTTCTTAACAATCATGTTAAATCCAACACCCTTATGAATTGGTACGAAATCTAGCACATGTCTAGGACATTATTGAATGGTGATTTATTACTGGCAATTATTGAATCTAGTAAATATACAATTTCAAATGGTGATTTATTACTGGCAATTATTGAATGTGGATTCTGCTTGTGCAAGGGCACAACCTCATTACTTTGGATTATCTCACTCAAATGCTTTGTATAGTGTTTGTTGCTATCCATTTTTAGGATCCCTACAAAAAAAAAAAGAGAAAATACAAAAACAATTCAAGAATTATCAAAAGAGAAACAATATATATATATATATATATATATATATAAGTGAGAAAAGGATACTGGGGTGCCTAAAAAATAGCCAAAGATTGATTGAGGAAGTTCAAAAATACATAGATTAAAGTTTGACAATATACTTTTGACTGATGGAGGCCTTATTAACAAAGAAAATTTAATTTGAGGGACAAAAGTTCAAAATCAGATATTTAAAGACTCAATTAGATTTTGTTGAAAGATTAATTGAGTTTATGAAGGGTTTGATTGCAAGAAAAATTGATTTTTAAGTCAATTTAGGCTTTAATTGGAAGAATTAAAGTTGGAGGTCGAATTTGGAATTTTTAAGAGTTGATTTGATCAAATCAGAGGCTTAATTGCATAAATATTGAAGTTTGATGGGCACCTAGGGACTTGATTGAAGAAATCCAAAACCAATGACCAAATTGGAAAAGACACGCGAATGCAGGGGCTAGAATTGACCAAATCAGGGGCTAAATTGAAAAAATTGAAAGTTTGTTGATCAATTGAGGGTCAAAATGCATAATTCAAAACCAAGGACCAAAATAAAAAAGGCAACCAACTTTAGGGCTGGCATTTGAATCTGGCAGGGATGCAATTGAATTAATTCTTAAAATCAAAATCTCAATTGAGGACTGGATTGAACAAATCAAAAATTGAGGATTGATTTGAAAATTGACACTCTTTAGCGCCTGTTTTTTTAAATGAAACAGCGAGTTTTATACAAAACAACGTTATTTTATTCATTGTTAAAAAAAGAGCTCAAAATGGTGTCGTTTTAACGACACTGTACATTTTCTTCTTCCTTTGGACGTGGTGCAGGTAGAGGAAGGAAGGTTTTTTATCCCCTGCAGTGCCTCCCTCCCTCTCTCTCTCCCAAATACCCAAAAACCCAACACAACCCACACCCATGACCTACCACTAGATGAAAAAACAGAGGGGACAAGCCTTGCAGACGGCTGCCCAGCCACCCTACCTATTCAATGCGATTGGACAGGGTAGGGTGGCACTCTCCCCCCTTCCCCCCTTATAAATACTAGAAGGTGAAATGAAAATGCGAGAGGATTGGACATACAAAAAGAGAAAAAGAAAAACAGAGAAAAAAGAGATGAATGAGACTGAAACAAAAACATAAAAGAAAGAGAAACAAGGGAGAACATAGGAATGAAAAGGAAGGGAAGAAAAAAGAACAGGGAAGGGCAGAAACAAAATGGAAAGCAACAAGAGAGGAGGAAGAACAAGCAAAAATAGAAAAAGAAAGGGAAAAAACAGAGACTTGTGCCTATACACAAGAAAGAAGAAAAAAAAGGGCAGCAACCACCGTCTGTCACCACTGTGAGACGCTGTCAACATCAACAATGACGCGGCCCTCACCGCCATGGCAGCTTTCTCCTTCTTCTTCCCTGCCTCCACTGTTCCTGCAAATAAATAATGGTGAGTCCACTATTCCTGGGCCGGGAGCGTCGGCCCAAACCAAAATATTGGGTCGGGTCTGGGCTAGTATCCTTAGGAAAGAGAATGTTGGGCCAACATTGAGCCCAACCCTTTTAAGCCGATCTTGGCCCAGCTCTTTTAGGCCGAACTCAGAAAACAAAAAAAAAAATCCAAAAAATCCTTTTAAAATTTGTGATTTTCTCATTTATTTTTCTATTAATTTTGTTTAATATTGGTTTGTTTTCAGGCTCGAACTTTTTCATCTGATTCATAAATATATTTGCAACACATTCTATGTGAGTCCCCTCTAAGAAATATTGAAAGTTTTGGAAATGCCCATATAATATGGTAGATTGATAATATAAGCATTGTCATTAATGTTCTTTATAATTGCGTAATGATCATATTTTTATGATGCAAATTACTATAAACCCCCACCTAAAAAATCCATAGACAAGTCCCATATAATTTAGGAATAGGTAAAAGCATATATAGACATGTATTTCGTATTTCCCCGTTGACAATTTCATAAATATAACATATTTATACAAACTTACCAATATTCTATTCCAGGTACCTTTCAATGACAACATTAGTAGTCTTTAATTGCCCCAAGTGATCAATCAAGCCTTCTCCATGCAAATCTTAAATCACCAGCTTCTCTCGCAATGAAAAAAGAGGAATGCAAAGTCATGCATTTC
>Ga0307515_10013748_pt1 | contig 15082 bp, 5 predicted proteins | sample 17_EM_MG_FD_194513 | JGI IMG/M metagenome (GOLD analysis project Ga0307515, IMG submission 194513) | Populus trichocarpa ectomycorrhiza microbial communities from riparian zone in the Pacific Northwest, United States - 17_EM | ecosystem: Host-associated > Plants > Roots > Unclassified | place... | reverse complement strand
AAAAACACTAAAAAAAACATCAATTTAATTCCTAAATATATTATTAAAACACAATAAAAAAAAACAGTTTAAGATGCAAAAATAAACTATGTGCAGTAAAAGTGATGGGAATAGGGTTACTCTTTACTTCAAATTTACTTCAAAGGGAGGTGAAACACACACCCTGAGTGAATCAATTAATGCTTGACAAGTGCTTGACATGACTTGACCTTTACATGTGAGTATGAGACTGAACTTTCAATTTGATCGATCAATTTACATCTGCTACAAGTGAAATATTATGTCATACAGCTAAGAATTTAAGAACTGGTGCCTCAAGTTCAAATCCCTCAACTCCAAACTACAAAAAATAATTGAACACGATGTCTCAAGTGATCATTGTCCCAACCTTGCAGGGTCCAATCAGTAGCTATCCTGGTGTTTGTTTACAATGTTAATATATGATCACCACCAGAAACATCCATGAAAAGCAGTGCCCCCACAAAAAGAAAAGAGAAAAAAGAAAGCACTTGAAGAACTAACATGTAACAGTGTGACATAGTACCCCCATGCTGATGGACCTAAAAGTACACGAGAGGGTTCTGTGATGCCTAGACAAGAAGGTCAGGTTGTCTCCCCATGATTGAGGCAAAGCACTCGAACACTCGAACACATCATAGCTTAACTCCAAACGTCTGATTGTTTGTGCATAGTTAGTATCTCAGGAATTTGTGCCTTGTGCATTAGGGTATGTGGGCAATGAGCATGCAGTCACATTGATGTGTAGGGATACTGCACAGTTGCCTCCTATAATGGGCAGACAAATGGATATAGGTACATGGTGGATTTCCTAAGGAAAGGCAAATTCTACAAGTGTGTGACAACAAGCAAACCTAATAATCTCTAATATTTTATATTGTTCAAATCTATGTAGGAAGCACTACATCCTTCCATATATGTAGCACATAGCAGTTTACTCCTGTCAAAAAAGATTTTATCCCTTTTTTGGTTTCCATACTCTACCAGCAAAGACTAGTTGAGGCTCAGAAAGGTTTCTTTCCTATGGAATCACTGGTTAGGAAAGAGTCGAGTTTCTCTGAAGCTTCAAGCATTTCAGCATCAGAGGGTCCTCCACTGAAGAGGTGGTCAAGTGAGAATGAGCAAGGAGTTGTAGAAGGAGTGAGAGATCACCAAGAAGAAGCTAGGCCAACTCTCCAAACAGATCCAGAGCTAACTGCAAGTGATTCAAATCAGTGGTTCAATCGAGAGCTCAACCTTATTGGCAGCTTCAGCAGCATGGATTCATCTAAAACTTCACCAGAAACTCCTCAAGGTACTGATGCGGAGCAAAGGGTTTTCTCATGCAATTATTGCCAAAGAAAATTTTATAGCTCACAAGCGCTTGGAGGACACCAAAATGCCCATAAAAGAGAAAGGACTCTAGCTAAAAGAGGGCATAGATTAATAGGGAGTCAATTAGCTGCTTCAATTGCAGCCTATGGACACCCTTATTTCCACCACCATCATCATTCAAGCATGGCTTCTCTTCCTCTCCATGGTAGATCTCTTGGAATTCAAGTACACTCAATGATCCATAAGCCTTCTCACCTATCATCTTCTATTGGATTCGGAAACATGTATGGACATGGCAGCTGGTCTAGGCCCCCAATGGATCAACAACCAGGTATAGGAAAATTATCAATGGAGAATTATTACATGAATATTGCAACAGCATCATCGCGTGCCGGTGTGGGTAGGTTCAACTTAGAGAGGACTAGTACTGTAGGTTCTCCAGCAGACTCTGGAACTGGTAGGTGGATAGGCAGTGGTCATTTGAAGACTAATCAAGATGATCATATTCAGAAGCTTGACTTGTCCCTCAAGCTCTAAAATGTATTTTCTTTCTCTTTTGTTCACACTTGATTTTATCAACACGTGTCTATGTAAATTTTGGTTATAGAAGTGCTATATGATTGTTGTTTTTTTCTTTAGGATCTGTTTCCTTCATCCTTCTTTGATTGCAGTAGTTCATGTTGTTCTGTGCCTCAATCTCGTGAGAGCATAGTGGCTAGTATTTTGTTTGTCAAGCTCGAACTCGAGCCTTTTTAAGATTAGACTATGGATGCGATTCGATCCAGAAGACGCACAAGTTTGTACTTATTCTTGAGCATCTCTTTCTCTCCCTCTACCTCAGCCCTAGCAACGTACAGTATCAGTTGTGTGCATAAAGTCTCCAAGCAATCAGTCAATTAAGAGTATTTTATGCTTTCTCATGAATCATGTGGTGTTTTTAATCTAGGGTTATTCACTCCTAGCATTTTCTGATAAGTTAAGACACAGACACTTGAAACCCACTTCAGGGTCACATCTACAATATCCAGTGGAAGAGAATTCAACCAGCCTAGATTGGACAAGACTATCCCATGAGCCGTGATGACTCAGAAAAATCTGACTAATGGGACTAAACAAAAGCAAAAGCTTTTGTTTTTCTTGCTCCATATGCTCACCAAATATCAATACAACGGAAATTACCATATCCAATCTAGTTCAGTCTAGTGTATCCAAAGTTGCCTCAGAGATGCAAAACATGGTTGAATACATTGGTTAATGTTTAGTTAATGCCTCGAGACAGAAAAGATAAAAATAGTGGAGATCAGTATTTTCAATAAACATATGAAAACTCATTCTAAAACTTTCACAAAAACAAATTTATTTTATATTTATATTTCGTCTTTTTAAATTAACACGTTTCTATCTCTCTCTTCTTCTTCTTTTGTTATGGGACATTAAGCAAATGCAACCGGCAACGCTATCACATGACTACAGTAGTATAGTTATCATGGATTTCATCCTGCCTCAATAGAAAGTAAGCACAAAATCTTGCATATGGTGACAACCAAGACTTGGAAGATCTGACATTGCTTACAAGAAATGATATCAAATTAGGCATTATAGGAAAGCAAGCTTATGAGTAGGATAAATTGTATTTATATGCATTTTTTAGTAGAGGGTTAAGCTTTTTCTTTGTCATTTACAGTTTTTGATCGAGACTTTCTCCATTAGCTAAGAACCCTAAACAGACTGTATGTTTGTCCTTTTCCAATTACCGTGTAAGATGTCTCTTTCACAAACTGATCACTAAATCTAGAGAAGATTTGATTGTACGTTAATATAACCTATAGTCAGCTCACATTGCATCACATTGAACACAGTTTCCTTCGAAGAATAATGCATGCCCTGTTTTAAGGGCATAACAAGCTGAAACAGGCAGCACCATGCAATGAAGTTTTTTTTTGGTTTCTTCTAAAATCAAGTCAACTGGTTGGCAGGCATTACCTTTCAAGTTTCCAATTTATTACATGGAGTTTAGATCATCCATCTCTTAAAAAAGTCAGCGATCTAGAAACTAGATTAAAACCGTTTCATGCAGAAACAAGAAATCAGGTCTTGCCTGCTTGGTTCAGCTACCACCATTCTTACAAGATTAAAAGTTTCGAATATCATATTGAGCAAGAAGTGTGGAGAAGAATCAAAGGCCATCATGTTTCCTTGAGTTTCCTACCAAAATTAGGTGCAAACAAGAAGGGATCATGAAATTGATACTCGGGCTTGTTTCTCCTGCCCTTTTTTCACCAAGAAGTTGGGCAACTGGCACCAACTTTCAATCTGAACTCAGAAGAACCATTCATACCTCGTCGGGTCGGGGAATCACCCAAAATAGATGGTGTTGATCTAGGCAGTTTTGGTTGCTTCGAAATTATCAAGGCTAACCAGTGACAAATAAAGATCTAAAACACTACAGCCACCCTCTACCCTTAATTTGAGCACACAATCATAGAACAGTTTGTTCAATTAAGAGCAAGACTTACTATGTAAACCCAATTCATCACCATCTCAACATTGCTTACTGTTCTCAACTTTATATCACAATCAAATTCATTTTACCTGATTCTGCCACAAGACCGTAATATGACAACTGCCTAACATCAATATTTTCTGGACAAATTAACAGCAGTACCATTTTGCTTCTTTCAAAACAAGCAAATATAGCAACCTATCCTGTTAGAAAATTAGCAAGAGAAGAAAAGGTGGCCGGCATGATGTTATGGAAACCTGCCTGTGAATTACTAGATATTACCAAAATAAAATTTGACAAAAGCAATATCAGTCTTCAATTTCACTTGTCAGTATTCAATTTCACTTGTCACCTAATCACCAACTTGATAATAAAAATAAAAAAATGTTTGAGCATGTTCAAGTACAATAATTCACCACAATGTGCCAAGAGCAACACAAATTTGAATACAGCTTTTATCCCATCACTATGTTAGGCTTAACAAGCCCAACATCCATATTCATCGTGGCCTCGTGTCTTGCTACAAAAATCAAACATTTTTATTGAAAACCAAATCTCAGTTGTGTCCCTCTTGTGGGCACTTCAAAGGTTGTAGAGGGACTGTTCCTTGAAAGTATATCAGGACTGGAAGCAAAAAGTAAAGGATTAGAGGAAAAAATACAAAATGAGCAGATAAAAGGAAGCGTGTCAACTGGGAATTGAGTCAAGCACATTGTTCGGCCAAGCAATTGAAACATTGGCGATTGGCGTCGCTGTAACTCAAGTCCAATACGGTTGTTCAGAAATGAAGAGAGTGTCATTGATTCTAACCATAAGATGTGAAAGAACATTGGTTAGCACCAAACTGTAAACCTTTTGCTCAACATGCATCTAAGATGAAGAAAAATGATGCAAGGAAATCATAGTTTAGGTCCTAAAAAGAACCAAGACTACAGCTATTAAATTGTTATCTCTAGTTCCCATCTACTTATCTCTGCTCTCTAATAGTTCCATCTTTCAACTTGTCTCGCCAAGTCATCATAATGGCATGAATATTGCAATGAACCCTCCCTAAGGAATCCTTTGATTTCCTGAGTTTTATTTCCTTCATCTCTGAATCTTTGATTACCACCGTTAACAACAATTTTCAAGCCTTTTGAGTTCAGTCAAAAAACCATAAGTTGAGTCCATAATGCATGGGAAATTTTACACCACGAGACCCTCCAAGGTGATGGTGCTCTGTAATGAATCTCTATAATAATGCTGGTCAGCCAGTCATTAAACATGCTAATTTGAAAAGGTGAAAAAAATCAAGCAGTTCTTGATTCCAAGCTCACCAGCTCACAGCGAAAAATCAAAATTCTCATTTGTTGGGTTTGAGCTACCCTCAGTTATGGTTATTACAGAAGTTATTTCCCCATTTCCATGTCCAACAATAAAGACTCCATAACCTAAGTATCACACTGCCCATAATGTCCTCTGTTATGTAGACACTTTCTGCAAGTAGAGTTCAGAAGTTCATGTTTCCACACTTCTACTGGCAAGAAAGAGAGAGAAGGAGATGCATAGTGGCTATGTAATAAGAAGGAAAGTATTTCCTGCAGCTTTTCAGCAGTATGACTCTCAGCAGTATGACTCTATCATAAGAAGCTTACCTATCAGAACACCTTAAAGAGTCATTGGTCAGGAATCCTAGAATAGAATTTCATTTTCATGCTACTGCATACTGAATAACAGTCTCCTGAGTTTTTCAAAAAAATGAACAAACCTGTCTCATAAAGAGCACCATGAAAAACAACCCTCTGTTTTTCTACAAAAGATTTGACCTTTCCAAACCACTGAATAAGTTCAATCCTATGCTTATTCAGCATATATTCATGCAAGAAGAAAGAAAGCTCATCATTTACCCCCCCTTGCCTCCAAGTACTCACGAAGAGTCTTCTGAAGCTCTCTCTTCAACTTCCAGAAAAAACAAAGCATTTAATCCAAACTCAAGCCAGCTAGCCAAACCCTGATTGTAAAACAAACACAAGCACCACAATCATCAGGAAAAAAAATATCATACCTGAAATCAGGTCCCATAAAAGGCCTACCCAACATCTTCTATGCCCAAGCAAGTAAACTTTCTGAATCTCCAAATGATCAGGCCACGCTGAGCACAAAAACTCCAACTTTTCACCACCATCCCCTCTGGAAATATCAACAATCACACTGATGTGAAGACGCAAATCTTCATCAGAGGCAACATCTCCAAGTTTTGGAACAGTTACATATCCATCAAACATTGAAGCTTCAAGTTTAATATCTTCATTATCATCCACTGCTCTCCTGATCGATCTTCCACCGTAAATGAATGAAACCTCGTCTCTGGCTACATAATCCAAATAATAAAACCAATCACCATCAACACAACAAGTCACATGATTACACAACTATAAAGTTCACTACTTTTTTGCTTCAACGTGAGAAATTAAACATCTAAATAATAATCACACCCATAAACAACACTCCACCATGAACCCATCTTTTAATTTCAATGGAGGATCAAAAAAGATAACTACTTCACTATCAATATAACAATTCCACTTACATAAATTACACAACTAAAGCTCATTACTGTCATGCCTCAATTCTTTAAGAAAAAACTTAATCTTCTAGATAAATTACAAGAGTAAATAAAGAATTATTATGAACCAATTTTTCGTTTAAACTTGAAGATCCAAACAAGCAACAATTTAACAATTCAAGTCTAGTCTTTCCATTTTCATTTCTTCATCTCCTCGGAAACCAAACGGAACCCAACAAGCATTCATTAACAAACAGTTATAATAATAACAACAAAAGAGAGATTTAAAGATGGTAGGTACCTGATGAGGAGGGGCATATTCAGACTGGTAATTGATTTCCTTACTGAAGATTCTGAGAATGTTAGCTTCGAAATACGATATGTATGGTAATTTTGTTGTCAGTTGAGTAAGGTATGGAGGATTAGAAGAGAAAGGAAGATGTGATGGCATTTCTTGATTGGTGGAGAAGTTATGAAGCAGAAGAAGAAAGAAGTGTTCTTGCTGCTGGCCGAATTAAGCGAGCCATCGATGGGAAGTTTTCGCAAATGGAGAATTCGTGGGGTTTAAGGAGTGGGTTTTTAGAGGGAGTGAGCGGCATTTTTTTATTTTTTATTTTTTATTTTGTTTTTACATTTCTTCACGTTTTCTTTCGATGACTGGGAATTATGGGCTGGGCCTATATCGTTGATGGGTTTTTTTCATTTTACCCCATCTGTCCATCACTCCATTTTTTAGTAAGCCCATCTCATGTAGATGTCTACTTGGAAAAGAGCATGGATCATTGGGTCGATTAATTCATTTCATGCTTAATAAAATATAAGACATATTTTTTATTTTATTTTTATTTTTATTCGAGTATTTTCATATTTTTTTAAAGAGTGAGACTAATCACATTCGGGGTTTGTAGCTGACCCTTTTAATAAGTGTACTTTTTAAGAATCGAACTTGTGTTCTCATTCTTGTAAGGATATAGCGGTGTTTTAACTGTTAAACCAACACTTTATTGGTAAAATATAAAAGATATGATTAAAGTAATGTTTGATTATTGTTTTGAAATAAAACAATTGATGGAAATATGTCTCTTTATATTTTTTTATTTTAAAAAATATATAAATTTACTTTAAAATTATAAATATATTTATTTTATATCTTTGTTATTTTAACCGAATATGTTTGTCATCAATGCATCCTACGTTTCTATTTAAATACAAAAACCAAACAGTATAAATAATCTTTCGAAGCATTATCATGGAGCACCGCTCTAGCTTCCAAACATGAAAAATAACAATGATTTATCGCCCTGAAACTTTGAAAATTTAGAATAATTAAATTATTTATTTTCTTTTTAAAATTGGGTGTTGCTATCAATAGTCTATTCAACATGCTATCAATTTCTGCGGACTCTATTCCTCGGTGCGTTAGATATTTTTATTTTTTATATAAAAAAAATTATATATGTATATTTTTAATGCATTTTTGCAATTCAAAAAATTTAAGTTCAAATAAAAACATTTATGTATATATATAATTAAATAAATTGAGAATTATGCGTACGAAAAAATAAATAAATAATTAATTAATTATTAACGATATTTAAAAATAAAACTTGAAAAATCAAAAGACAAGTGCAGATCAAGATATTTAATTTTGAAAGACGAGATATTTACCCGGTTATGTTTGTTAAATTTATTTATTAAAATAATTTTTTTATTCAAGCAAATAATAATAAAAATAGAGACACAAATTAAATTGATCGAGTAAAATAAAATGAGAAAGAAACACCATATAAAACTGCACATATTAGAAATATTATTTGAAAATAATTTTTTTTTATTTTCAAAAATAAAGTTCATCCATACAAAAGTAAAAACAAAATTATAGATGAATCAAAAAAACTCTTTAAATTTAAATATATAACTAAAAAAATAATTATCATTTAAAATAAACTCTCCAAATAAATGAAAGAAAGAAGGGGTACCGGTTTAAATATAAATTAAAAAATAATAGATAAAAAAACCATAAAAATAATCGATTTAAAAAATGAATTAGAAAAAGAAAGTCAGGCGATGTTGAGCCTGGCTGATTTTGTCAGGGCCCCCTCGCGGCCCTTCCCTGACAAGCCCATGCAACTAGGCCCTTAAGTTTTTTTTTTTTTTTTTGTAAAATATTAAAATGACGTGTCATGTGGTTTACCCAGATTCTGACCACTATGGTGACCGGAAACTTAGGACTTAAGTTTTTTTTATTCAAAAACTTGTTGTGACTCGAAACATCTATAAAACACTGTAAAAATCGTGCTAAATCTATATGTGACCTTAAAAAACCAAATTCAACATGAGTTTGTATCTGTTTTTTCACGAGTTTTAAAGATAAAAAAACATCTAATATGAACTCCCCTCATCAAATGAAACAATTTGATACAAATATTGTCTGTTTTGATGACTTAAATCGATGTCAGCGATACTTCTCTCTTTTTATAACCGAAATCAGGGGACCTCTCTCTCTCTACTCCCTCAACCAATGACTAAAAAATAAAAAAATAAACTTTTGTATAAAATTTAAATTGGAACTGCATTGAGGTATAGAAATTGAATAATTAATTTGCATGATTTTTAAAGTGCATGATTTTTGCAAAACTTATGATACACCACTTATATTTGATGTCTTTTTTATTTTGGTCTTTTTTCTTTTTTAATCCCACCATTCCATATGAAATTAAAATAAATTGATTTTTAATTAGGACTAAATTGATGAGACAAAAAGATTTGATGATAAATTAAAAAAAAAAATTGCACAATTCATCTATATAGGATACGAGAGGATGAATAGTAGAAACTTGAAAAACACACTCCTTTTGAAGTAATACTTAATTGTCAAAACTCCTATATACATTAATTAACTTGACATGGCTCTGGGCATCTGTATAATTCTTTAATAGTAATCAATTATATGATATAATTCTTTACTATCGGTGATCAATTATGTGATGTCCTCAACTGTAATAAACACAATTTAATAGTTTAGCTCAAATTAATTTTTTTTAAAAAAATTAAGATAGAATTTTACTCGATCAAACTTGTAGATAACCCGATAAATAAACTGACAACCCCATCAAAATTTAGTTTTATTTTTTTTAAAAAAAAAAACGGTGTGTACATGGTACGATGCCAAGCCACTGTTTGATACATGGTAATTAAGCTTTCTGTAGTGTGGAGTGTGGACCTCAGCCCACCCGACAATATGCAGTGTCTGCAAGGCTGCAATAATTTATGGTTGTCTCCAGATTGGTTCCAAAACATGATGATCTTCTCAGTTTCCCTTCTTTTTCTTGTTTTTAGTGGTTGTAATATATTCAGACCTCAATATAATACCACATGGTTATTTCGCCTTGGAAAAACACTGAATATTAAATGTGATTTAATACTAATAGTAATAATATCGTGGTGATGGTAATAGTTTTTTTATGATATTAATATTTGCAATGATAGTAATAATTTTGATAATAATAATAATAATTATTATTATTATTATTATTGTGATAGTAATAGTTTTATTTTATGACAGCTTGCACGAAGGATTTCTTTTCTGGAAAATTCTTTTTTGCCCTTTATAATTCCACTACAAACCATAGAGATAAGGATGGCAATTAAAAAAAAAAACACAAAAATAAAAGTTAATCTGAATATTGAAAACTCATGACATTTACTTTTAATAAAAATACATTTGTCTTAAGAAAAAAAACATAATCTCTGCCTGATATGTGTGCGGAGTGAGTCAACCAGTCTGTAAATTATTGTTTCATGACAAGAAATGAAAAAAAGAAAGAAAGAAAAACTTGAGCATTGTCGATTCAATTTAATTTTTCATGTAAGGACTAACAATTTGTTTATGCGTTACGCATGTTAACCCGCTACAAATCAGTACATAAATAATCACCTTTTTATTATTAATGTTTATGAAATATTTTACATAAATATTAAATTTAGCATGCTAAACGGATTAACTTGAAAAACTTACTATTCATAACTTAATCCGAGTTTAGTTTTAATTTAAATTGAAAAATACATTAACTTTATCAAACTCAGTTAAATAATAGGTTTATACATAACCAAGTTTAACTTGTACAAACTTAATTAAATTAGCGTATTTTTTTTTAAATAATTTGTTTACCGGTAACCCAATTACCTAAGTCTTTTTTCAGAAAATTCCAAGATCGAGTCGGACAAGAATGCTAAATTTGATAGAAAAGGTCAATAGCAGTCCTGTGATGTCTCAAATTTTCCATGTCCAGTTAGCAAGAGAGAGAGAGAAAAAGAAGACGTGTAGCGTGGACTGATCTGTGTTCCTTGATCCAGAAGCAAAAGACAATGGCTCGTGGAGAAGCTGATGGTGCGGCGGCTGTTGACTGCCGGTGGAACCTATGTCCAAAACTTCAGATTCTTCCACTCGTCTTTTACTTCATAAACTATTCATTGGAATATTCACAAAGAAATTTAGAATTTCCTCTGGTTTCTGAAAGTCTTTCACGTTATTGTATCAAGTCATCCTACCAAGCATGGCTTGATGAATATACTCTTCTCAGCAAGGTATCGCGAGGAAGAAATTTCTCATGAACAAGGCAATTGGGTTCCCACACAATTCTTAGATGTGATAGTGGACCTACTTGTAACCTAGTTGATCGAAAAAAGACTTTAATTCAATTAAAGTCATGTTTTCTTTTTCACAAATGGGCAATGTGTTTGTTTTTACGGTGGTATCATGTTTTTTAAAAACTTTATTTTTTAAAAAAAATATTTTTTTGTGTTTTTAAATTGTTTAATGCGCTAATATTAAAAATAAATTTTTTAAAAATAAAAAAATATTATTTTGATAAATTTCTAGATAAAAAAACACTTTAAAAAATAACCACTATTACAATGTCAAACATTACTATAATCCCATCAGGAAATCAACTTTGTCAGCATACATAAAAGTATAAATAATTATTAAACACGACTCAACTAATGGATTAATTTAAATAATTTACGACTTGAAACTTTATCTGAATATAATTTTAAATCGAACTAGAAAACAACATTGAGTTGGTGTGATTCAATTGATTCATGACTAGGTTAATCCAATCAAACCCGATCTAGACTTGATTGAATCAATAAAATTGATATAATAACCCACGAGTTACCCAAACACCAAACACTTTTTAGATAAGTATTATATAGAGTTACATAACTTTGTAAAAAAGTTGAAAATTTCACTTAGATAACTTTGCAGAAAAGTTGAAAATTTCAGAGTGTTGTTTCATAAAATAACATATAAATGTATGACTTTAGCGGGAGGTGAAAATACCTATTAATATTATCTGTTTGTAAATAATTTATCTAAAATTTTTTAGAATGAATTAATTAGATTTCAATGAGTGAAAATTAATTGATGGAAAAAGTAAAAAAAAAAACATAAAAACAAACCAAAGAGTTTTTGTTGTTATTGCTAGTTGAATGGCTTGGATTTGTGGTAATGTGCCGATTAAGTGATGCCAAAGAGTGATGTGAAAGGGAAGCAAATCATGGGTTTACTTTGGAAGCGTTTGGGAACGCGGTTTAACCCGTATTCTCAAAAAATTTGAATTTTTTTTTATGCTAAAATTCAATATGATTTGTATGTTTTGGATCGTTTTGATGTGCTAATATCAAAAATAATTTTTAAAAAATAAAAAAATATCATTGACATGTATTTTAACACGAAAAGTTATTTAAAAAGCACTGCAATCACACGGCAAAACAAGCTCTTTATCTCCCTTTCTCTGTGCCAATGGAAATTTATTTTGGTGAGCTCATCGAGCATGATGCACAGTAAGTGCCATAACATGAAAGATCTTTTTGTAAGTTTGTTCATTAACATTATCGAAAAGGTAACATAATAAAATAAACCTATTAATTCTAAAATAAAAAAATAAAAAAATCTCTTTCAATAACTTATTCACATTATTGGGATATTAATTTAATTAAAACTTGATGAAAATTAATCTAAACCAATATAAATGTGTGAGTTTTTTTAAGTAGTTATCTTATTTAATGGATAACAAATAAAAAATAAATATTATTAAACTCGATTAAAAAAGCTGATTAAAACCCAACCCAACATTTATATTTTAAAAAATAATATATAAACATTATTAATTTATTTTATATTAAATAATAAACCATGTTTAAAACAACAAGATATAAATATCTAAAGTTTTTAATCAATATGGTATGGATATATTTTTACTTAGAAATATCCACTGTCATCACAATGAACACACACAACTAAAATATTTATGAAAAAAAAAATTCTTTTATCTATTCTCATTACTCACAAAAAGAAATTTCCCTTAAAAGTGAAATCTTAATATTAACATAGTTAGCAAATTCATCTACAATTTCCAGTGTATTTATCTAATATAATTAGTTAATGTTTGATATTGTGGTGTAGATGTTTTTTTTTAATGTATTAAAATAATTTTTAATTTTTTTTAATTTTTTTTTGATATTAACACATTAAAAAATATTAATTTAATATTTTTTTCAAACCACATGCACTCATACATAATTCTAAATGCAAAAATAAATTTGTGCCTAATAAAAAAAAATACAATAGTTTTTTTATAGCCATATAAAATTTAGAATATATTATATAAATCTATTTTCATTCAAAATATATTTATTATTTTTAAAACTAGGGAAGATTTTATTCCAAAACCTTTGGATGATCCTAAAATTTCAGAATATCTAAAACAAGTATTATTATAATTATCCCCCACCCCAATAAAAGCAAACTTCTCTTCTCACTTCTCACCCCATATTTTAGTAAATTAATAAATAAACTTCTCGGTTCTCAAGTTAGCCCCTAAATTCCTCGAATTTCCTTGATCCCCACAAATATTGCCCTTCTCTTTGCTTTCTATATCCATCACCACCACCACCACCAACATTTCTATCTTTATTTTCTTTCCCTTTAAATAAAAAGGAAGAAAGAAAGAAATGTTGTGCAGAATGGTGATGTTGAACCGGAAAAAGAAAACAGGGACAGTTCCGGTTTACTTAAATGTTTATGATTTGACAACTGTTAATGGTTACGCTTACTGGGTTGGTCTCGGGGTCTATCATTCTGGTGTACAAGGTTAGTTGTAACTCTTAAAGTTTTGATTTTTTCATGGTTTGTGTTTCTGGGTTCTTTTGTTTTTCCATGTTTCAGTTTTTGGTTTCGATTTTAACGATGTTTTTGTTAGGGAAATGGTGGGTTTGTTTTTTTTAACCGTTTAGATCCAAGGAGGGAAAAAGAACATCTTTTAGTATAGTTTGGTTGCTGAGAAAGTGGAAGGAAAAGAAAGGAAAGAGGGTAATATTATTTATGGAATTAATATATAATATTCCATTTTTTGTCAGGTTTTTCTAGTTTTCTTTATGTTATTTTTCTGGTGAGTGAGGAAAGAAATTTTTTTTGCAGTAGTGAAATGCTATCCAATCACTATAAAAATGAAATCTTGGTGTTGAAAGGAGAGTTTACTAATCTATTTATTTATAGTGATCTCATGTTAGTCAAACAAGTAAAACTTAGTCTGGTTTGTTGAGATTTGGTGGTAGAAAAAAATGAATTTGGGCCATTGACTATTAAGAGTGTTTTTAATTAGTTCTGACATGAGCTAAATTTTTAACTTTTTTTTTTGGTTGTAATGTAGTTCACGGTGTTGAATATAGTTTTGGAGCACATGATCATGAGACAACGGGGATTTTTGAGGTTGAGCCGAAGCAATGCCCGGGATTTATGTTTAGGAAATCTATATTGATTGGAAGAACCGATTTGGGTCCTAAAGAAGTTCGGGCCTTCATGGAGAAATTAGCTCAGGAGTATCCTGGGAATACTTACCATCTTATTACTAAGAACTGCAATCACTTCTGTAATGATGTGTGTTTCAAGCTGACTGGGAAAACAATTCCACAATGGGTTAATCGTCTTGCTCGTTTAGGTAAGGAGTCCCATTTAAATTGGTTTAGACCTTGTTTCTACTTTCAGATTGTTTTATGCTTACAAAGACAGGAAACGTGTGGTTCGGGTGTTCATGCAACTTCTGCTTGTGCTTTATCATGAATTCCACCATCTTCGTTCTGGCTGTCATGTTTATAAGTCACACATCTAGTTTTATAAACTGGTTTAGTGGTTAAGAGTATGTTTCTGAAAGCTGACAGCCTTGTTTATCATTAAAGATTCATATTATAGTAACTGTAAACAATGAAGTGTTGTGTTAGGGTCTTTGTTTGTTAAAGTTTCTTTTTCCAGTCATTCTCACCCTAAAAATGCCAGATCTTTTAGTTAGCCAAGATGTTGAAGATGTTTGTCTTTTCTGTCGCAATTTAGCTCAGGTTTCTATTTCGCCCCTCCAACATGATGTCTGGGAAGTCATTCTCTTTCTCCGTTCATTTATTGGATATCTTTTGGTGGTGGAGAAGGAAAACTGGTTGTTATTTCTCTTTCAAAATTTTCTTTAGTGGTTAGGAAAGGAAATGGATATATGATATTCGAGAGCCTGTAGTTCAGATTGTAAAGCGATAGCCTGTAGTTCAGATTGTAAAATATCTCCTATCACTAGTTTGGATCAACCCAATGCATGCCTTCAGAAGCCTTGTCTTAACGTTAGAGGTATCTTCCTTAACTGGGAAGTTATACA